>JACCDV010230059.1_pt1 | contig 10423 bp, 8 predicted proteins | sample 7446131 | NCBI WGS metagenome assembly JACCDV01 (sample SAMN15323448, study PRJNA562643) | freshwater metagenome | isolation source: river surface water | place: USA:Blue River Watershed | collected 2017-08-17
AAAGGTTTTGCCGTCGTTGCCGAAGAGGTGGGGAAACTCGCACAGATGTCTGGTAGCGCTGCTAAAGAAATTTCAGACATTCTAGATCATTCAACATCTACGGTTCAAAAAATTATCGAAGATACTAAAAAAAGCATTACACCGTTAATTGAAAAATCTTCTAAAAGTTTAGATGAGGGTTGTAAGATTGCTGATGGTTGTGCTCAAGCTTTTGATAAAATTGAACAAGATTCAAATCGTATAAATGAAATGGTGGTAGAAACGTTTACTGCATTTAAAGAGCAAAGTATTGCGGTGGAAGAAATTTCAAAAGCAGTTGAAAGTTTAGATGTCTTAGGTCAACAAAATGCCGACTCAGCGAAAGTGAATGCCAATCAAGCTGTTCAAATTCAAAATGAAGCTAATGATATGGCCAAAATATCTAATGAGTTACGTGAAATTATTGAAGGTAAAGTCGCTTAAAAAATAAAGACTCTTTTACGGGGAGAGGAAAGTTTCGGCCTGGAAGATGCCGGTAAGGCTTATTCCAGAGCTGATCTTTTTCAAATGCGTTTTTTCAAATAATAAGACAGTGGGAGTTTGTTCAATTTTGAGCTTAAGTTTTAAAGTATTTAGCTCGTCACGCAGAAAAATAAAAGGGTATTTTTCTTTCTTAATAAAGGCCAATTCGATTTCTTTTTCTTCAAATGGATTAATGGCAAAGATTTGATCAGGAGAAATTTTTTTCTCTTCAACCGATTTTTTTAATCTATTCATTTCTAGTTTGCAGGGAGCACACCAGCTGGCCCAGAAAATGATTAAGCTATTTTTATTCTGTAATGGAAACTCAAGTGAAATTCCTGGGCTTAAGAGCACTAAATGGTTTATAGGAGCAATTGTTTGGTTTTCATTCTTAAAGTTATTGTAAATTCTTGGTCCGTGCATCATAAGCACAAAAGCTATGACTGCTAGATAAAAAAACCAAGAGAAATAATTTTTTAATAACTTTTTATTCAAGATTTTTCCTAATTTTTGCAACCGTTATTGTTTCACCTAAATTGATTAACGTTCCATCTGGTTTTTGAATAAAATAAGCAGGGACACCAACGAGTCCTTGTTCTTTTAAGAAACTTCCTATCTTCTCATCACGTTTAGTCCAATCGGCCAAGAGGAGCTTTAGGTTTTTTTCTTTTACGAGATCTTTAAATTCCGAACTTTCGAGCACCACTTTTTCATTCACCTTACAGGTAAAACACCATTTAGCGGTAAAATCCATAAAAACTAATTCGTTTTTATTTTTTAAATTTACCATATTTTCTTTTGACCACGGCTCCCATTTTAACTGGGTGCTGTTAATGATTGATGCAGAATTAGTCGATTGATTGTCTGAGGAATAATGAGAGTTCCACAAAAACAGAAAAAGAGTCGCACTAAGTAGAGCGATGATTGTTCTTCCATATTTTTCTTTGGTAATAAAAAAACCAAAAAAGATCATTGTTAATAAAACAAGCAGTTTACTTAAATCACTACTTCCTTCAACGAGAACAGAATAAACATCTAGAAGCCAAATGATGGTTAAGATTAATGAAAAGCCCATGACTTTTTTAAAGGTAATCATCCACATTCCAGGTTTTGGGAAAAAGTGAATGAGTCTTGGAAAAAATCCTGTTAAAATAAAAGGAAAAGCCAGACCAACACCAATGGCACTGAAAACGGCGATGATAGAAACAATACTTGCTGAAAAGGCAAAAGTTAGAGCTGTTCCTAAAAATGGAGCACTACAGGGAGTTGAGAGTACTGTGGCCAAAATCCCAGAGACAAAATCTCCAACAAAAGGCGAATCTGTTTTAACGTTCCCCAAGTATTTTCCACCAGGTGTAGAAAACTCAAAAAGACCAAAGAGATTTAGTGAAAAGACAAAAAGGGCAATAACCATAATCATGATAAATTTTGGTGATTGCAACTGAAATCCCCAGCCCACATCTGTTCCAATAGATTTTAATCCCACAATACTTAATGCTAGAACGAGAAAGGTGGCCAAAATACCAAGAGTATAAAAGATATTATGTCTTAGTAGAGATTTTCTTGATTCTTGACGGTATTTAATTAATTCAAAAAGTTTAAGTGAGATGACTGGTAACACACATGGCATGATATTAAGAATCAAACCTCCTACGAAACCAAGCACTATATAATAAAAAAGAGAGGAGTCCTCTCTTTTTTCGTTAGCTGCTTTTTTTGTATCAGTGATATTTGGAATTTTTCCAGGCTTTACGTATTCCCATTTTTTTAAATTACTTGGGATAGGTTGGTATTGATTAGAAAACGATTTAAACGTTTTTTCGATAATATATGTTCTTTTAATAATCGGGTCATAAAAGAGTGCTCGAATAGTATAGGGCTTTTTAAAAACTCCATTTTGAGGCAGATCAATGACAGGAGTAGAATATTCTCCATCCCAACCAATTGGAGTGAGGGCCATGAAAGAGATATCATTGCGATAAAATTCTTCATGTTGAAAATCAAATGGTGAAAGTGGGAATGCTAGGAGGAGGTTATTGTCAAAAACTTTTGGTTGATCAATTTTTTGATTAATTGTGGCTCGAAGCTCAAGCGCCTTATCTTCCTTACCTCGAATAAGTTCAAGAGTTAGATAATTCGGAACGGGTTCAACTTTTGGTAGGGCTTCTAGTTTTAGTTTTAAGAGATCAGAGTTTTGTGGGCCATTGCCACTTGAAAGCGCAGAGAGAAATTGGCCGTTTTGAATTTCCCCAGGAATTGTCAATTCTCCAGGAATACAAACATGTTTACAGATAAGCCAACTCGCTTTTAGGTTAAATGATTTTTTTTCTAGTTTTTGAATCTCGGCTTTTGAGAATTCATAAAAGAAAGTGTATGTTCCACTATAACCAAAACCAATTTGGTCACCTGATTCACGGTATTTTTTAGGAACAGGCCATTCTAAATCTTTAAGAGGAAATTCTTTTTTTCCTTGATCTACAAAGAGTTGAACTTTTATTGGTAAACCAGCGTCGCCGGGGTTTTTCCAATACGTATGCCATCCTTCATGATTATTAAATGTAAGTGCTAAGAGTGTTTTATTTTTTTCAGTAAAACTATCCAACTGAATTTTGATAAGGTTTTTTGGGATATCTTCATCGGCATGTAATGAGCCACTAAAAGTCATCAAAACCAAAAGAGAACTAACGAGTAATTTGAGAAGCTGATTTTTCATCGAGATATTCCAAATAATTATGTATAGTTTATAGTAATGTGATTCTAACAAAAAATAACGAGCAATAAAATAGTTTCCAAGGTGTTTTCATGAAAATCATTTGTCTAACAGAGGAAAGCGTTGAGTTTTTTTACGACATTGGTCGTGAAGATGTCGTTGCCGCAGTCTCTGTTTATGCCGTTCGCCCAAAATCACTTAAGCCCCATCATGAATTGCCTCGGGTTTCTGCTTTTACTAAGGCCAACATTGATAAAATTGTTCATATGCAGCCTGAACTTGTGATTGGTTACTCCGATGTGCAAAAAAATATTGCCCATGATCTAGTCGATTTAGGAGTAAATGTCTTAATTACTCACCAAAGAACATTGAGCGAGATTTATCAATCACTAATCTTATTTAGTTCTATCATTGGGGAAAGAGAAAAAGGTCAAGAATATGTCAAATATTTGCAAAAAATTGTACAAGAGACGAAGGAAAAAGCTAAAGCCTTTAAGTTTAAACCCTTAGTGTATTTTGAAGAGTGGGATGAGCCAAGAATTTTAGCGAGCCCCTGGATTCATGAAATTATAGAGATTTGTGGTGGTCGCTCTTTGTTAAAAGAGCGTAGTTTAGAGAGTCATAAGGCTTTAAGGCGCCAAATTAGTGACCAAGAACTAATTAGTGCCAATCCAGATCTTATTTTATTTTCATGGTGTGGGAAAAAAGGTGATCCTAACCAATTCTTAAATCATGATGGATTAAGTCAGGTTAAGGCAGTTTTAAACAAACAAGTCATAGAGATATCCTCGGATATTATTTTGCAGCCAGGGCCTGCGGCCATAAAAGATGGAATTCCGCTAATTTTTAAGCTGATTCAAGCTCTGCAACCGACATAGTTACTCCAGTATAAATCAATCTTAATTCACTTAATAAATTTCCAAAAATTCCGATAATTCCAACGAGTAATGCTCATAAAAATTTTGTGAGTTGATTTGAGGAGCTATATGAAAACGAAGATGGGAATGCCTTTAGCAGTATTATCGATCGCTTTACTTTCAACTGGATGTACAGTGGAGTGGAAAGTGTTAGAAGCTAAGTCAAAACAAATAAACAATTTTGAAAAAGTTTCCATCGCCTTGGCCAAGGAAAATAGAGAACTAATTGCAGAAGTAAATCGCATGAAGTTTGAAATGGAAAAAATGCGCCAAGAAAATATTTATTATAAAGCTCAGTCGGGAGTGAAGAGTGAGGGCGCCCATGCTGATGTTCATGCACCGGTGGCCAGTCACGGACAAGAAGCATCAAATGATCATGGCGATTCACACGGTGACTCACATGGATCAAATACAGAACATAAAACTTCAGTGAATGAAACACCTAGTAGAAAAATTGCTTCGATCGGTGCTATGCCAATGAAAAAAGATTTTGTTGAATATGAAATCTATAAGTGGAAAGCAGAAGATATGCATAAAATTGCAGAGAACGAGTTTAAAAATAAAAACTTTGAAAAAGCTGCTCAGTTCTATTATTCCATTCTACAGAATTATCCTAAATACCAAAAATTGAATGATGATTTTTATTTTAAAGCAGGCGTCTCTGCTTTTGAAACCGGGGAACATCATGAGTGGGCATTAGTGAATTTTGAGTACCTCATGGCGGAATATCCTACTTCTCAATATTATCGTAGTGCTAAATTATGGTCGTCACTTACTCACTTAAAAATGGGCGATAAGAAGAAGTTTTTTACAACAGTAGAAGAGTTCAGAAAAAAATATAGAAATTCTCCAGAGTGGAAAATCTTAAGTGCTTATTACGAAAAAATTGAAGAAAAAACTAACGAGTAAAATATGAAAAAAACGATTTTTGTAGTTTCAACATTATCAATCTTGTCACTCTTTTCTGTGAACATGACACAAGCTTCGGATGTTTACGGGAAAATTACGAAAGTTAAGGGTGAAGGATTTATTTCTTATAAAGGAAAAACCATTGCCCTTAAAGCAGGGGATAATGTACATCAAGGTGCAGAGATCGTAATTGAACATGAAGGGGCTGTGACTTTTAAAGCCTTTAATGATCAAACAATTCATCTGGGTAAAGCTAGTTCCATGATGATCGATAAAGATGCCTTAGTGTTAAGACAAGGTGAAGTCTGGTTTCAAGCACCGGATAAATCAAAGACCATTAAACTCTCAACGGCCAATGCGGATGTGGTATATAGTGGGGGAGAAGGTATTTTGGTTTATGATAGTGAGAAAGCAAAATCACAAATTTTTGTCATGAACGGAATGATGAAAGTCAATAATGCCAGAACACCAGAGGTCGCCATCAGTGTAGGGGAAGGGAATTTTTCTTATGTTGATAATACTTATGATCAAGGGATTCCAAGAGATCCAACACCTGTTGGTGAAAAAACTTATAAAGAGCTACTGACACATTTTCCAAATGTAATACCAATGCAAAAAGGAACTGAGAAACTTTTTGATGCTACACCAACTCGTTCAGTTGCCTCTGCCCATGAAACTGAGCACACAAGTGCAATTCACAGTGAAAAAGTTGCTAAAAAACCAGAAGGTGACCAATTAAAAGATGCCGATGATATTCTCAAAGAATACCGAGATCAATTATTTAAAAAAGCTAGTCCTGCTAAAAATAGCAAGATGAAGCGCTCAATAGCTTCTGTGCCAGGGGAAAAATCAAAAGCTCAAGCTCAGAAAAAAACAGCAGTGAAAGTTTTTGGTGCTACTGGCGAAAAAACGACTACTTTTGGAGAAGAATTTTCTCCAAGGTCAGTAGAGTCGAAATCCCTTAGAGGTCCTGCTTCATTTTCTGCTCCCGAGTATGCTCCAACTAAAGCTGGAGAAACTGAAAAGCTTGAAGAGCATAATAATGAAACAAAAAAGCTTATTGAAGATTTAGGTAAATTATAAAATTTCTTTTAAATATTTAGCCTCTTAAACATTGCTCCAAGGAAGTGAGAAATGAAAAAAAACATCGGTCAGACAAGGTCTAACCTTGTCATGCATTATACTTATGATGATGTCCTCATTAAGCCTAGCTACTCCGAAGTCCTACCAAATGAAGTCAATTTAGAATCTAAATTCTCTAAAAGAATTCCCTTACAAGTTCCTATTGTGTCAGCTGCAATGGACACTGTGACAGAAGCCGCCACGGCCATTGTCCTTGCTCAAGAAGGTGGAATTGGCGTTATTCATAAAAATATGTCGGCCGAAGAGCAAGCTCATCAAGTGGAAAAAGTTAAAAAATTTGAAGCTGGTATGATCTTAAGTCCTGTTACTGTTTTACCTGAAACTCGAATTCAGGATGTTTTGGAATTAAAAGAGCAAAGAAAAATTACTGGTGTTTTGGTTGTTGATGCTGATAAAAAACTGGTGGGTATTTTGACCAACCGAGATTTACAATTTGAAGCAAATCTCAATCAAACCGTTGCCGATGTCATGACTCCAAAAGATAAACTCATTACCGCTAGAGATTTCATAGAAATAGATGAAGCTAAAAAAATTTTACACAAAAACCGTATTGAAAAACTTCCTATCGTAGATAAAGAAAATCGCGTGAAAGGTCTTATTACGGTTAAAGACATTTTAAAAGCGATAAATTTTCCTCATTCAAATCGTGATCATCTTGGAAGGTTGCGCGTAGCCGCAGCCATTGGTGTAGGAGAAAATGAAAAACTTAGAGCGAAAAAATTAGTCGAGTCCCAAGTTGATGCTTTAGTTGTCGATACCGCTCACGGACACAGTAAAGGTGTCATTGAAATGGTGAAATATTTAAAGAGTCTATATCCTGATGTAGATGTAGTGGCCGGTAATGTTGCGACAAAAGAAGCGTGTCTAGATTTAATCAAAGCAGGTGTTGATGGAGTCAAGGTGGGAATTGGTCCTGGTTCTATTTGTACCACTAGAGTTGTGGCGGGAATCGGTATGCCACAGTTCAGCGCTCTGATTGAATGTGCAGAAGTATTACGTCAGCATGATGTACCTATGATTGCAGATGGAGGAATTAAATTATCTGGCGATGTCGTGAAGGCCATTGCGGCAGGTGCTCATTCCGTGATGATTGGTTCATTGTTTGCTGGTACAGACGAAGCTCCAGGTGAAATGATTCTTTATCAGGGACGCGCTTACAAAGTCTATCGAGGAATGGGATCAATGTCGGCCATGGCACAGGGATCAAAAGATCGCTATGCCCAAAGCTCAGTAGTTGATAACCAGAAATTAGTTCCGGAAGGTATCGAAGGACAAGTCCCTTATCGCGGTCCTTTATCAAATAATGTGTATCAGTTAGTTGGTGGACTTCGTTCAGGAATGGGGTATGTGGGGGCAAAAGATTTACCAACCCTTTATGAGAAAGCAGAATTTATTGTTATCTCTCATGCTTCTTATAAAGAAGGACATCCTCATGATGTTATTATCACTAAAGAAGCCCCTAATTATAGAATGAGCTAAGAAATGAAAATGAAAAAACAAATTTGGATTGTGGATTTTGGATCACAGTATACCCAGTTAATTACGAGAAAATCCCGCGAGCTAGGGCATAGTGCTGAACTTATGACCTTGGATGATTGTCGTGAAGCTTTTATGATTGGAGAGTATCCAAAATGCCTTGTGCTTTCAGGTGGACCACAATCAGTTTTTGAAGATCAAACCGACTATAGTTTTATTTTTGATCAAGTTGAATTACCCGTTTTAGGTATTTGTTATGGAATGCAGTTAATGGGAAAATATTTTGGCGGAGTAGTCGAGAAAGGTCTAATCGGCGAATATGGAAATGCGGAAGTGAGCAATACATCGGGTACAGACATTCCTGGTGTGCCACAGAAGTTTTCGGTATGGATGAGTCACTCTGATCATGTAAAAGTTATGCCTCAACATTTTCAACAATTGCTTATCAGTCATAACCAATTATTGGCCGGTATGATTCATAAAGAGCGTCCTCTTTTAGGATTTCAATTTCATCCTGAAGTTGAGCACTCTCATTTTGGTAAAAACTTATTGAGCTATTTTTACGAAGAAATAGCAGGGCTAAAAAAAGATTGGTCCTCAAAAGAAATGCTAAACGAAAGCTTAGACATTGTGAAAAAAACTTTATCAGAAGTTAAAGACCCACGTGTTTTATGTGCCTTTTCAGGGGGAGTAGACTCTTTGGTCGCAGCCACTTTAACCAGTAAAGTAGCTGGGGAAAATATGTTTTGCTTTTTTGTGGATAACGGATTATTGCGCCAACAAGATTATCAGCATATTGAACTTTTAAAAAAGAATACTTACTTAAAAATTGAAGTCATCGATGCGAAACATATTTTTTTAGAAGCATTAAAAGATCACACTGATCCAGAAACTAAAAGAAAAATTATTGGGAAAAAATTTATTGAAGTATTTGAAGCCAAAGTACATGAGTATGAAAATAGTCATGGGTTAAAATTTACTCACTTGCTTCAAGGAACACTTTACCCCGATGTTATCGAATCCCTTTCTCCCCATGAAAAGGGAGGAAAATCAGTTACCATCAAGTCCCACCATAACGTGGGAGGATTACCAGAACGGATGAAGTTAAAACTTCTAGAACCACTTAGAAATTTATTTAAAGATGAAGTGCGGGCCATGGGACTACATTTAGGTCTTCATCATGATTGGGTTTATCGCCATCCTTTTCCAGGCCCAGGGCTTGGTGTAAGAATATTAGGAGAAATAAATGCAGATGCCATCCGCATTGTTCAACATAGTGATCAAATTTTATTTGAAGAATTAAAAACTCATAGTTTGTATCAAGCCACCTGGCAGGCTTTTACCGTGTATTTGCCAGTGAAAACCGTAGGAGTTAAGGGCGATGAAAGGGCGTATGAAAATGCTTTAGTACTTCGTATGGTGAACTCTAGTGATGGTATGACTGCGGAATGGACCAGAATGCCTTATGAATTTTTAGATTTAGTCTCTAGAAGAATTACCAATGAAGTCAAGGGTGTTACCAGAGTAGTGTACGATATTACCAGTAAACCCCCAGGGACGATTGAATGGGAGTAGCTTTATTAAATCTTAATAGTTGAGGTTTAATTGAGGAAACTTGAGTAAAATTATAGTTAAGAATTGGTTAAGAATGTCCGTTAGGCAATGTGTAGGGATTTGACACCAACATTGGAAATGGAATGAATTTTAGACAGTTTTTTTATTTATGCTCAATTATTTTTACTCAAAGTATTTTTGCATCAAGTGATTTACTGCCGTCGACAAAAAAATCACCATCCGAAATAATTCCCATCGAAAAAATAAGCTTTGATAAAAATAAAAATCAAAATCAAAATCAAAACATTGAAGAAATTCTCATTTATTTTTTTAATGCTCCCAATTTAATTGAAATGGATGATAAGGGAAAAATTAACGGTAAGTTTTATGATCGTTTTGAACAGTTAGCTAAGAAATCAAATTTAAAATTTCATTATAAAAAAGTTACGATTCCAAGGCTTGAAAATGAAATGGCCAACACCGCGGTTCCATCTTGTGTTCTTACATTGTTTAAGTCAGAAAAACGTAGTGAAAAATTTAATTATATTTATGAATACAAAGATAAAGTACGCGTAAAAGTTTATCGTCATAAAGATGATTCAAAAATTATGGGGCTTGAAAGTTTTTCACAAAACCCAAAACTCACACTAGTTACTCACACACCAATTATGGTTGAGAGTCTTGGAGAAAAAGGAATCGATGTTAAATTGATTTTAGACTTAGATTTGGCCATACGAATGCTCGCCTCAAAAAAAGTTGAAGGTTTTGTAGGTGCTGATTTGTTAGTTGAAAGCACTGAAGAATTTAAAAAGCAGGAGATTGTTTCTTTAAGCACTATTGCCGAGAGAGAATTATTTGCAGCATGTTCGAATAATTTAAATTCGTCTGTTCTAGAAAAGTTGCGTGCAGGTTTTTTAGATTGGGAACTCTGAAAACTGCCCTACATGATTGGGGCTATAATTTTATACTGACTTTTTAGAGTAAACAAATTTATTATTTTCAAATATCCTATTAGGATTTATCTAAATTTTCTTACATCTTTTTACGTTTAGTCTTAACACTTCATTAAAATAATCAATAAATATATCTATGTGATCCTGCAATGAAACTTGAGTTTTAGAAGTGTTCCAAGACCTTCGAAAAAGTCGATTCATATTCGCTCGAAACATCGCTAATATTTGGTTAATTTGGAAAAGCGGATCAAATGCACGTT
>JACCDV010717239.1_pt1 | contig 10423 bp, 8 predicted proteins | sample 7446131 | NCBI WGS metagenome assembly JACCDV01 (sample SAMN15323448, study PRJNA562643) | freshwater metagenome | isolation source: river surface water | place: USA:Blue River Watershed | collected 2017-08-17
AAGGTGCGGATGCTGTCGATCTCGTCGTCGAGCAGGTCCACCCGGTAGGGCACGGGCGAGCCCATGGGAAAGAGGTCGATCAGCCCACCGCGTACCGCGTATTCACCCGGGCTGACCACCTGGCTGACATGGCTGTAGCCGGCGAGGCTGAGCTGGCTCTTGAGCTGGGCTTCGTCGAGCTTTTGCTTGACCTTGAACTCGAAGGTGTAGCCCGCCAGAAAGGACGGCGGTGCCAGTCGGTACAGCGCGGTGGTGGCCGGGATCAGCACCACGTCGGCGGCTTCGGCGTGGTTGCGTTGGCGGATGCGCCAAAGCGTGGCCAGCCGCTCCGAGATCAGATCCTGGTGCGGCGAAAAGGTGTCGTAGGGCAGGGTTTCCCAGTCCGGGAACATCACGCAGCGCAGGCCGGGCGCAAAAAACACCATCTCGTCCATCAGGCGCTGGGCATCGCTGGCATCGGACGTCACGATGGCCGTCAGCTTGCCGGCGGCTTTTTCGCGTTCGGCCAGCTGGGCCAGCAGCACGGCATCGGCAGAGCCGACCGGGCGGGGGAGGGTGAAACGTTGACCGGTGTGCAGGACAGGCAGGTTCATGGCGCGGAAAACAGCAAAACCCCCCACCAGCGATGGAGGGGGGTGAAGAAGAAAACTTCAGCATTGTAGGAATGTCCGGACCCTGCAGCAGCGCGTCCTGGCCGAGGCGTTCCCCTGTGGGAGGCTGCCCCTGCTGCCGAATGAAGCGGCTGCAGGGGCAGGATGCGCATTCGCGAGCTGGGGCTCGCTCCCACGGGCAGGCCGTCAGTGATTGGCAGGATGGCCTTCTACAATCAGCCACCATGCTGCAGTTCCACGCCCTGATCCCCTGCGCCGGTACCGGCAGCCGTGCCGGCACGGCGCAACCCAAACAGTACCAGGCCGTGGCTGGTCAGCCCATGGTCATGCACGCCCTGCAGGCGCTGGCGCAGACCCGCCAAATCGTCAGTGGGTGGGTGGTGCTGTCGCCGGGCGATGACTTTGAATGGCCGCATGCGGGCTGGCCCCAGCACTTCCGACGGGCGCATTGCGGCGGCGCCAGCCGGGCCGAGAGCGTGTTCAATGGCCTCAAAGCCATGCTGGCCGCTGGTGTGGACCCGCAGGACTGGGTGCTGGTGCACGATGCGGCGCGCTGCCTCGTCACGCCGCAGGAGGTGGGGCGTCTCATCGACGCCTGCCAGCACGATGCCGTGGGCGGTCTGCTGGCCTTGCCCTTGCCCGACACGCTCAAGAGCGAAGCGGGCGGGCGCGTGGTGCAGACGATTGCCCGCGAGCACAAATGGCTGGCGCAGACGCCGCAGATGTTCCGTCTACAGGCGCTTCACGATGCTCTGGCGCAAGTGGCCGACAGTGATTTTGCCGGCATCACCGACGAAGCCAGCGCGATGGAGCGGCTGGGCCTGCAACCGAAGCTGGTCGAAGGCTCGGCGCAGAATTTCAAGGTGACTTACCCGGCCGACTTTGCGCTGGCCGAGGCGGTGTTGAGGAGCAGAACATGAATATCCGTGTGGGTGAGGGCTGGGACGTACATGCTCTGGTGCCCGGGCGCAAGCTGATTCTGGGCGGGGTCGAAATCCCACACACTTCAGGCCTGCTCGGCCATTCGGACGCCGATGTACTGCTTCACGCCATCACCGATGCGGTGCTGGGCGCCGCTGGTCTGGGCGACATCGGCCGGCATTTTCCGGACACCGACGCGCAGTTCAAGGGCGCCGACTCGTCGGTGCTGCTGGCCGAAGCCATGCGCCGCGTGCGCGAAAAGGGTTGGGAGCTGGTCAACATCGACAGCACCATCGTGGCCCAGGCCCCCAAGCTGGCGCCGCACATGCCGGCGGTTCATGCCTCGGTGGCGCGGGCGCTGGGCGTGCAGGCCGATCAGGTCAATGTGAAAGCCAAGACCGCAGAGAAACTGGGCCCCGTGGGGCAGGGGCAAAGTATCGAGGCACGGGCGGTGGCGCTGCTGATGCGCCGCTGAATCAGTTGTTCTCGCGCAGCTCAATGCTGGCCATGAGCCCGCCACTGGCGTGGTTCTGCAAATGGAACTTGCCACCCATGCGGGTAATAGCCCGTTCCACAATGGCCAGACCCAGACCCGAGCCCATGGCCGAAGTGCGCGCCGTGTTGCCCCTGTAAAAAGGTTGCGTCAGGTGCTCGAGCTGTTCGGGCGGGACACCCTCGCCATGGTCCCGGATGCGCAGCGTCACTGTTGCGTTGCTGGCCTGTGCACGGATTTCGACGTGACTGACGCCATCGCTGCGGTTCTGCCCATAACGGCGTGCGTTTTCCAGCAGGTTGGAGATGACCCGGCCAAGTTCGACCGCATCGGCCATGACCTGCAAGTCTTCCGGTACGTGCACCTCGATGCGCATGTGCGATGCACTTCGAAAAGGGGTGATGCATTTGCTGATGACCGGAGCCAGTAAAACCGGTTGAAGCTCGGTATGGTCCGGCCTCGCATAGCCGAGGAACTTGTCGATCATGTCGTCGATCTGGTCGATGTCCACAGACATGGCTTGCTGGGCCTGGGGATCGGGGACGCTCAGTTCGGTCTCCAGACGCAGGCGCGCCAGCGGCGTGCGCAGGTCGTGCGAGATGCCGGCCAGCATCAGGGTACGTTCTTCCTCGACTTTGGCCAGCCGCTCGGCCATGCGGTTGAAGCCCGCATTCACCTCGCGGATCTCCGGTGTGTGCGCATGTTCATCGAGGGCCGTGTCGCGGTAGCGGCCCTCGCGCACACGGCTGGCCGCCAGCGAGAGCTGCTTGAGCGGGCGATTGATCCGGTTGGTAATGGCGGCCGCGCCAATGACCGACAGCCCGGCAGCCAGGGCCAGCCAGACCAGCCAGGCGCTGTTGCTCAGCGATCGCAAGCGCTCGGCGTCCATCTGCAGCCAGTAACTGTCGCGTTCGATCCGAAAACCAATCCAGAGGCCTTTTTCATCATTGACGCTCGAGGCAACGACGGTGCTATTGCCCAGGCGTTCGATGAGCGTGTCCGCCAGACGCCTCTCGAAAGCCGACTCGCCAAAGGGCAGGATGACGTCGCTGGGTTCTCGGATCACCAGACGGACGTTTTCTTCTTCGGCGAGGGTCTTGAGCAGTGAGACCCGCGCGATCGCGTCGGTGTGGATCAGTGCATTGCGTGTGAGGTTGACCACCGTGGCGATCTGGTGCGCGTTGCGCAGCACACGGGGTTCGTATTCCTGGGTGCGAAACAGCAGCAGCCACACCAGGGTGCTGCACAGCATCAGCAGCCCCAGCAGGATGAAGGTCCGCCAGAAGAGGCTCAGTTCCCGAAGGACAGGCGCGCGCATGGACAAGGCTCAGGGCCGTTTCAGCTCAGGCGGCGCCATCGGGTACGAACACGTAGCCTACGCCCCACACGGTCTGGATGATTTTCGGGGTGGCCGGATCGTCCTCGATGAGCTTGCGAAGGCGCGAGACCTGCACATCCAGACTGCGATCAAAGGGCTCGAATTCCCTGCCTCGCGCAAGTTGGGCCAATTTGTCCCGGCTCAGTGGCTGGCGCGGATGCCGCGCCAGCACCTTGAGCATGGCGAATTCGCCGGTGGTCAGTGCGATGTCCTTGCCGGCCTTCTTGAGCGAGCGCGCGCCCAGATCAAACACGAAGTCCGCAAACTGGATGACCTCCTGCTCGTTGCTGGGGGCACCGGGCGCCTCCTGCACCGGGCGGCGACGCAGTACCGCATGGATGCGGGCCAGCAGCTCGCGTGGGTTGAAAGGCTTGGCCAGGTAATCGTCCGCGCCGATTTCCAGACCCGTGATGCGGTCCACATCCTCGCCCTTGGCGGTCAGCATGATGATCGGCACCTTCTGACCTTCGGCGCGCAGGCGGCGGCAGATGCTCAGTCCGTCTTCGCCGGGCAGCATCAGATCGAGCACCAGCAGATCCACGCTTTCGCGCTGCATGATGCGCGTGAGTGCCCTCGAGTCCTCGGCCATGAGGACGTCAAATCCCTCCTGCGACAAAAAACGGCGCAGCAGATCTCGGATGCGGGCGTCATCGTCAACGATAACGATCTTGTCAAGGCGAGAGGTCATGCCAATGGGTCAGCAGTTTTGAACAAGGTGTGGAGATTGACACAGCGCGTGTGCCCTGCCGTAACCAATGGTTACTGCGCCACCCAGCCGCCGTCCATGTTCCAGGCCACACCGCGCACGTTGTTGGCCGCAGGTGAGCAGAAGAAGACAGCCAGCGCACCCAGTTCTTCGGGCGTGGTGAACTGCATGGAAGGCTCCTTTTCGCCCAGAAGCACTTTCTTGGCTTCTTCGTTGGAAATGCCCAGCGCCGCGGCCTTGGCGTCCACCTGTTTCTGCACCAGCGGGGTCAGTACCCAGCCCGGGCAGATGGCGTTGCAGGTGACGCCGGTGGTGGCGTTCTCCAGCGCGGTGACCTTGGTCAGGCCCACCACGCCGTGTTTGGCGGCCACATAAGCCGATTTTTCGGCCGAGGCCACCAGGCCGTGCACCGAGGCCACGTTGATGATGCGGCCCCAGTTGGCAGCCTTCATGGCCGGCAGCGCCAGACGCGTGGCGTGGAAGGCGCTGGTGAGGTTGATGGCGATGATGGCGTCCCAGCGCTCAACCGGGAAGTCCTCGATGCGGGCCACGTGCTGGATGCCGGCGTTGTTGACCAGGATGTCGACGCGGCCAAAGGTGTCGGCGGCGAACTTCATCATGGCTTCGATTTCGCTGCCCTTGCTCATGTCGGCGCCGTGGTAGGCCACCTTGACGCCCAGTTTGGCGATCTCGGCCTGGGGGCCTTCCGCATCGCCAAAGCCGTTGAGCACGATGTTGGCGCCTTGTGCGGCCAGGGCCTTGGCGATCCCCAGTCCGATACCGCTGGTGGAACCTGTCACGAGGGCCGTTTTGCCTTTGAGCATGCTGTCTTCTCCGTATCCATTACGATGATGAAAAGTTCATTATCACCGGTTCCATAGCCCTGCCGGTCGCGTTGCCGCCACCGGGTTCACAAGCCAGTTCAGCCATGCTCCAGCCCCGTCTCGAATCCGTCATCTGTCCGCATCCTGAGGGTCAGCACCGCATGGCCTGGTGGTCCTGGGGGGATCCGGCGGCCTCGCATGTGCTGGTCTGTGTGCATGGTCTGACGCGCCAGGGCCGTGACTTTGACCGACTTGCCCAGGCACTGGTCGCCCGTGCCCAGGGAAGGCTGCACGTGGTCTGCCCTGATGTGGCCGGTCGCGGTCAGAGCGAATGGCTGCCGCAAGCGGCGCTCTACCAGATCCCTCAATACGCATCGGACATGCTGGGCCTGCTGGCGCAGCTGCAGCAACGCGCACCTATCCAGACGCTGGACTGGGTCGGTACCAGCATGGGCGGGCTGATCGGCATGGCGCTGACAGGACAGCCCGGGCTACCATTGGCGGCGCCCATCCGTCGCCTGGTGCTCAACGATGTGGGACCGGCCATCACCTGGGCTTCGGTACTGCGCATGCAGCAGTATGTGGGCCGCTATGGCCGTTTTGCCGACCTGGCAGAGGCCGCAGCCGAGTTGCGCCGGCTGTCACTGGGATTTGGTCCTGTGCCCGAAGAGCTCTGGCTGGAGCTGAGCTCACACATGGTGCGCGATTGCCCCGAAGGCGGGCTGACCTTGCATTACGACCCGGCGATCGGTGAGCCGCTGCGTGCCTTGACGTCCGACGTCGCACTGGCAGGCGAGGCTGCGATGTGGGGTCTGTACGACCAGATCCAGTCGCAGGTGTTGCTGATCCGCGGCCAGGAGTCCGATCTGCTGACCGAGGCTACAGCCCAGGCCATGACGCAACGTGGTCCGAGGGCGCAGCTCGTGCAGTGGCCTGGCGTGGGCCATGCGCCCACCTTGACCGATCCGGCGCATATCGATGTGCTGGCGGGCTTCTTGCTTGATCCGGCGCCATGAGCCACATGAGCACTTTCCCGCTGGCGTCACCTGCGGTGCTGCAAGCGACCGCCATGCCCGAACTGGCGCACGGCACGCTTGAACGTGCCCGCGGCTTTGCGCAGGCCCTGATCGAAACCGAACAGCTGGATACCGGTGAAAACGTCTGGGCGCATGCCCAGGCGGTGGCCGGCATCCTGGCCAGAATCGGTGGCTCTGAAGAAATGCAGGCGGCCGCCTACCTGGTTTACGCCTGTCCGCACCTCAACAAGCCTCAAGAGGTGATGGCCAAAGCCTTTGGCGACAACCTCGCGCAACTGGCGATGCAGACCAACCAGCTGCTGCACCTGCAGCGCCTTTCGCGCGCGGCGGCCAGTACTGCCCAGCTGCTCGACGATCCCAAGCTGCAGACTGAAAACGTGCGCAAGATGCTGCTGGCGTTTTCGCGTGACCTGCGTGTGGTCATGCTCAGGCTGACATCGCGCTTGCAGACGCTCCGTCATTACGCCGCCACCAAGCTGCCCGTGCCGCCGGCGCTGGCACGCGAGTCGCTTCAGGTGTTTGCACCGCTGGCCAACCGGCTGGGCATCTGGCAGCTCAAGTGGGAAATGGAAGACCTGTCCTTCCGCTTTCTCGAGCCGGATACCTACAAGCAGATCGCCCGCTTGCTTGATGAAAAACGCGTCGAGCGCGAGCAGTACATGGTGGCGCTGTGCGACAGGCTCTCTCAGGCGCTGGCGCAGCAGGGCATTGCGGCCCAGGTCAGCGGGCGGCCCAAGCACATCTACAGCATCGTCAAAAAGATGCGCGGCAAATCGCTGCCTTTCGAGCGGGTGTTCGACATCCGCGCGGTGCGGGTGGTGGTGGGCGAGGTGGCTGATTGTTACCAGGCCCTGAGCTGGGTGCATGAGCATTTCACGCCCATCCCAGAAGAGTTTGACGACTACATCGCCCGCCCCAAGGCCAACGGTTACCAGTCTTTGCATACCGTAGTGCGCGACACCGGTGGCCGACCCATCGAGATCCAGATCCGCACCCAGGCCATGCACGAACATGCAGAGCATGGCGTGGCAGCGCATTGGGCCTACAAGGAGGCGGGGACCAAGGGCTATGCAGGTGTGAGCGCCAGCAGTGCCTACGATGCCAAGATCGCCGTCTTGCGTCAGCTGCTGGCCTGGGAACGTGACCTCTCGGGTACGGTGGCCGACAAGGGCTTGTTCGACGACCGCATCTATGTGCTGACGCCCGACGCCGCCATTGTCGAACTGCCGCAGGGCGCGACACCGCTGGACTTTGCCTACACCATCCACACCAGCCTGGGCCACCGTTGCCGCGGCGCCAAGGTGGACGGCGCCATGGTGCCGCTCAACACCCCGCTGGCCAACGGCCAGACGGTGGAAATCACGGCCATCAAGGAGGGGGCGCCTTCGCGTGACTGGCTTAACCCAGAGCTGGGTTTTCTGGCCAGCAACCGGGCCCGCAACAAGGTGCGTTCCTGGTTCAACGCCCAGATCGCAGCCGAGCATGTTGCTCGCGGTCGGGAAGCGGTCGAAAAGCTCCTGCAGCGCGAAGGCCGCACGGCCATCAAGCTCGAAGACCTGGCTGCACAACTCGGATTCAAGTCGGCCGATGGCCTCTTCGAGGTGGTGGGCAAGGACGAATATTCGTTGCGCAACATCGAGGTGCTGCTCAATCCGCCCGAGCCGGCGCCCAGTGCCGATGAAATGGTCTTGCGGCGCTCCACCCGAGGCAGTCGCCACAAAAACCCGTCGGGTGTATTGGTGGTGGGGGTGGATTCCTTGCTGACCCAGCTGGCGCGCTGCTGCCGACCGGCGCCGCCCGATGCCATTGCCGGTTTTGTGACGCGCGGCAAAGGCGTGAGCATCCACCGCCAGGATTGCAGCAATTTCCGGGAACTGAGCACCCGCAGCGCGGAGCGTGTGATCGAGGTCCGCTGGGGCGAACGCAAAGGAGGACCCGAGGCCGCGGTGTACCCGGTAGATGTGGCGGTGGAAGCACTGGACAGGCAAGGACTGCTGCGCGACATCTCCGAGGTTTTTTCAAAGGAAAAGATCAATGTGATCGGCGTACAGACCCAGTCGATCAAGGGCATGGCTTTCATGACCTTCACGGTCGAAACACCCGATGCCGCCCTTATTGGTCGCGTGCTGTCGAGCCTGAAGAACGTCAAAGGTGTACGTAATGCCAGAAGGCGCTGAAAATCCTGCTACAATGCAAGGCTTGCAGGCGCGTAGCTCAGCTGGTTAGAGCACCACCTTGACATGGTGGGGGTCGTTGGTTCGAGTCCAATCGCGCCTACCAATTACAACCCCGGTAAGTCATTGATTTACCGGGGTTTTTCGTTTGCGAATTTCACCAGTTCGCGAAGCTGGATCAGGCTGATGTCAGGGCTGGGCCTTGAGGCTTTTTTCGATGGCTGCCAGAAGCTTGCGGTCATCGGGGCCGGTCATGCTGCTGTAGCTGTCAATCAGTTTGCCGTCCCGGCCGATCAGGTATTTGTAGAAGTTCCAGCGCGGGGGCGTGGCGCCCTGGGCGATCAGCGCCCTGAAAAAGGGGTTGGCCTTGTCGCCGCGCACGCTGGAGGCGGCGAACATCGGGAACTTCACGCCAAAGGTGTTTTCGCAGAACTCGGCAATTTCCTTGTTGCTGCCTTTTTCCTGGGCGAAATCGTTGGACGGGAAACCCAGCACCACCAGGCCTGCATCCTTGTAACGGCTGTGAAGCGCTTCCAGGCCCTTGTACTGGCCTGTGAATCCGCAATAACTGGCGGTGTTGACTGCCAGCACCACCTTGCCCTGGTACTGGCAGAGCGACTGCGGTTTTTCATCCTGCAGGCGCGGCAGGGTGTGGTTGAGCGTGGCAGGACACGCGCTGGCGGCGGCCTGAATGTGCCAGCCGCAAAGCAGGGCCGCGCAGGAAATCAAGAGCATGCGGTATTTCATGGTGCGCTCCTTGAAGTTGCTCAAGTCGGCCACTTTAGCCAGCTTGCCGAAACTGTGCCAGTTGTCAGGCCATGCCCTGGTGCCGCAGCATCGCGTCCAGGCTGGGTTCGCGGCCGCGGAAGGCCTTGAACGATTCGATCGCGGGGCGGCTGCCGCCGGCCTCCAGAATGGCCTGGCGGTAGCGGCGGCCGGTGTCGATGCTGGGCTGGCCGTCTTCGCCCATGGTTTCTTCAAACGCCGCGTAGGCATCGGCTGACAGCACTTCGGCCCACTTGTAACTGTAGTAGCCCGCGGCATAGCCGCCTGCAAAGATGTGGCTGAAGGTGTGGGCCATGCGGTTGAAGCTGGGCGGCTGCAGCACCGCGACTTCGGCACGCACCTGGTGCAGCAGGGGCATGAAGTCCAGCGCCGGGTCATGCTCGGCATGCAGGCGCATGTCAAACAGCGCAAATTCGATCTGGCGCAGGGTCTGCAGGCCGCTCTGGAAGTTCTTCGCGGCCAGCATCTTGTCAAACAGGGCGCGCGGCAGCGGTTCGCCGGTGTCCACATGGGCGGTCATGTGGCGCAGCACCGACCATTCCCAGCAGAAGTTTTCCATGAACTGGCTGGGCAGTTCGACCGCGTCCCATTCCACGCCGCTGATGCCGGACACGTCACGCTCGTTGACCTGCGTGAGCATGTGGTGCAGGCCGTGGCCGAATTCGTGGAAGAGGGTGATCACGTCGTCGTGCGTGAGCAGCGGCGGCTTGCCGTTCACGCCTTCGGCAAAGTTGCAGACCAGGTGCGCCACCGGGGTCTGCAGCGTGCCGGTGTCCGGCCGCAGCCAGCGACCGACCACATCGTCCATCCAGGCGCCACCGCGCTTGCCGGCGCGGGCTGGAGGGTCGAGGTAGAACTGGCCCACCAGCTGTCTGTCGCGCTCGATGCGGTAGAACTCGACCGCCGGGTGCCAGACGGGTGCGCTGTCCTTGCGGATGCTGACTTCGAACAGTGTCTCGATGATCTTGAACAGTCCGGCCAGCACCTTGGAGGCCGTGAAGTACTGCTTGACCTCCTGCTCGCTGAAGCTGTAGCGCGCTTCCTTGAGTTTTTCGCTCAGGTAGGGGATGTCCCAGGCGTTGAGCGGGCCGCTCAGACCGAGTTCTTTTTGCGCGAATTCGCGCAGGTCGGCCATGTCTTTTTCAGCATGTGGACGGGCTTTGGCGGCCAGGTCGCGCAGGAAGCCGATCACCTTTTCGGGCGATTCAGCCCTCTTGGGCACCACCCAGACCTCGGCGAAGTTCTCGTAGCCCAGCAGCCTGGCTTCTTCCTGGCGCAGGGCCAGGATTTCGCTCATCAGCGACGTGTTGTCATACTGTTGGGCCTCGCCTTCGGCCTGGTCAGAGGCGCGGGTGGTGTAGGCCTTGTAGAGTTTTTCGCGCAGGGGGCTGCTGTCGGCAAACTGCATGACCGGCAGGTAGCAGGGCATCTTGAGTGTCAGGCGTGCCTTGCCGGCTTGGCCGTTTTTCTCGGCCAGGGCGCAGGCGGTGTCG
>JACCDV010969536.1_pt1 | contig 10423 bp, 10 predicted proteins | sample 7446131 | NCBI WGS metagenome assembly JACCDV01 (sample SAMN15323448, study PRJNA562643) | freshwater metagenome | isolation source: river surface water | place: USA:Blue River Watershed | collected 2017-08-17
ATCTGACCATCCCATACTGCATAACACTCCTATGGGAAACGGTTAGTATTGCTAAAAATGGGGTTTGTAATTCCTTTTGTAAGAGTAAAGTAAATCTCACTAATCATAATTATCCTAATCCCCGTCTTCGCTATTGAGTTTGCTCTAGTGCTTGGCCTTCTTGCGGGGACTGATGGTCTTATTCAATGTGGACTGAAACAGGTTCTTCTCCTCCTGCGCCTCCTCCTTCCTCAGGTACTCTATCATATAGTCAACGATTTCCTTGGGCTCCTCGTTTATTATCTTTATCATCATCTTGCTCAGGATCGGATTTATGTACTTATTTATGTAATCTAACTCATCACTGATCTCGTCGGTCTCAGTCTTCTCCCCTGCCTTCCCCCCAGATTGCTTAGAGCGCGCACTCTCACTCCCTTGCTGGGTGGGGGCAAGCTGCAGTCTCGAAGTCTGTGATGATTTCATAGCTTATTTTATCCTTATAATCGTTGTTATGTGTGGATAAGGTGTTGGAATGTGGGGGATAGGTTAGTGGTTAGGATTGTTGATGTTTAAATATAGGGAGATCATTTCTTGTTGGGCCTGGCTCTGGTGAGTTTGGAGAGTTTTCTTCTCAGTACTAACACTTTGTATCTCTCGAAGTCAGTGAGGTTTTGCCTCCTCTGCTGCCTGGCGAAGGATCTGCCAAGGGAGCTTTCTGCGAACTTCTTGGCAACGTTTTCCTTGGAGATGATTGCTCTGAGCTTGCCAGTCCTTGCGCCCCTGCCGATTTTGAGGACTTGCCTGGTGAGCTGGAGTCTCCTGATGGGGATCACCTGTCTCTGGATGCCCTCTCCGTCGATGAGCACTCTCTTGTCGTTGAGGATATCGACAATGGTGGCCAGTTTGCCCTCCAGGGGTCCGTAGTTGATCCTTGCGACTCGGCCCACCTCGACGAATTTGCTATAGCCCTAAGTCAGACAGAAAGTACCATGTGGAATCTGTGGTGAAATATAATAATATAAAATAATCAAAAAACATCTCCCTTTAACCATCAACACCCCACAAGCAACAATATCGAAATACCACTAAGGACTTTACTATTGGCTTTAGGGTAATCAAGCAGGTCACCCATTGGAAATACGGCAAATAATAATAATTTTATCAGGGATGAAAGAAGTGGTGATGTGCTAGGCCGAAACCGACACTAACTCCCCTCACAAGCACCCAGCCTCCACACTGCACCCGCCTCGAATGGCCAAAAACTACATAATAAGGTAGAGCATTCCCCACCACTCGAATAGCCAACTCTCCAAGACAGAGAAATAACTATACTCCCGCAGCATCCTCAGGGAGGTAATCCACGCCCGTACCCCCCCCACCACATAGACAAGCAAAAGTCAATAAAGCACGATATAAACCAAATCCATCATGAATCCGTCCTATATGCCAAACCCATCCCCAACTTCAACCACGATCTACAGTTCGACTCCATCCCGCCCAACAACCAACAATATTCCTCCCTCTGCTCAGCCAAAAGTACCATCACCCTCACTCAGTACAACACATCAGCAAGGCCTTCTCAGAGCACAAGTCCAAAACCTCAATGCAAGCCCCAAAAGGAATGAACAATACTGAGGATCCACCCCCAACAAATAAGACGAACAAGTAGGACACTCACTATGCAGAGTATCAGTTTCGGGCCTTGTCACATACAAATTCAACAGTGTCAATGCCGAGCGCTCAATCGGCTACAACCGAATCAACCACGACGCCAATATGTAGAACGACATCATATCCTTTCGAGACAAGCGAGAGTGTTCCCGCACAAGGCAGAAGCTAATAATGTTGAGGGGCTCAAAGAGGAAGCACGAAAGGTATATAAGAACGTAGCACTCTATAATGGGCAACTTCAAGAGCAGCACTGAGGACTACCTCCGAGAGCTCCTGAAGGAGAAGGAGGAGGGTGCGATGGTTTATAACTAAAAGGCCCGCAAGTTGAAGTACATAAAGGAACTCATGCAGGAGGACCAACTCAAATATGAGGACGCACACCATATCGTCGAATAAATAGAGGATATCCACGCGCCATAGAGAGAGTAGAGGAAGGAACCCCCGCCTGCATAAATAAACGAGGAGTACTAAATCAATCATAGGCGGTTGTCAATGAAGAAGAGGAGGGTCTATGTGCGCTACCAGACCTTTGTCGACTGATTATCTATCTACCAATAAGCATATAAAGGTTAATTATCAGGCACGGATTGGCTTCTTGGGAAGGGGAGGCCGCTCATCGCAGAGCACCTTCTCTTCGAGCAGCTTAATCAGGTCTTACTTCTGACTCCTGAGGCTGGACGACCTGCGGATGTTGGGCAGGACATCCTTCTTTGTTATCTTGTTCGTATTGACCAACTGCACGATATTCTATTTGTTCTTCTATTAGTAACACGATTTGTTTTACATAATCTTGTCCACGGAACTGTCCTCAAATCTATTCTTGGGCAACTTGTCTTTGATATTCTTGAAATCTCGCTTTCTGGGGGCAAGGATCTTTTAAAGCAATACACGCCGAGTAAAGCTGCAGTTGAGAGACAAGGAATCGTTAGTGGTTTATTTGGGGGAAGTTCTTCGCTTTAACAGTTCATGCTCTAGCAAATCCGTGGCTGACAACCTTGCCTTTGGGTCCACCTTCAAGCACAGCCGAATGAAATCTTAGAGGTCGTTGGAATACACTCCCGGCACTCTTTTGTATACACCCCCTATTATTGTTTTCTTGAGTGACTTCAGGTCATTGCTCACAAAGGGAGGCCTTAACGAGGCCATCTAGTACAGCACACACCCAAAGGACCAGATGTCGCATTTTGCACTGTACGGTCTTTCTTCCCAAACCTCGGGGCTGGCGTAGTAAGGAGTCCCAGTCTGGGTTTTGGCCATTCCATTGGCAGTGACGATGGATACGTTCATGTCGGCAAGTTTGACCTGCGATTGATCCTTGGTGAGGAAGATATTGGCGGATTTGATGTCTCGATGAAGGATGTTCATATTATGAAGGGTCTATAGTCCCTTGAGGGCTTGGAAGGCCACCCTCCAGATGATACTTTCCTCGATGCTCTTCTTGTTGGTTTTGTGGCGATTGATCATTTGGAAGATATCCCCTCCTTCGAGGCACTCAGTGACGATGCAGAAGGAGTTGGAGAGGTCGTCGTAGAAGGAGTCCTTGTAGGAGAGGATGTAGGGACTTTCTATGCTGGCCAAGATGCGGACCTCATTGAGGCAGTTGGCCAGCTCCTTCTCTGAGAAGTTGGCGATCCTCATCTTCTTGAGGGCGTACTCCTTGCCGTCCTCCTTCCTCCTGACCCGGTAGACTGTCGAGAAGGCTCCCTCTCCCAGCTTGCTCACCATCGTGTACTGATTCATTAGAAATTAATATTTAACGATATATATCCAACATTAATGAGGCAGCATTTTGGAATTAGGAGGTCATTTTGATCATTCCCTTTTTATTGGATTTGTTCTACCAGTTGCTTAAATTAACTTATCGACATACGATCGAGCAATGTAGGGGCCTTCAACAGGAAGTTAATTGCAGAAGAAGGTTGGCTTGAAACTGCACTACTTCTACATCCGGGGCACCTCCCAGCCCCTAAGGAACCTTCTCTACTACCTCGAAATCGAATTCGAGGACATCATGTATGAAATAAATCGAGAGAACGAGGCTGAAGTAGGGTTCAATATGGGACTGCCTGTGCTCTAGGACGAAGAACTCAGGGTCCACGAAACCATCGCCATCATGTACTATATTTGTAAGAAGTATGAGAGGCCAAGCTTAATGGGGTTGACCCCTCAATCAATCGTATACTTCGCATAAGTTAGGCACGAGTTCAATAAATCCTCATGAAATTTTCAGTGCAGAGGAAGGCAATAATGCGATACATATTCGAAATGTTGGCAAATTTGCCCGACAAAGCGGATAACAACTAAAAAATGGCCTATGTGGATTCGATTATAAAGAAGATGGTTACAACAGAATGCAAATTTTTGTAATATTGCCTCAAGTGCCTGGCTCGCGGCAAGAAGTACGTCTTGGATAATATTACCCTTGTCGACTTCATCTTCTATGAGCAGTGCTTCTATATCTGTGGCTTCTTCGAGCAGTACATCAACCAAGACAGCATATTCAAGTTCTTCATAGAGTTCAAAAAACAGTTCTAGAAACTGCCCTTCTTCGCGAGAAACAGGCAAAAGATAGATGAAAAGTACCTCTTTCACGAATTCACCAACGCCTAGATGAACAAGATGATCGTGGAGAGTTGGAAGGGTGCAAAATGCGGAATCCTCCTCAAGAAGCACTCCTAAACTTGATTTTATATTATTTTGATGGCTACTTCCTCGAATAAGTGAGCAGTACTCCCTATATCCTTTTATTATCTATTATTGAATACAGTCTCAACTTGTTCATAAATATATAATCCTACAATGAAGGAAATTGCCGTCTTTGCCCTCACCATCTTACTCGCCTCCCTTGCCCTCTACAACGTCTCCAACAACGATATTGCTGCCCCAACCCCTAAGGCCGAGATCGACTACCTGAGCTACAACGCTGAGTGCAATTTCGAGTTGGAAGTCGAGTGCGCAGTTGACGTGGAGAGGACTGTGGTTGCTTGCGCCAAGGCATTTGAGACAACTGGAGCCGATGTTATTGCCGACATCAAGTGCGCTAAGGATCTCCTAGCCGACAAGAAGCACTGCTGGCCATGCATTTGCTCGGAAGCCAAGAAGAAGGGATGGCACGTCATTGGATGCTGATCAGAATCTATCCATCATTATCTTAATATATCACTCCATAGCAATGCTTTAAGACTACCCTTGTTGAATACCCTTCCAGAATATTTTAAAATATTTCTTTTCTAGCTAATGAGTGAAATGCAAGGGGTCTGTATTTTGTTGTTTTTGAATGTGAGGTGAGGTTATTAAATGACATTGTTTACAAATCCCAATTTTATTGACCACATCGTCAAATCGCAGGCAGCTGATCTCGACATCACGCAAGACCAGTACCCTACACTGCAGACGCTGATTGAGCTTGAGACCCGCCTTCTGGTTGAGACTGCGATAAAGTTCATGAGGAGTGATCGCAGGGATTCCCTCAATATCCAGGACATCACCCTCGCCGCCAAGGAAAATATGCACGCGTAGATGGTTCTAACCACCCACGGGGCTCGCTATTAGACCAAGAACGAGCAAATCTTCCGTATCGATAAAACCTACACCTCCCCGGAATCACTATTCGAGGAGGAGATGAGAGTTCTGGCGATGAGGAACCTCGACGAGCCCAAGATCAAAGGACAGTGGATCTACATAAAGGGCAAGGTGCCTTAGACCATCGAGAACGCCAACTTGAAAACACTTGCACAGCTCACCTCCGCCAAGTAACACGAAAACGAGGAGAAGAGGAAACTGTTCCACTTGATACGAGACGAAGGAATTTCAGTCATCACTCAGGAAGAAACAGAATACTTCAGGAAAATGGCTCAGATTATATACTCCAATACAGTACCACAGGGCGGGTTCACCATATAGGGCAATTTAAGCAGGCTCTTCCCTTTCTTCCTGGCTTTTATCGCGGCGGCTATCAACGAGGCAGGGGTTCAGTTTCTAATGAAGGCGGTAAACAACAAATTCATTGACCATTGCCTATAGTACAGTCTCAAACGCATCCTGAACATATTTCTGGCCTACAAAGGCAGTCTGTCATTCACAGTTGGAGAAGCCATTGCCTAACTGGTGGAAAGATACTATAAAAAGTACCCAGTCCTTCTTAATTTGTACAACGGCTACGAGGAGACAAGTTACTCCACGTTCTTGAAGAAGATCGCATTCCAACTCAAATTAGGGGTTGTCTTCTAACTATAATAAACCTTCATTAGCCAATGCAAGCAGGACAGTGATGCGAATGATCCTTTGGCCGCTCTGTGTATGCGCACCCTTTTGTAGCACGCTAGTAGGCTCAAGCAATTTCGTTAGCTTTTGTATAAGAGGAATGGTTGTTTGTTTTACTGGCTGCCCTGTGCAGAGCTAAAAAATGATCCTTATCTGGGATCACTGTGATTGTTATGCTCATTATATCAATGATATTAATGATGTAAGTTGACTGTAAAGTATGAAAAATGCTAGGAATCATTCATTAATGATGAAGCTGTTTGGATGCGGCCTTAATAATATACTATAACTTCTATTGCATACTCCTTCTCTCCCTTCTTTAGTGATCCATTTCCTCCATAATCTAACCAATCGTGTAAGAGAGAAACTCTTTGACCTGTCTATTACTCTTCTCCTGATGGGCCTATTCAATCCTTATTGATTTCTTATAATTTTCACTCTACTCTGAGAGTGTTTTCCCCTTTTATTCAATGTGGCAACTGAGGTAATTGTTCGATGTACTTATGCATTAATGAAGTCTCGGAAGGGAATTTTAAAACTTACTTTACATCAACTCAATTTTTTAACTCAAACATTCGCTTTAGCTTATGAAAAGCTGCTCAATACTTGAAGCTTCCCGACAGAATTTTTATATATTTCTCTTCTCACTATTTTATCTTGCTTTGTTTTATTCCTACAAAGCCTATTAAATTTGTCTTCTTACCTGTCTTATTCTATTCCTACGTTGCTTGATCAGATGGATGGACTATTTCTCTCTTTGTTGCTGCCAAATCCTCATTTCAATAAGCATTTCCCTGAACAACTAAACTTTTTGCTCTATTGCGTAGCCTTATTCTTTGAATTTGAGCTATATTTCTTACAGCTTAGATGCAATACGTTCCTGATTACTCATTTCCTTATACTCTGCCTTCATAATGGTTAACCTCTCAAGTTTCTACTGTATATTGGCAAACCTATCTTTCACAAGAGATTATTCCTGAGAGGAGATGGTTGTTGAGAGCTATAGTTGGGCACTCTACCGTATTTTTATATTTTGCATTTAAATTAATAGTCAAGGTTGCCTTATTAAAATAAATTAACATCAACCGATTTTTACTCCCTTGCCTTTGAAGACCTCGAATGTTCCATTGTCATTATTCCTCTTATTTTGATCGTAGGCAATATTGCCGTAATTGAGGTCATAGTTGACTGTCCTGGCGGAGGGAGGGGCGATATTGTCGCCTGTGCCTGGGTGTTCTGCCTCCTGCGCGAAGTGGTTCCTGAGACTTGGATTTTTATTGTACTCGATGGCTTTGAACTAGCGATAGGGGTAGAAGCAGAATACTGCGGCGAAGGCATAGTAGAGGAAGCTGAGGACTGAGTCAACATAGCAGTATATTTCCATCGCTGAATATTCATTGAACTGCTTCCTGTTCTGGAGGGGGGTGAGGAAGTAGACCATGAACTATAACGCGAAGAAGATGCTGATGAAGATGTAGATCATGGCTGCCTGATGCACCAACTGGTGCTGCAGGATGTAGAGCAGGAAGAAGAAAAATATGCCGAATACGCCCTGCTGCAGGAACTATCTGTATGCTATGAAATTGAGCACCACGACTACTATCTGGATGACCATGAGCACACGCAGGACGAAGACATAGTCCTTCGCTTTCTCAGTGGGGGGTTATACGGCTGGACCAAAGCACATGTATGAAGATTATATATTCTAATAAAGAAAAGAGTAAATAATCATATATTAGACTTCATTACTCATCCTCTACTGAGATTAGTAAAGAAGTTCATTAGTCTCGATAGGCAGCCTGCTCTCTTCTCCCTAGAATCCTTTGAGCCTTACTAGGATCTATTCTATGCTTGGTTTTGCTAAGATAAAGAAAACATTCTTTTGAGCTTATTTGCAGTCTTTATGAAGAAGTTGGGTGCATTTCTACGCATTTAGGATTGTTCGATTTAGAATCTATATATTTTATGAGCCTCTCCAAGCACTTATTGTACATATAACTAATATAAATCTTAATTCGGCCTTAAATTTTAATTGGAGGCCAGTAAAGAGGGTAATTTCTTTGAACCCTTTCCATTTTGATTCATCTTAGCAGCATTTTTAATGCAGATCTAAGCAGACTATTGCTTCAATCGATTAAAGGCAAGGGTTAATGAAAGATAGAGCATCTCCATTGAGTTTTATTTGTTGAGTTGGCTGCAAAGATATTACTCAATTGAGCCAATTACAAGGTTGCAGTTAAAATACTAAAGTGATTTAACGAAGTCAATGTAATAGCTTAAAGGGTGGCTCCTGCACACTATCACATCGCCTTGGATTAGGCCCAAGTGAATGACTCTAAACATGCTCAAACTGCAAAAAGAAGGCAGTTGGACGCACATTGTTTGGCTCTATGAATATTGTTGCAGGTATTTGAAGTACTAATTTTGTGATATGATAGCATTGTTCGTTTACAGTTTAATCTACTAACCATCTTTGGCTTTAACAAACAGACTTTCTTTGTGGTTGAGTTTTTTATACTAAGATTAAATCTGATGCATAAACTAACTCTCGTGCTCAGCTATTGTGAGGTGTGAACCTTGCCTGACTCCTGCCTCCTTGGGAAGACAAATATAATAGGAATCGTTTAAATATTTACCGTTATACCCTCCAAAGGAGAGCAAGCAGTTCCCAACCAAGACAGTGGAGTGGCGCCTTCGAGGCTGAGGCAAATCCACATTCTTCACATTCATCTTTGATAGTTCGAGGCTTTCAGTGTCAAAGACTAACAATTCTTGCGTATCCTCAATGGAACTGATACGGCCAGCGAAAATATACAGTTTATTATTGCGGACATTGCAGCTGTGACCCCATCTTTACAAGTCTCTATTACCACTAAGCACTCTCTACCATAGGAAGTCTGTTGTTTTGCCTTATTAAAAGAGCTATTTGAGGTCTACTCTATGCATATCTCCTAAAAGATCATAGTTATCTTTGCACCCCCCGAAAACATAAAATTTATTGTTGACCAAAGCAGAGCAGTGAAACCTTCTTGGTGAGGGCTTTATACTGTCTTCCTTAAAATGCAGTTTTTTCCATGTTTTGCTTGTGATATTGAAGACCCATGAGTCATCAAGATCAATGCAAGAGGCTCCTTCCCCTCCGTGAATAATGAGATAAGGATAACTGAACTCTGAGCAATGGTAAGTCCTTTCCCATGGGGCCTATTCAGTCGCATTGGGCATGATCTTCTCCCAAACCATAGTATCCAGATGCAATAGGCAGACACTATTGAATCTTTCCTTACTCGAAGAACCCCCTCCGAAGAGGATAAGCTGATTGCCTCTTTAGCTATAGTGAAGGGTATAATTAGACCTGCTCTAAGGAAGTTGGCCCGTTGTTACAACCTCCTTCCATATGTAGTCTGACAGGTCCAGCTTCCAAAGATCATTGAGGTATTATCCCTTTGTTCCTTCCCCTCCGAACCCTCCAAACATAAAGATCTGATTGTTATTGGCCAAGACAAGCTTATGCCCCCACCGTGAAAGAGGGATCTTATGGTTTGAGGGGGAGTAGATTAGTTGTTGCCATTGGGGCAATGATTATTCTGCCATTCTTTTCTATATTTTAAAATTCTATAGCAAGAATATTATTCTGTTTCGAATAAGAATGCATTATACATCGACCAAAATGTTTTTCTGACTTGCTGATAAAGAATTTGGCAAATATTAATAAAGGTAAATAATGGCTTGCTAGGGTTGGAATGCAATAGGTTGGGCAACCCTCTTAATAAGCATTAATTTTATATTGCTGAGCAGCATATAATAATTTATAGGGAATGCAGCAATTGCCGAAATCATGTTTCACCACTCCCTCCAAGAAAAGATAGGCTTGCCGTGAATTCTAGGGAGGAGCCTGCCAGTGGGAAGAAAATTCTTATGAGAAAACAAACAGTGCAAGATCCACCGTCGACTCCCCCCAACCAACACGCATCAATCTACTGCAAGCCATGCACCCTCATTACTAGCTCGAAGATGAGCCTCAAGAAAAGTGTCCCGCCTTCTACTCCGATGGGTTCTGCATTAAGGGCAAAGATTGTGAGCAGCTCCATCTTTACTAGGGCGCCAATATCTGCAGAAAAAAGGTGGAGATGCTGTAAAATTTTCCAGAGTTGCTGATCGCCAGCCCCAAGAGGGCCCGGTCCTTTTTACAGTGATTACTTACTCAACCATTATTAACAATTCAATTAATTCTACCATCAAAATCAACAAATAGATCCCACAACCCACAATGCCCTTTAGAAATTGTCATTTTGAGTTTAAAACTTTAAACCTTCCTCGATTACCATCAGCCGTCTCTTTAATAATGTGCCTAATACGGTTGGTAAAAACAGTATTTCGATGAATCACTATCTTGGACACGGCAAAAATATTAAATGAATATGTATCGACTTTTGAGTAAAGGTCAAATGAGAAGCATACTGCTTTGTTTATCAGGCTAACAAATAATTAGTAATGTATATGATTGGTAAGG
>JACCDV010012571.1_pt1 | contig 10422 bp, 5 predicted proteins | sample 7446131 | NCBI WGS metagenome assembly JACCDV01 (sample SAMN15323448, study PRJNA562643) | freshwater metagenome | isolation source: river surface water | place: USA:Blue River Watershed | collected 2017-08-17
ATATTAGTTAATCTAAATCATAGATGTATCAACTGTATGTACTAATTCTTCTCCTGGCCCTAGTGGAGTATGCAGCTTCCCAAGAAAATACAGTCACACACTCTACAATGAAGTATTACATTTTCTCCAGTTAATGCTATGACACTTTCTTTGTAAATAATGATTGGTTCAATCCCTAATGCTTAAAGAAGGTAAGTTATAACTAATACAGACATTAGTAAAACTTCTAGGATATGGAGTTGTCGTTGGTGCAGCTATTGTCAAAGTCCCTCAAATTGTCAAAATTATCAAAAAGAAATCAACATTCGGAGTCGCTTTTTCGAGCATTCTGTTAGAAGTACAAATAAGCGTAATTAGTCCTTCACCCAACTTTCAGCAGTGGCATACAATATAAGCCGTGGAAACCCCTTCAGCGTTTACGGATAAACTCTATTAATCGCTATCCAATGCATGGTGATTCATTTCCTTTTCATCTACTACAACGATAAAAAAAGCTCATCCACTAATTTTACATACACAAGCACTCTCCTACTATCATTTGGTGTATTATTTGCTGCTCTCAATCCTTAGTATTTCCCTGAGTACGTCATTCAAAATGCAATGATTATTCAAATAGTCCTTTGTAAAAACCCATTTATTTAGTTGCTGGAGCTAGGCTTTCACAAATTTACGAGGTACACCGAGTCAAGTCAACAGGAAGTCTTTCAGAAGTTACCTGTGGCCTAACTGTCCTTGGAAATTTATCGAGATTAGCAACTGCATTGGTCGAGGTTGCCGATGATTACCTCTACAAAATCTCCGTATTCATCGCTATAACTTTAAACGGATATATCCTCCTTTGCTTCCTCATTTTCAGAAATAAGCCCTCCAAGGCGGAGTAAAAAAAATAATGATTGTGTTGCATCGATAAATAGCCCTTTATTTTCAAACAGTTAATTCATAAATAGATGATAATCTTTTAGTAATAATATATCAACAACCATGATAAAATAGAAGCAAACAGTCAATCGAACAGGAATGGTCTTCAATAAATCTTACGGGCAGCACATCCTCATCAACTCTCACATCCTCAATGAAATGGTCGCCAAAACTGCCATTCGGCCCACAGATGTCGTATTGTAGATTGGTCCTGGTACAGGTAACCTCACTGCACTTTTACTAGAAAGAGCTAAAAAGGTTATTGCGATTGAGATTGATCCAAGAATGGTGGCTTAGCTTTCAAAGAGGTTCAAATACTCTGAGAATGCAAATAAATTTGTCCTGATCCCTGGAGACGTCCTCTCAGTTTAGCTCCCTTTCTTTGATGTCTGCGTAGCCAACATCCCCTATCAAATTAGTTCTCCACTTGTCTTTAAGCTTTTAGCACAGAAACCAATGTTCCGCTGTGCAGTTCTCATGTTTCAAAAATAGTTCGCTCAAAGACTTATTGCAAAGCCAGGATCATAGCTATACTGTCGACTCAGTGTAAACGTGCAATTACTTGCAAAAGTGGACCACCTGATAAAAGTTGGGAAGAATAACTTCAAGCCTCCCCCAAAAGTATAGAGCAGTATTGTAAGAATATAGCCAAAAAATCCACTTCCTGATATTGATTTTCTGGAATGGGATGGTCTTCTTCGAATATGCTTTATTCGAAAAAATAAGACTCTACAAGCTGCATTCAAACATAAAAAAGTCGTAAAGATGCTGATGGAGCAGGCCAACAAATACAAAAACAGCGAGGACGACCGTGGAATTATTGCTCTTCTTGGAGGGATCGGAGTCGATGAGAAAGAAGAGGAAATGGAGAAGGAAGAGTAAGGATAAAAGATGTAAGAGGAGGAAAACCCAAACAAATAAACCAAATAATTCAAAGATAAAATCGTAAAGGTCTTGGAGGAGCTAGATTATGCTGAAAAACGACCTTCTAAGCTCGGCCTTGAGGATTTCCTGAAGATGCTATATTATTTTAATAAAAATGATATACATTTTAGATGATTCATTATACTCCTTCCATTATACAAATACCAAGACAAATAAAAGAAAGTTTCACTATTAACCCTAGAAAAGAACTAATCCCCATACTAAGTTAGTGATTACTAATTTGGCTTTATTTACTTAGCGAAATAATTATAATGATAAAGTTTATTAATGAAATATATTTTATTTATAAGAAAGGGTACATAAAGAAAGATGAACAAAAATTGTTTACCAAATAATAGATTGAATAGATATCACTATAAGATTAATCATAGTGGAGTGACTAATCTAGGGAATAGCAGTCAGAATGAAGATCGGCATTCTTCAAATCGGAAGCAATCTCGATCCAAAATAAAAAAGGAAAGCACTTAAACTTCACTTGGAAATACTACCGACCATTTCATCGAAGAAAACCGCTTCCCTCTACAAGAATATAAAGGAAATACAGTGAAGCCATATGGAAATTTAAATCATCATTCTACTCAATAAACAAAAACCCTCAAAAATAAAAATGAAGAGCTCTAAATTCAGATAACTGAGCAAGGCAAATAAATTGAACAACTGAGATATGCCTTGAGCTCAATCAAAGATACAGTTTAAAGAAATGCAAGAAGATAAAGAGAAACTGAGGAACTCAAAGCAATCAACAAATGTTTACAGGAAAAATATTAAAATCAGGTTTATTAGATGTCAATCTTACAAAACTAAATTCAGAGCCTAAAAGGCATGCTCTAGAATAGCCAAATAACTGTGAGTGTTAATAGTTCTTAAATTCAATAGAGTAATGTTTCCCGTCGGGCATTTTATGCCTAAAACTATGAACAGAATGTTTAAAAAATTAAATTTTGCTAGGAGTGCTAGAAACACAAGGAATTAGTAAAGGAGCTAAGATATCAATTAGAATAAAAAGCGCACATGCTAGAGGGGTAAAGATTAGTCTTGAGAGAAAAATAAATAGCTTTAAGTATGCTTCAATAGGACAACATCATCAAAAATTAGTCTATTAATTATTTGAGAGGGTAAATATAAAATTTTGAGAAAAACTCGAAGCATCTGTTAAATAAGATGTATACCTTCGAAGGCACTCTTAGCAAAGATTATAAGAGACCCAGGTATAACTGCCAAGCTCCATAAGTGTCCTTCCCAAAATAAGCTCTCGGCAATTTTAGATACTGATCAATAATTTTTAATAATTTACTCCACTTCAATATACAAAGTCGCTATCTCAGTCCAACGAGAGGCATAATCAATCACTTGCAAGCGTTATTAATCATTTTTGAGGAATTTAAGGTTTACATGAAGTTATAGGGCCATAATTGCTGAGAAATATTATTCAGAAAAATCATTTATTTTCATATAATTGGCGATAATATTCTTATTTCGATGGATTGTTGCTTATTGAGGTTAAGATCAGCTTGTGTTGGCTTAGATATTGAACAAAATATTCCCATCCACTTCGACAAGTCTAGAGCAAAAAGTTGAGTTTTTCATTCTTGGCTAATCCTAAACGGTTTAGATTTCGATAAATTTTAGTAAATTAACCCAAAGCTTGATGCCCAATGAATAATTTAACTCGGCTGAGCAGATACTTTTTATTCCTTTAAGTGCCATATCCCATATGCTTTAGCCAAATACTGATAAAATAGCTTAAAACTATTCCTTATTTATCCTATTAACCTTGAGAAAAGTCAAATAACTAAGTCCTAACTTTGCTAGCCTCTACTTAGGATGAATAAATAAAACACATTTAGTGAAAATATAAGTCCTATTTGCCAGACTCCTTTGAAAAGAGGTACTTGGCAAAGACCTCCTTTTCTTTTGAGTATCCAACATTTTACTACAGACTGATAGAGGAGGAACAGCTACAAAGGCTAATCTTTTTCTTCAAAAGGTCTTAGGAAGTGGCTTCGGTGCCAACAGATGAGTTGGCCTTGCCATTAGCCATGATGGTTGAGAAGGAAAGATTGGAAGTTAGTGATTAAATTTGCATTTTATGGGCCTACCTTCGGTTTAATCTTATAAATTATTGGATTAATAAATCAATCAAGGCCGCATTATATCCCCAAATTATTCATGAAATTGTTTTGACTCCAAAAAATATCAAAAACGATCATCAAAGGAAGTCTTGAAATTTATGAAAGCGAAAAAAGCCTTCTAAAACTATTTTAGTCCCAAATCAGCAATCCCTATTTCTAAACAAGCAAAATAGTTTATATTTCATTAGTTAATAATTTTTGTTTTTCAAAGTCAAAGTTATGGTCCAAAACAACATTTTAAATCTTTTGTGGGATGGTCTATTTTTAGTAAAGTTCATTGGTTATTATAATTTTATTGAGTATGAGTAAGCATCGAGATTAGGAAGAGGTGAGTGAAGATTAGTCTGAATAATTGAACTAATAATAAAAGAGTGAGGTAAGAAAACCTAAAATCGAGAGAATTGACAAATTCAAATCTTTCAAAAAAATTGTAATAAACATCTCAAGTATCTATCTTCATATCGTTAGTGACGCAATATCCTGTGGTTTCCGAAGTTTCTGAAGACCTCAATTGGAAAATTCAGAGGAGTAATGAGGCTGGCGATTGGGATGTTTATTGGACTGATCTAGCAATCGATCCTGATATTCTAATCAAAATGCACCTCTTTCAGAAAATCAACCATTATCCAGGAATGCATGTAATTGCACGTAAAAATTTACTTGGCATGAACCTTATGGCTCTGAGAAATAAATTCCCAGAGCAGTATAATTTTTTCCCACTGACTTGGATGCTGCCTATGCAATACTCTTAATTTAGAGCTTACTATTAAACCAAACCAAAAGGCAAAGCAAGAACTTTTATTGCAAAGCCGGAGGCTTAATGCCAAGGAAGAGGTATTTTTTTGACAAGAAAAATATAAGACCTATAAAATGGAAAGCACTATGTAGTTCAGAGATACATAGCCCGTCCATTTCTGCTGTAGGGATTGAAGTTTGATCTAAGAATATATGTTCTTCTCTGTGGAACCAATCCAATGAGACTGTACATGTATAAATAAGGCCTAGCTCGACTTGCCACTGAACCTTACTCATAGCCAAATGCATTTAACCTAGAAAAGCAATACGTGCATTTGACAAACTATGCAATAAACAAAAATAATCCTAAATTTATTTTTAATAATAACAGTAACAACATGGGGATCGGTCACAAAAGGTCCATTACTTGTGTATTTAAGCAACTTGGGGCAATGGGTCTCAATATTGAAGAATTGAAATAAAAAATAAATGATGTGGCAATAAAAACATTGATTTGTGGGCTACCTCATATGTCTCACCAATACAAATGCAGCCAACCTTAAGATTATTCTGGAAATATGTGCTTCCATATCTTAGGTCTTGATATTATGCTCAATAGTAAAGGAGAGCCTGTTTTATTAGAGGTAAATCATACACCAAGCTTCACAACTGATACGCCTCTAGACCATAAAATCAAATACAATTTGATCAAAGATACATTAGTCCTCATGAATATCAATACGAAGAGTAAAAACGAACTGTATAGTCGAGCAAAATAAATTAATAAGGAGCGGCTTTTATCAGGAAAGAGACAAATTTATTAAGGTGAAGAAAGATAAAAAGCGATTTCGTAGGCCCAAGCAATAAGAGAAGAATACGAGGATAAACATTTAGGAGGATTTTAGCGCATATTCCCAATCAAAAATGAGTAAAAAATGAAAAAATACAATTAGATCATCCAAACAGCCAACAAGATGTATTTTTAGGAAAATGGATCATTTAGGCTCAAACAGTTTGAGTAAAAAAAGATATCTAAACTATAATATAGAGCAATATAGCCAAAAATGACTGCTTAGAATAAAAAATCTAAATAGCATTTGAATCCTGAGAAAAAAGGGATTTAATTCAATGAAAGTACCATAATCATAAATGAGCTTGATAGATCTTTGGAGTAAAAGGCTTCAATTGAGTAAATGTAAGGCTTAGTTCGAAGCCAAAATAATATTTAGGACAAGAAAATACTTCTCAATAATTCATAATATATTTCGCCTTCTCCAACAAAGCAACTTAGTGAAAAGAAAGCTGGGGTGAAGGGTGCTACTCAAGCGAGCAAAGAATAAGCTTTGGAAATCTTGAATATTGGTAATAGTATGAGAAGGTCAAACTCGATCAAGATCGGAGTTAAAAAGGAGCTTCCCTATCGCATTTAAAATAGCCAAATCATCTCCAGGTATAAGGAAAGGATGAAAAGTATTACAGTAGGACAGAGATATAATAAAACGGCCAACATCCCAACCAAACAAAGGAATTTCCCCAATCTACCGGAGGAAGTAGTTAGTATCAACTTGAATATTAGCACGCAAAAATAAATATTTAAGAGGACAGATCTCCATGCTGCAAAGCGAATTTATTCTCAAAATAAAAATCGCGGAACTAAAATCTACGAATGTCTTCCAAAAGAGAGTCCGTCTGCAATAGACAAAAAGGCCTCAGGAAAGGGTAACTTCGTAATTCCAAAGATTGTAAATATAAATTTAGATAATGAGGTAAGATATATGGACCCTCCAAATTCATTCCAGCCTTTCAAGAAAGCAAATAACCATGCAAATTAATGATTAAACATTTATTACTACTCAACTAACTCTTTTTATTGTATGTTTGTTATAATTTATTGAAGGAGAATGTCATCATAAAAAATGAGGAAGCTTTCCAACACTCTCCGCCAAACCTAAAGAGATTTCCATTCCAAGAATTACTTTAGTGTCAATACTAAAATTCATGCGGAAAGATAGAACTCGAGATTAAGATATGAACAGTTGACAAATAGATCAAAAGATGAGCAGAAAGAGATTGTTAACGATACAAAAAGGAGAACAAGATCATAATGGAAACATGACTACTATAAGATTAATAATACCTTTTAGCCATTTGAAAAAAAATAATTTTAGCCCTTCCCACACAACAATCGCAAATACAATACTCAGTTTCTTTAACGAAGTCTTAGAGGAAGAAGTATTTCATGTTTAACATAGGCTTGAAATTCCCAGCCAAAGAATGGGGTTACTTCTAAAAGCCACAAGACTTGCTTTTTTCTGAGCATTACAAGCCGATCGTGAGGGAAAAAAGAAAATATAATGAAAACTATGAACTGCGAATAAGTTTGTTTGGAGAAACATGGGTTGATAAAAAGCGTGATCATATTATGGATTAATACAAATTACAGGCAAACCCTTTTAGAACCCCAATGAGCAATACCCTAATTTCGAGAATGCACAAAGAGAAGAACAATTTTCGAGAGTTATGATAGTAAACTTTTGTAATGTAATTGATGAATAATCATTTTCTAACTTTAGACATCATGGCTTTCATGATGGCGATGGGCTACATATTTTGATGAAAAGCATCGTAGATCGAGTTGATTTCAGCTTTGAGCTTGCGGATTGAATAGTTATCAATCTTGGATATAGAGCTGCTGAGCACAGGATGAATTATTTATAGCTCAAAATTCTAAGAGTACTATTCTCTGTAGGCAAGTGTTTGCTAAAAGTCCACAACCAGTCTCATTCTTTTTTAGAATTTATTGTGTAAGAACTTGAATACTTTACGGATATTTTTGCAGATCGACATCCTCTCCCTTTCATTATTGAGGACTGCCGAAATATTCTTCTTGGCTTCCATCATCTATTACTTATGTTTGGCTTAATCGAGTGGGACAAGAGGGAAGAATATAGGTAAGATATCTTTGATGTTCATAAATCTTTTTTTGGAAGGCATATAAAAGCCTCTTTTTTATTGAACCGTATAGTTGGTATACTTCATGATCAGTTCTTAATCTATTTAGGTTTCTCCCTTTTGATTGATTTTAGCAAAGCTGTACATCTTATTGTATTCTTTCGTTTTTTATTTGTTGTTCATATGCTGGTATATTACATTGGGAACCCCATATCCGAAATTGATGAAATTGCAAATTATCAATAGCTTTATGATATGCTCGTTGAGCTATTAGTCAATAAGATCTTTTTGGAAGGCCCAGTAGAGAATAAGGGCCGATGTCTCTTGGAAGTAAAGTTTCTAGTAGTAGACCGAATAGTATTAGAACAACTTATCGATAAGGACCTTTTGATCGAGAAGCTCCTTCATTTGATGGAGCTTCTCATCACTTCTTAATACTCTAATGTTGTAGAATACAAGTTAGGAAGAACTATGGACCTTTACCACTAGCTCTTATGACTTGCGGTGCAGAGTATTGTAATAGTAATTTTGGTGGAGATTGTCAATACGGTCGCGGACATCCTCGATCTTCAATAACTTATTGAAGATGATGATATGGTGAGGCATGAAATAAAGGGTAGGCTTAGGATTTATTGTTAGGTAAGATTTTTCTTTGAAAATGGGCTAGTGTTCTAAGTCATCGAGCTTGAAGGTTAGTTTGAGCTCTTCCTCAATAAATTTGAAGAGGATTGGGTCAAGAGCAGCCATTTCCTTATCTTGATCGATATTTGCCTCATGGATGCTGTTAGCTGTCTCATTGAGAGATTGGTTTCCGTTAATTTCTTAGAACTAGTCGTCATCGCTTCCTATCATCCTCTCTTCTTTATTAAATATTTATTAATTGACTACCCGACTAAATAATCACTTATATATTAACTCATTAAATGCAGGCTATTTGTAAATGCATGTTCACTTTTTTTACACAAAACATCCACTACTACAAGTTGAAGCGGCCCTAATGCCAAATTTAAAGAGATAAGGCCATTGATTTTATTCTGATGATTTGATGATTGTGCTTTTGATTTATGTGCGACTATTTGAAATATGACTTCCAGAATAAATCTTTTTAATTCATCTTATTGACTAAACTTATGAACGAAGTGAGCGAAACTTGCAGCATCTGCACCAAACCCAACGACCAAATGTTGATGCTCTCCTGTGTTCACGATCCTTGCATCAATTGCGCAGCCAGTGCATATGCTGAGCAAGTCCACATCAAGGGCCAAAATAATCAAGTACTAAAATCAACACTCAGGTTTATATCTGCTAAATTTGCGGCGAAGAGACACTCTTGGATACTTCAACTATCGCCTAACTCAATTCCTTAGCCAGTAGCGTTATCAAGATCCCCAGCAAAAATATAACTCCAACCAAGCCTACTCAAAACCAGCCGATCGCAAAAAAAAAATAAACTCAACAGCCATCCTATCCAGCTTCGAATATTCCCTCAAATGTACCGAATAAAAAGATTATCTACTATTGTAAAGACCATAGTTAATAGTAAATTTCATACTACTGCTTTACCTGCTGGACTAACATCTGTCCAGAGTGCGCAATCCATGGTACATCTCATCTTATCCAGGCAGTCACAAGGACCACGAGGTCAAACTCATTAAAAAGGCTATTGCCCAGGTCAAGGGACAATATATGGAAGTCATAGGGAAAATAGGGGATTCTCAAAATTCCATGAGCAAGCTCAAAGAAGGATTTTTGAGATTGATCAAAGAAACAAATGATCGCCACGCAAGAGAAAGAAATACAGTGACACGCTAGTTTGACATTATTCGAGCCAACTTAGCAGCCAAATAAAAATAATTTTTGAAGGAGCTTGACGACATTAATAAACAAAATCTTTCAGCACTTACTACTTTCCTCGAGACAATTAATACTCAAACTGAAGAGGCCAACAAACTAAAGAGAACCATCGAAATTATTACAAAGAAAGACGATGTGTTGATTTTGTAAGACTATCGCAAAATTGACGAGCTGGAGAAATCCTTGGCTAGCCTAAAGAAGACAACTGATTCGCTTGGAGGACAAACTTTCCACATGAACGTTTAGTTCCTACAGCAGCAGTGCAAATAAATCATTTAAGGCATCAATCAAGTCAAAGTCAATCAGAAAAAGGAAGATGTTGGGGCTAATAATGGTTCATCCTTAAGGCCAGGTGGGGGACAGTGATATGCTCATGCAATCCAACAGATTCTATTCCTAACCAAATCTCCTAAATATATTTAATCTTTTAATTAATGGCAGAATGGGATGCTGAGAGTGTTTTTGAAGATCAGAAAAATATTAGTTTTAAGTTTTTGTAAGGTGGAATGTTTTTATTAATAAGTTTAGTTCAGGTTCTGATAATTAAAAGATGGGGAAAGGGGACAAATTTAATATTGAATATTGAAGTCAAGGGACTGATCATTTAGCATGTTTCCTAATTTTTTCCTCCTAGATTGCGATGAGATAGTTGATTTTGGCTTCTAGCTCATGAACCCTCTCCATCTTCTTGGCATTGTATTACTCGAATTTCTTCTACTGCTGCTCTTTCAAGTCCTTTAGCATCATGAATTATTTATCAAGTTCATTGTGCCATGGATAAAGGACCGTCAGCTGGAAACTTAATGCACTTGCTCCCACAATAAAACTTGTGATTGGTAAGTATCGAGTGAAAAAACTCATTAATTAAATATTATAACCATTCAAA
>JACCDV010461391.1_pt1 | contig 10422 bp, 9 predicted proteins | sample 7446131 | NCBI WGS metagenome assembly JACCDV01 (sample SAMN15323448, study PRJNA562643) | freshwater metagenome | isolation source: river surface water | place: USA:Blue River Watershed | collected 2017-08-17
ACGGGGCGGTGGTCGTCGAGCACGGTCACGCCCTCGGCACGCAGGAAGTCGGCCAGGGCATGCAGGCGGTTCTGGATGCTGTGGTCCACCCGGGCCTGCGCATCGTCGTAGACGATGGCCACGCGGCACTGCCGCAGCGCTTTGCGGCGGGGGCGCCATTGCGCAGGCGTCCAGCCCAGGGGGCCAAAGTGCTGCAGCGGCGTGGTCAGCACGTCCATGGCCAGCTGCAGGTCCTGCGCGCTGCGCGCCAGCGGCCCGGCCACGGCAATGTCCAGGCTGTCGATGCAGCGCACACCCGGCAACTGGTGGCCTGCCATGGGCACCACGCCCCAGGTGGGCTTGTGGCCGTACACGCCGCAGTAATGCGCGGGGTTGCGGATGGACGCCCCGATGTCGCTGCCCAGCTCCAGCGGGGTCATGCCCGTGGCCAGCGCCGCACTGGCGCCACCCGACGAACCGCCGGGTGTGCGCGTCAGGTCCCAGGGGTTGTTGGTGGTGCCGTAGACCGGGTTGAACGATTGCCAGTCGCCCAGGGCCACCGGCACATTGGTCTTGCCAAACACGACAGCCCCGGCGTCCAGCAGGCGCTGGACCGCCACGGCGGGCTGCTGCGCGATGTTGTGCTTGTAGTCGGGAAAGCCCCAGCAGGTGGGGGTGCCCGGCAGATCGAAGGATTCCTTGACGGTCATCGGCAGCCCGTGCAGCGGGCCCCAGTCTTCGCCGCGTGCGCGGGCTGCGTCGGCGGCGGCAGCGCGCTGGCGGGCCGCTTCAAAGGTGCGCACGACCACGGCGTTGATCTGTCCGTCGACGTGCTCGATACGCTCGATGTGCTGCTCCAGCAGCTGCGCGCTGCTGAGCTCGCCGCTGCGCAGGCGCGTCAGCAGTTCGGTGGCGGTGCTGTAAGTCAGATCGCTCATGACGGTCCTTGGCGATGACAAAGAAAAACCCGGGATGCAAGCGGCGCTGCATGTCCCGGGTGCGGATGCAGCGCGTCAGCGCTGCAACTGCATGCTCATTGCGGCTCGACGTTGGCGGCCTTGAACAGGGCGCGGTAGCGGCTCACTTCCTGGGTGTAGAAACGGTCGAGCTCGGCCACGCTCATGCCCGCAGGCACCTGGCTGCCGGTGCTGTTCATGCCTTTGACAAACGCTTCAGACTTGATGGCTTCGTTCATGGCCTGGTTGAGCTTTTGCACCACCGCGTCGGGCGTGTTCTTGGCCACTTGCAGACCGATCCAGATGTCAAAGACGAAATCGCTCATGCCTTTTTGCGCACTGATGGGTGCGGCATCGGGCAGCTGCGGATGGGGGGCCGTGGACGAGATGCCGATGATCTTGAAGCGGTTGTCCTTGACCATGCCGATGATCGGACCTGCGACCGGCACGAAGGCCATGTCCACACTGTTGCCGCCCAGGTCGGTGTAGATCTGCACCGCGGCCTTGTAGGGCACATGCAGCAGATCCAGCCCGGTCAGCGTCTTGAAGCGCTCACCCATGATGTGGTAGAGCGAACCCTGGCCCACGCTGGCGTAGCTGACCTGCTTGCCCTTGGCCCAGGCCAGGAACTCGGGCAGGTTGTTGACCGGCAGGTCCTTGCGCACCGCCAGGCCGATCGAGGTGCGGCCCATCAGGCTGGCCATGCGCACTTCTTCGGGCTTGAATTTCACTGCCGACAGGGCCAGGGGCGCCATCACCAGCTCCATCGGGGTGCTCAGCAGCTGGTAGTAGCCATCGGCCGGAGCAGCCAGCACTTTCTGGACTCCGAGCGCACCGCTCACGCCGCCCAGGTTTTCGACCATCATTTTCTGGCCGAGGTTTTTTTCGTATTCCACCTGAACCAGACGTGCCACGGCGTCCGAGGGGCCGCCCGCCGGATAAGGCACCATCACGGTCACCATCTTGTTGGGAAAGCCTTGTGCGCTGGCGCTGAGCACCATCAGGCTGCCCAGCAGGCCTGCGAGCAGTCGGGGAATCGATCGGCGAGAAATCATGGTGGTTGTCCTTGAAAGGGTTTGTGATGGGCGCAGGCGGTCACCGCCACGGCTCAGGACCACAGTCTGGACAATGCGGCGCGAGGCCGGTATCGAAAAATTGCAAACGCCGGGCGGGGTTTTCCCGGGAAGACTTCACCGCGATCGGTTTCAGGCTTCAGCAGACAAGCCTTGTACCGCCTGCCGGGCGGCTTCCAGCCCTTGTGCCCAGACCTGGGCCTGCCAGTCGGGCGAGGGCGGGTTGAAGGCCTGCCGCATGCCCTCGCGGATGCTGGCGCGCTGCTCGGGCGGCGCTTCGGGGTGCAGGGCCAGCCAATGGTCGGCCCGCATGGCCAGGATCATCTGCGCCAGCGGCAGGGTGCCGAACTCCAGGCAGATGCCGGTGTACCGGGCGGCGGGGCATTCTTCGTAGATGGCCATCTGGATCGGCCCGGACAGGGGCACGCTTTGGGAGGTGCCGGTGTCCACCGAGGTGATGTCGGGCCCCCACCAGTCGCGTGCCCGGTGCAGGGTGGCGCCGGTGTCGGTGCAGGCAAAAATGCGCTCGCCGTGGCCGTGTGGCCCCAGACCCGTGTGCAGGTCGATCCAGGCGATGTGCCGCGCTTGCCCCAGGTGTGCCTGCAGCACCTGACGGAAGGTGCGGTGGCTCCAGGTCGGGGTCAGCCCGCCAAACCAGACGCCTTCTGGAAACTGGTATTGCCCACTGGTGATGGCCCGCTGCATGCGCCGCTCGCCCCAGGCTTGGGTCAGCATGTCCAGCGCGGCTTGCTGCGCTGCGCTGGGCGGCCAGTGGTCGGGCAAGAGCAGCGGATGGACCTCGGCGTAGTCGGCGTTGACCGGCAGGGGCGGGCTGAAGTCGATGAAGTTGCGGTTGAGGTCGACGTTGTCTTCATTGACCCGCCGCGCGTGCGAAAAGCCGTGCGGGTTGACCGCATGCACATGCACCACCGCCACGCCGGGTGGCAGTTGCAGGTGTTGCAGCAGGCCGGTCTGGATGGCCGAGCCACAAAAACCCTCGATGCCGTGCACCGCGCTGGTGGTCATCAGCACCCGGGCGGCGTCGGGCGGGCCTTGCACCGCCACATCCATGGCCAGCACCTCGCCCTGTGCGCCGGACATAGGCAGCACCTGGGTATGCACGCTGGCGCCGCAGGCGCTGGCCGCCGCCAGAAACCGGGCCCGGGCTTCGCGGTAGCTGTCGCTGAAAAGGGGGGTGTTCATGCAGGGGCCTTGCGTTGGTTGAGCCAGCCAGCGGCCAGGCCGAAGCCCGCGATCATCAGCATGCCGCAGACCGCCGTGGCGTCGGGCAAGTGGCCAAACATCCACCAGCCGCCCAGCGCCGAGAAACCGATGGCCGAGTACAGGTAGGGGGAGAGTACCGAGGCCGGTGCTTTGGCAAAGGCCAGCACCATGAAGTACTGCCCGTAGGCACCGGCCAGCGCCACCATCAGCAGCAGGGCCAGGTCGGGCCAGGGCAGCGCCGCGGGCCAGAAAAAAGGCACTGCCAGCGACAGGCTCGCAAAGCCGAACACGCTGGTGCACAGCTGGATGGTCAGGGGCGAATCCTGCCGGGCCAGGTAGCCGGTCAGGGTCTGAAAACCGGTGTAGCAGACCACGCCTGCCAACGCCAGCAGTGCCCCGGCTGGATCGACATCGCCCCCGGGCCTGACCACCAGCAGGGCGCCCGTCAGGCCACCGGCCACGCACAGCCAGCCCAGCCAGGACACCTGCTCCTTCATCACGAAGCGGGCCACCAGGGTCACGGCCAGCGGCACCAGGCAGTAAATGGCGGTGAATTCGGCCACCGGCATGCGCTGCAAGGCCCCATAGCCGCACACGCTGCCGCCCACCACCAGCATGCCGCGCAGCAGCTGCAGCCGCCACTGCCGGGTGCGCCAGAGCGCGGGTGAGCGCCTGCGCCACAGACTCACGCTGACCAGCGCGGTCTGCAGGCCGTAACGCGTCCAGATGATGATGGCCGGGGCCAGGCTGAGCATCAATTTTTTGCTCAGCGTGTCCTGGGTGGACAGGCAGGCCATGGCCGCGACCATGGTGAGGATGGCAGAAAGTCGGGTGGCCTGGGCGCTGCTCATGGCCGCCGCAGGGTGTCCGAGGGCAGTTCGCCAAACAGGTGGCGGTAGTCCTGCGCAAACTGGCTCAGGTGCCAGAAGCCCCAGTGGGAGGCGATGTCCTGGATGGTCATGCCCGGCGGCGCCTGGCGCAGGGCGCGGCGCACACTGTTCAGGCGCAGCGAGCGCAGGTACTTGATGGGCGTGGTGCCCAGCACGTCCTGAAAGCAGTAGTTGAGCTTGCGGCGGCTGGTGCCCACGCGGCTGCACACCTCCAGGATGGACAGGGGCTCGTCGGCGTGCCCCATCATCAGCTCGCAGGCGCGGTCGACCAGTTTCTTGCGCCGCTCCAGGGTGGGCAGCTCGGAGGTGTCCACCTGCGAGGGCAGGGCTTCGAGCCATTCCATCAGGATTTCGTCGCGCAACTGGCGCAGGGCCTGCGGGTCGTGCTGGCGGTGCGCCAGGGCGCTGGCCTGGTCCAGCACGGTGAGCTGCAGGTCGCGCAGGTTCTGGGCCTTGATGTCGGTGGTGGGCAGCACCAGCTGTTTTTCGAGCCAATGCGCCAGCGGCTTCTGGTACATGCGCTCCCACAGCGGATTGAGCAGGCTGCGCTCCACCACCACCGCGATCAGGGTGAAGTGGGGCGGGGTGGTCAGGTCCACCTCGTCGCCTTTGCCGCACATGATGGCGTGGGCGGGCACCCGCTGGCCGTTGAAGAACAGGTCCTCCGAATCCTGCAAGGCCATGGCAAAGCCATACACGCTCTCATCCAGCCGCCCGCGCTGGCGCAGGGCGATGCTGGTGTCCTCGCGCAGCAGGGTCACCTCGGGCAACTGCACCTGGTGGATGCGCCCCTGGAACTGGCCGGGCGAGAGCTGCTCGTACTGCAGGGCCCAGCCTTGCTGGGCCTGGGCGTGCTGGTCCATGTCCCGGGTGTCGAGCACCTGGACCCATGGGGAATCGGTGGCGGGAGGGCTGATCAAGGGGCAGAAACGGCGAAAGGCTGCATGCCTGAGAGTGTGCCTGCTCCATGCGGGCCGCATTTTTCGTGAAAACCCGGGGTGTACGGTGCCCAAACTTGATAGCGGGTTCCACAGGCCTTGCCTAGCATCGGGTGGCCCGCCCCAGTTTCAGGATGACCATGCGCATTGCCGTTTTATTGACCAACGACGACACCTCGGCGTTTGCGGCGCATTTTCCGAACGATGGGCAAAAGGTGGTGCAGCTGCTGCAGCCCCTGCGACCCGGCTGGATTTTTGAAGTCGTGCCGGTCAAGGATGGCGTCTTGCCTGCCAGCGCGCAGGCTTTTGACGGCTACGTCATCACCGGCAGCCCGGCCTCGGTCAACGACGACAGCCTGCCCTGGGTGGACCGACTGCTCGCTTTCATCCGCGAGGTGCATGCCGCCCGCCAGCCCTTGATCGGCCTGTGCTTTGGCCACCAGGCGGTGGCCCGGGCGCTGGGCGGGCAGGTGGCACGCAACGCCGCAGGCTGGGGCCTGGGCACGGCGGCCACCCACTGGGCGCAGCCCCGCGCCTGGATGCAACCGCCGCGCGCAGCCACCACCCTCATGGCCGCCCACAACGAGCAGGTCACCCGCATGCCCGAGGGCGCCGAGTGTCTGGGCGGCAGCGATTTTTGCCCCATCGGCTCGATGCAGATTGGCCAGCACATCTGGACCACGCAATACCACCCCGAAATGCCGCTGGTGTTCATGCAGGCCTTGCTCGGCTATCTGGCCGACAAGCTCGATGCCGACACCCTGGCCCGTGCCCACGCCAGCCTCGCCAACGCCGCCGATGTGCCGCTGTTTGGACAGTGGATGGTGCAGTTTTTGGAACACGCAAGGAAAACGAACCCATGACCGTCTGGAATCCCGTGGACGATGGCCACGCCGACCTCTCCAGCCACGACAGCTTTGTCGCGGGCGCGCCGCACAACACCTTCAAGCGCCTGCGCGACGAAGACCCCATGGCCTGGTGCGACTGGGCCGAGGGCAAAGGCTTCTGGTCGGTCACCCGTCATGCCGACATCCTGGAGCTCAACCGCAACCACCAGCGCCTGAGCTCGGCCCAGGGCATCCGCATGGAAGACCAGACCCGCGAGGAGTACCTGGCGCGGCGCACCTTCCAGGAGACCGATCCGCCCGAACACACCCGCACCCGCATGCTGGTGGCCAAGGCTTTTTCCAAGCCCATGATGGCGCTCTACGAGGACCAGATCCGCGAATTGTGCGTGGGCATCCTGGACCAGGCGCTGGCGCTGGGCGAGTTTGACGCCACCCACCAGATCGCCCGCCAGCTGCCCATGCGCATGCTCGGGCGCATCGCGGGCCTGCCCGAAGAAGACCTGGACTGGCTGGTGGACAAGGGCGATGCGCTCATGGCCAATACCGACAGCGACTTCACCAGACATGTGGTCGACAAAATGGACACCGAGGCCTACCGTTTCATGCCGTTTCGCTCGCCCGCCGGGGCCGACCTGTACGACTACGCGGCCAAGTTGATGGAGCGCAAACGCGCGGCTGGCGATACCAGCGGCGTGCTGCACCTGATCACCCAGCCCGACGCGCAGGGCAACGTGATCAGCGACACCGAGTTCCGCAACTTCTTTTGCCTGCTGGTGGCGGCGGGCAACGACACCACGCGCTATTCGATCGCCGCCGCCTTGCATGCGCTGGCCAACCAGCCGGGCCTGATGCAGCAACTCAAGGCGGTGCAGGGCGACGCCGCCTGGGAAGGCGTGGCCGACGAGTTCATCCGCTGGGCGTCGCCCGCCACGCACTTTCGCCGCACCGCGACCGAGGACTTCGAGTACCACGGCAAGCAGGTGAAAGCAGGCGACAAGGTGCTTTTGTGGTTCATCTCGGGCAACCGCGACGAGCGGGCTTTCGAGCAGCCGTTCACTGTCAATCTGAGCCGGGGCGTCAACCGCCACCTGTCTTTTGGCCAGGGCGGCGCACACGCCTGCCTGGGCATGTGGCTGGCCCGCCTGGAGGTGCGCGTGCTGCTGCAGGAACTGATCAAACGCGTCGAACGCATCGAGCAGACCGGCGAGCACGCCTTTTTGCGCTCCAACTTTGTCTGCGGCATCAAACGCTTGCCGGTGCGCATGCACCTGATTTGAGAAGGAAAACACCATGACCAACGTTCAAGAGCGCCTGCGGGTGCTGTTTTGTGACCACCTGGCGATTGCGCGCGGCAAGTACGTCACGCTCAAACCTGGGCAGGGCGGCGGTGCCCGTTTTTGCCGCGGTACCTTCGGCGTGACCTACGAAAAAGAGCTGATTCCCGTGCCCGGTGCCATGGTCATGGAAGGCTTGCCCGACATGGAAGCGGTCTACACGCCCGAAGACGTTCGCCCGGGCTGGCAGCCCTTCACCCAGGTGGCCATTGGCGACCTCAAGGCCAACGACGGCAGCCCGCTGCCCATGTGCGGGCGCAGTGCCCTCAAGCGCGCCGTGGCCGACTGGCAGGCCATGGGCTACGACCCGATGGTGGGCATTGAGCTGGAAGCCTTTGCCTTCCAGATCGAGCCCGACGGCTCGCTCAAGCCCTACGACACCCCCGCTGCGCACGTGTATTCGACCGGGCCCTTTGCCGACCCCCGGGGCTTCACCGACGCCCTGTGGGAAAAAGCCACGGCGGCAGGCTTTCGCATCGACAGCATGAACACCGAGTACGACGCGCCGCAGTTCGAGTTCACGCTGACCTACGACCGCGCCGTCAAGGCGGTGGACGACATTTTTTTGTTCCGACTGCTGGCGCGCGAGGTGGCTTTCCAGCACGGCATCGTGTTGACCTTCATGCCCAAACCCATCCTGACGGTGGGCGGCAGCGGCGTGCACATCAACTTCAGCCTGCGCGACGGCCAAGGCCACAACGCGATCTCGGGCGGGCACGACACCAGCCAGTTCAACGCGCTCACGCTGGGTTGCACGGCGGGCTTGATGAAGCACCACCAGGCGTTGGCGGGCCTCTTGGCGCCCAGTGCCAACTCGTACCAGCGCCTGCAACCGGCCAGCCTGTCGGGCTTCTGGCAGAACTGGGCGGTGGACCACCGGGGCGTCACGGTACGCCTGTCGGCCGAAAGCGGGCCGGGCGCGCGCATCGAGCACCGCATGGGCGATGCCTCGGCTAACCCCTACACCCATACCGCCGCCGTGTTGCAGGCCGCGCGCCTGGGCGTGGCCAATGCTTACCCGCTGCAGGCCATGGAAACCGGCGACTGCCTGGAAAACAAGGACGCCACCCAGAGCGTGGCCGACACCCTGGCGGGCGCTTTGGATGCACTTGAAGCCGACACGGTGCTGACCCAGGCGCTGGGCGAAGGCCTGGTAGCCAACCATGTGGGCATCAAGCGCCACGAGATCGAGCGCACCGCGGGCCTGGAAGGCGACGCGCTGCGCGATTACTACATCCGATTCATCTGATTTGAAAGAAACCACCCCATGCCACAAGTGCACTGGATCATGAGCAACGGCGATCGCGTGAGCGATGACGTCAACGTCGGCACCAACCTGATGGACGCCGCCCAGATGAACGGCATCCCCGGCGTCGCGGGCGAATGCGGGGGCTGCCTGTCCTGCGCCACCTGCCACGTCTATGTCGATGAGGCCTGGCTGGCCGCCTGCCCGCCCATGGACGAAGTGGAAAACGCCATGCTCGACGTCGTCACCTCGCCGCGCCAGGCAGGCAGCCGCCTGAGCTGTCAGCTGATCGCCGCCGAGGCGCTCGACGGTATCGTGCTGCACGTGCCGGATTGAGCTGACGATGAAACAGGAACAGATCGACGCGCTGCGCCACCAGCCCATCCCTGATCAGGGCTTGCTGATCGACGGGCAATCGGGCGCTGCCGCTTCGGGTCAGACCCTCCCCGTGGTCTCGCCCATCGACGGGCAGACCCTGTGCAGTCTGGCAGCAGCCGTGCAGGCCGATGTGGATCGTGCCGTGCAGTCGGCCCGCCGCAGCTTTGAGCAGGGCGTGTGGTCGCGCATGGCGCCTGCCGAGCGCAAGAAAGTGCTGCACCGCATTGCCGACCGCATTGAGTCCCACCACGCCGAGCTGGCGGTGTTGGGCGTGCGGGATAACGGCACCGAAATCGCCATGGCCTGGAAGGCCGAGCCGGGCAGCGCGGCGGGCACCTTCCGCTACTACGCCGAGTGCGTGGACAAGGTCAACGGCGAAATCGCGCCCACGCCGGAAGGCACGCTGGGCCTGATCCACAAGGAGCCCGTCGGCGTGGTCGCGGCCATCGTGCCCTGGAACTTCCCGCTGATGATCGGCGCCTGGAAGATCGCCCCGGCGCTGGCGGCAGGCAATTCGGTGGTGCTCAAACCGTCCGAAGACGCTTCGTTGTCCTTGCTGCGCCTGGCGCAGTTGTGTCTGGATGCGGGCTTGCCCCCGGGCGTGCTCAATGTGGTCACCGGCACGGGTCTTGACGCTGGCGATGCGCTGGCGCGGCACATGGAGGTGGACATCCTCACCTTCACCGGCTCCGGCCCGGTGGGCCGTCAGCTGCTCAAGGCCTCGGCTGAATCCAACCTCAAGCGGGTCTACCTGGAGCTGGGCGGCAAGTCGCCCAACATCGTGTTCGAAGATGCGCCCGATCTGGCGCAGGCGGCCAAGGTCTCGGCCATGGGCATCTTCCGCAACAGCGGTCAGGTCTGCGTGGCGGGCTCGCGCCTGTTGGTGCAGCGCACGGTGCATGACGAGTTTGTTGAGCGGGTTCAGAAGGTGGCGGCCAGCCTTCGCGTGGGCGACCCACTCGATGTGACGACCGACATCGGCGCCATCAGCAGTGCGCGTCAGCTGGCCCGCAACCAGAGCATGCTGGCCCGCGCACTCGAACAAGGCGCGCGGCTGCGCACCGGTGGGCAGGTGATTGCCCCGGTGCCCGGCGGCCAGTACATGAGCCCCGCCGTGCTCGACGCGGTGCAGCCCGACATGGACATTGCCCGCCAGGAGGTCTTCGGCCCCGTGTTGGCCGTGATGCCCTTTGACGATGAAGCCGAGGCGGTGCGCCTGGCCAATGGCACCGAATACGGCCTGGCCTCTGGCGTTTGGACCGGCAGCCTTTCGCGTGCCCACCGCATGGTGCGTGCCATCAAGGCCGGGGTGGTGCATGTCAACACCTACGGCGGCCCGGACATCACCGTGCCGCTGGGCGGTGTGCGCCAGTCGGGCAATGGCCATGACAAATCGATGCACGCCCTGGACAAATACCTGGACCTGAAAACCGCCTGGATCCAGCTGTAAATCACGAAAGCCCAACATGAACAACGACCAAATCAAGGCCGACAACGCGCAGTACCTGTGGCACCCCATGGCGCACCCGGGGGCGATGAAGAAAGCCACCCCCGAC
>JACCDV010497295.1_pt1 | contig 10416 bp, 9 predicted proteins | sample 7446131 | NCBI WGS metagenome assembly JACCDV01 (sample SAMN15323448, study PRJNA562643) | freshwater metagenome | isolation source: river surface water | place: USA:Blue River Watershed | collected 2017-08-17
ACTTAGTTGAGAATGGATTTTTCCCATTCTTACCCTTTACCGATACAACAATAGTTGATTTAATCATTTCGAATGAAATGATGGATTTAAAAAAAATCCAAGTAAAATATAAAAAAATCGATAAATTCGGATGCATAGATTTAACAACTCAAAGAGTAGTTGATAGAAAAAAAGTTGATACCGATTTGACAAAATTCGATTATTATGCTATCTATTGCCCTGACAATAAAAAAACTTACTACGTACCTACAAATATCTTTGAAAATAAAAAAATGATAAAATTAAGAATTTTAGAACCGAAACAAAAACAAAAAACAATGATTTATGGTTCTGATTATGAAAAAAAACCAGTTTGGTAATAAAATATACCATGTTGACATTTAAAACGTTTTTCGTATATTTGTAAAAATTAAATTAAAACTTTTTTTATGAAAAAAATCTTTGCACTTCTTATTGTTAGTATTATGGCATCTTGTGGTTCTTCAGGAAGCTCTGAAGTATCTGTTGATTCAACTAGTGTTGATTCTTCATTGGCTGTGGACACCGTATTGGTTAGTGATACTTTGGTTGGTGGAGCAACCGCAACACCAGCAATTAAATAAGATAATCTTATTTCATAAAAAAACCTGTCATTTGACAGGTTTTTTTATTTATAATAGTCTTTTAATTTTTTCAATATTTTCTTTTAATGGATTATATGTCGGACTCATTTTTCTAATCCATGGTTCTGGCTGGTCTTTGTCTGTCGGTGACCCCCATCTTTTTTCAATCATTTTTCCTGATTCGTCATATTTGTTACCAAGTGGAGTTACTAATTTTGAAACCAACCTTCCAACTCCTTTAACAAAGGAATCAGAACCTTTGTCTGAAGAACCATAATTGCTTTTTTGTCTGATATCTTCTTTACTTGAATATCTAGTTTTTCCTCCCCCATAATTTATTAATGAGACTTCAACATCTTTATCCATATTGCCCACAATGTCTCCTACAGAAATAGGTTTTCCATCTTTAACTTTGATCTTGCTTAAACCACAATATTGCAAGAAATACTTAGTACCCTTATCTTGAAATAAGATATTAACCTCATTATCGCATTTTTTATTATCTTCAATTCTGACATATCCATAAACAGGAGAAGACGCCTTTTTATTATGTTCATAAGGTATGATAATTGTATCTCCAGATTCATATGCTCTTTTACCTAACATTTTAGGATTAACTTGTTCATTAATTGATTCTCCAAAAAATGAATTTACAACTCCTGATTCTAACCCAGATCCAAATTTTCTACCCAAAGATGCAATCAAGTCATCACTTTTATTAACCTGTGTTTTTGGCACATCTCCTTCAGTTCCTGAAGTTGATCCGACGTTATTGGATACATTTGATGAGGATGAAGATTCATTAGAAACATGAAGATGGTTGTAATGGTTTCCTCCTGTGTTTGTGTGCCATAATACCGCCTTTGGATTCCCTGATTCTGAATTCCAAACATATCCCATGGATACAAGAGCGTCTTTTAACTTATCACCCATAAGTTTAAACTTATAGTTTCCATTCGATGGACCAGTTGCACCTCCAGATCCAACACCATTCAAAATAGATATGTCTACCGCAGTTTCTTTTGAATGTCTACTTGCGGTATTAGACGATGTTTTTTGTGCGTGGCCAGATTTTGCACTTGTAATTGTCGCAATAATACCAACAGATTGTGCCGCTTTTTGTATGTCGTCTAATAATGGTTTATTAACCCTATCATGCTGAGTCCCATCCATGTCAAACTTAACATTAGGATATGAAGTATCCTTTAATGTTATCGTATTTAATTCAGACAACATTTTTTTGTTCTCTAACATGAGATTTAAACTCGTATTTATCTTGTGAGTTTGAGACATAATTCTTTTAAGATAAATACACCACTTGATGTAAATTATTCTTTTTCCTCAACACCCCACTTAATATACCTATACCACACTCTTTCGTGCAGAAAGTAATTTAGGGGTTTTATTACGATTTCAATAAAACTAATTGAACTCGAAATTATAAAACTTCCTGTGAAAATATATGTCAAAATGAATGTAGTTAAAGAACCAACCATTCTATAAGTAATTGCTTTAGCAATATGCCTTTTTACGTGTATTTTAGTATGACTCATATGATAATACTATACTATCTAAATCAACTCCTTTAAATCCTTCGTTTCGAGTTAAGTTAATACCAACCGCTCTTGGTAATTCTGGCATTTCAGGGTCTTTATCATTGAGAATGACCCTTGTACCTCTACCGCAACCCATAACGATTTGATGGTATTTTAATCCAATTTCATTAAGTTCTTTTTTTGTAAATTCAAGCCATTCTGGGGGTCTTGCGGTTGTAATAATAACCACAGAACCTTCATCATAAGATGAATTTAAAAAATCGATAACTTCGGTTATTGGTTCAGCAACTGAACCTTCTAAATCCTTGAACTTTCTATACTTAATAATTGTACCATCAATATCCACAAAAAATGTGGACTGTTTTTTTACTTTTTCCATAAAATGAGCAGAAGACGAGAATCGAACCCGCAACCTACAGATTGGAAATCTGTCGCTCTGCCTATTGAGCTACTTCTGCTTGTTTAATAATAAGTGGTCAGGGAAGAGTGGAGTACCCTCGGTGTCGACTACCTTTCACTGCTGCAGACAGTTACACTCCTTTGACCACTACTCGTTAGAAATAGATTATACTAATAAAATAATATACTAACAAGTCGGAGCCTCCTATCGGATTCGAACCAACAACCTTCACTTTACAAAAGTGTTGCTCTACCTGTTGAGCTAAGGAGGCTTCTATTATTCTCCCTCAAAGTTTTTTCTATTCAATTCATCTAAACTAATCCGACCCATTCTCCACTCAATCCACATATCAATATTTTTTAAGTCAGAAATAGTTTTTTCATGAACTAAAACAAAACCTTCAGGTGCTACATTTGTAAATTTAATAATACTTCCCTTATTTTTCAATACTTTTTTATAATCAATTTTACTTTCCTTTTGCATCTTTTTCTGATATTATAAGTTCTTCATTTCTAACATAACTATTAACAATTTCTTTAATTTGTTCATTAGAATTCCAAACAATACTATGTTCAGAATCAGGATTGTACTGGCCTTCAATTAGATAAGTCACAATAGTATTAGGTTCCAAAGTTAAGAATCCATGTGCGCAATTATAACTAATAAGAACCGCGTCATCTTCAGTAAGAACCATGTGTTTTACGGAATCATCCTCCAAATTCAACGCAATATCGACAATAGAACCTTTAACAACTTTAACATACTTTAGTTGAGTAGGATTTGTTTGATAATGCATTCCTCGAAATGTAAATTGTTCAGTGTTAACACTAACGGAACACTGAGTCCATTCAACATCAAGTAGTGATGTCGGCATTGATGTAAAAGAACCTCGATTGTCTTTAAATGTCTTGTGCAAATAATGTATCATGATTTATAATTGATATGTTAAAATTAGTTTTTATTTGTAAAATAACCAAATTATTTCATAAAAACTTGTATTAAAAGTATTAAAAATCCTAAAAATAATGAAATAACAGTTTTCAGATTAACTTCTTCCCTAAATAAAAAAACCGTCATTAGAGTAAACACTATTATTCCAATAGAAAACCCAATCAACCTACTTGGCCATATCTGACCACCAAACCCATAAACTAAATAAGTTACAGATTTTATATATAACCAAGTAATAGGGACACTTATTAATAAAATAACCCACAAATATTTTTCATACCAATTATATTTTATTGATGCTTGTAGTTGCAAGAACGAACCAACCTGACCAACAATACCATATAAAACACCAATTAATAATTTCCCATAATCCATATAGCAAATATAGTAATTATTATTGAAATAAAAAAACCCCCAACATATATTGGGGGTTTTGTGATTTAATTAAATTATTGTATATAATTTGGTTTTGATAGGACATAGTTGTATGAGTTAAGTAATGTTTGGTCAGAGTATACTTCCCAAGTTATTCCGTCATATGAATATCCTAGGTCATTTGTTGCAGAACTAGCTCCGATAACAAACATAGAACCATTCCAAGCAACACTATTTATCAAAGTAAACCCACTAGAACTTGGTGCCGGAGTCCAATCATATCCTCCGTTATCTGAATAGTAAACTGTTGATCCTGACTGTGAAAGAGTTCCACCAACCGCAACATACCTTGACCCATTGAATGCGATTTGTTCTACAGTGTAAAGATCAGTATCTGTTAATGATGATCCTGTCCATGTTATACCATCGGTAGATAGGATTACTTTAGTTCCTCCTGTTGTATTAAGTAGTCCAGCTAAGAATTTACTTCCATCCCATATGACATTATTTACTCTTGAAGTTCCAAAAGAATTACCATTTGTTGTTGCACTCCATGTAATACCATCATTATCAGAATATGCCATAACCTGCTTTGTTCCTATTGAAGCTCCTACAACAAGACGACTTCCATTTGATGATATAGAATATACAGGTTGTCCAACTATTGCGTTAACTGCGGTAGATGCCGACCACGTTATTCCATCCACAGATGATGATATCATTGCAGTTGTTCCTGTTGATCCTACAGAATAAAATTTACCATTTATATACGACAAATCTCTAACTACAGTAGGCACTGAACCGATGCTGACAGGTGTCACATTCCAATTTATTCCGTTTAATGAATAGAATAAACGTAAAGTGTTGTTTGTTGGTGTGGTGTTTCCTGCTGCGATGAATCTTGTTGGTGACTGAGCAATTGCATTTATAGCAGTTGTTCCACTAAACAATCCTGTTGGGAATGAAATTGGTTGCCATGTCTGATTGTCTATTGAATATATCATCGCATTTGTGCCATTTCTGGTTCCTCCTGCCAATAATATATTTTGAGGTGCTGAAGTAGGCGTTGGAGTTTGTGTTGGAGTTGATGTTTGTGTTGCTGTAGGTGTTAATCCTATAGTAACAGTTGGAGTTGGTGTTGCCGTTGGTGTTGGAGTTGCTGCTGCGGTTTTTGATGGTGTTGGTGTTGGACAAGTAATTGGTTCACAACTAAATCCTGTACTGGCGCCAATAAGACCTGTTACCGGATCTATTGTATTTACAAGTGCATTAAATTGTCCAATAATGTAATTATACCCTGTAACTAAATTTGTTAATGCTTGGTCATAATACATTACCAATCCCGCACTTATGGAGGCCGAGTAGTTTGGTGAATAAAGTGTAAATAAGTCAGAACAACAAATATCCTCTCCAATACTAGTTACTGATAATCTAGCCACATATGTAAAGACTACTTTAGTTGATGTTGGTGTTTTAGTTGGTGTTACATTTGGGGTTCTTGTTGGTGTTCCTTGAATTGTTCCTGTATTTGTTTGAGTTGGAGTATTTGTCGGTGTTTCAGTACTTGTTGGCGTTGAAGTTTCAGTACTTGTTGGTGTTTCAGTGTTTGTTGGAGTACTAGTTTCTGTATTCGTTGGTGTGTTTGTTGGTGTTTCAGTACTTGTTGGTGTTTCAGTGTTTGTTGGAGTATTAGTTTCTGTATTCGTTGGTGTGTTTGTTGGTGTTTCAGTATTTGTTGGAGTTAATGTAGGTGTTGAGGTTTCGGTACTCGTTGGAGTACTTGTTGGTGTCGGACAACTACCAATAATTACTACCGGTAATGGCAATAATCCTCCACCTTCGGTATTCCAACTAACCACTTGATATGGATATTGAACATTATCTGTACTACTATACGTTAGAATAGACATAGGCCCTACAAGTTCTTTGATTATCCAAGAACTTCCTGTCCATTCAATTTCAGAAACTCCATTAGAATACCTTAATCTCCCTTGGTTACCAGTTCCAATGTAAGAGTATGTTCCATTTGCAGATGTTGTACCGGCATCATAAACACATATGTCACCATAATAAATGTTTGTTGGTGTTGGAGTTTCAGTAGGTGTTTCAGTATTTGTCGGTGTATTTGTTGGAGTTTCAGTACTTATAGGTGTTTCAGTGTTAGTTTGAGTTGGAGTTTCAGTACTTGTAGGTGTAACAGTTGGTGGTGCCGATAATATAGTTGCTAAAGCTCTAACTCTACTACTCATAACGGTATTACCATTATTTGTTACAGACCAAGTTGAACCATCTGTTGATATTGCCAACTGATTAGTTCCAAGTCCACCAGCAACCCATTGATTATTAACATAATCATATATAACACAATAAGCAATTAGTGATATTATTGAATTACCGTTACTCGATCCACTCCAAATCATACCGTCTGTTGAGTATGCAATTGTATTTGTACCATTACCAACCGCAACAAATTTGTCACCATTATATGCAACCCCATACGCAGTAGATGTAATTATACTATTACCATTTGTTGTTGCTGACCATGTAACTCCATCGGTTGAAACTGCAATTCTATTTGTTCCATCACCAACAACAATCCATTTATCACCACCCCAAGTTACTCCACGAGCGGCAGTTGAGAATATAGTCCAACTACTTGTTGCTGCGGACCATGTAATTCCATCATCTGAATATGCGATTGTGTTTGTATTTCCTCCACCTTTTTGTGCCGTTGCTACCCATCTACTACCATTATAAGCAACCGCTAATGGGACACTTCCGAATATATTTGAATTTGTTGCCGCAGACCATGTTATACCATCGTATGAGTATGCGATTTTTGCCGCCCCTGATGAAATACCAACGGCAACAAATTTATCTCCACCAAATCCAATACCGCTTACTTGTGTGGTAAACATTGTCGGTCCATTCGTAGAACCGTACCATTCATATCCATTGTAAGAATATATTAATGGGTTAGTTGATATTGGCCCACCCGCAACATATATTGTCGAATTAGAGGCCACTGCTAACGCTGGTTGACTTATGAAAGTGTTGGCATTACTGGATGATGCCCAGTTAGTATCATCACTTGAAAAACCAATCGCGTTTATGCCTCCCGCAGCAACAATATTTGCCATCGATAGTGGAGGTGTGGATGTTGGAGTTTCGGTATTTGTTGGTGTTGGAGTTTCAGTAGTCGTTTGAGTATTTGTTGGAGTTTCTGTATTTGTAGGAGTATTTGTTGGAGTTCCTTCATTTGTCGGTGTTTGTGTCGGAGTTGAAGTATTTGTTGGAGTCTGTGTTGGAGAAATAGGATTGGTTAAACTCCAAGAAATTGTGACAGGAGATCCTGAAGTGAATAATGTACTTGCCGACTGTAATAATATAACATTATTACCTGCACTATTTATGAAGTTAAATCCTGATTCCGGTGGATTTGAGAATGAGTTAAATGATGATTGATTACCAGAATACACCACAATTTCAGATCCTTGACTAAGGGTCACAAATACATTTTGACCAATCGCGTTTCCAAAATAAGACGTTGTATCGGTATTTGATAAATCATATGTATTAAACCAAATACCATTATTACTAACGCCAATTAAATTAGGATTTAAAGTTCCGGCACTAGGTGTTGTCTGATCAATCATTATTGTATTTCCTGATGTTGGAGGTTGATAAGGTAATGTTATTAAATTATATGAATAACCTGTGGCAATAGATGGAGTTCTAGTTACTGTCGGAGTATTTGTTGGTGTTGATACCGCTCCCCCAATAATAAAGTCAAATGACTGACCAGGTCCTGCACCCCAACTATAATTATAAGTTCCTACATTAACACCCAAACTTGAGAATGAACTTCCGGTAAATGTAATATAACCGGAAATATATTGTCCAGAAATGTACCCTTGAGGAACCACAAGTTGTCTTCCAACCAAACTCATGTCTGTAAAGACTCCAAAGTAATCACCTCCACCGATAGGCTGAGGTGTAGGTCCTCCTGTACCAAAGCTTGATGGATATGTGAATGTGGATGCACTATAAGTTGTAATACTTGCCCCGGTAAATGGACCAATTCCAAATGCCCCAAATTGAGCCCCTAAACCTGAACCTCCGGCATTAGTGTCTTCAATATAATTTAAACCTGTCAAATCAAGGATTCCTGAGTAAGACAAAGTAACATCAGATCCAGATTCAATCATATTAACAGAAAATACTGTTGAATTGTTAGTCGGAGTTACCGTTGGAGTCATAGTATTTGTCGGAGTTGGTGTTGAAACACCTCCATTAACAACTGCACTAATTAATACTGGAACTCCAATATTCCACATTGTTGAGGATGATTGAACCAATACCGCATCTCCAGGAGTTTGTCCTGACGAGGTATTAATACCTTTTCCAAACGCAAATCCTGTACCTCCAGTAAATGACCATGTTTTAAGAGAATTTGTATCTCCTGAATAAATTACCTCACTACCTGGTTGACTTAATGTTATTGTTATACTTTGTCCTGTAAGACTAGCAAAGTAACTTGTTCTATCAACACCAAGAATATCTATGGAGTTAAAGTATATACCTTGCGGATCACCAGTTGATGCGAATACATTAGGATTAGTATCCCCTGTCATAAATCCAGAAACATTACTAATTATCGTATTTCCTGAAGTTGGAAGTTGGTACGGTAACGCAACTAAATTAAACGAGAATCCACTTAATGGAACATATGTTTCAGTTGGAGTTGGTGTGTTAGTTGGAGTTTCAGTTGAAGTTGGTGTTTCTGTGTTTGTTGGTGTTGAGGTTTCCGTATTTGTCATGGTTGGTGTTTCTGTGTTTGTTGGCGTTGGAGTTTCTGTGCTGGTTGCAGTTGGAGTTTCACTACTTGTTTGTGTTGGAGTCTCAGTATTTGTAGGTGTTTGTGTCTCAGTTGAGGTTGGTGTTGGAGTTTCAGTTGCGACCATGGTTGAAGTTGGCGTACTAGTTTCAGTAGCACTAGGAGTTGGAGTTTCTGTTCCTGTTGGTGTTGAAGTCTCCGTATTTGTTGGTGTTTGAGTTTCTGTATTGGTTGGAGTCATTGTTGGAGTCTCTGTCGCCGTTTCTGTATTTGTTGGTGTATTTGTTGGGGTTTCAGTTGGCGTTGGTGTATTTGTTTCAGTACTTGTCGGTGTTGCTCCAATTGTTGCGGTTGGTGATGATGTTATACTTGGTGTTGGAGTTTCAGTTGAGGTTGCCGTAGGGGTTATTGTATTTGTTGGCGTAACCGTTGTTGTTGGTGTAACCGTTTGAGTCGTTGTTGGACTATTTGTTGGTGTATTTGTTTGAGTTCTTGTTGGAGTACTTGTTTGTGTTGTTGTTACAGTATTTGTTGGCGTATTAGTTGGAGTTTTTGTTAAGGTTGGTTGCGGTGTTGATGTATTTGTTGGAGTTTTGGTTACTGTATTTGTTGGAGTGTTTGTTGCGGTATTTGTCGGTGTTGGAGTTTCTGTCGACATCGGAGTCGGCGTTTGTGTTTCGGTATTTGTTGGTGTGTTTGTTACGGTATTTGTTGGTGTATTTGTTTGGGTTTGCGTATTAGTTGGAGTTTCAGTATTTGTTGGTGTTTCAGTATTTGTTGGAGTGTTTGTTGGCGTTTCAGTATTTGTTGGAGTATTTGTCTGTGTTGGAGTTTTTGTTGGAGTTCTTGTAACAGTTTGTGTTGGTGTTTCTGTTGCCGTTTGAGATGGAGTACTTGTAGGAGTATCCGTAGGATTTGGTGTTGGTGAAAAACTTGTTGGTGGAAAATCTTCCACTTCAAGAACTTTAATATCAACATATTGACCCCAAACTAATGTATATTCTAATGCCCAAATAGTCTTGATTTGGCCGGGCAACAATTCTCCCTGATAAGTCCATATAGTATCGTCACATTTACGATAACTAAAAGTAGCAATTGTTGATCCGGAATTTATTAAGGTAAATCTTTTACAATCCATTTCTTTTTACCTTATAAATATGTAAATAAAATAAATAAACCCCCACTATTTTTATTAAATGGGGGTTTATTTTTATTAAGTGTCTTTAGACGTTATTCCCTTAGCACTTGTAAATAATGAGTTTCCATTTGTCGATCCTGTCCATGTTAATCCGTCATTTGAAATTGCAATTGTATTAGTGCCTTGACCTGCAGCTAACCATTGGTCTCCGTTCCACATAACCTCACTAACTTCTGTTGTAAATATTGAGTTACCATTATTTGACGCAAACCATGTGAATCCATCTGTTGAATAAATTATTTTATTATCTGTATTTCCTGCCGCAACAAATTTAGACCCGTCATAATCAATAGAATTAAGTGCCCCAAATTGTCCTGTAACTCCTGTGTATGATGTTGCCGCAGACCATGTTATACCGTCATATGAAACAACAATTGTGTTTTTAACTTCACCATTATTACCAACACCGACAAATCTATTATTACCCCAAGAAACTGAATCTACTGAAGCAATTAAAGAATTGCCGTTACTTGATTGAGACTATGTAACACCATTAT
>JACCDV010963452.1_pt1 | contig 10412 bp, 9 predicted proteins | sample 7446131 | NCBI WGS metagenome assembly JACCDV01 (sample SAMN15323448, study PRJNA562643) | freshwater metagenome | isolation source: river surface water | place: USA:Blue River Watershed | collected 2017-08-17
AATCAATGGGATATTCGCCGCAAGCCTTGCAGTTCTCTTATTCACATCAATAAATCCCTGCAAATACGCAAGATGCACTAATAAAAATAAACTTTGCTCAAATGGGTTTTGAATAGCCATGGCTTTTTCACTCATTTTTGCCAAAATATTTTCCAATGCCACGGGAGACTCTAGCGGCAGATAAGTCGTCCCTGAAATTTTGACTCCCTGATCACGAATTCGACCAGAATCTTTGGATGCAATGAGTCCCTCAGAAAGTAAATAATGGAGTGTTTTTATCTCCTGAGGGCTCGGTTCAATTCGAAAAGCATTATCCACAAGATATCGAATGGCTTCTTTATGATTAAGAATCATGACTCTTTCAGCATCAAGCTTTTGAGCACTTTCAATCCCTTCTAAAATCAATTTCTCTGTTTCTACCAATGAATAAGTATTCCCCTCTAAACGAGAGGAGTTATACGAAAGATCAATCAGTAATCGATTATAAATTTTCCGAGCATATGTCCCGGCCATTTGATCCGACTCAACCAAAGATCCTTCAGTCCATTCAGATTCTCTGGCGTAACTGCCACACTGCATTAAAACGTGCAGTTCCGACGCATCAAAATATCTCGAGACATTCGGTTCATAAGACTCTAACCAATCCAGTTGATAGCTGGCTAATTTACGATCAAATAAAGGTTTCGAGAGATACTCCGTCACTGAAATAGGATCAAAGGCATAAGTTTCTTTCTCTCGCTCTCGGCTTTCTGAAATCCATCGATATTGAGCACTTTTTGTATGACCTGTTTTTTCCACTTTCCCTTGATGAATCAGCTCGACCAACCAACGACGGACGGTTCTTTCTGAAAAGTCTATCTGATCCGGATTCTCGTCAGCATTCCGAAGATGTTGCATGATTTCGAACAAATAAAAAGGGTCAGAGAAGCGGCTAAAAATTTTCAAAAACAAGCGGTAACGATCAATCATTGTGATTTTTTTCAAAATTCATTCACCCTTGGCTCATATGATATTAATTCGGCCATTTTAAGACTAATCTGGCCATTTTTCAGCATTAAATGCATTAATTCGGCCATTTTTATTAAAAAAAACGATTAATTCGGCCATTTTTGGCCAGATTAATTTTAATTCGGCCATTTTTAAATTTTTAAAAATTCAAACCTCAGTAAATTTAAATGACAGAAAAATCTGCCTGACTTAATCTCTTAAATTCCCAAAAATTTTTATAAAGGCAGCAAATCTCATGGCTCACTCTTCCCCCAACGCGAGAGAAATTTATTTTGGCCTCATGTCCGGCACGAGCTGCGATGGTTTTGACATATTAGGCGCCGAGTTTGATGCCAAAGGTCAGTATATTCAGACCATTGCCGCCCAATCCTTCCCCTACTCCGAACCCCTCCTGTCACGGCTGCACGCCATCACCACGGCTTTATATATTAAAAAATCAGCCCTGAATGAAATCAATCGAACTCTTGCACATGCTTGGGCAGACGGACTCAACCAATGCTTTCAAGAAAATCATATTAATATTAAAAAAATCAAAGGCTTAGGAATTCATGGCCATACGATTGATCACTCTCCTGATGAATTTTTGGGGGGAAGCTGGCAATTATGCGAACCCAATATCATTGCCGTTAAAACTGGCGTCCCTGTCATCACAGATTTTCGAAATATGGATATTGCCCTAGGCGGACAGGGCGCGCCGTTACTCCCTCCCGTTCATCAGATGCTTTTTCAAGATAAAAAAGGCAGGATAAATCGGGTGGTTTGTAATATTGGCGGGATTAGCAATATCACCGTTTTAACATCCCACGCTCCGCTCTCTGGGTATGACACGGGGCCCGGAAATACGCTGATTGACGCCTTTGCACGACATGCTTTTGAAATGGCATATGATAAAAATGGAGACAAGGCTCGAACGGGGAAAATTCACGCCCCTCTCCTGCAAGAATTATTAAACGATCCGTATTTTTCGAAACCTTTCCCCAAAAGCACGGGACGCGAATATTTTCATTTACCCTGGGTCGAGGCGGCTTTAAAAAAAATCTCCGCCCCCATTGCCCCTCAAGATATCTTGGCAACGCTAACCGAGCTCACAGCCAAAACCATTGCAACAGAAACGCTTAAACATATTCAAACGGGCGAATTAATTTTATGCGGCGGCGGCAGTCATAATTTATTTTTAGTCGAACGAATTCAAAAAAATTTAGCAAATTTATCCGCTCAAAGTGCGGATTTTATTCCCGTCAAATCTTCGAAAGATTTTCATGTTGATCCCAACATGGTCGAAGCCTTGGGATTCGCCTGGCTCGCCCGCCAAAGGATTCATCTGGTCCCGGGAAATTCGCCCCATACGGGGGCAAAATCACTTGGAATTTTAGGTGGGATATGGCAGGCAAAATAATCAGACTAGCCCTCTCTCCAATTGCGCCCGCGACTCAAAATCACTACAAGTAAGTTCCCCCAAAAAACTTAATCTCAAGGCCAAAAAATCATGAAAAAAAATGTTTCGATCCAATCTCTTGCGGAACTTTTAAATGTTTTAGGTCGCGATAAAAATCAAATTAAAAATCTTTCCGAGTTCCCCAAACAGACTCAGACCTCCCCAAGTTTTTCTCAGATTGCCATCAAGCATTTAACCCTAGATTCACGATCTTGCGAAAAAGGCTCTCTCTTTTTTGCGGTACAGGGCACCCAAAAAGATGGTCATCAATTCAGGTTGGATGCGATTAAAAATGGCTGTAGCGCTGTTTTTTGCGAACCTTTTCCGTTATCCCCCTTGGACAAGAAAAAATTTGAAAATCTCGCCATCCCGATTTTAAGCATCCCGAATCTGCGGGAAAAATTAGGAATTTTTGCGAATCGATTCTTCCCCTTAAAATCCAAATTAAATTTAATAGGCGTCACGGGAACCAATGGAAAAACCTCTGTCACGCATTTTATTGCTCAGGCATTAACTCACTTAAAACAGTCGTGTGGTGTGATCGGAACTTTAGACAATACTGGCCTCACCACCCCAGATCGATTGGTCTTAGGAGAGCTTTTGCATTCACTGCCGCAGACGGTCGCCATGGAAGTCTCCTCCCATGCGTTAGATCAAAATAGAGTGGCGGATCTCCCTTTCCAGATGGCCATTTTCACCAATCTTTCACATGATCATTTAGATTATCACCATACTCTCGAGGCCTACGCTGCGGCCAAAGCCAAATTATTTGCCTTGCCTAGCCTCAAATATGCCGTTTTAAATCAAGACGATGCGCATTACAGTTTTTTTAAAAATGCCCTGACCCCCACCGCAACATTACTCACCTACAGCCTACATTCTAAAAAAGCAGATATTTATTTGCTCACTGGGGCAGACTCTGCGCAGGGCGACTCTGAGATCAGCATTCATACTCCTGAAGGAGAAATACACTCGAAAATTCAGCTGTGGGGAGATTTTAATCTTTCCAATATTTTGGCCGTCACGGCGGCTTTAATTCACTTAAAGTATTCGCCGACTGACATACAAACTGCCTTAGAAACTCTCACACCCCCAAAGGGCCGATTAGAAAAAATAGTCTTAGCGAATCAAGCAACCGCTGTGATCGACTACGCCCATACCCCCGATGCCTTAGAAAAAATTTTAATCGCGCTCAAAAAACATACGCACAACAGATTAATTTGTCTTTTTGGCTGCGGAGGCGATCGGGATCGATCCAAACGCCCCAAAATGGCCGCCATCGCTGAAAAATACGCCTCTTTCACTATTCTCACTGAAGATAACTCCCGTTTCGAAGACCCCGAACAAATTTTCCAGGATATCTATCAAGGCTTCAGTCCTGCTTTTAAAAAATCTGGGGCTTATCAGATCATCCCTTCCCGGGAACACGCGATCAACGCTGCCTGCCAAATGTCAGAAGCGGGCGATGTGATTCTACTTGCAGGCAAAGGCCATGAAACGTACTTGGATATTCAAGGCCAGAAAATGACCTTCGATGAACGCCATATATTGAAACGCTTTCAATAGGATTTTGTTTAAAATAATTATTGACGACTCAACTATTACCATCTAAAAAATTAATTACATAATAATCATTTAATATTTCTCAGATTAGACTAATAAAAAATTTATAAAACTTTATAAAAATATAAAAAATATATAACAAAAATAGGTGACTGATCATGTCTAGCATTTCCCACAATCACAAAGCATTTCAAGATTTGTATTGCCAATTTTATGGATTATTTGGTGAAGCTTCTGACACGCTAAAAAGCGCTGCCACTCCCGAGCAAAAACAGGCAGAGGGTGAGCACGCCCCCCTCATGGCGCAACAACTTCCAAAAGAAATTCAAGAAATTCTTCAAGAAAAATCAACATTACCGCAAAAATACGCAAAATTATTTGTGCACCATGCAGGACTCGCTGTAGACGCCGTCGATGCCGGCACCATGATTTCTATCTCGCAAAATAGCGCCAGTGTTCAACAAATTCATGATGCGTTTGGCGCCATTGCCATTAGTGCATCGGTCATGTGGATGACTTCATTAGGCCTCACGTATAAAGCCATCGAAGCACAGCGAAAAAGGCTTTACTTGGATAAAATTCTCTCCGCAGAAGAAGCAACGAAAGATATGCTCGAAGAAGCCGTCAAAAAAAGCCTATTACCAGGTATTTTTTCAATGCTTTCTTCTATTGGAACAATCTTAGTATTAGTTCCAGACCCCACATTTGCGACCAAAATAGTCGCTGCCTCGATTTTTGTGGGCATGAATATGTACAGCGCTGTGAAACAATTCCAAGCAGCGGCAGGAACCTCAAAGATGATCACTCTCTTGAAAAGCACTGGCATAATTCTGAGTGACGATATTAACTCAAATAAGATGATTTCTTATCACGATTTTGTTCAAAAAATTATTCAAAAAAATAGCTCAAATCCTGCTCTTATTAAGACTTTCTTGGATATTGGGGAACAGCTCAAAAACGCGCATATTGATTTAACCAAAACAAAACTTTCGGCCAAAGACTGGTTAGCACTCTCTGAGAAAGCGCTCAAATTCAAACGCTGGACACACATCGTCAATGGCGTACGAAGTTTCTTCGGGGGCATAGTCATTGGCTTAGCCATGGGCACAGGGGCTGTTGCATTACTCAAAGCAACAAAAGCCATTGGACAAGCCTTAAGCATCAAACTGGGCCTTCCAGCCATGATGAGTTCTGGATTACTCACCTCGACTAAATTTATTCAACATTTTTCCACGCCTTCTCTCTTTAAAAGAATGGTTTTGGATCATAAAAGTCTCCAATTATCCGGCTCCATTACATTTTCAACGGCTGTATTAGGCTCCGAAAACATTAAAAATCTTGAAACCAAAACCATGAAACTTGCCATGCAAAAAATCCGAGAAACAGAAAACATGGATCTCACAAAGACCCTAGTCATCGTAAAAAACATTCGTACCGATGATCTTGCTTTCAAGAGTCACCCTGAGCTCAGAGACCTGATTGAAGAACTCAAGAGAGCAGACAAAGACGCAAATCGCATTCACCTGTTAAAACAAATCGGTGAAATTATGGGTTCTATTCCGGTCATCACTCCGAGAGAAGAGAAACTTGGAAAACTGGCTTTAGAAAAAGCTTCAGGACTGAGCAAAGCAGAAAAAACCATGACGGAATCCGTGATTAAAATGCTGACCGAAAACTCTCTGACGGGTTATCCAGAAAGCGTACGAAAACAAGTCCATGCGTTGCGAGAAAGACTGTTCTCACCCACTCAAAAAATGACTTCTACTCACGCATGGCATGTCAAAGACATTCTATTAGAAATAGGCAACTTAGTATCATCGAATCGTCCGGCAGAGGGCGCTGCAGCAGGTCGTTCATCCTCGATCGAATCAAGCCAGAGTATTTCCACTCCCTCCCCAAGCCCAGGGCCCGAAAGGGCCAGTGAACGCCCAACATACCATACCGACTTGGTGGTGCTAGGCCCTTCACGTAGACGCCCAAACTCTGAAGCTCCCTGGCCTCCTGTCGGCTGATAAGACGTCAGCGCTACCCCATCGGAAGCGCCATTACAAATTGGGTGGATTCGCCTTTGAGAATTATGATTTTTACAATCAGACGCCACGCGAAAATTTAAGCAGCCTCGACTGACTTGACGACTCTGACTTCATTATAAAAATGGAGCGCCACACGCTGAGATTGCACGGCAAAAATCCCCAAAATAAACACCATCACGAGCACCCAGGGAAGGATCATGCCTCGTTGCTTGCGATGGCCTCTGATATCAAAAAACATAATGCGTTTTTCCTACCTGAACCGAAATTTTATGAGGATTTTTCTCCTCAACTCCAAACCCAACCCCAAATCCATTGATTTCACTGACCATTTTTTCTCTGAGATGATTCCTGCTGTCATAGCGATATAAGGCCGTGGGCCTTCGAGGGATTTTCCCAGCGGAAGCTTTTTCTGCTCCGGCATACCCAAGATACCAGAGCCCATTGGAAATGAGCCCGGCTTGTCCATTATTCACATTAAAAATCAATGGGTTATTTAAAAAAATCCCTGAACTAGACACTCGAGTGATTTGAAAAATTTGAAGATTCTTTCCCTCCTTCACGCCAATAACATCCTCTTTATCTAAAGCCGGACTCCCATAAGAAAAGTGTTGCAGCGGGGTATAAGCCAGAAAATTCTCACCTTTTTTGCCCGAGACTCCCCGAAGGGGCGCGAGAAAATGGACACTCCAGAGCAATACTCCTCCGGCATATTGACCCGGCCCTGGAGTCGTAATCGGAAAAAAATCGGGCGGTTGTGTCAATAACTGCAAAGAATGTGTCACGGGATAAAATAATTTCATGGGTGAATCTAGTCTGACTTGAAGCGTTTTCTCTGAAAAAAAGCTTCCGCCAAAATCTTGATCCGCCTGCTTGATTTCCTGATGCAGCAATAAAAAAACCTGGGAAGCACGGTCAAAAGAATCTACTTTTTCTTTCAGGCGTAAAAGCATTGCTGTCATATTGCCGATAACAAGAGCAATAAGACCCATCAAAAATGCCCCCAGGACCATCGCCATGAGAAGCTCTCCTAAGACAAAACCGTCAGATTTTTGATGAGGATTTTGCGAGAGTGTCTGTATCGCTCTCACTTTGATTTTTAGAAAAATTTAAATCACTGAACAATGAAAAAACGCAGTTGTTTCGCGATAGCAGCCCCACTGCCTAACATGATCTCTGAAACCGCCATAAGGGCCACAGATAAAATGATGGCGCCGATCAGGACTTCCAATAATGACATACTCACCCCCCCCAGAAATTACAAATAATTAATAACGTTAATTTATAATTCTGGAAAAAATTGGCAAGCTTTTTCAACATCAGATTAACAATAATTTTTCGATCTTTCGTAATAACGCGAAACCCAACTCAGCCCATGGCCTTTTCGCAAAATTTACATACGGCTGGGTGATCCAAAAACCCTGGACCCCTGCGATCTGACAAGCCAGCATTCCCGTGAGTAATCGATCATCCACCAACGCCATTTCCTGTGGTAACACGTTTGTTTTTTCTTGAATCTTTAATAACCCATCCGGATAAGGTTTCTTACGAGGACTCGAGATGCATTCAATGGCTGGGAAATAATTTTTAAAAAAGATCTCGCGTTCTGGCTTAGGATTATTCGTGAGAAGAAAAATTTGCCCTAATCCATACACTTTCACCGCATGTTTCAACCACTCTTGGACAACGTTCTCTGGAACACTTTCTCCGTGAGAGGCTAATACACCATCAAAATCTAACACTAGCACTTTGATTCCTAAGGCAGAAAGCGAAGCGGGATCGATCTCGACGAGGGTATTAATTTTTCTCAGCATTTTCATATGCTTAAAATTTGAGTAATACCGAAAAAATCCTTGAAGAGCGTATATCACTCTTTGAAATATCATGATTTATTTACACTCCCGGACGATTATTTTGCTTAAAAAATTTTGATTAAAAATTGAATTATTCGACCAAATCCCTCAGATATTTTGCCAGGCCCACTCGAATGGCAATTAATACTAAAAAACAAAGCCAAATAGATAAGACCACTCCACCATTATGAACATCAATCACCATGCTCAGTGCAATGCCCGTTGCAGGGGGGTGTTGCGCTCCGAAAAACATCATTAATAACATAGAAATCGCGACAGCCAACCCCGCCAAAACCCAGAAAAAATGGGAATCAATAAACGAAAACTGACTGGAAAGATTCGCCACAAAATAGCCCAGAACAAAATGCAAAATTAATCCAACGACCGTCGCAATCAAATACGCCAAAAACATTCTTTTGGGTTCAGAAACAACGGACTTCGGCAAAGCAAAAACTGTATACGCACTCGAGGCCAAAGATGTTGCACCAATTTCCCAGGTCCCTGTTCCTCCAGAAAATAATCCCATAATAAACAGCACAAAGCCCATAAAAAATGCACACAGGAGAGTTTGCCACAGCAGGTGATATTTTAATTCATGATATCGGTGACGAGGAAATTTCATAATAACAACTCCTTGTGAAGTCTTGTGAAGTAAAGTGAGGCATTTTAATCCAGAAAGCGCAGCGTCGAGGGCTATTTTTGCTTCTCTTTTGAATCATTTCCATGAGATCCTTGCGCAATATTTAATCTTACCCTGAAGAAGTAAAACCATTCATGAATGCTAACCGTCCCGACACTGCAGAAACGCCTATCGAGCCAACGATCATCAAACCTAAAAAACACCCGATGGCCGAACGTTTTCGAGGATATTATCCCGTCGTTATTGACGTGGAAACGGGTGGACTTGATGCGGAAAAAAACCCACTTCTTGAAATCGCTGCTGTTTTTTTAACATTAAATTCCGAAAATCAGCTTATTCCTCTCGAGACCATTCACTATAAAACTCTCCCCGACCCTCGCTGTGAAATTAACGAAAAATCCTTAAAAATTAACAAAATAGATATCAATTCTCATCTCACTTCTGCAATCTCTGAAGATATTGCGTTGAAAAATATTTTTGGCGCTGTCCGAAAAGCCATTAAAAAGCATCAATGCCTCAGGGGTATTTTGGTCGGTCATAATGCTCATTTTGATTTAGCGTTTATGCATGCAGCAGCCATGAGACATGGGATCAAAAGAGACCCTTTTCATCCATTTAGCGTCATTGACACGGTGAGTCTCTCCGCATTTGCCTACGGACAAACAACGCTCAAAGAAGCTTGCAAAGCCGCTGGAATCTCTTTCGATGAACATCTTGCCCACACTGCCGTCTATGATGCTGAAAAAACCGCAGCACTGTTGTGTGCGATTCATAATATGAATCAGATGAATTGAGCAATCTTCAATATTCAAGAGAAAAAAGAGAAATAAAAAAAGCTGAAGAAACCATTCCATTCCTTCAGCTTTTTGCTTTTTTTAGAGTCTATTTTTCATGATTTAAATTATTTATTTAAATCAAAGTCATACGACTGAAAATCTACTTATTAGATTCTGCTCAGACTTAAAAATAGACGGAGTTATCAATCGTAAATTCATACGTTTTTTGTCCGTTATACAGCTTGTTTCTCGAGGCTTCGAGGCCTAAATAATAACCCTTCAAGATTTGTCGTGTTGCAGTCGCTGTCCACTGATTCGTCAAACCACTGGCAGTCGAGTAACCCGGAGAGGACGCTCCATTCAAGCCCATAGGCACGCCTTGCATATGAGAAGTATGGCTGTAGCCCAACATAAATGTCACAGGCGTTCCAATCACCATCGGGGAGACGCTACCATCAACGTTCCATGCTTGTGGTTTGCCTTGATTGACGCTCGAGCTGGTAAACACATCTCGTTGCGTTGTGATCCAGGCGGCATCAAATTGAAAAATGCCATATCCAGCGGTTGCATTGAAGTTATAGACGGGGTTTCGAATGTTATTCACGTTATTCAATACCCCACTGGAACCAAACTGAGAGCCCAGAGAAGACGTGGTTCCGCGAATATCACTTAAATACCCAAACCCACCGCCATAATTCACTTTTCCTTGGCTAGTGTTATACGCCATACGGTACGCAAAATGATTGATCTGACTTCCAAAGCCAGGGGCATCGAAGAAAGACAAGCTGGTGCTTAAGCCATTTTCGTAATATCCAAAGATCGCCTGATTTGTGGTTCCAGGACGGAACGCCACACGAGTCAACGAGGCATTCCAGACTCCGCCCCCCGCAAAAATTCCCCAAGGAATATAAGTTTTACCAACGGTCGCATAGAGTGGGAACTGACTCAAATTACCAAAAGTAATAAAGGCATCATGCATTCCTAAAGACTCTGAAGAAGTGCCCAGATTGTAAATTTCTGGACGAATCAAGACACTGGTCCAAGTATTAAGATTCGCCAAAATATCAAGATCCAAACTCGTGAAATACGCACCACTGCCATGAGAGT
>JACCDV010606675.1_pt1 | contig 10409 bp, 14 predicted proteins | sample 7446131 | NCBI WGS metagenome assembly JACCDV01 (sample SAMN15323448, study PRJNA562643) | freshwater metagenome | isolation source: river surface water | place: USA:Blue River Watershed | collected 2017-08-17
AGAGCATTCAAATGCGCATCTACCCAATAATAAAACAATAGCAAAATATTATTATAATCTGCATAAAGTTTGCTATCCATGAGTTGTAAAGCTGTTTCCTCCTCCTCAACTTTGCTATATGATCCCCTTCAATAGGCTTTGAGTGATTTTTATTTATTCAACATTATTATTGGGGATGAGTGTGCTCGGCAAGAAGTTTCTAGTCATCATGGAAATCAATAATATCCTCTTCTACCTAAATAACCCCAAAACAAAAGTAGTCAACCACGCACTACAACAGGTTCCCATCAAGTACAACGACTCATATAAACATCTTGAGGTGAGTGTGAGGAAGGGTAAGGGGTAACTCTTAAACCATCTCTTCATTAACCTTAAAGACGACATAGATGTCGCAGTCTGGTCCAACCTTAACAACTAGTATACAAACGACTTGACCCATAAATATTTCACCAGATACTATCGCGACCTACTATTCGTCCTCGCCACTAACCGAGGACTGTATGGAAATCAGGAAGAGCACTCTTCAATAAAGATAAGGAGGGACCTCAGTAATATCTACAATAGGTTCCCAGCATACAACTAAGGCAACACTATTGTAATAACGTGTTAAGATAATCTGATGGAGCAGCACGCTAGAAACGACCTGAAAGTGCCAGAGTATTCCCCTACAAACGGAGACTTCTTGGAAGATCCAGGACTGATTCCCCTTGCCAAATACTTAAGTGGACTGGTCTTAGTAAAAAATTAATCGGGAATCAATGACATCCGAAGGTTTATCTCAGCTAAAGAAGCCAAAAATATCTTCAAAAGGGCCTCCCATAACTTATTCACCCAAAGAAAATACGTATGATTTTGTCAACTATCCACAATAGTATTTGATATATCAATAAAACGGTAAAAATTCACTTTGATCAAAGCTTATCATCCGAAGTAGTTACCTTTGAAAATTCGCTGTATTAAAATAAAACAGTATTTATTGATCATATTTCTCATATAAAAGGTCATTTATCTGAGACGAAGGAAGTATTTGTTCCTAATATACTTATTGGAATTTATAATTTGGAATTTAAAAATGCCCTTTGTACACAGACAAGCTCATTCTTTATAGGAGAGAAACAAATCTTGTTAGAAAATAAAGAAAGAGTAGGAATAAAGCTTTTATTTGGATTCAGAGCGGGGAAGTGTTGATGGAAGTAATGAGAATGATGTTAATGAGGGAAGATGGAGTGACTAAGAAAATCTCAAATTCATCCTCTTTGTTTCCTACTACCAATCTATTTTTGCCTCCAAGTATAAGCGAAAGTAAACATGCATTTATCTTAGAAACTCTAAAATATTCAAATTGTTTGCTGAATACATGACATAGAGAACCTCTGCACAATGCCGCAGTCATTTTCAAAAGCTCTTAGTTAAATTCAAGACAGTGGCTAAGATAAAGAAGCACTATGTAAAGCTCCACGGGACCTAGCAATTCAACGCCCTATTTTTCCAGTTCAAGTAAGAGTGGGAAAGATGTTAAAAGTAAGTCAGAATGAATGAAGTGAAAGAGATTGGAGTGCAGACGGAGTAAATCCTTGTTAAGAAGGAAGTAATATTGGATAATAGTCAATTATGCAATTACCCTTTTTGGAGCGCATTAAAGCTTGAGGGCTGTCCTTATCCTTACCTACTGAGCTATAATACTACCATATGATTTTTCAAGTGTAATCACTAATATTCCTAAATACAATCACTAATCATTTTACTTCAAATACACCAGCAACTATAAACTACCTGCTATCTCATTCTTTTCTATAAACTACTTCATATTTTATTTCTAGCCCTCGTTCCAAAGAATCTTGTTCTACACCTGCTTGCACAGAAATCTTTGAAGTTGTTCCCTTGAATTTATATCCATATCTAGCTTTAGGGTTGATTGTAAAGCACTCATGTAAGCTTAGGCAGGGAGGTAAGAAAAGTCTTAGAGTCCTTTTTTGAAGAGAGAGTCAGTGCACCTTGAGATGATGGGGTGTCTACGGCTGGCCATGAAATGTTTATGCTTGAGCAAGAGAGAGTAAATCGAGATTATGGTTTATAGATCGATATCAGCGTGCTCGCAAAGTCTATATATAGCACAAAATACCTAAAGAACATCTATGACAAGTGAGATTAATGTTATTCATTGATGCCATTGGTTTCCATATTGGCGAGGGCTAAATCAAGGAAGGGAGGAAACTAGCTCCACACCATAATGTCCAAAAGCCTTTCATACTGCTTCTACAGCTCAACTTCCTCCACTCTTTGCAGGTAGCTGTCGTATTTAGAAGTATTCCTAATCACGAATTCGTCACAAAGGTAGGTCAGGTAAGGATTATCGTACCTATTGCCTTTTTAGAACTCACACATGTTCTCCTTAGTGAATAGGCGCCCAATATATGGATAGTATTTATGCTCAATTCTCTCTAGGGTTTTCTTGAGGCCAAGTCCTTGATGAGGTGCGATTTAGTGGCCTAAGTGCGATATCATATTGATGATCCTGATGTAGGGCTACCAAGTGGGTAGATCTTTGAGGGTATTCATGTACTAGTAGATCTAAAATAGTTTTAATGTGTGATTTTCAGCTGCTTCTCTGAACAAAAATCGTTCGTATCTTCCTTCGTCATACAAAAACCACAGATATTTCTCCAGGTGTTCGTTTTTGATGGTTTTCTCGGGATCGATAAGGAAGTTATAGTACTTGCGATGAAGATTGTGCTTGAATGGTACGGTAATCATTCGCATTTCCTTCAGTTTGTAGTAGCATTGTAGATGTGCCACTGTGCATTTGCTATTCTTAAGCAGATAGTTTTCAATACGGTTTATCACGTCGTTAAACGCCTCACATTATTAAAGGAATTCCTGTGTTTTAAGAGTTGTACTCTCTTTTAGTAGATTTCGCGAGTGTTTTGGATCAATTGTTAGTCGTTTGTAAATCTCATCCTCGTAAGGCTTTCCAGAAAGTAGGTCTGCTCCTTGGTTCTAAAGAGATAAGTCAGTCGCCTTGTTAACTTTATAAACATTTGAATTGTGATTATTCGTATCTCAACAAATAATCAATGCTGGCCTTTCGAATATTGAGGAAATTCAGTGAGATGAAATACTATAAGGAAATTGCTTTATTTTTGAAGATCAAAGTGCCTGTTTTGAATGAGGAAATTAATATTACTGAGCATACGAACTGCTTGGTCCATGGAATCAAGAAGATCGAGCCCGATATACCTATACCTGCCGCAAATCAATAGGAACCAATTGTGGTCCAAAGTGAAGGCAGCAAGTAGTCTTCAGATATCGTACCTCAGCCACTATACATATACTAAAAGCATTCCCAATAGATCGTGCCCTTCCAAAAAGCACTCTCCATTTCCAAAACTCTACAGATGGATCTCAACTTGATGCGATAGGGGAGTGAAGCCATCTATCCTATTTTGACTGTGACTAATTTCAGGAAGCATGTTTACTCTGAGTATTTCATGAACTACATAAAAAGAAGAGGGAAAGACGGATTCAAGGGGGTAAGGCTTGGATAAAAGATAGAGGATAATGATTTGCGCAACAAAATTGAAAATATTCAAAGGATGGTCAAGAATGGAGAAAGGAGATTTAAGCTCATGGCCAATAATGACTCAGATCGGTCGGAAAAAGTACTCATCGAGTTCGCCAAACTATTTGGTAAGGAAGTCGAGCCCTACCTGCAGAAAGTGCGCAACAATATAAAAAGAAAGTAGGAGGAACGATGGGCTGCCAACCTCACTTTTGATGACTAGGTGGCTGTGAACATTGACCAAGTGAATAAGAAATGGAGAAGGCGCCAATTTGAATAGGCCTAGGCTAAGAAGGAAAGGACTGCCTAATAGCTTTAATCCCTTTTTTACGACACCGACATAAGGATGGAGAGATAGGTTTACAATGCCTTCAAGGACCTCAATGTAAAGATGCCTTTGAAGTTCGAACAAATGGCCAGAGACGAGAGATCGCTTTAAACAGACAAAATGTCATTTTACCGTTCGGTATAATCCGACCCTGAGTAAGAATGGGACGAGTCAGAGTAAAATGGTTTTAGGTAGAAGAGCGAGAAATACAACAAATAGTTCTTTGGCTAGAGGAGTGCGAGGGAAATTCTGAGTGAGATGTAGGAGTTGAAGAGGAGTGGCTATGAGAGTGAGGCGCATAAGGTTGCAAGGTTTAAAGAACTCAAGCAATAACTATTGAGCATTGTAAAGAAACATAAGAACTAAGATTTGTGAAATCATCCGATAATTGATAGTAAATCACTTTTAATAAAATATAAGCTTTGGTTAATAGATAATAATTATAGCTTAATTGTACAAATTCTGATGGCTCTTTCTGTTGAGGCAATTAACAAATCACCCAGCTTTGTCAATCCGTTTGGTTAGCAGGAGCTTAACTTGAAGAATAGGTCGATTTCGTTGATCGCCAACACTGGCGCCACCTTAGTAACCTTCAGAATAAATAGAACTATTTCCAATGCATCGACCTCAGTGGCAACTCCATCCAATCCCTATCCAACTTCACCTACCTGGACAGAATGAAGACCCTTATTGCCAACGACAATCGGATCAAATAAATCAGTGGGCTCAGCAACCTTCCCAACCTTTAGAATTTGTTTCTCATGAACAACAGACTAGACGATTTTCATGACATAGCCAATATTAAGGAATGCAAAAATCTGAAGAGGCTTGTGCTCATAAACAACCCAGTAACATAGCGGTACAACTATCGGAATTTTACGATTTATACTTTGGAGAGTTTGACAACTTTGGACTTCAAAAAGATCACTAAGCAATAGTTGAAGTTGGCATCCAAACACTTTTCCAATAAATGATGTTTATAGATATAATGATGAACTCCCATCAATTTGATTTGATTCATGGCCTTATGCTGTCTTTTAGGGCCTTTATCTCGTGCTTCAAATTGGACACCATTGCGTTTTTCTACATAATCATTGACAGTCTTTGCTCCAATTGGCTTTTTTAGGATCTCTTGGTTGCGAGTGCTCCCTCGATTGCCAGCTTCTTGTTATTCAATTCGTTGTGCTCATTAGCAAGTTGCTATAGTTCCTTATTGGACTCCACCCTCCAAAAGCCTATTCTCTCTTCAGTCCAAGCCTCCCTCTCCTATTTCAATCTTTGGTTCAGCTATCTTTTACCCATCTACACCCCATCCTCCAGTTATTTTTAGAGGGCAGTCCTTACTCTGGCTTAAATTTTGGAGCGCAATCTATTTTTGACTTCCTCAATCATGTTGGAGTCTGACTGTATTTCCTCGACAGTTTGCTAAATAAAGGCTTCCTCCTCTTCCTTACTCATGTGCCTATTCTTTTGCTTGTGGACTGCCTTGTAGTTGTCAATCATCTGCACCATAGTCGCAAGGGAATTCCTTATTTCGTTATTGCTTTCTTCGACCTTCTTCTTTATCCTTAGCTCGTATTGCTGGGTGAGCTATCTGCGCTTTTACTGCTTGGCCTTCTAAAGATTCTTTTCAAATTTGCTGCGGATGCTGCCTGCGATTTATTTGCGTAACTGACATAACACAAACACTACTTCTGGAACGATCTCCTGTAATTTGTCCATGAGATGCTCATCGTTGATGCCCAAAGAGCAGTCACTCATCCCCTATATTCAAACTAATACTAAATAATAATATGTTTCGGTTATCCATCAAATATCACAGCACATCATTTCTTGCCTCCCCCACTTAGCCCTGCTGCATTTTGGAAACTACACAGTTTTAGTGGAGCTATTCATAGTCCTCGAGTTGCCAAGTATACCCGCATTTGGATGTGGTCCCTGCAATGCTGGCGCAGATCATCTTTGCGATCATTTTGGTCTCATTCTAGTCAGGGGAAACGCAGTAAATGGCTCGGTTGTAGCCGCACTCTGGACAGTTGACCTAGACAAGGGGCATGGTGGGATCGAATACATGGGATTCATTGGACACGATCTTCTTCGAGTCTGCATTATCAAACATGTACTGATTTGTAGCTCTTTGGTATAGACTAAGCAGTCCTCATTGTATCTTTGGCTAAAGTCGATTTCCTGTATGCCACATGTTTGGCAATCAAACTCTAGGAGCACTCCATTGGCTCTAATGGGATTCATCATGTTTTTGCACCTGGAGCAGAAGTAAATTCCATAAACCGAGGTCACTTGCTGGTTGCTTGCTTGCTATTAGTTCATAATGCCAACTTGACTACTCTATAATAGTATTACCGGCAACCATTACACAGAATAGTATTACCGGCAACCATTATACAGAACTATTCGCCATTAATTCATCATCAACATTAAGATTTAGCAAATGCACTCAAAGAAATGTCTATACCCTTGATATGCGTTCCTCTTGGTGATAGTGTTATTTGTTGTGATTTAATATGTTTCAGAAATCATCAACGATTCTATTCTTTATCTTGCGCATTAGTTCTCTTCGACGCTCAATTTATTCGTTATTAACCTTTTCCTTTTTCTCTTCTTCAGGAGCGTGAAGTTGGGTCTCATGGATGCCGTCCTCTTGCAGGACGATGGTGTGGGTTTGAGGTACATTTTTGGTTTATTACTAAACCATCTGCTTCTTTCTTTACTCTTACTTTCTCTTTCTGATCTTCTACCTTTGCTCCAGCAGTCTTCGCTTCCTCTATTACTGCGATTACTGCTCTGCTTGCTCGGCGGGCTTTTCCTAAACAACAGGCGGAGGAGGGGCAGGCTGATGGACTTCTTCTTTTTTCTCCTCTTCTTTCTCTTACACCCTCTTCTCCTCCACTTTCTCAACCTTTGGGGATTCTTCTACCTTTTTGCGGCGCCTCACAGGTGGTAGAATAAGGGGTTGTTCCTTAGCAGGAAGAGGTTCATTGGGTTTCGATACAACTTCTGCCTCTGTAGTAGTTTTAATTTATTATTGGACTTTTTGAGTTTACCTTATTTCATTTTGCTCCACCTGAGCCTCCATCTTCTTTATGATCTCCTTCTCTTAGGCCTACAGCTTGGACATTTCGAGCACTTTCCTCAACTACTATTCTTATTGCTGCTCACGCTTTCTTCTTTATTACTCGGCTCTCTTCGACTCCTTTATGAGCTCTTCCTCCTTCGAAGAAGGCTTCTTGCCTCCTTTTTGGAGTACTGCTGATTTTTCTGTTAAATCCTTGATGGCTTCTGCTTCTAGAGCCTTATTGCGATTGACCATGAGTTTTTTGAACTTGAGGAAGTCGTCTGCGAGGAGGAGCTGATTGAAGACCTTCTTGTGCTTGGACTGGAAGCCCTTCTCGAGAAGTTCTGCTAGTTTATCGTCATCTAGTCCTACTTCCTGGATCATGCCGTCGAAGAGGTTGCCCACCAGCTACTTGAATTTCTATGTTGCCCGCCTCTTACATTGTGAATAGTGGTGTACTCGAACTTGTTCTCCTCCTAGTTGTCAAACACCACGCAGTGGTAATCCACGAAATCCAATAGACTCGTCTTCCATAGGGGTCCACTCAGGAACTGGATCAAGAAATCATATTTCCATTTCTACCATTTGGCTCACATTTACATCTTCTGCCTATTGTTCGGCCGATGGCTTAGGCTTTTGAGGCGGCTACTCTTTGCGTCTTCCAAACAACCAATCCAGCATTAGCTATCTATTATATCAAACATATCAGATAATCAAAATTGAAAGGTGGTGCCAACGTCCTGGAGCTGCTGGATGAGGCAGTCCAGCTATGCTTTGGACTATTCATCGAATTCTCCCTACTAATGCTCATAGTGGCGGGGAGATAGCTACCCTATCAGGTGGCAAAGCATTTCGTCTAGCGCCCAATCTTTATTTGTGGATTCAAAGTATCCAATTGCTTTTTTGGCTAGCTCATTCGGCGATTATGATAGATCTTTGAGTTATTACTCATACATTTATTGGAAATCCCTTACTTTGGCTCCACATTCCTTCATTTTCTGTTGGTCCTTTTGGAACTTCAGGGTGATCTCATCCAACTCATGAGCATCATTTTCTTTCATGATCTTGATTCGATAGTCAAGCTGGTCGAGAATCTGAGCTAAACCAGGGCGGGGAGCAAGCTGGTTGATAATTTTGTTGGCCAGTGTATTGGATGACATTTGCTATGTTGGATTGGGGTGGGTTAGCTCATTCGCAGCGTGATGGAAAAACTCTTTCTCTTTCGCCCCACTTACAAACCTATCGTCTATCTGCCCGATAAAAGCTTATATTTACTCAATGAGAAGGCATTAGGAGTGCAAGAATGACTCCATTTAAATAATTTCGATTATTTAGAAGCAATAAGCTTAATATTAAAGGGTTTATTTGTTGATTTGATCATTGTTCGTTTTTGGGTTAATTTTCAGCTTAAACTGGGCGAGGTTCGGCTTAGTCAACTGATGTTATGGTTTCCCTGTTGAGAGAAGTGCTTTAGACTGCGGTGTGCTCAGAGGCGGCTTCTGCTTTAGGCGGTTGGTATCCTTGCTCTTCCACTTACTCTTATTACTCGTCCTCTTCCTCCTCCTCATCCTATTCATCATCTGAATCTGAGTCTTACCCTTCTGCCTGTCCTTCCTGCTCGAGTAAACTTTTCTCTGTAATCTAGCTTTCTCTGTTTGGCCTCTTGCCCTTTACGAACTTTATGAACAGCACATATCCAATCACACCTGCCACTGCTACTGAACCAATCACGATCAAGGCGATAGCCCATCCTGGCAGAGAATCGCTTTTCACCAGGACTTTGAAAGGAATATCAAGTTTGTGATAGTCGTTCCTGGCTCTCAAAACTGCATCTTGATTGCTGCTAATTCCTTAGGCTGTCCTAATGATCAGCTTTTCGTGGACACTTAGTTATCGGATTCTGGCCTAGCGGTCGTGCAAGGCAAGGAGCCCAATTCTACGGAACGGATCGGACATGTTGCGAGTGAAGGTGAAGTTCCAATCGAAAGTGATTCTTCCTTTGGGGAAGGTGTAGCCTCCGAGCAGGTATTGGACTGGGATGTTGGTTCCTTGCAAGTACTAGGTAGGAGCTCTTTCATTTTGGCCAGTAGTTGCATTGAAGGTCCAGTGATCATAAGTATCATAGACTGTAAGTACAGTTTTGCTGTAGAAGTCGAATGGCTCCAGCATAACGGGAAGGCGCTGCCCGATGGCAAAGTATCCATCGAATGCCTTTATGTAGTTCTAAGTCTCATAGAAGCCATATCGATAGAAGATCTTAACGATTTCGTGGACAACAACAGTTCCAGTTTTATCAATGTGCAGGTTTACTTGGAAAGAGTGGAAGTTGCTGGTTGCAATAATAACTTCGCTCATCCAATAGTTGAACTTGTTGTCGTAGAATTCCTTGTTTATGGCAACAGCTGTGAAGAAGGCAGCGTTGGGAAGGGGCAGGTGAATGCGAGTAAGCTCTTCCTTAAGGTCAATGAACTCAATCTTTAGAATTTCAACCGATTTTCTTCCTCGGGTCCATCTGAAATCGACAACGAAGAATCCGTTTCTCAGTTCAGTAAGGATCAATCTGTAGGTGTTGGATAGGTTAGTAAAGGCGAAGTGTGCATTACCAATGAAGCAAGGTCCTCCAGGCCAATCGTTGGCAGCAGTTAGATCATCAGTGTTGATGTATTATAGCTAATCGAATATTTCGGGCTCGAATGGATCATGATTCATGGAATAGATGAGGACTCCTCCTTCACGGTCGAAGGCCCATGGTCTCTCATCAACATCAACAATAACCATCAATTCCTACATGACATGCATGCTGGTGACGTGCCTTGCACTGGAATAGTAAGGGCCGTTGACAAATGGCTTGGAAGCTGTGTAGACAGTTGTGTAGAGATACACTTCATTGCCGTTCTTGCAAGCTGATAGGGTGAAATCGTAAACCCAGTGGTGCTCAATTGAGATGCAAGTCTCTCCGTCGAACACTGAGGGGAGAGAAACAAACTGTTCGATGGATCCATTGTGCTTCATCTTTATGATCGACTGAGATTGCTGGATGAACCCTCCATCGAAAGAAAAGGCATAATCCTTCATTTCGTTGACACCCAACAGCACACGCTCTTCGTTGACATGATTGACAACTTTAATTTTACTATTGCACTCTGCGCAGTTAAGAAGAGTATAGTTGATGATTGAGCCGTTGAACCAGGTGGAGTCATCAAAGACATTTTCCTGCTTGAAGTTGTTGGTGTAATCGAATTGGTTGGTGAGATAGTCTGAGCTGTTCAGCCTAGTGTCATTCACGTAGATGTCCTCGGGATAGTTTGCAATCTTCACTGTGGATTTGGACAAGTAGAAATATCTCTGTTCGGGATCGTTGGTATAGGTTACATTGAAGGAGTAGTCACTGAAGGAGTCCTAGAACACTAAGATGGGGACTTCATATTGTCGGAACATGGTAAGGGTTG
>JACCDV010776675.1_pt1 | contig 10408 bp, 5 predicted proteins | sample 7446131 | NCBI WGS metagenome assembly JACCDV01 (sample SAMN15323448, study PRJNA562643) | freshwater metagenome | isolation source: river surface water | place: USA:Blue River Watershed | collected 2017-08-17
CACAGCATGCAGTGGATCAGCTTATTTACGATCATTTCCTTACAGCATGCTTAGCACAAAGTCATATGGCCGCAGGGCAGCCAAACAATATCTGACTGTCTTTACATGCAAACTAAACACTATGGGTACTTTTTTTATGAGAATAAGGAGTCTTTGAGCTAATAGCCAAACCAATTGGAAGAATAACGATATAAAGGCTTTCTATTGAGGCTAACATGAGGGGCTACCTCTATCTTTCTTTACTTATCATTCTAAGCAACCTCATGCTTGTTTGCGCAAAAATTCAAAGCAACCTCTTGACTATACACTAATAGATAAAGACTGTTTGTTGAGGTTAATGCCATTGTTAGGATACAAAAGAAAGTAAGATTCAATTTAAAGAATGCCCAACAAATAGGAATCGCTAAAACAGCTGTAAAGCACGATAGATTTGCTAACAGAAACAAAAGGGAGATCCTCTTGCTTTTGAAGGTCAAATAGTACCAGCAGTAAAGGACAAGAGTATAGATAAGTACGAAGGCGAAGGCAGCTGTGAGAAAGGCGAAGAAGGGAACAAGAGGGACTAATGTCTAAGCCCAAGTTATGTTTATAAATCCATCCAATTTAGCAGCAATCAAGGCAAGCTGTGCTAGAACCAATAATTCTAGAAACACTTTACCTTTTTGTCTTATTAGAGCACAGGATAACAGAAATTGGCTTAAGACTTGATTAATATATAGATACTAAAGATGGCTGCAGCAATCGAGTAATATTTGATGGATAGAGTTTCCATCACTATTAACGCAGTGACGAATAGGGCAAGGTCGATAGCTGAGAAGACTATTATTTTTTATAATTGCTTTCTCAGGTATATAGTTAAAGCCAATAAAATAATAGCAGTGGCCAAGAGAGAGTACAGCATTACAGTGATCTAAGATAATAAATAATGGACGTTTAGGGTTTCTAGAGTGGTGATGAGTAAGGCGGTGGAGAGTAGGGTAGTGCATATCCAAAAAACGCACCAAAAGCAGATCATGGAAGATTTCTCCTGGTACTCTCTCGATAAAACCCGATACTGTATGCCCTCAATTCTAACTTGCTAATAGCCTTGGAAGTGATTTTATTGTTCGGGGTTGATATTGGTATTGGAGTGGGTGTGTATTTAAGAAAGCATTTGCTAAGTCTTTATGGTTATATAAAATTAATGAGTAGCCTTTGACCTATCCATTTGTACTGATTATTACCAATTGCTAAAATAATAAGAGTGGAACGATATTTAATATTTAATATATATTTGAGTAATATAACATATCTTTGATGAAACAGATCTTACTGCTCCCGATAATCCTTATCATCACTAACTCTTTGCATCTCCATGGCTCTTCCAGAGTCCCTTTCAATCTGACACATTAACAAATCTCTCCAAATCCAAATACCCCAACTCCTAACCAAAATCCCAGTACTGCTCTAAGAATTCCAAACCTTGCTTCCTTGCCTCTCCTTCAAGCTAGAGATGCACTTCTTCAAGCTGTGCCTCCTGGACCAACTGTGAATATGAATGATGCTTATCAGCTTAGAGATTTCCTTGGAAAACCAATGGGGAATGCTATTCTGCTCTACTTCCATCATAGGACAGTTCAAGACAACGGAACTCAAGGATTGAACCGATACAACTTGAGTGACGCCAATTTCAGACTGTGGATGGCCATCAAAATTATGTGTGATACCGATAACAACAAATATCTCAGATCAGTCACTCTCGATAAGTCTTTGTTTGAAGAACTCGTCAAGAATGGGTTCCCTAAATGATCAATAACCAAAATGCACTTTCTTAAATCTACTCACCTTTATTGATATTTAAAGATGAATGAATTATTGTCTTGATTTGATGTGTTTTCCAATAATTGGTGGTTGATGTTGGTTGCAGGATTGAGTTAATAATTTATTATTGGATTAAAAGATGGAACTGATCGATCCAAATCTAATGAACTAATAAATAAAGCAACTGATTGTCAACAAGGTTGAGCAATAGTGTTTCCTCTGCATGGGCTAGTTCAATTAGGATGAGTACGCTCCCATGATGATGTGCATCAACCAGCATACTTGCTGTGCTCCCTGCATGCAGCAACTCATCAGGGTCGATCCCTCCAAACCCATCGCTTGTCCTCACTGCAACCTCCCCATTAACCGCAAACTTGTCGTCAAAAATCGATACCTACTCACCATCTACGAACTCATACATGCTTTCAAGCGATATGTTGCCGAACTCAAAGAAGAACTACAAAAATCAAAAAAAGTTACTTCCTCTTTAGATCTAAGACATTCACTATCATCGAAGCAACCTCATTTGACCAGTAGTTTCATTATTCCCTCGAACCAGAAAGATCAGTTTCTCCAGTAGTCCACCATCTTCGAAGACTATCCAACAACCTCAAGGTCGCAGAGCTGGGTCGGCGCATCCTAGAGACGGAGGTAGCTATTGCTGGCCTACGCTCAACGCGAAAAGATCTAATAGATAAAAAAGATAGCGCAAAGTTATTATCCTTTATAGAGCGTGAGTAAGATCAGATCAGGGTATGGAACGATAAAGAAGATATAGTGCATGGAGTACTTCACTAACTTAAAGGAACTTCTTTTATGTATTTCCCATCCTATAAAGACAATAATCACATTCGAGTTATCGAAGGACTTAACAACAATATCAAACTCAATGTCTTATCCCTCGGTACTTTGTTCGCTATCAAGCTTATAATAGAATCGAAAAGGTGGAGAACTTAGGACATCTTAAGGAACTCAAAAGACTCTCTCTTTGTACTTCTTCACTTATTTAGAGTGTAACAAAATTGGGAAAGCCAGTGCATAATACCTTTCGCTGTACGAGTGGAAAAATTTATAATCTTTGAATATTTCGTGTACACAACCATCTATTTAGTCCATGAGGAGGAAAAGTAAAATAATGAAGAATGCTTTGCTATAATGTTTAGTGGTAAAAGTCTTTTCCAGTGGAGTGGATTAAAAAATCTATACATATGTATCTATTTTATGATGTTAGACAATAGTAAGCAATTAGGGTAGAGAGCTCGAGGGATTGTGAAGGATTTTGTTTGTAAAAGAAAGAATACAATTCAAGTTTACTGGAGTTGATCTTATATTTATTGACTTAAAATCACTTCTTTTTTTATTGCTTGCCTGCCTTCTTAGTGCATTACACTGTTATCCTGTATGTAGTCCCCTATTCTTCTTACTAGGGCTCCTCCTCTTATTACTCGGGCTCTTATTACTATTCTTACTCTTCCCCCTCTTACTTTGCAGGCTCTTCCTCTTACTACTCTGGCTCTTCTCTCAGTTCCTAGACAGTGACTAATCTTTTGAAAGCCAATCCCAAGTCTTTACACATTTATTTGCTTTTCTCGAGACTATCAGAGAGAAAAGTATTTTTAGCTTTAGACTAAATTATTTACATCTTACCTCATCTGGCTTCCACTCTATCTTTCTAATCACGAATCCATCGAGAGTAAGAATTCGGTCGACCAATTCTCCAAAATTATCTGTGTTTATGACTTTTATCAGTACTTCATAGGCTGCAGTAGTTCCTAAATATCAATCCAATTACCTTCATAAACAATGTCCTTTTTATTCCTCTCGTATTTGGGCGTGATTTGCACGTTACCAATAGTTGCCGATCCTTTGCATTAAGTTTTATTCTTCATGAGCATTCTACAAATTTATTATTATAGCTCCTTTATCTGTTCTGCCTTTTCTCGAGCCTATGCGATAGCATCTTGCAAACTATCGCGAGTGGCATGCACACTCACAGTGAGCTCAATAAAATCCTGCTCCTCCTACTCCTCATACTCCACAAGATAAGAGAGTATAGTGGACTACTGACTATTCACGCTTATGATGAAAACTATGATTAGAAATAAAGCCCAAACTGTTGCTTTTTTCATTAACATTATAAATCTTTCATTTTCAAATAAAAATTAACACTTCTTAATATTACAATAAAGATCAAATTGAATCACATCAGTCGTACTAATTGAACCTTTCTTCGAACTTACTCATGTATTTATTGTACCTTTGCTCTAATTTTTAGAAATGATCATCATATTCCTTTTGGTATTTCTATTAGAGTGAACGAGTTTTGTCGTATTCGTAAGTGTTTTTAATTTAATGAATGATATGCTTCTCCATTTCCAGCCTCAGCAATTTTTACAGCTCAGCTATTCTAAGCTCTCTCAATGACTCACTTAGCTTTAGTGCCTCCGTTAAGACACTTCGTAATCTTTGTCTTTTATACTACTTATTCTTTTCCAACTTCTCTTTGACCTTCTGAAGATAATCCTTGTTAATGATGTTAGACTAAATCCAAAAGTTCAACTTCTCTATTTCGGCTTATATACTTTTGAGAGCACTAGCATAGTGTTCTTAGAGTTTATAGTTCGCCATCTCAATGTTCATCTAATGTTCCATCATGGCCCGTGAGAAATCATTGAGCATCCTTTTCAAGATTTACTTGTATGCTCTATCGATCTACTCTTCTAAGTCATAAGGGTTGAAGTTTATGAGTGCTTGGAAAGTGCTCAGTCGAGATTCTATATCCTCTTTGCGACGACTTGCTTTTCTCTTCATAGTGGATAAATTAATAATTCAATTTAGCATTTGCCGCTTTATTACAGATAAATAAGTATTAATTACTATTGTACCAAATCAGTTGAGTTATATGGTTATTGATGCTTATTAATTAATATGAGCAAACGATAATAGCTGCAATCTTACTTAGACTCTCAGCTAAAGCAAGTGGATCGTGTGGCAGAGCAAATACCAACATTCGATAAGCTTGAAGAAAAACTCAATTCGATAGAGAAGAAGCTAATTAACCTTCAAAATTCAAATATTCACATCAATAATAGTTACTAAGACCACAAAAGCACCATAAAAAAATAATCAAAATAGTTTAATCAGCAGTAGCATAAGTAGATAGAGAGGACTCCACCAAAGCAGTTGAAGATCTTTTCCAAAATAATGAGTGAAGAATATTTTCAAGCCAATCCAAATAGTGGTAAAAAGACTGAAAAGAAGAAATACTTAAGCGAGAAGAAAACAAATAATAATAAGTACTTGGATAGTAATAAAAAGAGCAAGAAATAAACAAAAGCTTATGGCAAAAATAGAGATTTAACGAATTGTAATAACTTTACTTCTAAGAAAAGCTTTCAATTTGAAAGAAGCCCAAACAAATTAAATAAAACAACTCATGAGTGGAATTTAAGAATCTTACAAAAAGATATTTAGAGCTGCTTGAAGAGTAACGCTCAGCTAAAAGTAAAGATAGGTCAACTTGAAGGATACAAGACTCAATATTGCAGACTGAAATAAATATTCCTGCAATGCTAGAAGATGAGGAAAAAGCGTAATTGATATAAGAGTATTATTATCATCTTTGCATATAGACAAAGTCTAGTTGAGCATTCTTCTTTTTTATCTTATTGGGGGAAACCATTTTCCTACCCTTCTCTTTCACTGAAGGTCTCGGCTCCAATCCTAACACCTAGCTTTCTTCACCCATTTTTAATTTATCAATCGAATCTTCTCGAACAACTTGCTTATTGATTTTTCTTTTGTTAGAAAGAGAATGCTTTGGCGACGAATTTTCTATGGATAACCGCTCCTTATGTATGGATTGGTTTTCATACTAGGTTTCTAAGGGGAGCAATTGTTTTTGTGCCTGATTGAGAGTGGTGAATATATCAGAGAATACATTATTGTTGTTATTGCCAAGTTTGCTATATGTGATGCGATTGATAATGTTATTTTTCTGTATTATAAGCCTTTGCTGCTCAATTATATGGTCTCTCAACTTTAGCTATTCTCCCAACGCGCTCATTAGTTTCTATTTCTATTATCTTTAGCACTCTATGCGACGCTATCTCAGTCTTATCTCCTATAACTCCGCCTCGATCTTCTTCTATCGATAAATGGAAATCAGTAAGCTGACGCTACTTTGGCTAAAGTCGCTTAATTTTATTTCACTCATTATAGTTCCTCTATCGAATATGAGATCTTAAAGCTTTGACTAAAACTAGCTTTTCTGTTAGCTTAGTTCTTCAATTGTTTTATTAAGTTTATTCTAATTCTTTTATGACTTTTAATGTCTGATTGTTTGTCCCTTTTTTCCATTCTTCTCATCCTTTTTGTTTTAGAGCTGTATGCGATACAGTTTGAAGGCTGCTTTATCAAGCTTAATCGAAAGCTCGCTGATTATTTGAATGAGTTTGATCTCCTGGCTAAAATGAGTACTTATTTTGTTTTACGTCCTTTGGAATTAAAGCTTTTCTCCTCCCTCCAACACAGACACACTTTTCAGTTGAGGCAAAGAGTGGTTTTCTATATATCAAAAGAAATACTTGCTCCTTTAAGCTGCCTCTTTAAGTCATCATTTTATTTCTTCAAATTTCCAATCAATGCAATATAATTGCCCACAGGACCTTCGCTTGCAACAGTATTCCTTATTGCACAGTTCTTAATATTCTTGGCCCGACTCGCGTAAAGTAAGCTGTTATGACTATCTTCCCAGTTAGATGAGAAGGGAGATATGTTGACGATCATTGCTGTTCGACAGTTCCCTCCAAGCGACTCTTTTAAAAGCCTCGTTAGCTTACTTTCTCTATAAGGAATGAAAGTTGTCTTAGCTGTTGGATCTGCAAGTACTTGAATGCAATTCCCTAAGGCTAACAGTGATTTATTGATTTTAGCTCCTTCAATTTGCCTTGCTCCCTTCTGTCCGCCTGCTCTCTCGGAACCAGCTAAATCTACGAGAGTTAATTTGCCAACATTGATTTCTTCCTAACCCTTATCCTTTGATTAAGTTTTCACTAACAGTAAGGAGTGAGATCTAGAAGAAGCCTCATTGGAGCTGGTGGCTTATTTGGAACGATTGGCTGCTCCAACTTTGAGGACAGTTGACAATTAAAGCATGGAGCTGATTGCGATTTCAGTGGCTCCTGGGATGAGGATGCCTTCTTTAGGGTCTTCTCGGAGATCTAGATTTTTATCTATTTTAATGGTGAAATTACCTTCTGAAATGAGGAGGTCCTTGATATTCTAATTGTATATTTATATGTAGGAAATGCGTATGATGATGTTCTTTTGCCTTCTTAGTTCCTTAGCCCTCCCTAATAAGTCTATCATTGCTAACGCCAAAATTCCTTACTTCCCTCCCTATCCAATCATACTTAAATTATTTAATGCATACGTATAAGTCTTTCCACATCCAGTGGCTCCATATGCGATTATAGTTGAGTTAAACCCTTCGAGGACCCCATCTAACAGATTAGAGAGCGATTAATCATATATTTGCTTTGTACTCGCAGTCTTCATAAAAGAAATGGTACAGCACTGTAGACGTAATCGAAGGTAAATTATATCTATCTGCCTTTTAGACGTTTATCGCTGTCTTAGTTTTGATCTAGCAAAATGATGGTTTGATTATCAAGCACTCTACTTGTTTCTTTATTGTCGATGGCGAGCTAACGGGGAGTTAATGGCCGCACTCTTACAATAACCAGCATGGATACGTTCCCATCCCTTGCTTATTGGTGATGCTACTCAACAGCATAAGACTTGTCCTGTTCCTTCATTATCGAAGATAATTTATTATAAAAATGCAACATGCAATAACTCAAAGAGTAGTCAATCGCAGTCTTTAATTTTATGGACTGAGAATGTTATTTGGTGCAGGGTTGAGCTTTTTCTGTGAATATTATCACAAATAACTATTTCTCAATAGTATGAAGAGTTAGAAATAAACAGATAGTCGTCTTTCCAGCAGGGACCGCACCAAAAGCAACAAGAAGCTAGTCCAGATTCGCATCCACATCAAAACAGAGAAGGCAAGTACGCAACCATAAAACTAGATAAACTCGTGCATAATTAGAAAAACCGCACCAGCTTCAGCAGGGACCAGCCGTCCTCCAAAGATGCAGAAACCAAGAAGAATGACAAGGCGGGAAAGCCTTTTCGCTAGCATTCAGCCTCAAGCATTTGGAGTGGCAAAAACGCCCTCAAATGGAATATCGCCAAGCCTCATGATCAATACTTTATCAGCTCACAGTTGCCTGAAATAACATAGTACCGAGGGGCAAACTAATGGGTCAGTAAGGCTCCTTCCAAAAAATCCATTCCAAACAAATCGACCAAAATTCAGTTTAAGGAACTTGTCCCCATCAAATAAATAAGTAAAGAGGACAGAATATAAAATTTGAGGAAAATACGTGATTAATTTCGAGAACTGGTCAATACTTCCAACAATATTTTAGTGAAAAACTCGGAGTCAGTTTTTCGAGCGTACGTGTAGAAAGGAAACAACGGAGTGCTTGTAAAGTAGCTTATAAAAAAGCGTTGGTGGTGGCACATGTAATAGAACCCAGGCAAGGCAAACTTATTTTGGACAGAGTGGTACAATGGCAAATTTACAAGCTAGATGCTGTAGATAAAGAATGAAACTAATTATGAGTAAGATTATAACAGTAAGAAATCGAACGAAACTGAGCCCAAAATACAATCCATCAGGATGATAGTCGACTAGTCCACCTTTAGCCGCATCAAACCTAGAATTTCAATCCGCGAAGAGCACTATCTAAAAAGTCATAATAGATCAGTACAAATTAGGCAGAATGGACCTGAGGAAATATAGATTAAAGAAGTTTCTACAGCCAATAATGTGATGCACAACCATATTGACGGATGCTTGCAATTGCACTCCAAAAAGCTGCTTTTCAAGAATTTACACAGCTACTTAACAAAGTAATTTAATAATAATTTAGAAAAAGCTTGGATCCTTTTGAGTTCATTCCGATCACTTATTACCTGTAAAGCAAACAAAAATCATCGATAGATCAAGTTCTAAGGCACTATGATTCTATTGAGGAGAATAAGGCAACCAATAATGCCAAAAACCTATGGATTGTAAAGCCAGGAGAAAATTCCAATAGAGGCTTTGGAATCACTGTCCACTCCGATCGAACAGAACTCGAGAACGAACTGCTAAAGAGGCTTTAGGATACCAGAAGAAGTGTTATAGTCCAGAAGTATATGGAGAACTGCTTCCTTGTGGAAGGACGCAAGTTCGATCTAAGATGCTACATTCTCATCACTACTGTCAATGGCTGCTTGAAAGGCTATTGGTACAATGATGGATACATTCGTACTTCCTCTTAGTAATTTTCACTTGATGACTGCAGTAATCTCATGGTCCATCTCACCAATGATGCAGTCCAAAAGCACAACGAATCCTATGGCAAATACGAAGATTTTAATAAAGTAATCACCATAATACTTAGATGAGCTTCTCCAATTTTAAAAAGTACATAGCCAAAATGGGGATTGATTCTACTAAATTCGATGAGGCCTATAACAAAATGAAATCCATCGCTTATTATCTGATTGCTTCCACTAGCAATAAAATCAAAAGAAAACAATATACTTTTTAAGTAAATGTCCGATCACTCAGTTGTTTGGCCTAGATTTTATGTTCGATAATTAGCTTACGCCCTTTTTGATTGAAGCCAACTCTAATCCTTGCTTGTAAACTTCAGGTGTGATTTTGGGTAAGCTGATCCCTGAGCTGATTGATAATGTGATAATGACTGCGATTGATCCTCTCTTCCCTCCCCCGAAGTAGACATGAAAGTAATATAGTAAAGGAAAGACAAAGGAGTACTTGAGCAAGGATTACTTTCGATCAAACAAGTTCTAGCTGATCTTCAATGAGGGACTCGTTGACTCCAAGCGCAACTATGTCTCTACTCAGGCATGATCATTTTTACAGTCATACTGATGAATTATACAATAAATAGATTATGTCACAGAAAATTAATCACCAGCAATTTATTACGACTCGCCAGAGGCATAAACACATAACCGTCCAGTCTCCCTCCACCAAACCCACCCATATTTTCAGCCTTGATTTTGATGCCACTCCCACTAAAAATTCTCCACTCAAATATAAGACGATCGATCAATTACTGACTTGGAAAAGTACTCGATCTAAATTTCTATCGAAATTTGGCAGGAAAACCACGACAAACTTAAGAGAATCGGATATTGAGACGATAAGTTCTATTGAGCTGTCGAAGAGAAATGAAGGGAACGAAATAATATCCTATCGGGACAAATAGCATTTTGAGTATTTGATAAAGGCACTGACGGGCATCAAAAAAGGCAAGAAGCTTTCTGAAATACAAAGATATAAGGGTAAGCAATAAAATCACCAAACTTAAAGCATCCTTTATAAACAACAAAATCAATCCCCAATCCGCAATATGTTCCCCACCTCGCCAGAACCACTCAGTAAAAAATAGAGTCGAAACAATAATTTGAACAAAGATTTTAATTTAAAACGAATTCTGCAAGAACAAAAGTTAAGAAG
>JACCDV010091038.1_pt1 | contig 10407 bp, 11 predicted proteins | sample 7446131 | NCBI WGS metagenome assembly JACCDV01 (sample SAMN15323448, study PRJNA562643) | freshwater metagenome | isolation source: river surface water | place: USA:Blue River Watershed | collected 2017-08-17
CCCGCAGCGTGGACAGTAGCAACGGAAACGTGAATTTCCGGGTTGCATTTCGCGCACGTATGGTTCTTCGCAGCTCTTGCAAGACCCATACCGATACGCCCAGAGAAAGCGAGCGATTATCAAGATAGCAACGGGTCCCATGACCCACTCGATATTGAAACTTTCCATGATCGGCACCTCCTTCTTCTAGCTAATCACAGAATAGCACTAACAACAAGTTAGCCAATCATGAATTCAATGACATCACCGTCTTTCACGATGTAGTCCTTCCCTTCCGTGCGGAGCTTGCCTAGTTCGCGAGCTTTGGCGAGACTGCCCGCGGCGACAAGATCATCGAAGGTGACAACCTGAGCCCGGATATATTTCTTTTCGAAGTCAGTATGAATAGCGGCCGCCGCCTTCGGACCAGTCGATCCAACCGGGACTGTCCAGGCGCGCGTTTCCTTCTCACCGGTCGTGAGATAACTCATGAGACCAAGGCGGTGGTAGCAGGCGCGAATGAGCGCCTCTACACCACTTCCCTGCGCACCGTATTCACGACGAAACTCGTTCTTCTCCTCGTCAGATAGGTCGCGCAGTTCGTGTTCCATACCGGCATCGACAACGACGTATTCGGCACCAGTCTTCTCGAAGAACTAGACGAGTTTCTGCCAGCGTTCATCATTCTGTTCATCGAGGTTGAAGGTATCCTGTTTCTTGTTGCAGACATACAAGAACGGCTTCATGGTAAGGAGGTGCAACCCTTTTACAAGTTTTCGTTCTTCTTCATCCATTTCTAAACTATTAGCGAGATTCCCAGCATCGAGGTGAGGCTTAAGGCGAGAAAGCACATCTCTTTCTTTTATTGCGTCTTTTTCACCACGCTTAGCATCACGCTCGACGTTGTTGAGTCGTCTTTCAACCGTCTCTGCATCAGCAAGGACAAGCTCAAGATTTATGACTTCAATATCGCCAAGTGGGTCAATGCCGCCGGCGACGTGGTGAATATCACTATCTTCAAAAATACGTACCACCTCTGCAATCATGTCTGTTTCGCGAATATTGGCGAGGAATTTATTGCCAAGTCCTTCACCTGAAGCAGCGCCGGCAACGAGTCCAGCGATGTCGACAAATTCGACGATGGCGGGGATAATTGTCGCGGTATTAGAAAGTGCTGCCAGGCTAGCAAGTCTTCCGTCTGGGACTGCTACAACCCCAACCGAAGGATCAATTGTTGCGAACGGATAATTAGCGATGAGCACCTCATTTTTGGTGAGGGCGGTGAATAGGGTTGATTTGCCTACATTTGGTAGACCAACGATTCCGACAGATAATGACATATGCTGGCCATCCTAGCAGACTCGCAAGAAATATTAAAGGTGTTATTCGGCTGTACCATGACTACAGAGTACAAGAGCAATATTGTCTCCGTCGTAGGTGTTTGCACCACTGCCGTTTGGGCCAGGAGAAATAATTGCACTCACCCACTGCCCGGTGAGGCACTGTCCTTCGGCCACTGCACTTTCGGCCGAGTGGCAACGATAGTATGACTCGAGAATATACGCATTGCCCCAAGGATCAGACATGGCTTGCAAATAAGGTCCGTTCCAGTTTGGGTATTTGGCTGGATTGGTATCATTTAGCACGAGTCCCGCTCTAGAGTCATTGACCGATAAACCGTTACCCCATGACTGGGCGTTTGAAGCTGCTCTACATCGTGATGGTGGATAGCCGCCAGCTGTTACTCCGGTCGCAATTGAAAGCTGCATCATAGCTTTTTGAATTGTTCGCAGCTCAGCTTTAGCAACAGTGATTTTTGCATCAGCGCGAATGTCACTCAGGGCAGCGAGAGTCACAGCTGCAAAAATTCCGATCAAGGCAATGACGACCAAAAGCTCAAGTAGTGTAAAGCCCTGTAAGGATAATTTTGGTTTGATAGACATGGATTAAAGTATGACATGTAGTGTCTGCTGGCGTTTTTTTGTTGTTGTGTATAATTTAGTACTTTTATTAAAATGCCCTCGCTTGTAAGCGAGGGCTTGGGTTTACACAGCAGTCATGCCGTGAGTGTGTGATGCGCTCTTTGCGCCGAATGGTTGCTCCTGGTGCAGCTTCGGATACTGCAGGCGCTCTCTCGGGAGAAGTACGGCCATAGCCACTTCACCGTTCTTGCGTGAGTCAAAGGTGCACCACGATGAGAGTAGTGGTGATAGTTCAGCGCCATAGACAACATTGAGTTTGGCCATGGTGGTTTCAAACCAGCGTTTGTCTGCAATGAAGTTACGTTGCTGCACTGTTGTGACCGGGATCGGATACAGTTTGCTGCCAATGCAACTCTTGCAGTAGGCTTCGTAGTTGGCTGTATCGAGCACAAAAGCTCGAAACATCATCGCCACCGGCCCTTCGAGGAGTACCTCATGAGCGTCATCGTGATCTGGTAGTGCCAGCCACTGCAGTAGTGCCGTGCCAGCTGCCGCAGCCACATCATGGTCCTTGATCCACCCTTGGCGTAATACCTCGTTGTGGTACGGAGTGATATCGAAGCACTCAGTTAGGTACAAAAAGCGTTGAAACGGCACGTTGTTTGTATAGTGCATGAAAACTCCTCAATAAAAGAACAACTCATCACGTGATGAGTCTGAGATTCTACAATATAAAGCAAATTTTACAAGCGGCGGCTACTATGCACAGATTTACCGCAATCCGAGGTAAAAAGTGCTACTATTTATAGATGGAAAGCCTGCGTCTTCTTCTTGTCAAAAACCATTCTCTCCTCGATCGATTGCGTGTGCGTCTTTCGTATTCAGTTTCAGCCGTGCGAATGGTTGAAAGTGATACACACAAGCAGTACGGTCCTTTTGCGGGTTTTTGGGATGAGTGGATGATTGAAGCAAAAGAAATGGAAGAAATTCTTGAAGAGCATGTTGCAAACACCTCCCTTTTCTTGGCAGAATTGCGCGACTTTATTGCTACCCTTGAGTCAAAAAAACGACTACTAAAGAGTGATGTCTCTTATCTTCGTGAAGTAACAAGTCTCACTACTGACAAACTCACCGAACAAAGTGATTTACTCTATGAACTCAATGAGAGAATATTGTTGCACAAACAAGTCGTAAGACAATTACTGCTGGTGGAAGCTATTGATAGTCTTGAAGAATAAAAAATACCACCTTACTGGTGGTATTTGAATGTTTAGGACATTTCTTCTTGAGTGCAGTGATATGCTGCACTGAGACTGAGACGAAACAACATAGCGCAGCCTGTATGTTGAATGCGGATGAGGTATCCAGCCTTCAACAAGCGGTAGACCATTTGTGTGACAGTCTGCGAACCGAAAAAGTATGGGAGAATGTCTGCATAAAGCAGAGCGTGTTGCAAAAAGAGCTTTTTAAGACTGGACAGGTTGTAGAAACGAGCATCATCCATAAGTAAGAGGAGTGTAAACTCGGCTGGTGAAAGCGGAGGCTTGGTTTGCATAGCACTCTCCAGAGCTGTTTGTCTGTAAATAATTTTACAGGTGTCGTGACACAATGCAAGGTAATTTTACAAGAATAGATTTGGTGCTTCGTATTCACAAAACACTATCTCATCTTCACTGAGGCCAAGTGCATTCGCTAAAAAGGTCTTGCTTTGTGTTCGGCCACCAAGTTCATCGATGAGCCCAGCTTCAAGCGCACGTAAGCCCGGCATGGCTGATCCGTCTGCCAAGGCTTGAATTTCTTCAGTGGTCTTTCCACGCAGTAGTGCCACTTTACTTACAAAAGCGTCATGAATGATTTTTAAATCAGCTTCAAAAAGTTTTCGCTCATCTTCGGTAAGAGGCTTGTTTGGATTTCCTGAGTCTTTAAACTTCCCAGAAGCGAGCTCAACAAAAGTAAGTCCCTCCTCTTCATTTTGCTTTGAGTTTTCTACGTAAGACATTGTAACGCCAATACTCCCCACATCAGACATGGGAGAGGCAATAACATGGTCAGTTGAGGCGGCGATGAGATAAGCAGCCGAGGCTCCGACATCTGCAATCAGGCCGACATTAGGAATTGCGATTCTGGTAATCATGTCGCTAATTTGCTCTGCCGCTACTGGTGTCCCACCGGGTGAGTTAATTTCAAAAAGGATACCTTTAATAAAAGTATCTTCAGTGGCACTGGTAATAAAGTCACGGACTGAACTCGGAGTAGTGACGAGAGAAAAGTCCTCGTAAGATGTGAATGGTAAAATTGCCCCTTCAATTGGCATCACGGCAATATTACAAGTGCCATCACTAATGGCTGAGCTGTTATACCAAGAATCAGATAATGCTAAAATGAAAGCGAAAGTAACCACTACCGCCACCATCTTCAAAATCACACTGGCTAGTTCACGTCGAAATGATGTTTGCATAATTGGCTAATAGTAGCATATAAAAGTACTGAGCTTTTTTTGAGCATTCGTGTACAATTAGATTTTGTATATGCCTCGTTTAGAAGTATTGAGACAACTTGCTGTTGGTTTTGCGGCTAGTTTTGTACTACTCGCTTTTTTGTTGACGCTGTTGTTTTGGTTTTGGACAAAAGGTGTTGTTGAAGAACAGTATGTGACTGCACCCCTAGCTACAATTGAGACTGACACAGCGACCGCGACGGTTGTTTCCTTCCCGATTGGTGTTAATCCAGTCAAGAAAAATATTACCGAAAACCCAGTAGTGGATCTCTATGCTGAAAAATATTTGTCACAAAACACGAGAAGTACTATTCTCGACAGATTTCTGGCTTCAATTATTCAATATAATTGGTACCAAAATCTAGCCTCAGCAGTGAGTCGCATTTTAGTGATTTATCCAGGACAGCGAAAAGAAGAAGTAGTTGACAGTATTGCTAGTATTCTTAAGTGGGATACAGCAGAGGAGGAATTATTTTTAAAGTACCTCTTGGTAGCTGAGCCACACTTAGCGGAAGGTAAATTTTATCCAGGTCGCTACGTTGTTCCAGTTGATGCTTCACCGGAATTAGTGGCGGAACTAATTTATAGTCGCTTTGAAGAAGAGGTGTTAGAGCGCTATGACGCTGATTTAGAATCTGTTGTACCACTGTCTGATGCACTAGTGATTGCGTCACTCCTTGAACGTGAAGCGTACGATTTTACCGATATGCGGGTTATATCAGGAGTAATATGGAATCGTCTTTTTATAAATATGCCTTTGCAATTAGACGCAACCTTGCAGTACGCACGTGGAGGAGAATCCGCTGTGTCCTGGTGGCCCAAGGTTGTACCAGAAGATAAATTTATTGAATCAAAATACAATACCTACCAAAATACAGGTCTGCCACCAGCGCCTATTGCCAATCCCTCAGTAGCAGCAATAATCGCTGCTCTAAACCCGCGTGAAACTAGTTGCTTGTTTTATTTTCATGATCCAAAAGGCACATTCTATTGTAGCGAAACATACGAAGCGCATGTACAGATGCTAAAAGAAGTATACGGTCAAGGTAAATAAAAAGAGCCCCACCAAATGACGGGTGGGGCTTCTGCTGTTATCTGCAGGTGTAGGAGCTACGTTGACGTGGCTCGTAGTCTGGCTTCACCTTACCGTCCTTTTGTCTCACCCAGGTTGTCTCACTACTCCAGACGGTCCTTGATGAGCACTCTTGACCCCGGCTATTGACCCAAGTGCACGTCTCGATAGTGGTTGTGCTGGTGCGACTGCGACGGTCGTTTGAGTAGCTGTCTCCAGAGACTGCACGAGTGCAGGTCTTTTCGACTGTAAGTGAAGAGAAGTCAGGTCCAGTGACTGTTGGCTTCACAATGGTGGTCGTGCAGCCAGACATCAGTATGACTAGGCTAAGGAAAAGAGTGTCGATGAGCGTTTTCATGGTTGACTCCAAAAAACAGAAGCTCCCCACCACGAGGAGCTAACTGTATACACAATACCACAATTTATCGTAAAAGTCAAAGTTTTAGATAGCCTTTTTCGCAAGACTTTCTACTTCTTTGAGCCACTTTTCTCGTACTTTTTCTTCAACCTTTTCGGCAGGGCCAAAAGCACTGACAGCTGTTCTAATACCAGCAAATTCAAGAATTCCGTATTGAATTTCGTTGGTAAAGTCACCAAACTGCCACCAGGTCATAAATGGACTATGAGTTCCAGAAATAATGATAACGCGACCGGTCTTCCCTGCTAGATGCTTTTCAATTCTTTTGGTCTGCTTATTAAAGTTAAAAGCAAAACCTGGCAACCAAAAGCGGTCAAAGAGACCTTTTAAGATAGCAGGCATGGTGCACCACCAGTTTGGATACACAATAACAAGATGATCGGCGGCTTTGATTTTATCTTGGAGAGCAATAAGGTCTGGTTCGAGTGCCTGAATTTCTTTATAGCCCTTATGGAGGATGGGGTCAAAGTTAAGCTCCCCGATATTTACGCGCTCTACGGTATGTCCTGCGTCCTCGGCAGCGGCCTGGTAATGGTCCGCTACGGTACCTGTAAACGAAGTATGATCTGGGTGCCCACAAAGAACTACAATTTTCTTAGAATTTTCCATATGCACTTAAGTATAACGGAACACACCACAAGCATGGCTTGTGGTGTGTTGATTACTTATTGTCGAATTGATCCATTTGGATTGAATTTTCCTTGTGCACCCATTTGCATTTTTACGAGCTGATCTTTCATTTCAGGTGACATTGCCCCCATTATCTCTTTTTGATATTTTGGGAGTACTTTCATGGCTGCTGCCATTTGATTATTACCGTTTCGTTTTAGCTCATCCTGCATATCCTTGGCAATTTTTTCGAACAGACCAGGATCTTTCTCGATCATGGCGAGAATCATTTCTTTTTGCTCGGGTGGAGCATCTTTCATTTGTGACTCGAGAACTTTTTTTAGTGCAAATTGCTTTAATTTTCCAAACATATGCATAGGATTTTAGCACAGTCTATGGTGTCAGGTCTATTAAAAAAGCCTTGCAAAAGATGGACATCTGGTACTATACATGGCATAGTATCGAGATTAATTTAATTAGATCTATTATGGAAACTTGGGAAAATTTTTTGCGTATAGCTGCGACGCTTGATTATAAAAAAGGAAAAAATGCTATGTATTATAAAATAATTGGCCTGGTACTTTTGGTACTCGCCGGTTTCTATTTTTTTACTAAAGACGGAGACTCAGTTGTTGAGCAAACAGCTGTAGTGGCCGAAGTAGAACTTGTGGCACTACAGGATCTTTCTGCTACAAAAGACTTTGTCACCGCTGGGACAGTAGAAGCTATCTCTGAGGCGGTACTTAAGGCTGAGTACGCTGGACAAATCACCTCAGTTGCAACAGATCTTGGAAAGTACGTTACCGCCGGAGCGGTAGTTGCTACGATTGAAAATCGAGCTCAGTACGCACAACTACTTCAAGCCGAGGGCGCCTACGAAGCGGCTGAGGCAAGTTCAGTGACTGGCGACGTTGGTGTACGAGAAGCAGAACTCCGTCTCTTAAATGCTGCTGCAGCGCTCGAGTCGACCGGTTCCTCTGTATACGGAGTAGCACAGTCTGTTTTATTTAATACTATAGACTCATACTACTCAAATCCAAGTGGTTTATATCCGACTCTAAAAATTTCTACGCAGGATAGTGGTGAGTACCTGCGAGACGAACGTCGTAATTTCCAAGACTATCTTAAAGAATGGCAGGCACTCACCTACTTTAGTAATGGTGCGGTTATTGAAACAAGTGTTGCTTTTTCGGTCACTAAATTAGATTCCATGATTTCAATCGTTGATACTCTTATAGCGGCTTTGAATCATTTCCGTAATGATGATCGATACACAACTGAGGAGCGGAGTGCGGAGAATGTAGCTCTTTCAGTCGCACGTCAGCAGCTCGTTGGTGCCAAAACAGCACTTACCGAAACCGTGACTTCATATAATGTCGCAAAGGAGAATCTTGACCGAGCCAAGGTGTCTGCTTCAAGTGGTACTGCTTCATTTTCTGATGCGCAGCTGAAGCAAGCACTTGGAGCATTGCGTGCCGCTCAAGCAAACTATGAAAAAACATTAGTTCGGAGTCCAATAGCAGGAGTTGTAAATGCTCTTTATATTAAAAAAGGTGATTATGTTTCCCCACTTGAGGATGTGGCGCTCATTGCAAATAACGGTGGTCTGCAAGTGACGACAAGTATTTCTGAGGCTGATAGTGCACGCATTTCCATTGGTGATACTGTCACAGTAAACGAAATGGCAACTGGTACTATCAGTGCCATAGGGGGTGCTGTCGATCCAAAAACAGGAAAAATCGCGGTAAAAGTAAGTGTAAGTGATACAAAAGACCTTGCTAATGGAACTGCAGTGCGTGTTCGTTTTGCAACAAATGAAGGTAATTCAACCCCATCAGGTAGTCTCTATGTTCCACTTACAGCGGTAAAGCTTACTGCTAATGGTGCGCTCCTCTATGGTGTTACCGCTGAAAAAACTCTCTTTTCTATTCCAGTCGAACTCGGGATGGTGGCTGGTGATACAGTAGAGGTTCTCACAAGCATTGATGCCATGAGCATGATTGTACTTGACGTACGGGGACGAAAAGTCGGAGAGTTAGTATCAGTTAAAGCTAACTAACATGCATTCTGTTTGGTTTTTTTTCTTGCGCAAGCAAGAGTTTAGCTGGTTACTCATTGCAACACTAATTGCAATTGGGATTTATTCTGTTGTCGCTATTCCAAAAGAATCTGCACCAGAGGTGGTTGTTCCAATTGGTATCGTTACCACTGTATACCAAGGAGCTTCCGCAAATGATGTTGAAGACCTCATTACTATTCCTCTTGAAGACGCCGTAGAGAATGTTGAAGATCTGGAGAAGCTCACCTCAGTTTCTCGTGATGGAGTTTCGAGTATCACCGCTGAGTTTTCAGCGTCTGCAGATATTGATGAATCAATCCAAAAACTCAAAGATGCAGTTGATTCTACCTTGAGCGAATTACCGCGTGATGCTGAGGATCCAATTGTGTCTGAGGTTAATTTTTCAAATCAACCTATTCACACCATTTCAATTTCCTCAGATGCTTCACCAAGTGATTTTGCACGTCTTAGCGAAAAACTCAAAGATGAATTTTCAAGTGTAAAAGGAGTCAGTGAAGTAGTGGTGACAGGGGTGCGTGCTCGCGAAATTCAAATAGTAATTTCTCCTGAGCAGCTTGCAGCGTTTGATGTATCGATAACCGATATTACTGCTGCAATAGCTCAAAATAATGGCACAACGCCAGTTGGTGTTATTACCGCCGGTGGAGTTGAATATGGCGTTCGCTTAGACGGTACCCTTCGTACAGTTGCTGACGTTGAGACTATTCCAGTAAAAAATATTGCTGGTAGTACGGTTTTTATACGTGATCTCGCAACTGTAGCTGATCATGTTGCCAAGCCTTCTTCCCTTTCTCGAGTATCAGTGGGGGGTGTTCCAGCTGAATCCGCGATGACGCTTTCAATTTATAAAAAATCAGGCGTGAACGTCACGGAGATGTCTGATGCAGTGAATGCTAAGCTGGCTGAATTACAAGCGGTTGGTGGTCTACTTGAAAATTCCCAAGTGCTCGTGATTTTTGACCAAGGTGAACAGACAAAAAATGACCTTATTGAATTAGTGCGGGCTGGACTTGAAACAGTTGCATTAGTGATGGTGAGTCTTTTGCTTACAATTGGCTGGCGTGAGTCGTTGGTAGCCGGTCTGTCAATTCCACTTTCGTTTGTTATCGCTTTTATTGGGCTATATGCTTCCGGCAACACCATTAACTTCATTTCTCTTTTTGCTCTCATCCTGGCGGTGGGTATTCTTGTTGACTCAGGAATTGTGGTAACTGAGGCAATTCATACGCGATTGAAGCGGAGTGGTGATGCACTACAGGCAGCTATTCTGACCATTAAGGAATATTCCTGGCCTTTGATTGGAGGAACGATGACGACTGTCGCAGTATTCGCACCACTGTTCTTTCTCTCTGGTGTTACAGGAGAATTTATTTCTTCTATTCCATTTACGATAATCTTCGTCCTGCTGGCTTCTATTGTGGTGGCACTCGGCATGGTTCCTTTAATTGCTATTTGGCTTACAGCTGATGCTGTACCAAACAAATTAGAATTACTCCAAGAGCACTATACGGAACGAGCCCAAGCTTGGTACCGAGCAAAACTTGTCTATTTTCTTGCCAACGCTAGAGCGCAGCGAGTGTTTCTTTGGATGCTCTTTGCTGGGTTTGTGCTGGCAATTGCTTTGCCGGTAACAGGTTTGTTAAAGGTGATTTTCTTCCCACCAGAAGATGTAGATTTTATGTACGTTGACATCGAAACTAAGCAAGGTACTCCGCTTTTTGAAACCGACCTGGCTGTTCGTACTGTTGAAGAAATACTCTATGAAGTGTCAGAAATTGAATCGTTTTCTTCAACGGCCGGTACCGGCTCAATAGTCGGTACTGCCTCAGG
>JACCDV010060474.1_pt1 | contig 10404 bp, 16 predicted proteins | sample 7446131 | NCBI WGS metagenome assembly JACCDV01 (sample SAMN15323448, study PRJNA562643) | freshwater metagenome | isolation source: river surface water | place: USA:Blue River Watershed | collected 2017-08-17
ATAGTGTCAAATACATGATCTGACCAAGGCTTAGCATCAAAGGGTATGAATGACGGTGGCGTAATACCTAGAACAACTGATCGCTGAAACAAGAAGCGTAGGTCAAATCCAATGATGTTATGGCCTACAAATACAGGGTTCATTGACTGACTCGCATTGAATGAATCACGCAATACATCATAGAACATAGTAATGATGCGGACTTCATTGAACTGGTGGTCTTGACCAGGTATCGCAATGGTTACTGGATCTGAATCGTCAATGGCATAGCCAATACAGCAAATATGCCCAAAGCCACCATCAAACGATGTCTTACGCCACTTTTCTTCTACCTCAGCATCAATCTCAGCAGCCTTAGCGCTGACATACTCAAGAATCTTAGACTCATCTTTGTAGTTGCCAGGCGCTTTGATGAACTGCTTTTCACGCTCAGCATCTAACTTAAACATCTCTAGCACTCTAGGATTCTGAGCAGGAATAGTCTCAAGATCAAATGTGATTATCATTTGGCTTCCAATTCACCCTTGCGAGAGTTGTATAGGTTTAGGATAGTTACTTGCTCATCAGGTGCTTTAGCAGTCATTTTGTACAATGGGCCGAACTGACCTTTAAGTTCATCCATAGTCTCTACTGCCCAAAACATCTTCTCTGCATACTCAAGCACTGACATACCATCAGGAATAGTCACTTCAGGCTTGGCTTCTACCTTTGGCTCAGGCTTTTTTGCCACTGGCTTAGGTGCAGTCTTAACTGCCTCATTGCCATCATCATCTTCAGGTGCAATACCACATGCAGCTAGTAACTGACCTCTACGAGCATAGGTCAATGCAGACATAAAGCCTTGTGCATCTTGCTTGCTTGCAGGAAAGTGTAGCTTACCAGTGGATAGCATCTCACCTGACTCATGCAAGAAGATAGTCTCAACGATTACGCCATTGTCAGACTCATGCGTGTTCTGAATTAAACTGATACCGTTGTTATTAAGGGCATCTTTAACAGCATCCACGCAAGCAGATAGATTGGCATACTTTGATCTGAAGTGAGGATTAGTTGCATCCTTACGAGCAGGCTCAAATTCCTTTTGTGCTTTTACTAAAGCGGTAGCTAATGATTTCATTTCAGTCCTTTTTGTTGATGAATTGTTACGATAAATGTTGATGTTTTGTTTAGCAATAGGTATTTACAACTATTTCACAATGTGCAATTACAAGTCCTCAAGATAGAGAGATATATCCTTTTGGCGTTCATGTTGCACACGCTTCATAATCAATCCTGATAACTTAGCCAGTTCAGCAATGTTATGTTGCAGTGCTTTCTCTAAGTCACCTTTTGCTACTGCAATGCCTAGGTGGTTGTAGGCATCACTGATTTCTTCTAATTGTTTAGTCATTTGGTCAATAATTCTGCGTGATCCGTTGAGATAGCTGAATGTATGCCAATCCATAGCTGGTTTATTTTTCATTTTCTACTTTCTGTATTCTTTGACCAATCCATTTCATTACAGGCACTGCCATTGAATTGCCTAATGCTTTGTAACGTGGTGAATCAGGACAGTTTTCTTTGATGTTTGTATAGTCATCAGGGAAGCCTTGCAATCGCTCACACTCTGTTGGGGTTAATCTTCTGACAGCCATAGTATGAGCAACAAATGTTTGAGCGTGATGTGATTGAACTGAAGGTCTAGTTGCTTGCAATGCAGGAGTAACTTCTAATGGCGTAGCACTAAAGTTGTTAGCTTTAGCATCTTCACGAATGGAATACGCAACAGCAACTTGATTGTCACCCATGTTAGCCCTAAGAGTTGGAGAATGTTCTTCTACAAACCTATTTGGGTTACCTTCTCTTTTAGCAATACCAGGCTCAAATCCATATGATTGAACTAATGGAACATTACCACCACCAGTACCCCAACGACTTGTTACTGTTTGACAAGTTTCACCCATTTCTTTTACTCGGCTATCAGCAGGATGCGTTTCATAAACTTTATGAGCAACAAATAAACCACATTCATTTCCTGACGGCCCACCACTACCTTTAGCCCATTTGCTTGTTACGGTGTCGGAACACTCTGGGTTTGAGCCACCATATGCAAGGCTTCTTTCAGTTGAGGTGGCAATTCTTTGCCTCGCTCCTCTGCTCTGCGTATTATTCCCTGACAGGCTTTCGGACTCAAATAATACTTTTGCGGCAGATTCCCATCCTGTAGAACATCCGACAACAAACACCCTTCTGCGTCTTTGTGCGACTCCGAAGTTTTGAGCGTCAAGCACTCTGTATGCGAACCCATACCTGAGTTCAGCCAACGCTCCGAGGAAGGCACCAAAATCCCTTCCACCGTTTGAACTGAGGACACCTGGCACGTTTTCCCAAATGCACCACTTGGGTCTAAACTTGTCAAGAATCCCCACATAGGTGAGAGCGAGGTTTCCTCTTGGATCTTCAAGTCCTTTTCTGAGTCCTGCAACTGAGAATGATTGGCAGGGCGTTCCACCAACGAGTAAATCCAATCTATTTGTTCCAAAATCCCACTCCTTATATTTAGTCATATCCCCAAAGTTTGTTACCGTTGGGTAATGATGTTTTAATACTTCACTAGGAAACTTCTCTATTTCACTGTAGCCTAATGCGTTCCATCCTAGGTCATGCCATGCAACTGTAGCAGCCTCAATACCTGAACATACTGACAGATAATTCATTAAACATTCCTTTTATATTTAGACTTAGCAAAGCGAATCTGTTGATGCTTAATCTTATTGACGGTCTCAATGGTAGGCACAATGGGCGTAACTTCTACAAACTTCTTGTTCGGCCATACGCCTACAATGTTTTTATACATTGCACTGCAAAACTTCTGTGCTTGCTCAGGTGTTTTACCCTTGCTGTGAGCGTAGTAAGCCAGTTCCTCAAACAAGGTAGATGTCTTAGCCACTGAACCATTTAACTTTTGCAACTCACCTGCTTCATGGCGTATATCAGTCTTTACTTTATATACAAAACCACACTTAGGACAAGTAGGGCTTGGAGTGTGTAAATGAAAGCAATTAGGGCACTTTCTAGGTTCTTTCTCATCTTTCTCTTTCTTCTCTTTCTTTTCCTTAGTCTTGCCATCGCATAAAGCAGACACGCCATTCTCTAAGAACTCTTGCATCTCACCCCAAAAACGCTTGCAGTTACCTGCGTGATCTAGGATGATGCACTCCTTCTTTCCAGGGTGGATACGCAATCCTCTGCCTAGAATCTGAATGTGCTCTGCCAAAGATGAGCGTAATGGTCTAGCCATAATCACCACCTCTACGTCAGGCACATCAAAGCCCTTAGACAAGGCAGCCACTGAGATCAATCCACGCACCTGTGAGTCAGGCTTACGAAACTCTCTGACTAATTCCTCACGATATTCATCATCTTGCTTGTAAGTGTATAAGTCACACACTACGCCAGCAGATAGGAATTGCTCTTTGATCGCCTCGCAGTGAACCACATTGCATCCAAAGGCAATAAACTTCTTACCTTTACCATGCTTTAGGTATTCAACTACGCAGTCACCTACGATTGGCATAGCACGCTCAGCCGTTTCATCGTCAGTCCATTCACCTGCAACTACCTTTGCACCTGTCATATCAGGTTCGCTGGCAGCATAAATCTCAAAGTTAGATAAAAATCCATCCTTGATTAACTTATTTGTAGTGGTGACAGACTTGACGGCATCGTAATACTTAGCAAGGCCCTTAGTAAAAGGTGTAGCACTTAGTCCTATAGTTACGACATCACGCTCAACAATACGATTTAGGACTGTCTTTTGCAGTGAATGGCACTCATCGACCACAATAAAGTCCACGTCAGGCCACTTACGTCTTGCCAAGGTTTGTGCTGAGGCAATCTGTATGCGCTCCCAAGGTCTACATCTCCAGTGCTGTGCTTGCATTACTCCATGAGGGATACCGTAATCATCAAATGTCTTACTGGTTTGATTAATCAGTGAGATACGATCAGCCACGAATATGGCACGCTTACCCTTCTTGTAGCACTCATCTATAAGATAGGCAGCCAAAACAGTCTTGCCTGCCCCAGTAGGAGCAGCCAATACCTGATTCTTGATGCCATGACGAATACCATCCCTTAGCGACTCTATCGCATTGGTTTGGTAATCACGAAGTTGTATCTCCATTATTTAAGAACCTTGATTCTTAGCAAGATGTCAGAGTTCTGCTCGCATCCTAGCAACTTACGGATACTGGTCAGCAAACTGGCTTGATATTTGGCTTGCTTAACTGCCTCAGCCTCTGTCTTTACGGCTTGATTAATACGCCCTTCTAGGCTCTTAATCTGCTCAGACAATTTAAGTATCTCCTTATCCTTATCATCGCTTGTAAGGGCTTCAATCAGTCCATTTAGGCGCTTATTCTCTTTAACTTCTGCCTCGTATGCCTCGGTCACATCAAAGTGATCAAATGCCTCATCTTCAGGCTTAGGCGGTGCAATCTCTTTAACTGCCTCACCTAAGGTCATTTCACCTGTGGCAACCTTCTTAGCAAGCTCAGGGGCTTCTTTGGCAACCTTGTCAGCAGTGATCTGCGTTCTGCGTGATGCACCTGACTGTTCTGCACGCTTAGCAACTGTGGTTGTATCTGATTGTTTAGACTTAGCACCTACTGTTTGTGCCTTCTCCCAATCTTGGGCTAGTGCAACAATGGCAGCCGACTGACCTGCTGTTAAATGTCTACGGTGTAGGTTTTGTGCCAATACATACTCAAGCACATTGTCACCCTTAAACTCAATAAACTTAGGCTTAATCTTTAGGTCTTGACAGGCTCTGTAACGGTTTTGGCCGTCAAGAATCTTGTCACCTAGCAAAACGATTGGATTGATTAGGCCATTGGCTTTGATGTCGGCTTTCAATACTTCATAGGCTTCCCCATCAATTTTAGGGAATAGACTGCATAACTCATGTAAAACCATGATTGTTTCCTCGTTAAATTACTTATTAGTGCACTATTGCACTATTAAAATGGGATGTCAGAATCATCCGTAGTTGGTGCTACAACTGGTGCAATTGCATCGGCAGCTTCATTCTTGCCTAGGAATTGGATTGTCTCTGCCTGAATCTTGGTAGAGTATTTCTCAACGCCATTCTTGTCAGTGTACTTATCTGTTTTCATACGGCCACTGATAAATACTTGCGAACCCTTTTTAAGGTATTGACCGACTAGCTCACCCTTCTTACCAAAGGCAGTAACGTTGATCCACTCAACGCCTTCTTTTTCCTTAGTTTTCCATCCGCAAGCCAAGGTAAAGTTAGCTACTGCATCACCTGATTGTAGGTATTTAAGTTCAGGGTCTTTACCAAGACGGCCAATAAACTGGCATTGGTTTAAATCGTTGCTCATACTTTTTCCTCTATGAATGATAAAAATGGGATATTAAGGTTTGGTTTGTGATAAAACCTTCTGTTTGGCAAATCTGCATCTGTCAGAAATGCTTTTGGGTTTATTAACTTAATGCTAGTAGTCATAGCATCAAGCCTCGGATTCTCTTTACCCATATTGGCATCGAATGGGTGTCGAGCAACCGATTTTAACATCTGTTTCTCTTGATCTGTAAGCACAATTAGTTCCATATAAAGTTGTGAGTTGGTAGAATATCTTGCATTTCAACAGACAGTAAACAAGTATTTTAATGTTTATCACATTATGAAATTAGGCTTACTCGCAGTGCAAAATTGCATTACGATACTTGAATGAACAAAGAACAAAGGAAACATTATGACCAAGTGGCACGTCTCGGATGTTCCTTGTGTCGTTATCTTGGGTACGGAGAATCACCCTGTGAAGTCCATCACATCCGTAGAGCAGGAAAGCGTGACACAGCCCCAGTTATCGGCCTCTGTCCACCTCACCACAGAGGCAACGTTGGAATACATGGGATGGGAAGGCGAGCTTTTGAAAAGGTATATGGGGTTACCGAGGAAGAACTCTTAGAAAAAACATTGGAATTAATTGATGCACACGAAGAACAACAATCCATTTCTACGCTTATGCGAAAACTGCAAGCAAAAGAAAAACAGTGATACAGGCGGTTTTATTAAATATAACGAAGGTATGAATCAAAAATGGTTTTGCCATCATTGCTACGACAAAAGGAATAAATTATGAAATATCTAGTATTTTTAACAACATTCACAATTACATTTGTAAGTATGACTGCATTGTTTAGCGACAGTAAACCTACAGTGATTATTAAAGAGTCAGCACCAGTACATCATTACTACAATCATCAAAGAATTTAAGGGGGTCATAATAAACACGCTATCCGAGTCGCCTGGTAGATGCAAAAGGTGTGCGTGATCTGTATAGCTCCCCCAAGATAGTTTTTTGGCTATACAGACCTTTCGTAAGTAGGGGTGGGCTACTAATCTACACAAACCCACCACTTTTTTAGGATTGTTATGGATGAATCTATAGACAACTTATTAAAAGAAATCGAGATCGCTAAACGAGAGTTAGACGATCACATCAACATTGATGAGTTGCAAGACAATCTTTTGGTTATAGAGGCTTATGCGTATTTAGCAATTGCAAAAGCCAATCTTACTTCACTTAAATTTAGGAAATACAAATGAGCGCACTAAACGAACAAGTATCAGGCCACCATTACAAAGACAAAGTTATTCAGCCAGTAGAGTATATCTACATGAATAACATTGGTTACATGGAAGGCAATGTAATTAAATACATCACACGATGGAAAGAAAAGGGTGGCGTTGCTGACTTACAAAAAGCAAAGCATTACATCGAATTACTAATTGAGCTTGATGAAAAGAAGCATAGCCTTGGTGACGAGCCGTTTTAAACAGCCCAAATCTTCCCACGAAATTGGACTTCTCCTGCTTTTTCATCCCATACTTGTATAAGTTCAGGCATCAGGAGTTGTCCTCTTTCATAAGTTAGTAGTGCAAAGCCACTACGCCAATCTTTAGGGTTATCTTCTGTGTAATCCGAAAATTGATCACCATCAGGGTTAGCAAGCATACCTGTTTGCACACCATACTTTGTACCGTTGTAATCAGTTACTGGCTGTACGGCTAACACATGAGTATGACCAGTAACAAAATGTTTACCACCGTTTAATGCGTTTGCTCTGCCTGCACCAAATGAACCTTTCCACTTGTGCTTAATAACAGTATTGTCGTTGATCCAGTAAGACCAGCAAGGTTGCCACAATGGAAAGTGATCCTTAAGTGAGTAACCTTTGACACCTTCATACTGCGGAGCATTGGCAGCTAAGAATGTCTCAAATCGTGCATCGTGGTTACCAAGAGTCCAAATCAGATTAGATTTAAATGTGGATGCTTCTTCAATCTGAGTCATGTGATCAGTCACTGCTTCTAATTCTTGTTTGACTGACGGTTTAGAATCCCAGCCAATACGAGGATGGCGACTGATAGATGCACCATCAAAAGCATCGCCATTACATACAATGATCTCAGGTCTAAATTCTTTGATGCACTCTAGCAATGCTCTGAAAGCTGTCGTCTCATCACCAGGGTAAAAGTGAGCATCAGAAAATACTAGCACTCTGCCTCTCTCCATTGTGATGCCTCTGCGAACAGAATGATGCGTTGCCTCTAGGCGTTGTTGCATCTTCTGTTTAATATCTTCTTTATTAAATGAAACTGAATGGCCTGATATGTTTGTAGTCTTTAGAATGATGCCTCGTTCAGCCAATTCATTCCTTCTACGATATACGCTTCTGACTTTGATGTTTAGAAAGTCAGCCACTGCTTGAGGCGAACCTAGTTCGTTAAATATGCGTATGAATTCTTCTTCAGTACATGATTGTTTTGGCATCACAATTTCCTTATCCAATATAAACAATGGCCTTCAAGCCATTCGTGATTAGGGGTATACAACTTAAACCCACAGGCGATTAGATTGTTTGAGCTTGGTATGTTATCTCTTGTTGCAGATATTAGCCACGACCAACCAACCTTCCTTGCTTTTTGCACACGCACATTAATCATTCTGCGTTGCAATCCTTTGCCTCTATGCGATGGTACTACGCCACCACGATTTAGGTATCCTGCATCATCCCAAGATGGTACATGAGTCAGGCCACAGAAGCCAACTGGTATATCACCATCATATACAATCCACCAATAACCCTTATTAAATAACGGCATTTCATCAGCAGGAAAGCACTTCTTATGCAAGTCCTTTAGCTGATCTACATATCTGCCGTAAAGAGTATTGACCTGTTTTATACGCATACCCTTGATTTTGTACGACTTTTATGACAATTGGAAGAAATATTTGCAATTAGTTTATTTTGTGCGATATTTTATGTACTGATAGCGGTATCAGTGTATTAATCTACCAAGTGTGAAGCCATTGAGTTCTGTTATTTCGCACAATGTAAGTATAGGTAGAATATTTACATTGTGTTATACCGAAGAAATAGCAGAGTTGAATGGCTTTTTTTATTTCCGCTTCAGTCGGACTCCATCCGTTAGTAAGGGCTTGATCTAGCTGCGTGGAAGAATAGGATTGCGCCATGTAAGAGACAGCGCAGTGAGCGTTACCAAAGCGACTCACACGAACAGGCAGTAGTGGGTGAAATGGAAGTTGGCTGACTTATTCAGCGCCTGGAAGAAGAATTTGGTCGTTATGCGAGAGTTAGTTAGTATTATTACTAATGGACTAGATAGTGGGTTTCACCCCTATCGTCTCTTGTTACCGCTTTAAGTTCAACAAAATATCAAGTAAGGTGATCAAATGCACTGGAATCATAGGATAGTAAGAACAGAAGATGAATACTTAGGTATATGTGAAGTGTTCTATGAAAATGGTAAAGTCTTGGCACATACAGATCCTTTGCCAATCACAGGTGAAGATATAGAAGAACTTAGGGAAACATTGCAACACATGTTAGACTGCTTGGACAAGCCGATACTAGATGAGATGAAATGAAAGTTATATTCCCTTGGTTTCCTAAAGAACTTAATCCAAACAGCACATGCTATTTCCGCAAGAAAGCGAAAATCAAGGCCCTCTACAGGGCTGAGGGACATAGGATAACTACCGAGGCATTACAGACACAGACAGTAGATAAAGCTGCCAAAGAACTGCACTTTACATTTTATAAACCTGATAACAGACATAGAGATGCAGACAACATGCTTGCAGCAATGAAGTCAGGTATAGACGGAATGGCCGATGCACTTGGTATAAATGATAAGCAATTTAAGACAATCACTATCCATGTTGCTGATCAAATCGGTGGGTATGTAGTAGTGGAAATAAAATAACCACGTCAAATTTTTTTTAAAAGACTTCCCTATTGGTGGGTGATTTCTAAGGGTGTGCAAAATTTTACTGCCTAAATTTTTTTTTAAAAGGTTTCCCTGGCAAACGCATACTTAGGTCAAAAACATAATATAAATCAATATAATATAAAAAAGTATACTAAAAAAGCTATATAAATCAATGGTTTAGCACAATCTTAACTTTATGATAAAAAAAGGTTAAGCAATGGCAACGCCAAAACGTTAAGGCAAAAATTAAACCATGCGAGAATAAGCCGCCATTTTCTTAGATCAAATAAACCCCCTTATCAATTAAGATAATTTAAAAACAATAGGCCAATGCCTAAGCGATACCCTCAAAAAAAGGGTATGACTTAGCCGCCTATTAAATAGGCATGAAAAAACCCCTATAAAAGGGGCTTTTATCTAATTCTGATAGATCTGTAAAACTTACGTGCAGCCGTTAAGCTGTCAAAACTTTGCCATATTCTTAGGCCGTTTTTATATCCCTTAACGTGAAATAAACAATCTTTTGATAGTTGCACATAATCTTCGGTTTTGCGTGCTACTTTTTGCTCAATGTAACCGCATGCGAAGCCGTAATAGGTCAATGATCCGCTTTTATTGTGAATTGCTGGCATGGTTTAGGCCTTTTCTAGTAATGGAAAGTTATTTAAATCTTGATCATTGGCTTCGCTTACGCTATCAATTTGAAAATCAATTTCAGCGTGCTCGTAACAATCATCAGGATAAATAGCTGGCAGCATTTCATTAAGTGCCGCTTCGCTTTCCGCTTCTACCAAAACCGTAAAATAAACCAATTGCGTAGCCATAACCTTATAAATAGCCATAATTAAACCCCTTAAAATTGCCGTATCGCTTACGGCTTAGCTATAGGCAAAAATACCAATAAGAAAAACCCCTCAATGAGGGGCTGATCTTATTAGCACTTTATTAAGCTGCCATTGCTTCGCTTACTGTATCGGATACCGCAACAAGGCCTAAACTGGGGCTTGTAACGTGCTGCACTAGTGGCGCATAAATGGCAGGATCTACAATAGCGCTTTCGATAAAATCACTTTTTAACGGCATAATCACGCCCACAA
>JACCDV010039201.1_pt1 | contig 10400 bp, 7 predicted proteins | sample 7446131 | NCBI WGS metagenome assembly JACCDV01 (sample SAMN15323448, study PRJNA562643) | freshwater metagenome | isolation source: river surface water | place: USA:Blue River Watershed | collected 2017-08-17
AATCAGTAACAATTCTTCGCCATATTCCAGCAGATCTTCGAAATGGAGGATGCAGTCGCCCTTCACTGCGCGCCGGTTGCCTAAGGTGAGCAGCCGGGTCAGCCGTCCCCAGCCGTTTCGGGTCATGGGATAAGCGACGATATCCGGCGTATCATCTGCAAAGACCAGCCGCGCGCCGACCACCAGCCGGAAATCCGGAAACTGGGCGCGCACCTCCCGCCAGGCGATATGGGCGCGGACGACGCCTGCGACGCTGTTGCGATCGGCGATGCCGATGCCCTGCATCCCCAGCAAGGCCGCGCGCCACACCATGTCTGCCGGATGCGAGGCACCATGCAGAAAGCTGTAATTGGTCGCGGCGACCAATTCGGCAAAATCTGCGCTCATGCGAACAGAGCCTTTGTGCGGGCCGTTTCGTTCATGCGAACAGGCCGTGCAGATACCATTTTGGTTGGGCCTTTTCCTCATACAGCCCGTGGCGGAAAATCCAGTAGCGCCGCCCGCGAACATCCTCGACGCGGTAATAGTCGCGAGTCAAATCTCCCTCCTGTTTGCGGGGGGGATTGGGGGAGGGTATGTCTTTAGCTTCGGGCCCTCCGCCTGCCTCTCCCGCAAGCGGGAGGGGAGAAGCAGGCCGCTTCCACCATTCACTTGCGATCCGTTCCGGTCCTTCAAAAAGCCGAACTTCATGCAATTTGCGTTTCCAGCGGAAACGGTGCGGCGGGCCGTCTGGCACTTCGGCAATCACCTCCACCGCTTGTGGCGGATCGAAGAGAAAGAGCGGACGCAGCGGCGGCTCTCCCACAGACGGGGAAGGCCAGGGGGCAGGAGTGCGGGCCTCGACTGCGGGCAAAGCAAGCTGCGCCTGTTCGGGAATATGGCTGTCGCGCGGAACAAGCCGCCGCACCGCGCCGGGATCAAGCCGGGTGCTCAGCCGGTCTATCAGTTCGGCAAGCGCGCCTATTGTCTGTTCTTCCCCGTAAAAACCTTGCTGCACCGGGGAAAGCGGGTCGCTTTGCACTACATGCAGTTCGATCCGGTCATAACCAAAGCCCGGATCAAGCGGATCGGACAGGGCGGCAATGCGTTCGTCAAACAGCCTGAGCAGCGGCGCGGGATCGCGTGTGGGTGCACCTGTCGCAATTTCGAGTTTTCGTTTTTTGCCGTCGCTGCGATCGAAAACCAGAACGAAACGCCGCCCGCCTAGGCCGCGCTTTTCCATGGCTGCTCCGGCCTCTGCGAGCAATTCGGCGAAGGCCGCTGCGACCGCACGTTCATGCGCCACAGGCTCTGCAAAACGCCGCTCGAAACGCAAAGGTCTTTCCTGTTGCAAAGGGGTGCCGGGCCGCTCTTCCTCACCCAGAAGCCATTCGATCGCATGCACCGCCTCAATCCCGAAACGCGCGGCGATCGTCGCCCTTGGTCTGCCGGCTACCTCACCCACGGTCTTGAGGCCCGCACGCAGCAGCGCCAGCGTCGCTTCGTCGCCAAGCCCTAGCGCCACCACCGGCAGCGCACGGATCGCCTTGGCCTCATCACTAACCGGCAAAGGTGCATGGCGGGCCAGCGCAAGCGCCGCCTCCGCCGTTGCCGCACAGGCCATGCGCAGGGTCATGCCGCGGGCGTCCATATGCGTTGCAACCGCGTCGCACAGCGCCGCTTCGCCGCCGAACAGATGTTCGCATCCCTTGATGTCGATGCAGATGGCGTCGGGTGCGTGCGGCACCACATGCGGGGAAAAGGCGATGCACGAATGGGCCAGCAGGTCGAGCCAGTGCCGATCCGCTGCATCGTCTGCCTCAACCGCAATCAGATCGGGAATGCGGGCCCGCGCATCGGCAAGCGCCATGCCGGGGGTAAGACCCAGATCCTGTCCGCGTGCATCTACTGCCGCCAGCCGCAGCGCGTTCTTCGCTTTGGTGACAAAGACGACAGGCGGCGTTTGGGAGGATTCAGGCTGCGCGTTGGCCGAAGCGAGCAGGGTTGGTTCCTGCTGCCGCAGACGGTCTGCGGACAGGTGCGGAAACCAGAGTGCCAGCTGTCGCCGCGTCGATGAAAATGCCACGGTCACGGTCCCACTCCAATTGCCAGCGCATGCCCGAAGGGCCTGATCGCTGGCGCAATAATTCAAGGTCAAAAACAGGTGCGCCCGGGGCCTGTGCAGGCAGGGCGCGCGAAGGTGCTGCGGCCACCCGCCAGCGGGTTTCGGCCGCGCTGGGGCTCGCCCCTCCATCGCCGCGCAGCAAGAACAGCGCGATCCCGGATTTTTCGGCGGCAAGTGAAAGGCGGCGACTGGCGGTCAGATCAAGTTCGGGCAGATTGCCGACGGTCTCGGCGATCAGCGCGCCTATGCTGCCGCTGCGCAGGGCATCGACGGTGGCGCGTAGCAACTGCTTTGCATCACGGGTGAGGACGAACAGGCAATTATTGGGGGTGCCGCCCAGATCGCGCCAGCCTTCGCCTTGGATCATTCCGGCGGTCTGTGCAGCCTTTGCCGTTCTCAGCCAGAGCAATGGCCGGGGCGAATCCTGTGCCTCTCCAATGGCCATTGCGCCTGCAATTATGGCGGCAAAGCCGGCGGCGCCTGCCAGATCATCTGCCTCAGCCGCATGGATTTCATGCACCCGGCCATAAGCAATCCCGCCCGCAAGCGCGGCATCAACTGACGCGACCCCAGTTGCATGGCGGCGCAAGGGGGAAGGGGGGCTTAGCCCGAGGGAATGGATTGCCAGCATGGGTTCGAATCGCACAATTGTTCACTATATGTTCTATTATGTGCGAAATCGGGAACGGGTCAAGCATTGGCCGCGCGACCCGTGCGTCAAATGGGGATGGTGTTAGCTGCGCTGGATTTCGGGCAACAACAGGTGCAACCAAGCAAGTGCCAGCAGGTAGGAGACTGCGGCGAACAGGAACAAGGGGGTAAAGCCCAGTCCTGCGGTCAAAACGGCGCCCGTCACCAGTTGGATCAGCGCTCCGCCCATATTGCCCATGAATGCGCCAAACGCCGTCACACGGCCGACCTTGGCCCGCGGCACGACATCGGTGATGGTTGAGAAAATCGAGAGCGAAAAGCCCTGATGCCCGGCCATGACGACGCCCATCATGATCGCAACCGGCCAGAAGGAATCGAGGCTGAGCACGAAGGGCAGCGGCGTCACGATCAGTGCGGATACCAGCATCACTGTCTTACGCACGCGGTTGACGCTCCAGCCTTTTTCCAAAAGGCGGGTGGATATCCAACCTGCAAAAAGTGCACCGCCGCCCGATCCCAGAAAAGCGATTGCGAGAGGTACAGCCAGTTCCTCGGTCGAAAGGCCGAAAGTCTTGCGATAGAAATCGGGCAACCAGAAACCCATCAACCACCAGGTCGAATCGGAAATCGCCTTGGCAACCACAATCGCCCAGGTACGTTTTTCCATCAGGATCGGGCCGTAAGGGGCGCCATCATCCGAAAAATCACGATTTGCGTCTTCTACGCCGTCGTCAAAACGGATGCCGCGCGCAAACCAAAGCCAGAGCCCGAGTATGGCAAAGCCGGCCACCCCGCCAAAAACCAGCGCCCCGCGCCAGCCCATATAGGCGGCGAGAACGGGAATGAAAAACGGCATGGCGATCGTGCCAAGCCCGGCAATCGCCGTTCCCACACCAAAGGCAAAGCTGCGCTTGTCGGGGGGAAAGAGTGTCGCCACGGTCTTAATCGTCAGCGGGGTCTGCACTGCTTCGGTTGCGCCGAGGCCGATGCGTGCACCCACCACCTGCCAAGCTGCAATCGCCCAGCCATGCGCGATGGCTGCAAGACTCCAGGTCGAAACGCCGGCGATCATCGACCGCCAGACACCCAGTTTATCAACCAGCCAACCGGTGAACAGAAAGGAGAAAGCCGCCGCCATTTGTGTGACGAACGCCAGATTGGCAAAGTCGCTATCGCTCCAGCCAAGGTCAGCCGACATATCGGGTTTGAGGATGGCGATAATCGGCCGGTCCATCGCGTTGAAGATGCCCGCGACGCACAGCAATCCGAATAATGTCCAGCGCAATTGCGGTGTAATGACCTTCATGGCCCTCTCTCCTCCCCCGGCAAAAAAATGGGGTCGGGAAGCATGCTCCCCGACCCCGCAGACTTATTCTGATTGCATCAGAAATTCACGCGGAACGATGCGCCCATATAACGGTCTGCATCGCGCGGGATGTGCAGACGCTGACCGGCGCTGGTGTTCAGCAAAACATAGCTTTCGTCCGAGATGTTGCGGATGAAGAATGTCGCACGGTAATTGTCGTCGGCATCCGAGAAGCCGATGCTGGCATTCCACATGCCATAGCTGTCGATCGGACCGCCCAAGCCGAGATCGGAGAACTGATCATCGGTGTAGCTGTAGTTGGTCCGCAGATAGATTTTGGCATCAGCGCTGAACAGGTTGAAGCGGCCTTCATATTCCGCCCCGACATTCCAGCTCCACTCTGGCGCGAGCGGCAGCTTTGTACCGTCACGGGCATCAGGGGCATTGGTCAGCGGATTGGGGTTGAACTTCTTCACCTTTGCGTCGGCATAAGCAAGGTTGCCGAAAAGGTTCAGGCCCTCTGCAGCATTGACGATCGCGTCAAGTTCAAAGCCCTTGGTCCGCACCGTGCCTGCATTGGTCAGGTTGGTGATCGTCGTGCCGTTCAGGAGAACGAAGTTGTTCGCTTGGAAACCGTCATAGGTTGCCTGGAACAATGCTGCGTTCAACTGAATGCGTTTATCAGCAAACTGGCTCTTGAAGCCCAGTTCGAAGGCGTCCGAGGTTTCTTCATCGATCGGCGTCGCGTTGGTCGGTGCTGTGTGGTTGAAGAAGATATTGAACGCCGGGCCCTTATAACCACGTGTATAGCTGCCATAGAACATCAGATCGTCGCTCGGCTTCACGGTGAGTACGGTCTTGCCCGAGAAGTTGCTGTTCGATGAACCGCCGGTCGACAGCACCGTGCCATTGCCCGGAGGGGTTGCGGTCAGCAGGCCGCCGGCCGGGTTGGCGTTGACGCCCGTACCGCCCAGCGCGCTTCCGGGAAGCGGAAGTCCGGTGGTGCGATTGATCGCAGGGAAGCGGCGATGCGCATAGTCGATCGAGTCATGCGTGTAACGCAGGCCGACGGTCAGGCCGACCCAGTCAGTGAAATCATAGGTTGCCTGGCCGAACACTGCATAGTTTTCGATATCGACAAGGCTGTTCGACGTCGCGCGCGGGAACAGGGTGTTGACGGTATCGTTGAGGTTGCAGGGCTGGGCGCCTGTGCGTGTATCGACCGGCAGGGTCGAGGTGGTGCAACGGATCGACTGACGCGTGAAATCTTGGGTGTTTTCTGATTTCCAATAGAAACCGCCCACCTGATATTTGAATGCCTTGTCCTGCGGCGAGGCGAGGCGGATTTCCAGCGACTGCTGATCGGTCTCTACAAAGCCGGTGTCGTGCAGTTCAGGCGTGCCGACGATTGCGCGCGGCAGAAAGTCGCCTTCACGCAGTTCAGTGTTGTTCCAGCTGCGATAGCCATAAATCGCGCTCAGCGTATGGTCACTGAACACATCGAAATCACTGTTGACGGTGATGCCCCATTGACGGTCAAGCGACTGGGTGACGAGGTTATGGTTTACATAACGCTGGTCCTCGCCAAGCGCGACGCCGTTGGGCAGATTCAGTTCGGCATCAAGTGCGGCGCCGCGTGACACGCCGGTGACTTCACCGCAGCAATCATCATCGGCTTCATAATAGTCGGCGATGATCTTGATACGCGCAGGGCCATTGTCATAATCGAGAAGGCCACGGAAACCGACGCGCTTGTAACCGTTGATTTTCTCATCGCGGGTCAGGTTCGGTTGAACATTGGTGATGTTGCCGGCATAGCTGCCGAAGAAGCCGTTGACGCGGAAGTTCAGGTTTTCGGCAACAGGGCCGGTCACGGTGCCGCGTACGCGTACTTCATTGCCTTCTGCAAATTCCACCGCAGCCGATCCGCCGAACGTATCTTCGCCGCCCTTCGACACGATGTTGATCAGGCCCGCTGACGCGTTCTTCCCGAACAATGTGCCCTGCGGACCGCGGAGAACTTCGAGGCGCTCGATCTCGACGAGGTCAGCAAAGGCCTGGCCCGAACGGCTAAGAACAACGCCGTCAACGACGGTCGATACGCTGGGCTCAGCTGCGATCGAGAAGGAGATGGTGCCAACGCCGCGCAGAACGACTGCAGAGTTTGCGTTGGTTGTGCCCTTGCGGAAGGTCACTGAGGGAACCAGCTGGCCCAGATCTTCAAGGCTGTTGGTGCCGCTGTCAGTCAGGGCGTCACCCGAAACTGCGGTGATCGCGATCGGAACGTCTTGGACGTTTTCTTCAACCTTTTGTGCGGTGACGACGATTTCTTCGACCGGCGCCATTGCGGGAGTTGCCACGCCGGCAAGTATAGCAGCACCGATGAAGGTGAGCGCACTCGTTGATTTCAAGTAAGATTTCATAACTTCCTCCTGAACAATTATCTTCTTTTAAGGGCTCAAAAACCCAATTCACTCATTTCAACCACACGCTTTTCGCGCGCACTTATCTCGGCGGCCATGCCAATAGCGACGGCGCGCAGTCCATCCTCTGCGGTGACTTCTACTTTTCCTTCACCACGCACGGCAGCCAAGAATTTCTGGTGCTCATAATAGGTGGAGCCATGGTGGCTACCTGCCTTGAGTGCGGTTTCGTCCACAGCGACATGGCTGCGCTCGACAGCCTTGGGCTGCATGAACCCGGTACGTGGGCTGAACACAAGGCTGCCTTCGGGAATCAGGCAGTCGAGACGCGCCTTATCGCCAACTGCGGTGATTTCTTCCTGATTTTCGGCGCCATCGGCAAACATCGACAGATCGAGCATTGCGCGAACACCATTGGCGAAATCGACGGTGGTATAGCTGTTGTCGATGATGTCAGGCGTGCGCCCACCATAATTTTCGTCGATATGGTTCACGTCCATCGCGCCTGAACAATAAACGCGCACCGGTTCGCTCTGCACGATCAGTCGCATCAGGTCGAAGAAATGGCAGCATTTCTCGACCATCGTGCCGCCAGTGTTTTCGGCAAAACGATTCCAGTCGCCAACCTTGGGCAGGAATGGGAAGCGATGTTCACGGATCGAGAGCATCCGCAAATTGCCAATGCGGCCACCATGCACCTGCGCGATTAATTCCGCTGCAGGGGGCATGTAGCGATATTCCATAGCCGTCCAGAATATGCCGGAGCTTTGCGCCGCACGCTCGACGATCCAGCGCGCGTCTTCGATCTTGGTGGCGAGAGGTTTTTCGCACAAGATATGGACGCCGGCATCGAAAAGCGGCTCCAGCACGGAACGGTGGGTGTAATTGGGGCTTGCAACGATCACTGCGTCGCACAGGCCGGATGCCGCGAGTTCGGCCGCGTTGGAAAAGGCCTGAACGCCCTCTGCCGTTGCGCCAAGGGCGTTTTTTGCCCAGCCGAGAGAGTTTTCCGTGGGATCTGCGATTGCCGTAACAACCGCGCCTGATGTAACGGCGAGGTTCTGGATATGCTCCACGCCCATCATGCCGGTTCCCACCAGTCCGTAACGAACCACTTCGGTCAAAATGCCTCCCAACGTCTTCTGATAATTTTCTGACAGCCCTGTCACAAAATATGCAATGCTTGGCAAGAGGGGGAATAGAAGGCTTGCGGTTTTTGGTCTGACTGTTACCCAAATGCCATGCGCGTCACGATCAAGGATGTATCCCGCATGGCGGGCGTTTCGATCAAGACGGTCTCGCGCGTCCTGAATAAAGAGCGATATGTCCGCGAAGATACGCGGCTCAAAGTTGAGGCAGCGGTGGCCGCGCTGAATTTCAGCCCAAGCCTTGCCGCGCGCACATTGGCCGGATTCCGATCGTTCCAGATTGCGCTAATCTACGACAATCACAGTCCTTATTATATTCATGCCGTGCAGGAAGGTGTCTGGGCGCGCTGCCGGGAACAGGGCGTACGGATGCTGGCGCAACCGGTGGATGTCGATTCCCCTGGATTGGCACAGGAAATTGGCGGTCTGATCGATGAAACCCACGTCGATGGCGTCATTCTTTCATCGCCTGTTACCGATGCGGCTGCTGCGTTGGAAGAGTTGGAACGGCGCGGCATCAGTTTTGTTCGCATTTCGCCCGGAACCAACCATGCACTGACCAGTTCGGTCTTTATGGACGACGCGCAGGCGGCCGATGACATGACCACATTCCTGATCAATCAAGGGCACCGGCGGATTGGTTTTGTCATGGGTCATCCCAACCATATGGCAAGCGACCAGCGCCATTTCGGATATCGCCGCGCACTGGACAGGGCAGGGATTTCCTATGAGCCGTCTATTGTACGTCCGGGCACGTTCGATTTTGAAAGCGGTATGAGCGCGGCAGAGATATTGCTCAGCCTGCCCACGCGGCCGACTGCCATCTTTGCCAGTAATGACGATATGGCCGCCGGCGTTCTGTCCTACGCGCATAGGATCGGCGTCGATGTGCCGGGTGAATTGTCGGTCGCCGGTTTTGACGATACGCCACTTGCCCAACTGGTCTGGCCGCCGCTTACGACCATCAGGCAGCCAGTGCGTGAGCTTGCCTATGCTGCGACCGAGCGTCTTTTTTCTGTCGAGAAAGGCGTGTTTCACCAGCGCTTGCAGCATGATCTTGTGGAACGCGGATCAACCGCCCCCGTCCCCAAGAACTAACAATGTAGCCTTGACGCGACTCCGCTTTAGCGTCCAATAAGACATCGTTGTCATAAGGGGAGCCCAGTTTACCGATGAACGCCAATCTGACATTGCCGAACCCGCCGCGCAGCCGGATGCTGGGCAAAAGCGGGATAGAGGTGTCCAGCCTCGCCTGGGGCATGTGGCGCTTCGCAGGCCGCGACATTGCCGAGGCCGAGCAACTGGTCAACGCGGCGTTTGAAAGCGGCATCACCTTTTTCGATACGGCCGATATCTATGGTTTTGTGTCGCCCGGTGTCGGCTTTGGCGATGCTGAAGAATTGCTCGGCCAGGTTTTCGATCGCAATCCGGGAATGCGCGATCAGATGGTGCTGGCAACCAAGGGCGGGATCATGCCGCCGATACCCTATGATAGCAGCGCCACCTATCTTTCCTCCGCCATTGATGCGAGCCTGAAACGACTGAAGACTGATCGGGTCGATCTGTGGCAGATTCACCGTCCCGACGTGCTTACCCACCCGCAGGAAATTGCGCGTACAATCGAAAATGCGATGAAGTCGGGCAAGGTGCGCGCATTTGGCGTTTCCAATTACACCCAGGCGCAGATTGCAGCATTGGCGCAGTTCGTTGATGCACCGATCGTATCGACCCAGCCTGAAATCTCGCCAGTACGGATCGACTGCATCGAAAATGGTGAGCTTGATCAGGCAATTGCCATGGATATGGCGGTGCTTGCCTGGTCGCCGCTGGGTGGCGGACGGATTGCCGATCCGCAAAATGATCGCGAACGTGCTGTCGCGGCTGCGCTGTCAGGCGTGGCGGCGGCGCATGGTGTTTCGCGCACCGCCGCTGCCTATAGCTGGATCATGGCGCATCCCGCGCGTCCGATCCCCATTGTGGGGTCGCAAAATCCCGCGCGCATCGCCGAGGCGGCCGATGCCTATAAAATCCAATGGACCCGCGCCGATTGGTATGCGGTGCTGGTCGCTGCTCGGGGAGTGCCTCTGCCATGACCAACCAAAAGCCGGATGGGCAGCTTGAGATCAGCTGGTTTTCAGCGCTTTGTGACGATGATTACGAATTTCTGGGTCGCCCCGATCCTGCGCTTGCGTCCAGCTGGGAACATTGCCGCAATATCGTATTGCGCGCCGAAGAAGGCGGCTTTGACAATATCCTGCTGCCCTCCGGCTATGCGCTTGGCCTTGATACTACGGCCTTTGCCAGTGCGATCGCAACGCTGACGAAGCGTATCAAATTGCTGATGGCGGTGCGCATCGGCGAATGTTGGCCGCCGCAGCTTGCCCGCCAGATTGCAACTTTGGACCAGATCGCTGGCGGCCGCCTGAACATCAACATCATCTCGTCCGACATGCCCGGCGAGAAGATGGACAGCGAGCCGCGTTATCGTCGTACGGTTGAGGCGATGAAGATTCTGAAGACGCTGCTTAATGGCGAACATCTGTCGCATCAGGGCGAACATTATCAGTTCGATCTCGATCCGCCGCGGATGAAGACGATCAGCGGCAAATGCCCTCCGCTCTATTTCGGGGGGCTTTCGCCGGCGGCTCGAGAAGCTGCGGCCGAGGGGTGCGATGTCTATCTGATGTGGCCGGAAACGCTGCAAAGTGCGAAGGAACTGATTACCGACATAGATCAGCGCGCCGCGAAATTCGGGCGCACGCTGAAAT
>JACCDV011238316.1_pt1 | contig 10399 bp, 8 predicted proteins | sample 7446131 | NCBI WGS metagenome assembly JACCDV01 (sample SAMN15323448, study PRJNA562643) | freshwater metagenome | isolation source: river surface water | place: USA:Blue River Watershed | collected 2017-08-17
AGGCCTCTACCATAAGCTGCGGGAAGCACGCGCCGGCCGGGAAAAGTTCATTCTCCATGATGGCCCGCCTTATGCCAATGGCGACATGCATATCGGCCACGCGCTGCACCATATCCTCAAAGACATGGTGTGCCGCACGCAGACGTTGCTCGGCAAAGACGCGCCTTACGTGCCCGGCTGGGATTGCCACGGCCTGCCCATCGAGTGGAAGGTTGAGGAGCAATATCGCAAGAAAAAGCTCAACAAGGATGAGGTTCCGGTCAAGGAATTCCGCGCCGAATGCCGCGCCTATGCCCAGCATTGGGTGAATGTGCAGCGCGAACAGGTGAAGCGGCTCGGCATTCTCGGCCATTGGGACAAGCCCTATCTAACGATGGATTTCGACAGCGAGGCGACGATCGTTTCCGAACTGCTGAAATTCGCGGCGTCCGGCCAGCTCTATCGCGGCGCAAAGCCGGTAATGTGGTCGCCGGTGGAAAAGACCGCGCTCGCCGAAGCCGAGGTCGAATATGAGGATATCGTCTCGACCCAGATTGATGTGGCATTTGAGATTATTGAAAGCCCGATCCCCGAACTGGTCGGCGCGCATGCGGTGATCTGGACGACCACCCCCTGGACGATCCCCGTCAACCAGGCGATCGCTTATGGGCCGGATGTTGAGTATGTGCTTATTGAGCCAATGGAAGGCGAGGGAGCTTCGTACCTTATCGCAGAAAATCTGTTCAATGAGACCATTGGGAGACTTGGGTTCAATTCTCCCGGACAGCCGAATTACATCATTGTAAACGATTATCCCGGTGAGATGCTGGCCGGAACCATCGTCCGCCACCCAATGCACCATCTCGGCGGCTTTTTCGCCAAACCGCGTCCGATGCTTGCGGGCGACTTTGTCACCACTGACAGCGGCACCGGCCTTGTCCACATGGCGCCCGATCATGGCGAGGACGATTTCGACCTTTGCAAGGCCAATGGCATTGAACCGCAATTCGCGGTCGAAGGCGATGGCAAATATCGCGCCGACTGGGCTTGGCTCGGCGGACAGGGCAGCGTCATCAACCCCAAATTCAACGCGCCCGACGGCCCCATTTGTGAGGCGCTGCGCGAGGCGGGCGGACTGCTCGCCGCCAGCGCGGATTACAAGCACAGCTATCCGCACAGCTGGCGTTCGAAAGCCAAGGTTATCTATCGCTGCACCCCGCAATGGTTTGTGCCGATGGACAGGGAAACAAAGCCCCTCCCGCTTGCGGGAGGGGTTGGGGAGGGCCTGAGTTCCAGCCCCCCCCTCGCCCCCCCCGCAAGCGGGGTGGGAAGTTTGCGCCAAAAGGCCATGGCCGCGATCGCCGATACCCGCTGGGTCCCCGAAAAAGGCCGCAATCGCATCGGTTCGATGGTCGAGGGCCGCCCCGACTGGGTGCTTTCGCGCCAGCGCGCATGGGGCGTGCCAATCACCTTGTTTGTTGATCGCAAGACCGGGCAGTATCTCAACGACGCAGACGTCAATGCCCGCATCGTTGCTGCGGTGCGCGAAGAGGGCGTCGACGCCTGGGAAGCCGCGCGCGCGCAGGAATATCTAGGCACCGCTTACAAAGCCGAAGATTATGAACAGGTGTTCGACATTCTCGACGTCTGGTTCGATTCAGGCTGCACCCATGTCTTCACGCTGGAAAGCGGGCGCTGGCCCGAACTGAGCTGGCCCGCCGACCTCTATCTGGAAGGCAGTGACCAGCATCGTGGCTGGTTCCAGAGCTCACTGCTGCAAAGCTGCGGCACGCGTGGCCGCGCGCCTTACAATGCCGTCCTCACCCATGGCTTCACTATGGACCAGAAGGGCCTGAAAATGTCCAAGTCGGTGGGCAACACCGTCGACCCGCTGAAGGTGATGGAAACCAACGGTGCGGACATCATTCGGCTCTGGGCGCTTTCGGTCGACTTCACCGAAGACCACCGCATCGGCGATGAAATCCTCAAAGGCGTGGCCGACCAGTATCGCAAACTGCGCAACACCTTCCGCTACCTCCTCGGCGCGCTCGACGGGTTCAGCGAGGAAGAGCGGGTTTCGGACGTGGCGGATATGCCCGAGCTGGAGCGTTATATCCTGAGCGAGCTTGCCTATCTCGACCGCAAATTGCGCCAAGCGGTCGATGATTTCGATTTCAACAGCTATGTCCGCGCGCTGACGGATTTCTGCAATGAAGACCTGTCGGCCTTCTTCTTCGATATCCGCAAGGACTGTCTCTATTGCGACGGCGTCGATTCGCACAAACGGCGGGCCTATCGCTCGGTTCTGGACATATTGTTCAATGCCTTGGTCCGCTATGCAGCACCGGTGCTGGTGTTCACGGCAGAGGAAGTTTGGCAGTCGCGCAATCCAGGATCAGATTCGGTCCATTTGCTCGAATGGCCGGAAATTGGTCGCTGGGAAGACGACGATCTAGGAACCGAATGGGCGGCACTACGCGCATTACGTTCGCAGGTGCTCGAAGCCATTGAACCGATGCGGCGGGAGAAAGTTGTCGGCTCCGGCCTTGAAGCAGAAGTCGAGGTGCCGGCTTCGGCAACGATGAGCCTGCAGCCCGAAGCGCTCGCCGAACTGTTCATCACCGCGAAGGTCAGCTTCACCGATGGCGAAGCCGTCCATGTTTCGCGGACCGAAAACCACAAATGCGGCCGCTGCTGGCGGCATTTGCCTGACGTGAGCGAAGATGGCACATTATGCGGGCGTTGCGACGAGGTATTAAATGGCTAACCCCAGATATCGCATTCAGGGCCTGATGCTCGCCAGCCTGCTGTTCATCACCGATCAGGTGGTGAAATATGTCATGCTCGGCCCGCTCGCGCTGCAAAGCCGGCGGCAGATCCACATCGTCTCCTTCTTCGACCTGACCTATGCCGAAAATCGCGGCGTATCGATGGGCTTTCTGGAAGCGGGGAGCGAGCTTGAACGTTGGTTGCTGGTCGGACTGACCGCGCTGATCGCCGGCGTGGTTGCAATGTGGATGTGGCGTGAGAAGCTGCGCGGCGATGTGCTGGCGCTTTCAATGGTGCTGGGCGGGGCGCTCGGCAATATCGTCGACCGGGTGCGCTATGGTTATGTGGTCGATTATGCCGACCTGCATTTCGGCAGCTTTCGGCCTTTCTGGATTTTCAACCTTGCCGATGCCTGCATCACCATCGGCGTGCTGATATTGCTTGCCCGCGCCTTCCTTATCCGCGAAAGCAAGGACGTTCAGCCTGCGTCAAGCGACGCGGACATAGCGGAGAGACCATGACGCGCAAATTGATCATCGCTTCATCAAGCCTGTTGGCGCTGACCGCGCTTTCGGGTTGCGGTTCCAGCGGCGTTTTTGATCGCGACCGGCCCGATGAATTCGCCGTCGGCCGCGCAGCGCCGCTTGCCATCCCGCAGGATCTTTCCACCCTGCCCGCGCCGCAGCCAGGTGCTGCCCGCCCGCAGGATGGCGACAGCAAGGCTGCCGTACTCGAAGCCATGTTCGGCGCCCCGAAGCAATAAGGACCCTTAGCCCATGTCGCGGAAATATTTGCTCGCCGGTGCAGCCATCATGCTCACAGGGCTCAGTGGCTGCCAGTCGATCGGCAACGCCTATCAGTCGCTTTACAACCTCGATGTTCGCGGGGACAGCGCCCCAGCGCAGCCAACCACCAGCCGCGTTGCACCGCTTGTCGTCCCGCCAGATTTTGCCTTGAAACCCGGTCAGATTACCCTGACTCGCAGCCAGGATGGCACCACACCTGATCAGGTGTTGGAAGCAATGTTTGGTGGGCCGGCGCAACGGTCAGCCGGTGAACGCGCCGTGGTTGCGGCGGCTGGCGCCGCTGAAATGGGCATCCGTTCGACCGTAGGTGACCCCGAAACGGCAACCGTCAACAAGGGCGCGGTTACGCGTGACATCATCGCCGCACCCGAAGGCGATGGTCAGGCTGCACAGGCAGCCATTCCGCAGTAAAATTGAGCGGTCCAGGCTTTACGCCCGAACTCCGGCTTCCTCCACGCCCGCGCTGTTGTGGCGCAGGGCCTTCAGAACGGTTTCGACGATATGCGGCGCGTTGAGGCCGGCTTCGTCATACTGTTTTTGCGGGCTTTCATGTTCCTGGAAAATGTCAGGCAGACGCATCGTGCGGATCTTCAGGCCAGCATCGGTCAGGCCAAGATCGCTGGCCAGCGTCAGCACATGCGCGCCGAGCCCGCCAATTGCGGCTTCCTCCACCGTCACGACCACTTCATGGGTCGCCATCAAGCGACGGATCAACTCTTCGTCCAATGGCTTTGCAAAGCGCATATCGGCAACTGTCGTCGACAGGCCCTTGGCATCGAGCGTGTCGGCCGCCTTCAATGCCTCTGCCAAGCGGGTGCCGAGTGAGAGTATCGCGACAGTCTTGCCTTCGCGGACGACCCGGCCCTTGCCGATTTCCAACTGTTGCGGAACTTCGGGCAGCGGCACACCGACGCCATTTCCGCGCGGATAGCGGAAGGCGATGGGGCCGCTGTCATGCAGCGCTGCAGTATAGGTCATATGCACCAGTTCCGCCTCGTCGGCGGCGGCCATCACCACCATATTGGGCAGTGTCGCCAGATAGGTAACGTCGAACGATCCGGCATGGGTGCTGCCATCGGCACCAACAAGCCCAGCCCGGTCGATTGCGAAACGCACCGGCAGATTCTGGATGCAGACATCATGCACCACCTGATCATAGGCGCGCTGCAGAAAGGTCGAATAAATTGCGGCAAAGGGACGCATGCCCTGCGCGGCAAGGCCGGCGGCAAAGGTTACGCCATGCTGTTCGGCAATGCCCACGTCAAAGGCGCGGTCGGGGTGCGCCTGTGCAAATTTGTCAACGCCGGTGCCGCTGGGCATGGCGGCGGTGATCGCGACAATCCGGTCGTCGGTCTCGGCTAGTTTTGCCAGTGTTTCGCCAAAGACATTCTGATAGGCCGGCGGACCGCCGCCTGGGCCCTTGTCCTGCTTGCCGGTGACCACGTCGAATTTGACGACGCCATGATATTTGTCGGCCGCGGCCTCTGCCGGCGCATAGCCATGGCCCTTTTTGGTGACGACATGGATCAGGCACGGCCCCTCTGCCGCATCGCGGACATTTTCGAGGACGGGGATCAGATGTTCGAGATTATGCCCGTCAATCGGGCCGACATAATAGAAACCCAATTCCTCGAACAAGGTGCCGCCCATCGCCATGCCGCGGGCAAATTCGTCTGTCTTGCGCGCGGCAATGTGCAGCGGCTCGGGCAATTTGCGCGAAATACGCTTTGCCACTTCGCGCAAGGAAAGGAAGGGACGCGAGGAAACGAGCCGCGCCAGATAAGCCGAAAGCCCGCCCACCGGCGGCGCAATCGACATGTCATTATCATTGAGGATGACGACCAGCCGGTTCCCCGCTGCCTGCGCGTTGTTCATCGCTTCATAAGCCATGCCCGCCGACATCGACCCATCGCCGATCACGGCAATCGCTTTGCCCGGTTTGTCGTTCAGCTTGTTGGCGATGGCAAAGCCAAGCGCCGCCGAAATGGACGTCGAGCTGTGCGCCGCGCCGAAGGGGTCATATTCGCTTTCAGTCCGCTTGGTGAAACCAGAAAGCCCGCCACCGGTGCGCAAGGTGCGAATCCTGTCGCGTCGGCCGGTAATGATCTTATGCGGATAGCATTGGTGGCCGACATCCCAGACCAGCCGGTCTTCGGGGGTATTGAAGACATAATGGATTGCGGTGGTCAGTTCGACCACACCCAGCCCGGCACCCAGATGTCCGCCGGTTACGGAGACAGCAGAAATGGTTTCGGTGCGCAATTCGTCGGCAAATTGGCGCAGTTGCGAAGGCTGCAGCGTTCTAAGGTCTGCCGGGATCTTCACCTTGTCGAGCAAGGGTGTGACGGGTTTGTCAGTCATCAAATTAGCTTTAACGATGTTTCAGGGAAGTGTCGAACGGGATATTTTCCCGTGGGCTTGGACCTAATCGCAATCGCCGCAGGTGCCGCGCACCTCTACAACGGGGCGGACGACATGAAAACCTGCGGCCTCAGCCGCCTTGCGGACATTGCTGGTCAGGCTGTCATCGTCGATATGGGTGGCAGCGCCGCATCGGTCGCAGATCAGGAAAATACAGTCGTGCAGGCAGCCAGGATGCGAATTGGCAAGATAGGCGTTCGCGCTTTCGACGCGGCTGGCAAGGTTGTTCGCTACAAACAGATCGAGGATCCGGTAAACGCTGTTCGGCGCGACCCTCTTTCCGCGTTTTTGCGAAACAAGGTCTGCAATATCATAGGCCGACGCAGGCTTTTCAAAGGTGGCAGGCACTGCAAAAATATCGGCACGCATGTCGGTCCATTGTTCGCCAGCGGCGGTCAAGGCATGTTGGGCCGCCTGTGCAAGATCCGACCCATGATGTTCGTGATGATGATGTAGCCGCGCCATAGCTCGAATTTAGGCGCTCCGCGTCAGAAGGGCAAGCGCCGCCTGTTAGTTCCGGCGCGCGGCGCGCAAGTTCATGAAATGGCCGAGCGCGAGAATGGCAACCCCAAGCATAGTGAAAGCAATTTCGCCGCCGCCATGGGGAAGTGTGAGCGCCCATATCATAACCCCGATGCCGATCGCACCGATCGCTGCCGGCAGCACAAGCCGGTGCGCAAGCATACCGCGCACCAAGGCGATCGCGCCGAACAATATCGCAAAAACTAACCCGACTTCATGGATGAGGGGTGAGAAGAGTGCGCCGCCAACCGAGGCAAAAATCGCGAGCAGTATGGAAGTTGCAAGACAATGCATCAGGCATAGCCCGGCAATACCGAGCCCCAGCCCGTCCCATCGCGATTGACGCCAGATTGCCTGCATTGTTGTCATCGATACTGCCTTACGCGAATCCCTATGCCATGCCTGATCCAACGTTACAACATTACATTTGATATAATATCTCTTGGTCGTGATTAAATTTTCTACCTCTCCCGCCGTTAACCATTTCGTTTAGCCACATTTTTGCCGTCTCCGCAGTAGGTGGTCGGCAATGCGCACCGCTCTTCTCTCGCTTTTGCTTTTCGCAACCCCGGCCCATGCGTTGAATGAGGGGCTGCAATGCGTGCCCTTTGCCCGTGCGCTTACCGGGGTGGAAATCCGGGGTGATGCCCATAGCTGGTGGGATCAGGCGGAAGGTCGGTATGAACGGGGAAGCCGGCCGAAGGTGGGCGCGGTGATGACCTTCATTCCACATGGCAATATGCGGTTGGGCCATGTTGCGGCGGTGCGGCGGATCATCGACAAGCGCACACTTCTGATCAGCCACGCCAATTGGTCAACGATTGGCGGCGTTCGCGGCCATATCGAAGAGGATGTTCGCGTTATCGACGTATCAGAGGAAAATGACTGGAGCCGGGTGCGGGTCTGGTACACACCCAATGGCGCATTGGGGACGACCGAATGGCCGCTCCATGGATTCATCTATCCCGATCGGCCGCGCAAAGAAGCTGAGGCACGCAAGGCGCTTGCTGCGGTGCTTGCGGTCACACCGCGCCCGGCCTCGCCCACCCTCGCGGCAACCATGACGCCGCGCGGATCGACCAACCCTGCACCAAACCAAAAAGCTGCCGCGCGAAACGCAATTGCGCCGCCGACCCGCCCTATGGGATTTGCGCTGTCCTCGGGGCTGCTGGCAGAGATCGACCGCAAGGCCAAAAAGGAAAAACCGCGCGCCGCCTCCTGACGCGTTTTGACGCGAGTCAATGACAGCATGGAGGGCCGCGTGCAGCATTGGGCCTTCAGCGAAAGGAGGCTGTCATGCTCAAAGTCGAAACCGATGTGCCTGCGGGCTATCTTGAACTCACCGTCGATGGTGCAGTCGACAAGGAGGATTACCAGGCAGCGGTCGATGCCGTTGACCGGCTGCTACAACTGCACGCGCAATTGAACGTCGTCGAAGTGGTGCGCAATATTGGCTGGATCGAACCCGAAGTCTGGTGGAAGGATTTGCTCTTCCACCTCGCACACCGCAATTTCATTCACCGCGCTGCCGTCGTCAGTGATTCAGGGTGGGTCGGCCCCGTCACCCGCATTTTTGCACCCTTTTACCCAGCGGCCATCCGCACCTTCGGGCTGGACCAGCTGGAACATGCGCGGCAATGGGCAAAGGTCGGCGATGTGAACAAGGCGGCGGATTAGCGCCCGAATTTTCGCTGCGTCTTGCCAAAGCGCGTCTTTCGCGTCCCCGGCCGCCCTTCGGTGGCGCGGCCCTTGGGGGCGGCGACACGTTGTTCATGGGGCAAGCCCAGTTCCTCGGCCTCGAGCGCGCGAATTTCATCACGCAGACGGCCAGCTTCCTCAAATTCGAGGTCAGCGGCGGCAGCACGCATCTTCTTTTCCAATTCTTCGATATAAGCGCGGAGGTTATGACCGACGAGGTTGTTGGCGCCTTCGGCATCGATTTCCACCAAGACCCCATCCCGGCTGGCGGTGTCGGCGACGATATCGTGGATGTTACGCTTGATCGTGGTTGGGGTGATGCCGTGCAGTTCGTTGTAAGCGCGCTGCTTTTCACGGCGACGGTCGGTTTCGCGCATCGCGCGTTCCATGCTGCCGGTGATCCTGTCGGCATAGAGGATAACGCGCCCGTCGACATTGCGTGCGGCGCGACCGATCGTCTGAATCAATGAAGTTTCGCTGCGCAAAAAACCTTCCTTGTCGGCATCGAGGATGCACACCAGCCCACATTCGGGAATGTCGAGGCCTTCGCGCAGCAGGTTGATTCCGACGAGCACGTCATAGACGCCCAGCCGCAAATCACGGATCAGTTCGATACGTTCCAGCGTTTCGACATCGCTGTGCATATAGCGGACGCGCAACCCCGCCTCATGCATAAACTCGGTCAGATCCTCCGCCATCCGCTTGGTCAGCGTCGTCACCAATGTGCGATAGCCGGCCTCGGCCACCATACGGCATTCGTTGATGCAATCCTGAACCTGATCCTCAACCGGTTTGATCTCGACCGGCGGATCGATCAAGCCGGTCGGGCGGATCACCTGCTCGGCAAAGACGCCACCGGTCTGTTCCATCTCCCAATTGCCCGGGGTGGCTGACACGCTGACCGTTTGCGGGCGCATCGCATCCCATTCGTTGAAGCGTAGCGGCCGATTGTCGATACAGCTGGGCAAACGGAAACCATATTCGGCAAGGGTCAGCTTGCGGCGATGGTCACCGCGCGCCATCGCGCCAATCTGCGGCACCGTCTGGTGGCTTTCATCAACGAACAGCAATGCATTGTCAGGTAGATATTCGAACAAGGTCGGCGGCGGCTCACCCGGCAGGCGGCCGGTGAGGAAGCGCGAATAATTTTCGATGCCCGCGCAGCTTCCTGTCGCGGCAATCATCTCCAGATCGAAATTGGTGCGCTGTTCCAGCCGCTGCGCCTCAAGCAGCCGGCCTTCGGCGACCAGTTCCTTCAGCCTTTCCTCCAGCTCGAACTTGATCGCGGCAGCCGCCTGCTTCATCGTCGGTCCCGGGGTAACATAGTGCGAATTGGCATAGACGCGCACGGCGTTCAGCTTCGCGCCTGCCTTGCCGGTCAGCGGATCAAATTCGACGATTTCTTCGACCTCATCACCGAACATGCTGATCCGCCAGGCCATGTCTTCAAAATGGGAGGGGAAGAGTTCGAGATTATCGCCGCGCACGCGGAAATTGCCACGCATGAAAGACGCATCGTTGCGCTTATATTGAAGCGCGACCAGCTTGCGGATCAACTCGCGCTGGTCGACGCTTTCCCCGACCTTTAGGTCGAAAATCATCGCCGAATAGGTTTCGACCGATCCGATACCATAAAGGCAAGAAACCGAGGCAACGATCAGCACATCATCGCGTTCAAGGAGCGATCGGGTGGCCGAATGGCGCATCCGGTCAATCGCCTCGTTCACGCTCGATTCCTTTTCAATATAGGTATCGCTGCGCGGCACATAGGCCTCTGGCTGGTAATAATCGTAATAACTGACAAAATATTCGACGGCGTTTTCAGGGAAAAAACTTTTGAATTCGCCATAAAGCTGCGCGGCGAGGATCTTGTTGGGCGCCAGCACCAGCGCCGGTCGCTGCAACGCCTCCACCACCTTTGCCATGGTGAAGGTCTTGCCCGAACCGGTGACGCCAAGCAGCACCTGATCCTTTTCCCCCGCCAGCGCGGTCTCCACCAATTCCTTGATCGCCGCCGGCTGATCGCCTGCGGGCTGGTATTCAGAGACAAGCTTGAACGGACGCCCGCCCTCCACCTTTGCCGGACGCGCCGGACGGTGCGGCACAAAATTGCCGTCTGTTTCGGGCTCTTCTAGGCCCCGGCGGATGATCAGTTCGGCCATAACTTCTTTGTGCGCGGGTTTGGGAGTGGGGGCAAGGGGGAT
>JACCDV010731588.1_pt1 | contig 10398 bp, 7 predicted proteins | sample 7446131 | NCBI WGS metagenome assembly JACCDV01 (sample SAMN15323448, study PRJNA562643) | freshwater metagenome | isolation source: river surface water | place: USA:Blue River Watershed | collected 2017-08-17
GCATACATTCTGACCCACATAATTAAGATATCGACTGCACAATCTGACACTATTTTCAACGAGAAGCAATTAAGGAACTTTCTGATTCAATGGATCTTTGAAGTGCTGCAAAACTCAATCAGCACACTATAGGACCATTAGAACATATTTAAACTATTGCTTATCTCACTGTCTTGTCCCCTTTTCGCAGAACTATAAAGCTTCACTTCTGCTAAGAAGAGCCCAGAAGATAATAAATAGTTATCAGAACAACTTAGTGGCATTATGGAGATTGAGCCTTTGGTGGACGTGCACTTAAACGAATAGATTTGTTCTAAAATGATTGAAGCGTTGATCCATAGTAATCTTTCGTAGAAAATGGCAATAATTGTGACTAAGCTTTACCTGTATCAACTCTACTACTTCCCAAATTAAAAGAGAGCCTATTAAATCCTATTCCATCCTCAACTTCACTAGCTCCTGCTCAAGTATGGCAAGCCCATTTACTTCACAATAATCGCGAGCTCGATAAGGCTCCAAAATAGCTCTCAACTATCAGATTTCAACCTGAAGTCCTTTACTTTGAATCTCCTGCTCTCCTTTATGGCAGCTCATTAAATCAAACACCCCCACTTACAGTATTCTGCATACTTTGCTTGCGTATAGTAGCTTTTGGGATTAGCCTAAGCCAAAACCTCCTAAAAGGAGCTCAAAGTCCTGCTAACTATTCTCAACCATCTCCAGGAAAATATTTCTAAATTGTTATAAGAATAAATTGTAGGATACATGAGAGTTGGCCTAAAGCTGCTTCACCGCCACTCTTACATAGCCAACAAAGAACTTACTGACGACTTGCTTTTGTTTGCTGACTGGCTCTTTAATCACTACCTATTTGGAATCCACAATTCTTTGCCTTTCTTCAAAAACAAGGCAGTAAGGAAGATCTCCTACCAATTAATATACTCTCTTTGCGCATACCGTCCCATCAATAAGCACATTGTGGCCTCCATTAGAAAGCTGATGAATAATTGCAAAGGACTGGAGAAGGAGGATGGTGAGTTTAGAGTCACTGAGTTTGTTGGGATGAAGAACCTAGGAGCAACCTGCTATATCAACTCCTTAATCCAGCAACTCTACCATACTTCTTTCCCTAAGTTACTGCTTGAAGAAGACAATACCTAGAATGGTGATAGAATCAAATTGATAGAACTGAAGAAACTCTTTGTTAACCTCTTTCTTGGAGTCAAATCACCAGTCTCCACTAACAAATACGTCGAGACTGTCAAAATCAATGGCTAGCAAATTAGACCTCTTGTCCAGCAGGATGTCAACTAATACTTCGCCTCCCTCATGCATGAGATAGAGCAGTCAGTTGGCAATAAACCCATTGATTCGATCATGAGTGGAAGTTATAGTCATGAGATTAGAGGGCTCTAGTAAGGAGCGTAAGTAAAGAATGTTCAAGAAACCTACCTAACACTAATGATTTAAATGCGTGGCAAGAAGAATCTCTCATAGGCTCTTTCTTCTCTATCCAAGCAGCACATCTTGTAAGGCTAAAACATGTATTACTCCTAAGTGCTCCATAAGAAGATTAGGGCATCGAGTAAGACCTACCTTGACAAACTCCCTCCTCTCCTAGTCATCACCCTCAAGAGATTCTACTGGAATTTCTAGTCAATGACACGCCATAAGATAAATGATTACTTCTAGTTTCCCTCCGAGCTTGACCTCTCAAGGTATGCCATCCCAGGCAAAAAATAAGTTGAACACTATTACTAGTATAAGATTTGTGGTATACTCATTCATTCAGGGAGTGCTTAAAGTGGACACTATTACTCTTTCATTAAGGTGGGATAAAAATGGCTCGAGTTCAATGATAGACAGGTTAGCGAATGGGACTTCCAGAATAACTTGAAGAACTAATGCTTTGGAGGAAACTAAGAGAAAAATAGAAATGCTTATATGCTATTCTATGAGAGAGTTTAATCACAAGTTCATGGGGCAAGCTTACATTTGTTGCCATAAAGCAACAGACTGATAAACTTGGTAAAGAGATAGAATGAAAGTTTTATCAAGAACAGACTGATCTATGATTCAGGATACATATAATTCCTCAAGGATCTTTCCAAGGAAGAAGGCAATTCACACCTTTTAAACTTCCTTGACGATCTCAACATCAAGAGAGAGCCCTATCACATCGACGTTGACTTGACTGATGACTTCGTACTTCAACCAACCAAGGATACTGCCAATTTAGCCAAGTATTAAAACATCTTATATAGAAAAGTATAATAATTTGGAGATTCAATCTTCAATAACTACGGAAACAGTGGAGACAATAACTTAAGCCTGTTGAGCCCGAACGAGAAGGGAACTGAGAACGATAAGCTTTGATGAACATTAAATTGAAATGGAAACTATTATTTAATATTTGTAAAACCATCACCTGGAAAGCTTACCTTTTTGCAGATAACCTAGCTCAAATAATAATATCCTTATCTCAGTAGAGGCGTGCTCCCCTAACTATTCCCGACTCATGCACTCATAAATTGACTTCCTAAGCATCTATAAATTTATCTCGTTCTACTCCACATCGGCTTCACTCATCCTGTTCAGCAACTCCCTTGTCTCCTACAGCAAAAGATAGTTGGATTTACTCACAAACTCATGTGCGAATTTTATCAGCTGCATACCCGTGCTTTTGTTGTGTTTGCTTATATGCTAGTCTCTGACAACCTTCTTAGGGGTATCTTTGGAGATGGGGTAATTTTACATTTCTTTGTCAATATATTGGCTCATTTTGTAGTGAGGTAAATCCTCCTCATAGCAGAGTATCTTGTTGACGACTTGGTGGTGGTTGGCGGTGGAGGGAACAAAGGTAGTTCTAGGTTTGAGGACAAATAAGATGATATTTGGTATTTTCTTCATAGGGTTAGAATTATTATATTTCTGCTAATAAATAGCTTTAACTATTAACGTCATTGTCAACACCACTATAGTAAAATTAATCGCATATCTATGTGCTGTTCATACTATAAATCAAATAGACAGTCAGTGATTTATCAATATTGTGCAATGTGCGGGATCTGTGGCTAATGCAATCGGAAATTTTCAGATGAGTGCAGAAACAAGATTGATTGCTATATACATAACTCTAATTGCTTTGCCTGCCGAAATTGCTATGGACAAGCTAGCCAGTCCTTGTAAAAATGTTCGAAATGCAGTCGTGAATTTGAGGCAGAGAATATGTTTTACGATTTTAGATGTCAAGCATATCTTTGCCAATACTAATTCGATGAAATAATTACAGACCACGATAAACAATAAATTCGCATTAAATGTGGGTGCTGGGAACTTGAAAAACATGTGCTCGCATTTCTTGCTAATTTCTGTTATCGATGCTCCAGAAAAATATCCTCAAAAAATAAATCAAGGCAGATGTGCTATTTATGTTTAACAGGCAATGATTCCAGAACTCATTAGGAAAGGTTATAGGTAAAATATAAACGACAGGAAGAATTAGAAAGATATATTAAATAGGAAAAATATGAAGAATCTGAAAAATATGAAAGATTAGAAAGATAGAAAAAATAGGTATATAAAAAACAGTTAAAATAGGAAAAATAGGAAAAATAAGGTAAATAGATAAGATATTAAAAGCAAGAAAGATAGCCAGTTGAAGAGAGTATTGACTCAGAAGAACTCTTACTTTATACTTAAATCCTGCGACTTCGAAATAAACTTGCAGATTCAAAAGAAAGGGTAAATATTGCTAGACTTACGATCGAATAGATCAAAAATGCTATAAAGCCCGAAGAGTGCCCCTTATGCTTATAAATCTTTAGTATTGACAGGAAACCTTTGATGGTATGCTTACAGTAGCATCTCATATGCTAGATTTGTTTTACCACGTCTAAAGGAATTGATACCTGTCCATTGTGCAGGGACGTAATCGACAAATAGAAGGTGGGAGTTTGCCGGTAGAGATTAAAGATACTATAAATATAAAGGTTGATTTACTAAGAAAAGCCTATAAGCCAAAATACTAAACGTAAAGGATCCAAGCAAACTGACAATTCCAAGAAAAAAGAGATGGTAAACAATAGCAAGGAGTCTTATGCAAGAAAAACAATGAAATTCACTGCCAAAAAGCAATCGAAGTGATCAAAGCACTTTGTCGAATATTAACTAATTTAAAATAACGTATCTATAAATTTATCAAATAAAAATAACCTGCTACTCCTCTCCCAACGAAATAATCATATTTTCGTAGTTATGGCTTGTTGATCTCCATTCCAGCCTTTCCCTATCTTCATAAGGCGCCCTGTTTACTTCTTCATTGGAAGGCAGTTATTCATCTAATTCTACCTTCCCCAAAGAAGTCAGTCCTTAGGTTAGTCGTATAGTCATTTTAGAGCCAATAAGCCGAAAGCTCTCTCCCAAATGTTACTCCTCTTCAGGTTCAATATTGTTTATGCTGGGGATATACTTGATCTTAATATGATTGTAAGGCTCATTCTCCTTCGAGTCATCTTATACAAGATTTTCTTTAAATGTAACTTAGGAAGTCTTTTTCCTTTCGATCAAGTTGAAAGCCTATGCGTTGTCTCTTTTGAAGAGAGGATGATGGAATTACAGTGGGTCTCTCTCTGATCTTTGCTTGTGGAACCCGTACATGTTAAGCTTAATCAAAGAAGGAGTACTTGACGAATAAAGCTACTCATTCGCTTATGCCGAAAGTATCTTCCTAATACCGCAGACTCAAAAAGGCTCACACTCATAATCAGAAAACTGTTGCCACAAGAACTCCATCGGATTATGTCTGCGAGCTACTCATTCTACATAAGGCAGACATTACTTCGAGAATAGTTTACAATTTATGGATAAAACCTGTCTTTTTACAAAGTTTACTCATTGTGAAAAATTATTATTACAGTCACACCCATAGAGCTTATATCTATATGTCAATAAAATGAGATCATTAATTTTTGATAAGCTTGCAAAACTTCTTAATATAAACGCACTAGTTTTCGTTGAAATATTTATGGTAAGCGTCGTCACTGGCTTTGGAGTTACGACTGGCTCTCTTCTCCTTGATGAGCATGGGGAGAATGGAGAGTTCAGATATTCTAAGAGTGGCCCTCCCAATATAGCTATTTTCCAAGTTTATTTTATTGACAATGTTCCTCTTTACTGCTCGGTGTATATTACTGAGTATATGATGTAATACTTATTGATGCAGCTACTATAGTTGTACTACCATTCATCTTAGAACATCTTGCTTGATTATTGCTTGATTGTGTCTTATGCCCTTTGGATGTTGAGTTTTCTAAGGTGTTAGTAAAACTATGCATCTTTTGTCTTTTAGCTTTATTATGAATCCTGAGTATTGCTAATATCTTATACCTTATCGCTTCTTGTGCTTTATTAAATTAACAATTAGTTTTCAAGCTATATTTAGTCCAAAAATGTTGATTGATTATAGTTTTTGTACTTAAGGAGAAAGAGGTTCGTGAGATTGGCATGCTGTAATTTCCTCTACTGCTGCAAATAAGTAAAGATGTAATCAAGTCTATAATTGTAGAGACAACAAACAGCATGCAACTTTTTCATTTAGATCAACTGCTTAATCTATACCTTTTAGATTTGACTATTAATTTCATTAAATAGATGTTAGTTATCGATTTACTTCAGTGTATCTATTTGGAGAACATTTTATATATGATAAATAATCCAAAGGATTTGCTAAATTCTTTAGGTCTATCCGTATTCGAATAGTATTACGTCATAATTTTTACACTGCTAAGGTAGTCTATCGCAAGAATCTGTCAAGATGAAAGGAATCTTCGATAGGCCTACACAACTTTTAAGCTAGCCATAGAATTTATCTGCCTCATTCTAGGGGTAAATTTGTCCCACGTTATGGATGAGTTGACTTTTTTTATTCTAATTGGCTTTTTCTCTATCAAGAGGAGTCATAAATTTGGTTATCATTTGGGCATTCTTTTAAATCTTTACCTTTTGGCTGATGGCTGTCTTAACCGATTCACTTTGAGTCGATTAGTTCTTTTATCTCAAGTACTTAGTTTGATTGTAATGGTTTCCACATTATTGTAGGTCTATATTCATTTCCTTGGCTATTGCCCTTACTGCTGAAGATTTACCAATTCCTGGCTTTCCTCTAACAACTAAAGCTTATAGTTTCCACGAATTTTATTTGATCTTTTTAAAGATTTTGCAAGACTTCTACTCTTCAAAGTCATTGAGGAAGCTGTCTGATTCTTCGCATATCTTGCCTTTATACTCGTTCTTATATTCGAAGTATGCATAAAGCCAATCCTTTATCTGATGGCCTGCCTTTACATTAAACAGCTATGAACAGCTAACGGGAGCGTACTTGGCACTCCACAAAGAGCGAGAATTGGACTGGAGGTACTTTTTAAGGATATTCTTCACTATTTTGGGTGGTATGGATACAAATTTCTCAATTAATATGAGTAGCTATGCAAGCTTAGGACATTTTGAAAGGAATTCTTCTACAGGTACAGTCTTAGCAATGGAATAAATAGTAGATTTCTTGGGAGATGCGGGAGGAGATAATCTTTGTTCGTTAGGACCAAGATTAGTGACTGGGCACATCCTCTTCTTTCCTTCATTATTTAGTGTTGGCTATTGTACATTTTTATCTTCGGTTTGTTTGCTCTTATTGAAATATTGAAGAAGATTGTTTGCCTTCTTTCCGTCTTTAGGGTTTTTCTTGTTCATGCCGCCAAAATTGAATACTTAAATAATAATGATGAAACACAATTGCTTTAATTCCTCAAAACTTTCTTTTAATACTGTCAATACTTGATTTTATTTAAAAAGGCAGTGTTAATATTCTAACTCATTAGTATAAAATAGTATAATCTTAATTATAAAGTGTCGTTGAATCAAGTGCTCTTCACTGGCACCTTAACCTTGCCCTTGTTCTTCTTTTCATACATAATCTCCTTGATCAGTTCTTCAGTTGCTGGGTCCCCCTTTAGTTTCTTAGACTTCTGAGCAGCCTAAAGTGCTGAGTCGAGCACCCTTTCCTTCAACAGCCACTTAGCGTGATAGTAGTGAGTGGTGTTATCGTTAGATTTCTTCTGCAGTAAGCTATCGAGGACTTGCTTTGCGAAATCAGCTAAATCCTTTTGAACCCAATCTTCCTCGATCTTGAAATAGCAACGAATGTAATTGAGTTTAGCCTGCAAATTCATGTTTTCAAGCTCAGATCTGTCCTCAGGTGAGTATGGGCTAGACCTTGATACGTTTTCAGAGATGTTGATGATAAATCGATATACCTTAGCAGCCTAAAAGAATTTCTTCCCCTGGAAGAGTATTTTGCCTTTCTATCTGTTCTGCTCGTAAAGCTTACGCTTGATCTCCATCTTATCACAGTTCCTGTACTCAATCCTATCCAAGTAAACCTAATAGTGAAGCCCTGTCCGATTCATTCCTTACAGCTATTTTTATTCCTCACCCAACTAGCTATCCTCAGTGATCACGCCATTCTCTATGAATTCGATTGTGGAGTGAATGATTTGGTCGCTTATATTGAACCAGGCCTTTTCCTTCACTCTCATCGATAGAATTGGGTCTCGAAGCATTTCGGCTTTGTCGCTAGTTACTTTGGCGTTGGCAATCTTGTCGAGGATTTTCCCTTCGTAGTCATACTTGATGTATGAGAAAACAGCATCAAATGGGTTTTCTGTCAATTCACTAATCACTTCATCTTTGCCGTCTTCAATAATGTACTTCATAGTGGTGCTATTGATGAGAATGGGCTGCTTCTAAAGCAAGAACCCTAAGTCCTTATGCAGCTTGATTCTGTCAACCTTTTAGTTCTTTGGTCTTTACTACTACTTCATTAATCAGAGTCAATTTATTATAATGAATTGACTTTAGAATGAATATGAGGATTAATACCTTTGAAAATACATATCAATAAAGCATCACCTTTTGATATCATTTATGTCTTCAAAGTCTAAGTTATTTCATATCTAATTTTATAATCATTATGAATTTCCTCAAATCATAATCGTATAGTCTCTCACCTGACTAGTACCTTTAAAAGTTTAAGAACCCACACCAAATCATTAGCACTAAGGGAGACCCCGATCTAAATTAAAAAGACCAGAACATACTCAATGATATCTTGGCTAAATACTATAATGACAATCAACAGTCCACTACGACCAAATAAAAAATTGTAGCAGAAATCACCAAAATAGTCAATCAGTGGTTAGCAGATATGGCATTTTCTACTAAGCACCCCGATTTCGACTATTAAGAATTAGGCTATGGATTGAAAGTCTTTGGGAGCTATCACTTAAAGACTAATAGTTTCGATGGGGATATCGATATGCTCATTATAGTTCCATAGTTTATTAATAGAGAAAGACATTTCTTCATAATCTTAGCCAATTACCTGAGAAAACATGAAGGACTCAAATAAATCTACACTATACGTAAGCCTGAGTATAATATAGCTGACGCAATTGTTCCATTGATCCGCCTCAATTTATACGAAGTGCAAATTGACTTGCTTCTCTCCATAATAAGCCAAGACTTCATTATTAAAAATCCTGATTTCTTTGAAGCAGATGCCAACACAGAAGTACCCTCCATCAACCCACAAGAACTTAGAAGTATTAATGGGCACCGAACTGCAGTCTATTTATAGAAAAAGTACGTATAAAAATATAAAAATTATCGAGTGACACTCAAGGCAATAAAGCTGTGGGCTAAGAACAAAGGAATATACTCTCAGATATATGGGTATTTAGGAGGGGCAGCTTTTTCAATAATGCTAGCTAAAATATGCCAGCTTTATCCTAACTACTCGACACTGGAGCTTTTAGACAGATTCTTTTTTATTTACTCGCATTGGATGTGGTCTATTTCAGTGATAATAGAAAAGAATAAACATTTGGAGAGACCTTTAGAGAGTTAAATGGTTATCCTGACACCCTTAGAGCCACATATGAATGCTGGCCACTATATTTCAAAGATAACAAGCAACATTACAAAGAAACACTTTAGAATAGCATCCAAACTTATTCAAGAGATTAACAAAGGCAAAAGAAAATGGTAAGATCTTTTCACTCCCTCAGATTTCTTCAACGAGTACAAAAATTTCATTGAGATCTCAGTATTAGGGGAGAAGATAGAGGATTTTCTTCCATGGAAAGGCAGTATTGAATCGAAGATTAGGAAGTTTATTCAAAATCTTGAGCAACACAATTAAATCCATCTTGGTGTATAGGTCAATCCTTATCCCAAGGCTTTCGCATCAAAGCATCCTAACTTCAAGCATTGCTATAAGTACTATATTGGCATCAAATGTAGTCCAAGCTCAGCAATCAACGATTATTGCGAAATCGACCTTACCCAGTCAGTCAGAAGCTTTCTTTAGCTGCTCGAGAGCTATCCTTAAATCGACAAGGCTCCCAAGTAAATCAATATAGGCTTTACTCATTTAACCAGATAGAGCATTTCGAGTGATATTCTGGAAGCTTTTACCAAGGCTTTTAATAGAAAATGATGGTTTATAAATAAGTAATTTGATGGATGAAGATGATCAAAGGTCTCCCTTGAAGTACTCCTTAGATTTATCTTGGTCGGGAATAATGGTCTTGGATCCGGGTTTCCATCCAGCAGGGCAAACGACCCCGTGCTTATCAGCATGCTGGAAAGCTTGAATAATTCGAATAGTCTCATCAACATTTCTACCCACCTGCTCATCGTTAATTGTTATCGATCGGATTTTGCCTTTAGTATCAATCACGAAGAGTCCTCTCAATGTTGCTCCATTGAGACCGTCCGATGGATCTTCCACAAGCACTCCATAGTTCCTTGAGATTTCCTTGGTGATATCGGCAAGAAGAGGAATTTTGATTTGTCCCAATCCTCCTTTTTCTCTTGGGGTGTTCTTCCAAGCAAGATGTGAGAAATGTGAATCAACCGAGACAGCAATAACTTCAGCTCCAATCTCTATATTAGAGTGCAGTTACTTCTAAATTCTTCGGCGTGCTCACTGTAGCTGATGATTTCAGTTGGGCAGACATAGGTGAAGTCGAATGGATAGAAGAGAAGGACGACATACTTTTATCTGAAATCGGAAAGCTTGAGAGTTGCGAAGGTGTTGTCTGGAAGAACAGCAAGGGCAGAGAATTCAGGTGCCAGTTGTCTTGGTGCTAGGGTTATTCCAAGAGCCAATAAAGCCAAGAACACACAAAGATATTTCATTGGTTTTATAATTTAAATATTTTCATCATAGATTGCTTTTGATCTAACAAATACTCAATAATAAAATCTGCTCAGTCCTTGGAAAGGAAGCCGTCTTAGATATAATAAGAATTTGGATGATTAGGTTAGGCTGGTCGTGTA
>JACCDV010312619.1_pt1 | contig 10397 bp, 12 predicted proteins | sample 7446131 | NCBI WGS metagenome assembly JACCDV01 (sample SAMN15323448, study PRJNA562643) | freshwater metagenome | isolation source: river surface water | place: USA:Blue River Watershed | collected 2017-08-17
CTGCGCCATAACACCAACTGTTTTCCAGGCGCAATTTACGGAATACAAGATCGGCTACGAGATCACTGGCAAGCAAAAGAGCTGCCAAGTGCGAATCTTCTTTGGGATCATTGGGTTTATTAGCCTGCTTATTAATGCGAGGTATGGTAGAAGAAATGGAAATAGAAGCCTGTAGTCTCGGTGAGATTCCCGTCTCTTCGTATGTATGATCGAATAATGGAATTTTCGGTCCTCCAATTTTGTGAGGAATTTCTGGGACTTTTGCCTTTTCTCCATTTGGGACCTTTATCAAAAAATCATTCAATATTTTTTTAAGCTCCACAATACCTCCGATCGCATCAATATTGCCGGCAATATAGATTTCCATATTTTCTTTTACAAAATATTTTTTATGAGCAGCAATAATGTCATCATGTGTTATCTGCATGATTGTCTCTGGCCATCCTAGAGCACTAGCAATGCGCAAACGGTGGGGGATATCATATATATTATTTGCACGCTCCTTCTTGATGTACGCAATCCTTTTTTCATTCAAGAATCGACCCCATGCTTCCTGGGTAATCACTTTCTGTTCATGTGCCCATGTCTTTTCGGTGAGTTTAGGCTCGCAAATCATGCTAAAGACCCCAGTTAGTGCCGTTTGAAAATTATGAGGGAGACATTCTCCGGTTACAAATAGTTCGAATAGGCCGGTAACAGCATTCAGGCTATCCAACATAACTGTTTTGCCAAATTCCTGAGTAGCTTTTTCATCCTCAAACATACTGGATCCATCAAATATGGTATGTTCCAAAAAATGTGCTGTACCTTCTTTGCCAACCTCATCATGGAAAGCCCCGTATCGAAATCCTATTCGCATGTGGATACATGGTGCAAATGAGAAATGGTTGGCATATACAGGAACGCCATTGAGCTCGAACTTGTCAAAGGCAAAAGGCTCGAATCTAAGCTCGGTCTCAATCAGTGTCTTCAGGTTCTCTGGGGAGGTATGGGTCATAAAGGCTATCATACATGGGAATTGGGCTGGACTAAAGGGCTGTATATCTGGTATAACTGTGAAGCACATCAAATATGCTTGTGCAATATGGTGCTTATAGTTTAGTGGTAAAACCCGGGTTTGTGGAACCTGAGTCGAGAGTTCGATTCTCTCTAGGCACCCCAACTGGTTTGATATGGCACGTGCAAATCCTGCTCAAAAAGGTAGGATGTATATATGAGAAACCTAACCTTTATCACTTCAAGAATATTAGCAATATTGATGCTTGGTTTTTTTGCATTGCAACCAATTTTGGCTATTGCTGAGGAAGTACCGATTATTCAAGATAAGGCGGAAATCATAAAAGCCCGTGTTATCAAAGTGATTGATCAAGGTGATAGACAAGCCCCTGGCACTGAGGCCAAACATTTTTACCAAAATCTCGAGGTGGAGATACTAGAGGGTGAAAAAAAAGGAGAAGTTGTCACATTTGAAAATGACTATATCGAACTTGAAGCCGGGGATAGGTTTTTTCTATATCACAGTATTGATGGACTAGACGGTACAGAGATGTATTCAGTTAGAGATGTAGATAGGCGTGGGCCATTGCTGGCTTTTGTCATACTTTTTGTAATCGTCATAATAATATTTTCTGGAAAACAAGGAATCCGTTCTGTTCTAAGTTTGCTCGGTAGCTTCTTTGTAATTCTATATGTATTAGTGCCAAGTCTTCTCAATGGTTACCCGCCAGTTCTTACAAGTATTGCCATTGCGGCAGTTATTCTTTTTCTTGCAATTTTTCTTACACATGGATTCAACCGGGAATCTGTAGTCGCTTTTGCTGGAACGGTAATGGCGGTGATTCTGACAGGATTATTGGCATATGTAGGGGTAAAAGTTGCCAGCCTGACAGGTTTTACTTCAGAAGAGGCCGTCTATTTGAATTTCAATACGCAGGGCACTTTGAATTTTGCTGGATTGTTACTCGGGGGGATTATGATAGGAGTCCCAGGTGTGCTCGATGATATCGCTGTCACTCAAGCAGCGGTTGTTTCAGAACTTTATAACTCCGCACCGCATCTTTCGAAAAAAGAAGCGTATAAAAAAGCATTGCGAGTAGGTAGGGAACATGTGGGTGCTTTAGTTAATACTCTGGCTCTAGCATATACTGGAGCATCACTCCCACTTCTGCTACTTTTCTCAACATCAGAATTCTCAATGTCGAGCATAATAAACCAGGAAGTATTTGCTACTGAAATAATTCGAACTATTGTCGGCAGTATTGGCCTCATCATGACAGTTCCAATCACTACTCTTCTGGCCGTATACGTCTTGAGGGGGTATAAAGGTAAACATCATGATGGTGCTCATATGCATGGGCACGCTCATAAGCATTGAAGTTTGCATTTTTCCACTTTTTCCATAATATAACGCATGGACCAAAGTCGGTCTCTCTGGCCGATGAGCTCAAGGCATTTCAGGTCAATGCGAGTGCGGGTACTCAGGATACGATCGACAAGGCAACCAAGAAGGGGATACCGGTAGAGGTTTTTTCTTATGCAGTGTAAAAACTTTGTCGATCGACTTTAAGACATTTATGATATTTTTCGCAAATTCTGATGAATATCAATTGTCTCCTCCGCATCTCTAATCAAATACACCTCATCATGACTTCCTACCTGCAATAAGTTTACGATATCAGCTTTTTCATATTCAAAAATTATTCTTATCTTATAATTTACAGAAAAGGAATATACATTATCAAGCCTTCCTTGCAGTTTGTGCACCTTGAGTTTTTGATGATTAGATGTGTCTTGAAAAAGATTGATTTTTTCTTTAACTTCTTCCTTCAGATGAGGATATAGCTTTTTATACATTCGTAAAAACGTAGCGGTATATCGAACAGTAATGTTGAGCATGGGCATTATTCGGCAAGGCTTAATTAAAGCCTTTGGCTAATTCATCCAAATCACCAGTAAATACCTTTCCTTCCTTAACTTCTTGTTTTGCTTGCATTATAGACTTTATAAACTCCTCTTCCTTGTAATTGATGATGGCGCGTCGAATAAGCTCAGCCTTGCTCGATACCTTGCCCAGTTCGACTTGTTCTTCGATGAACTCATTGAGTTCATTTGTGATAGGAACGGATATAGTGGTCATAGAATGTATTATAGTATAGTACTAATATATAGTAATAGAGATCCTTTTGTCAAATTGCCCATGTAAAAGGCTAAAATACCCTCAATTTCAATGCTTCTCCCTCGGTGTTTTGAATGTTTGTTATACTCTTCATATGACAAAAACATCCCAAACTGTCACATCGATAATCCTTTCTCTCACTGTTCTCGGTGCTGGATTCTTTTTTATACATAATAAAAAAGATCAGCCAAACATCAATCCGCCGAAAAACGCAAAAATCGTAGCTTTTGGCGACAGCCTCGTCCGAGGGATGGGATCTACTGCAGGAAATGATTTTGTATCCCTTCTCTCTCGGAGTATCGGGGCACCAATCATAAATGAGGGCAAGAGTGGCGATACGACAGTAACTGCCATGACGCGACTGGATGAGGTAATCGCGCATGATCCGGGTACGGTCATCATCTTACTTGGTGGCAATGACTATCTACGTAAAGTGCCAATGGAAACTACATTTGCAAATCTGAATACAATAATAGATCGATTAAAGCAAAATAATACGCGGGTAATCCTTCTTGGTGTACGTGGTGGCTTACTCAAAGACTTGTATGACGAGGATTTTGCTCAGCTGGCCAAAGACCAAGATGTCCCATATATATCCAATGTACTCGAGGATCTGATTGGAAACGATTCCCTGATGTCGGATGCCATTCACCCAAATGATAAAGGGTATGCAATTATTGCCGAGAGGGTATTGCCGGTGCTGAGGGAGGTACTTGAAGGTTAGTGAGAGGACAAGCGTTTGATAATCCATAGCCGGTTTTCGATGTGATATACTTTCTTCATGAATAATTTATTAAATATTTTCCCAGGCGGAGTGTCATCGAACATTGCTTCAGATTATATCGCTGACGGGGTATCCGCCATTTTTGGACTTATTATCATCATTCTAACAATTATTGCCCTATGGAAAGTCTTCGAAAAGGCTGGCCAGCCAGGATGGAAAGCACTCATTCCTATATACAATGCAGTGATCATGTTCAGGATCGCTAATTGGTCGGGTTGGTTGGTGATACTAACCATGATACCGCTGGTTAATATCGTTGTGATGGTAATTTTCAATATTAGGTTAGCAAAAGCTTTCGGAAGATCAGTGTTATTTGCAATTGGCTTGATACTAGTATCACCAATCTTCATGCTTATCCTCGCTTTCGATAAATCAGTATTCAGGGGTCCTTATTATGGAAATAATCTTGCTAGCAACCCGAATGGCAATGCATCCGAAGGAAGTGCGACTTCCGCACCTGCTGCTGCACCAGTTACACCATCATCTGCTCCAATCGATACTACAGCTACTAGTGTTGGAACCCCTGAAAGCACCGGCGGAGATACTAATCCACAGGCCTAAATTCTCTTCACCAAACACTCTTATTAATCTATGCAGAGAATACGATTTAATACGGTTACATGGTACTCGAAGATGCTGAGCTATCTGTTCATTTTCGGTATTTTTCCAGTAATTGTATTTTATATTGGCATGAGATATTACGAAGCAGTTGAGGTACTGAATTATGGATACGCTTCTGCTTCCGAGATTTATCTTGATGGAACTTATGGAAAAAAGTCATACCAGCAAGAGGATTCCACTGAGGTTAGGAATAATATAGAAGGTACATGGGAGAGCGTTGATAATAAATCCCATGTAATGATTGTAAGGCAGGATAATATGCTCTATGAAAAAAAAGATGGAACCATCACAGGTTCAGGGTCATGGATCATCAGGGATAAATTAAGCGAGACAAAATTTGCTGATATGCCAAGCGGATTGTATCTGCAGAAAAATATACTTACGAAGGGAGGAGAAGAGGCGACTGTGTTTTATGAGGTTCTTGATTTGAACTCTAGTATTATGAAATTGTCACAATTGGATAATGAAAATATTGTGACATTTACAAAACAACAAGGTACTAGGCCTTCAAACCGTTCACTTTAATCATCAAAGGGTTTCCGAGGCTTTTACCAAATCCAGATATTCTTGAATTGTAAGCTTCTCATCGAAGATGTCCTTTGCTGTATCCACCCCGACGTATCTGAAATGCCATGGTTCGTATATGTAGCCGGTATTTTTACCTTTGGGATAGCTGAGTATGAATCCGAATTTATAGCTATTTTCTGCTAGCCATATACCCTCAGGGGCTGTTCCAAATCGCTCTGTCGGACCTGAATATTGGATTGATTTTCCACTTAGATCCACAGTCGTCCCTAACTGATGTTCCGAGTGTCCAGCTTCTGCAATTCCTGCTAACCCTGCTTTGCCATTTGTACGAAGATAAAAGGCCGTCAATAATTCTTGTGTATGGGCACTTCGATACGCTGAGATAACCGCTAGATCATGTCCAGATCTAGAAGCGGCATTGAACATTTCTTCAAGTCTGCGGGCTGGTTCTCTAGATAAGCACATAGTTCCTGCCGTTCTGATAGTTCGGGGGAGTCTGATCAGGTCACTCGGTATATAATCTTTTGGCACTGCGATTCGTCTACTCACATTTTCATAAGATTTGTCTTGCTCTACATCAGCGTCTGGACATAAATCTTTGAAATACAATGAATCAAAGAAAAATCTAATTTCATTATTAAATTTTCCCTCAGGTCTTATGCCCAATCTTTTTTGGAGCGCAGTAATAGCTGCGTCGGTTTTTGGTCCATATGTACCAGTAATTGATCCAGCATCGAACTTTACTCCAGAATAAGGGGCTAGCTTTACTAAAAGATATTGCACTAGTCGGACATCAGATCCTTTTTGGCCTAATGATAAGTCCCTATATAGTCCCCCAGTATGCTGCCATTCTCTGGCGTAGGTAATATCAACTGACAGTTTTTCCAATGTTGTTTCTAGCATTTGTAGATATAAAGAAGCCCATTGGCTTTCTGGCGAAGGTTTGAATCCCTCGAGTACTGTGGGCAAGATAATATCGGTGCTTGTAGGAATCCATTGATGTGAGCTGGATGCAGTACCATCATTATCCTTATTACCCTCTGGCTCGATGATCAGAATTTGTTCGATTGGCCCATATCCATCATTGATAGATGCATAGGTCGGACCGTTTTCTCCACCCTTAGGTGACAGAGTTATACCTCGCAGTTCATACGCTAGATTTTTAAACATTAGCATGGTCTGAACTCGAAGTTCTGGGCTATTTGTATAAGAAAATGCCAATACAGAGCCAGCGAAAAGACTTATGATTATCAAGGCAATAGGGGTCGAAATATGCTTATGCATAATGGGATTTGCTATACTGAAACTGTTCAATAGATAGTAACATGGAAATTTCAATTTTTGCTTAATATATGGTGTTCAATATATCCCCAGTGGCTGGTACGATAATTTCTGCAATCGATTCTTTTGGAGCGAGAACAGCGAGTGTTGTGAGGAGTGATCAGCTCACTCCATTTATGGAACTTACTTCGGAGATTTTTGAACCGATGATAGTTCTAGTCGTATCATGCCTCATAGTCGCATACCTTTTGATAAAGAAAATGCGCTTCGATGCCTGGAGGTTCTTAATAAGCATCATTGGTATCTCAGCATTTGTTTGGCTTGGAAAGAATCTAATAGCGAGAGATCGTCCTTTTGATGGGGTTATTCCCGAAACAGGTTTCTCTTTCCCTAGTGGCCACGCAGCAGTTAGTGTTGTATTTTTTTATATATTATACCTGACCATACGGCCCCATATTAGGAATCTGGCCATACGTAGGATATATTTTATATTCTCATTAACAATGCCAGTCTTTATTGGTATGAGTCGAATATATCTCGGGGTGCATTATTTGAGTGATGTTTTAGCTGGATTCATATTTGGCGCCATAACCGTTTCCATAGCAATTCTTTGCAGTGGATCTTATGAAAGAAAGATTGGTTAAGGATTTGAGAGATAATCAGGATTATATCAATGATAAACAATAAGTATCAGACCGGTGCGCGTCTACTAAAGGGTATACCGATCAAAAACAAGATATTATTGGACCTGAAACAAAAAGTTGCTGGTTTTGTTGAGGCTAGAAGAACCAGACCTGCCATCGGTATCGTCCAAATTGGAAATAATCCTAGATCAGATGTTTATATTCATAAAAAAAAGACCTTTGGCCATGAGATCGGTGTAATTGTCCATCATGTACAACTACCTGAAAGCGCCACATACGGTGAAATAGAAACAGAAATTCTGGAACTAGCAGAGGATGAGGATGTTCATGGCATTCTAATTCAAATGCCATTGCCGAAGCACATATCCCCGAAAGAAATGCAGGTGCTTATGGACCTGATTCCGCAAAAAAAAGACGTTGACGGTTTGACCACAAAGAATATCGATCTCCTTACAAGTGACTATGATCATGCGATTTTACCTGCAACTGCAAGGGCTGTGAATTTATTGCTAGATGGATACGATATTCCTATTTCTGAAAAAAAAGTTGTAGTTATCGGGCGGTCGAATCTTGTGGGTAGGCCGACAGCAATTTCACTAGAACATAAGGGAGCGGATGTTACAGTTTGCCATAGTCAGTCAATAAATATTCCAACAACTTCCAAAAAGGCGGATATCCTAGTTGTGGCAACCGGGGTGCCAAACCTTGTTACTTCTCAATTTACTAACCCAGACCAAACCATTGTTGATGTTGGAATTAGTGTACTCCTCGGTTCTGATAATGATAATAAAATAGTCGGTGATGTGGATTTTAAAAATGTAGCCCCTATAGTCAAAAATATATCACCTGTACCAGGCGGTGTCGGCCCACTTACAGTAGCAGCCCTTTTTCTAAATCTTATGGATTGCTATAACAATCAAGCATAGGTTACAATAGTCATATGAATAATTTTGAAGAAAACAAGAACAACGAGACGGAATCATCAAAAAAGCAATCAATTATCGAGCGATTCAAACATATGCACTTCGAAATGAACGATGCGCAGGCGAATAAAGCTTTGAAAATAACTGGTCTAGTACTCATATCATTGTTATGTTTGTTCGTATTTGTTCAAACGATCAATGGTATAAAGGAATACAGCACGATCGGGGAGGCTCCTCTCAACCCTTACTCTATTACTGTTTCTGGTCATGCTGAGGTTATGGCGAAACGTGATGTGGCATCACTTTCATTTACATCATATGGAGAAGGCAAGACAACTAGCGAGGCCCAGACCAAAGCTGCAGAATCAAATAATAAAGCACTAGAATTTCTAAAATCCAAAGGAATACCAGAAAAGGATATATCTACACAAGGATATAGCACTTATCCAAAATATGACCAGGTAGTAAAATCATGTCCAGTCATCAGACCGGAAGTTGCCCTGGTGCCACCTTGTAATACATATGATCAGGTTATCTCTGGTTATGAGACTACTCAGACTATAGAATTCAAAATAAGAAATATTGATCAGAACCCTTCGCTCTCTGGAGAAATCATCGATGGACTTGCTGCTACAGGTGTCCGAGTCGGTAATATTTCTAACTCAGTCGATAATATTGAGGAGATCCAGAGCCGTGCTAGAAATGAGGCGATTGCAAATGCACGAATCGAGGCTCGCAAGATCGCACGGTCACTTGGGGTACGAATCACTAGAATCATCGGATATTATGACAATAACTATGCATATCCTGTGGCAGAGATGGATTTTATGTCTGCTAGAGGAGGTGACGGCCCAGCAAAATCAATTGCCCCTCAGATTCCTGGGGGAGAAGGTAAGATCACTGCAGATGTCAGTGTCACATTTGAGATAAGATAATTCGACCCTTGACAACAGTTGGCAAAACGGTAAAATATAGCCATTAACAATAAAAACACCCCACCGCCGGGGTGTTTTTAAATACAAAAATATGGCTGTAAATCAATACATTAAGGACACAATAGCAGAAATGAAGCATGTGAGCTGGCCAACCAGAAGACAGGCTATTCTATTTACACTTCTAGTAATCGTCATCTCAATAGCCATGGCAGCATATATAGGGGCATTGGATGCATTCTTTACAAAACTTCTAAAGCTTTTTGTAGCTTAATTACAATTTTCAACTAATTTTATTAAGGAAAATCCACTAATCTTGACGATTTTTCCTAAAGTCAAAAATCAATATGTCAAAACAACAAGCAGCAGGAGAGAGAAATTGGTATGCAATTCATACTTATGCTGGATATGAGAATGCCGTACTTCGAAATTTGAAACAGCGAATTGAATCATTGGGCATGGAAGACAAGATCTTCAATGTTGTTGTCCCAAGCGAAAAGAAAATCAAGATCAAGGCAGGGAAGCGAATCGAAGAAGAGGAGCGAATCTATCCTGGTTATGTCCTCGTGGATATGATCGTGACAGATGATTCATGGTACGTGGTTCGAAATACACCCCGAGTTACAGGATTCGTTGGTTCGGGAAATATTCCTCGGCCGCTCAATAAGCAGGAAGTAGACGAATTGTTCAAGCGCATGAGCTCCGATCAGATCAAACATACGACTGATCTTACTGTGGGAGATTTGGTTGCCATCACTGATGGTCCATTCAAGGAACTAGAGGGCAAGGTAGCCGAAGTTGATGATGAAAAGGGCAAGGTCCGAGTATTGGTATCAATGTTCGGCCGAGAAACTCCAGTTGAGTTGGACTTTTTGCAGATTAGGAGGGTTTAGTTTTAGGATTTTTTTTGGAAAAAGGAAAATGCCGCCCAACTAGCGGCTATTTTCTTACTTGACATGTATATACATTTGTATATACTTTTGATATGAAAATTGTTAAAGCGAAGAAGTGGGGAAATAGCTTGGCAGTTAGGATCCCTAAAGAGGTCGTTGAGAATTTTAAATTAGCCGATGGGACAAACATTGTATTGCATATGGATCCAACTAAGGGATTGATTGCCTTGATTCCTAGCGAGAAAAATGTTCCAACCCTCGAGGAATTACTTGCAGGTATTACCAAAGACAACATTCACCCTGAGACTGATTGGGGTAAACCAATGGGTTCGGAATTTTGGTAGAATAAATTGATCATTTCTTCATGTCTTGTATCGTAAAATCCATTGGTGATACACGATACATCAAGACAGACTGTATGGAACTGGTATGTTCCTGAAAAGGGCGATATTATCTGGATTGACTTCGATCCAGTGTTGGGTCGGGAACAGTCTGGAAGGCGGCCAGCTCTTGTATTTTCTTCTTTTGAATATAACAAGGTCACCGGACGCTGCATTGTTTGCCCAATAACCTCAAAGATCAAAAGCTATCCATTTGAGGCTATTTTGCCGGAATC
>JACCDV010644805.1_pt1 | contig 10393 bp, 12 predicted proteins | sample 7446131 | NCBI WGS metagenome assembly JACCDV01 (sample SAMN15323448, study PRJNA562643) | freshwater metagenome | isolation source: river surface water | place: USA:Blue River Watershed | collected 2017-08-17
CCCCTACTACCGTTTCTGCAACCTCTTCTCTATCAGGCAATATTGAACCCGATCTAGTTGGAGCAAAAAAATTGTTGGAGGCAAATGGCTGGGCACTGGGATCTGATGGGATATATGAGAAAAAAGCTCAGACTACAGAATCTAATCCTTCGCCAGTATTGCGACTAGCCTTCACAATTACTACTTCTAATTCACCGGAACTAAAGCGTGCTGCCGAAATTCTCAAAGCACAGTGGGCAGAACTTGGCGCAGATGTGACATTAGAGGTATATGAAGGAGCTGATCTAACCCAAAAGGTAATCCTTCCTAGGAAATACAGCGCATTGCTCTTCGGACAGGTTGTGGGCCGCGATCTAGATCTATATCCATTCTGGCACTCATCTCAGCGCAATGATCCTGGATTGAACATATCTTTATATGCAAACGCCAAAGCCGATAAGGCCATTGAGTTGGCAAGAAGCACAAATGATAAGGCTAAAAAATCCATAGCTGAAGCGGAATTTGTACGAGAAATCCAAAACGATATTCCTGCAGTCTTTCTTTTTTCACCAGATTATACATACCTTGAACGCAAACAAATCGGCGGACAGGAACTTCAGAATATAAATGACCCATCAGAAAGATTTATGGATGTACATAAATGGTATTTAGACACTACCTTCAAATGGAATTTTTAAATAACTAAAATAATAACAAAAAAATGAACAATAAAAACCCAAATAACCGACCTCCATTGAGGCCAAACCTACACAGCAAATCAGATAACCAAAATCTGGACGCTGTTTCAGAATTCAAACAGCTTGTTAACCAGGCACTTGAAGCAGAGAGTAATAATGATCGCTCAAGAGAGACTTTTTCTCCTGCTGGAAATGAACAGGAGCAAATCCCAAGTACATTGCATTACGATCAAATTCCAGCATCAAGCGAAGATGAAAGTCTCGGCGAGCGATTTGATCATGATGATGTTTTGCCCGAAGATCAGGTATTAGATGATGAAGTGGGCGGAGAAGACGAAGGTGCTGGTGGAGGAATAGAATCACCTGGTCGTGACACATCGTATGGCACTGATGGACAAAGCGGAGACCAGCAACATAAGATGAGATTAAAAAACGCTAGAAACCGTATGCGATCTAGGCCAATGGGTGCACCTCAAAAACATAGCATGATTCAGAAAAGCAATCCTAATGTTGCCATCCCACCTCTAGCGCCCGGAAATATCCGCGTCATACCACTAGGAGGAGTAGAAGAAATCGGTATGAATATGTCCCTAGTCGAAATCGGCAATGATATTATCGTCATCGATGCTGGTTTCAAGTTCAAGGATTCAGATCATCCTGGAATTGACTATATACTACCCAATACTAAATATCTTGAGGAGAGAAAGCACAAAATTAGAGCCATGATGGTCACTCATGGTCACCTCGATCATATCGGTGCCCTGCCGTTTATCATGGAAAGAATCGGAAACCCCCCAATCTATACTCGTAATCTCACATCATTGATGTTAAAGAAGCGACAAGCTGAATTCCCCCATGTTCAGCCGTTCGAATATAAGATCATCGAGGGTAATGAGAGATTGAAGATTGGTAATCTAACTGTTCAATTCTACGGTGTCAGCCACTCCATCCCAGATTCCATGGGTATTGCAATCGAAACTCCATATGGATATGTGACCACCCCTGGAGACTTCAAGCTCGATCATCGAGATGGAGTTCCTACAGAATTAGAGGAAAAGAATTATTCATTATTTGATGGAAAAAATGTACTTTTGTACCTTGGAGAGTCTACCAATATAGAAAACCCTGGATTCTCTACTCCTGACTATATAGTTAATGAAAATCTCGAAGAGATTGTCAAAAATTCTACCGGACGATTAATCATGGGAATGTTCTCTTCTCACGTTAACCGAATTGCCCATGTAATCCACGCCTGTGAAAGAATGGGAAAGAAAGTAATTATCGAAGGTCGGAGCATGAAGAACAATGTCGATATCACCATTCAGGCTGGAATATTGAAGGTCTCAAAGAGTGTCTTCATCGCACCCCAAGATATTGACCAATACCCACCAGATCGCATCGTCATCATCGCAACTGGAGCACAAGGAGAGGAATTTGCTTTCCTTATGAGAATCTCCAATAACCAGTACAAGCATTTCAAATTGAGCAGTAGAGATACAGTTGTATTATCATCCTCGATCGTGCCTGGAAATGAAAAGTCAGTCCAGAAGCTCAAAGACAGTATTGCGCGCCAAGGTGCAAAGATCATGCATTATCGAACCTCAGACGTATACATCCACTCTACAGGTCATGGAAATCGAGGTGAGATGGAGTGGTTACACCGCAAAATGCGAGCAAAATTCTTTATTCCTATCCACGGTCACCATTATATGTTGAGACTCCATGCAGAAATGGCCGAGCAACTTGGCATTCCAAAACAAAATATTTGTGTGCCCGATGATGGAACTATTATCGAGATCCAAGATGGGGGCACCAAGATGGTTAGACTTGCAGCAAAAGCACCTGATAATGTCGTCATGGTTGATGGCTTCACAATAGGTGATATTCAGGATGTGGTTATACGTGACCGACAGATCCTCTCTCAGGATGGAATATATGTTGTGGTCGGCGTTATCAATGCCGCGACAGGTCGCCTAAAGAAATCTCCAGACATAATTTCAAGAGGTTCAGTATATTTGCGAGAATCTCAGGAATTGCTGCGTGAAATTAGGTTCTTGGTAAAAAATACCGTTGAGGAAGTGACTCGTGAGATGCATCCCGTTAATATTGATTATGTCAAAGACGTGGTTTCAGATGTCCTCGGACGATTCATATTCCAGCAAACAGCAAAACGACCGATTATCATTCCGGTGATGATTTGTGTGTAGGGTTCTACATAGTCAATAATCTTAAAAACATAAAATATCTCACCTCTCATGGTGATGAAATTTATCCATACCACCCTCAAGAAAAATGAACTATACTACTATTCATGGAAAACATTCCTTCTCGTCCGCCAACTCGACCAAACAAACTGGATTCTGTTCTGCTCATATTCGTCTCTATCCTCCTTCTCTCATTCCACTTTTTCTTTGTATATTTCATTAACTCTACATATGTTAGTGCAATTGTAGGAGATACTGGAGTTAGCTTTGTTTATGCCATAGGAGCAGCTCTCAATATTATCCTTTTCCTAAAAGCTCCAAGAATACTCAGACGACATGGTTTACTAAATATGACCCTAGGACTTACGGTCGTAGAAATAATCGCTCTCATCATTCTGGCCTTTCCTTTCCACCCAGCAATGCTAATTTTGGCATTCTTTACGCACACAGCATCTGCACCATTACTCATATACTGCATGGATATGTTTCTAGAGCAATATAGTGCCAGAGAACGGACAGGGGCTATACGTGGGATGTTCTTAACAATGTGGAACCTTCCAACCGTCATCACACCATTTGTGGCAGGACTCATTCTAACTAGCACTAGTCTCGACGATAGTATTTCCATCAATGCCAACAATATTCTATCCAGTCTTCACAGTGCTGGGTATTGGAAGATATACCTAATCAGCGTCGCATTTCTTATTCCCTTTATAATTATTCTAAAGGCTAATTTTGGCGGAAAAAAAGATCCGTCCTATCCTGACGTGCATGTTAAAGAGACATTTATGCATTTGATAAAGCATAAAAATATCTTTGATGTATTCGTTGATCGAGTCTTGCTCAATCTGTTTTTTGCCTGGACCGCCATATATTTACCAATATACCTCCATGAATATATCGGTTTTTCCTGGAATCAAACGGGTATCCTCTTAGTCATGACTTCACTTCCATTTATTTTATTTCAACGCAGGATCGGTAATATGCAAGACGAGCACTCACAAGAAAAATCTTTGCTAATTGCTGGATTTCTAATCATGTCCATAGGATCAATTATGGTTCCATTTGTTACTGCGCAAAGCATGTTCCCTTGGATTATTCTCTTATTCATAACTTATACTGGCGCTAGTATCGTAGAAGTATCAAGCGAAAGTTATTTCTTCAAGCATGTAAGCCCTACAAATTCAGGGTTCATAAGCCTGTTTAGGATGACTAGATCAATTCCATATTTAGTCATACCACTCATCATTGCCTTCATACTAGCATTCCTGCCTTTTAATTATGTATTTTTGGTCCTCGGACTGATCATGCTCCTTGGTATACGCTATGCATTTCTCATACGATAAATAAAGTGTCTTCTTGATTCCTGTAAAGATGCACAAGTCATCAAGAAGACACTTTTATTTATAGGATATTAGCGACTATTCGCTCAATGATTGAATGGCAGAAGCAGTATTTGTTTTCTTTGCTGTTAATCCTGCGCATGTATTGAAAGATCTTACCTGCTCATTGTATCTTGCGATCTCCTCTTTCAGTGACTCCAAGTATGTATTATACTCACCTACTAGACTATTATATCGTTGGACATTGGCCATGTAAGCATCATCATTGGTTGTCGAAGAATCAATTTCCTTTCTGAGATCAGATAATATTTTTTCTCGACCCGCTAGATCAGCTGTATGTGCATTAATTTTATCTTTCAATATTGAATTTGGACCTGGACATGATGAGAGTGGTTTTGCGAAATGCTGAACCGCAATCCATTGTTCTTTACCTTTATACGACCCCTTGCCAACTGCCACACCAATTTCCTGGAATCTCGGATCCATAATATTCGCCTTATGGCCAGGACTATTCATCCAAGCCGTGACAACCTGTTGGTCCCCACCAAAATTTCCAAGCGCAAGATTTTCCCCTACAACTATATATTGATAATCGACATCACGAATGAGATCAGAGACATATACCCCAGTCGGACTTTGGTGTTGAAAATATTGATTTAAAAACATGTCCTCGAGCTTCTTTTCAGCGGATCTATTAAGTGCGGCATTGTTCTTGAGTGCAGGTAGCTGTTTATTTGTCCTCTCTTTATTTGTAAAAGAAACAATACCTGCAATACTAAGAGATGAGTCCTCGACGCTAATAGAATTATTCTTCGGAGTTATAATTCCCTTATCGCTAGAAGTTGATCCTGGTAATGTTTTGGGTCTATCTAATTCGGGTATTAATTCCTGGCTACCGGAAGTCTCATTAACCCCTGATACTGAGCTTGTGCCTATCGCCACCTCCCCTCCATTTTTATTCCAGTTTGATGTAGGACCAGAGATCAAAAAAAGAGCCCCGAAAAATAAAAGTGTCCAAATTAGAGGGCGTAAGAATGCCATATAATAGGCCCATTATACCAGATTTGCCTCAATGCACATAAACATCGGAATCTCCTTTCTGGCCGTATCCTCAGCTAATTTTCGAGGTCCTGCTTCAGTCTTTTTATGAGAACACCACTCTTCTAGCCTATTTGTAAAGAATCCATGTTTTGACAGTAATTTTATATATAGTTGAAGTGGTCGATGAAAGGAATAGGTTATTTGTTTTTTGGACCCAGATTTAGTACCCGGATTCATATCAATTGCAATTGTTGTCTCTTGCATATACTTGGATACTAGTCGAGATTGTACCTTTGACTTTGGATCAAAATACCAATCTGAAAATTGAGGAATCCTAAAACTCGGGTGATTGATGACGAATATGAATCTTCCACCTGATTTCAAAACCCTCGCACATTCACCTATAGTCTCATCCAACTCCCTTATATTTTGCAAAGCAGAGATGCAGGTCACTATATCCTTGGAACTTGACTCGACCATGGTTAGCTTATGAGCTGGCGCAACATCAAAGCTAACGTTGCTAAATTTGGCCGCCTGTTTTTTTGCAACCTCGATGAGTGGGGCGGCAATATCAATTCCCGTTACAGTGGCACCCTCTTTTGCATAAAGAAAAGAAAAATACCCTTGACCACATGCCAAATCCAGAATACGAATTTCCTTCTTTCCACTACCGATATTCAAAATTCTCTTTAGGTTAGGCCAAATAACCTTAGCCTGATATGTATCAGTATCTTTTAGATATTCGTCATACCACTCTGCAACGCCACCCCATGAGGTTTCTTCTGATTTCATATATTCAGCAATCTAGTACCAATAATCCAGTGTAGTTTTTCTGGTATTATTTTGTATCAGTTGATGCTTTTGGTTTTGTGTTCTTCTTTGGAGAAGGTATTGGCTTATTATTCATCACTTTTTTGACGGCTGATTTCACTGACTTTGCTCCAGCAGACATCGCACTTGCACTACCTTTTAGTTCCTTGGCAATATTTTTCCAGTGAGATTTTAACTCTGCTGTTACTGCAGCTAATTCGGTTCCATCTACCGTGGAAATTTTCTTGTATCGAGACATCACTGCATCAACCGCTCGATTGTAAAGGTCTTCATTAACTTCCTTTAGTCTTTCTACCTTTTCCAAAACCTCCCCTTTTGCTTTAATGACCCAACCTCGGATATTCTTCATTTTTTTCTGAGCTCCTTTGTTGTGGTTCAAGAAATAAATCCCAGCGGCTGTTGCAGCAGCCAGTCCTCCGATAATTCCAGCGGCCTTTAATCCTGCATGTCCTGATTCCTTGTTTGATGTATTTTTGTTTGTTGCCATATGTTTATACTATATCACGTTTATTAAGAACTCGTTAAAAGCCCGGTTCTTTATCCCCTTTATCCTGCTTTTCCTCTTTCTTCGAAGACTTCTTTTTACTTTTAGCTGCCTTTCCTATGGTATTACTAAAGAATCCGTTAAAAATCTTGAAAAGCATTCTGATGCCGAATCCCTCCTCGCTGACTTTCGCTCTGATTGCCGCAATGTCATTTGAGAGATTATCACTTTCAGTCTTTATTTTCTTAGAAATTAAAACTGCAGTTCTGAACAACCTTATTCCATAGAACAGTATTACAAGTCCCATGATTGTGAGTACGATTACAGCGATCGCAGTTATGAAAAAAAATATATCTGATTTTGCGAGGGTTTCCATACACTAATTATATCATGATTCACCCAATACTCGACCGAAGATAGACCCAGAACTAGGTGGTAATTCGCCATGTTTATTCGGTTCAGGATGTCCTTTGACTGTCATTAATACGATAAATAGAGTAAGCAACATAAAGTGAAATCCGAGCAAAAGGTAACCCCCAATAGCACCAAAAGGAGATACGAAGGCGACCAAAAAAAGCAAAGACATCCAACCTGGAAATCCTAAATTATGCAAACGTCTCGTAATGAGCGATAAGATGATTAAGGTTATTGGCGCAAATACAAATGGAACGAATAATAGCCACGCACCTGTGCTATCGAGCAGAATCAAATTCATCATTCTCTCTGCAAATAAAGGAGCAAAAAACTGAATCCAACTCAAGGCAACATTTGCCAAGATGAATCCAAGACCAAAAAAGAACAAGATGCCTATTATAAAATCCTTTCTCCTTAGTCTCCCTCTGAACAACCCTTTATGGCCTAGCTCAGCGCTAACTACCTTTACGATCGAATCAGCCATGCCACCTATTTTAGAATCGGTCTTTTTGAGAGGCGGTAGAAAATCATTCATCTCAGCTTCGCGTTGATGTCTGGTCGTATCTCTCTCTGCGGCATGATGAATTGCTCTCTGCACCTCCTCTTCATCCAATCCTGCTCGAATGAGCATGTCTTTGATATGGGCCAAGTCATTGCCAGCCTCAAGCTTTTGATTTATGAGGTTTAGCAGTCCCCTTTCAGGTATTGGCTGATATTCTTTATTCATGGTTAGAACTCCCCATCAATAGTTTTCAGATCTTCTTCTGATGAAGAATCAATTATGAGGGACATCTCTGCCTCTAAAGCATCATTAGTTTCTACGGTTGAAGGCTGTGGGTTTGAATTCTCTAATTCAGCTTGCTTTGCCATATATTCAACCTCTAGAGCCTTCATCTCTTGCTGATTCGAGTACCATTTCCAACCGACAAATCCCAAGGCTATAAGGACTATGATGATCAAAGCAATTGATAGTGCATGGCTAGCGCTTCGAGTTGGGGTTGGGTTAATTTGCTGAACTAGGGGCTGATTCTGGTTTGGGTTCATATTTGGTGTAGGATTTGGAATTGAGCTTGGGTTCATGATTATTATATTAGATTAAATTTTGGTTTATATATTTTGAGGAGAGGTAGAGGCAGGTGTTTGATCATCCTCAACAGGCTTAGGGATGGACTTCATTGCTACCATCACCTTCTTATATGCTTCTGCTGCTGACCTAATACTACCCTCAGCCGCCTTGACCAGGGCTCTGATCGCCTCGTTTGATGTTTCAGTACTTGTTTCGGCTGTAAGAGCTGTTTTTGTAGCCTCCACATCTGTCTTGGCCTTGGACAGTGCTGCTTGAGCTACATCGATAAGTGGAGTAATCGAAGAGATGTCGCCACCAGCGTCGCTTATCTTGGTAATCCTTGCAACAATTTCTGAATCAGCTTTAGTCAATCTAGTAATCATACCCTCCAGCTTTTTGTATATGTCCTCTATTTTTTTTGTAACACGCTCCTTGGCATTGGTATCAAGTTTTTTTACTATTACATCTTTTCTTTCAGCCCTCAACTTTTCGAGCTCAGATTTTAGTTCAAGTCTCCTTGCCTCGACTGACTTTTTTCGCATTTCAAGATTTTCCTTAATAGCTTCTACTCTTTTTGCATTATTTGCTTGCAAGGCGGCTCGGACCTCAGGGCTTGTACCCGTAGCATTTTTGAGTATTGAGGCACGTTCTTGCTTAGCATTCTTCCTAATATCCTCTGCTTTAGCGCGAGCATCATCGCGAATTTGATCCAATTTTTGATTACCTTCGCGAAGTACATCTCTGACCGGCATTTGGTTTGCTGGGTCGTTGGCCTCCACAGCTGATGCCGTTGAAAAACCGAGCAGTGAGAGTGAGAATAGACAGGTGATTATTGGTATCCTAACTGCGTAGGTTTTAGAATTTAGTGAAAATTTCATTGATCAGTATTATTAAATATTTAATAAGTAATACTGTATATTATATCACTTTTTGTTTGGAAAGCTCGATTATATAGTTGAAATCTTTTTCCAATACAGGCTGAATCGATAACCTCATACCCGGTCGGATGAGCATCATGTTTCTGAGCTTTGGATTGGACTTCATTTCCCTCAATGCGACTATTCGATTTAGCTTTTTGACAAACTTGATATCGACGAGAACCCATTCAATATTTCGGTTTGGTTCATAGTATCCGCTTTTCTTCTCTAAAGCTGTGGGGTCTGGATATGGCTTGGATGCGACCTTGCCAATACCAGCCACGCCCATGTCTTCCGGATTTGCTGTGCTCGAATGATAAAAGAGACAGAGATCTCCAACTCGCATTTGATCACGCATAAAATTGCGAGCCTGATAATTACGGATTCCTGACCAAGGAGTCTTGCCGTCGGCCTTGAGGTGGTCTATGGAATAGGTGTCTGGTTCGGATTTGAGGAGCCAGTAGTTCATCCTTACTTAAACTTCCTAATCACCGCTCTCACCACCGCCGCAATCTGCAGCTCATACTCTGGATATATTTTTTCAAAATTTTCGTTGGCAGGTTCTAGATATACGCGGCCAGCCTTGTCCTTGCGATAGAACTTGAGAGTCCAGCCACCATCAACCAAAGCCACGACAATGTCGCCTAGCTTGGGATTTTCGTTTCTTTCAACCAAAACAGTATCTCCTTCAGCAATATGAGCATCAATCATCGAATCCCCTTTTACTTCTAGCATGAAGGTATCACCCTTCACATCGCCAAGTAAAAACTCTTCCACGCTCGTATTGTCCAAGAAATCGGTCCTTGCCTCAGCAACTGTTGGTATTCCCGCCTCGACAACACCTAGCATGGGGACCTCACCGAATAGTGCCTTCATCGAGAGCTTGCCACGGCTGTCTTTCTCAAAAAGACCATCATCAACCAATTTGCCAATCAGCTTGAAAACAGCATTCTTGGATTTGAATCCGGTTAGTTTTTGAAATTCTTGGTATCCAGGCACTCGCCTATTGCTACGGCAGAATTCTGCGATCTTATTTTTATATAGTTCGAATGAATCTTTCACGGGATTTAGTATACCACCAGTTCAGATAGTCAGATTAGAACAAGAATGAAGCGAATGAGAATGTTCTAGCCATAGAAGCCTCGCTTTCGATCTTGCGAAGCTTGTGGACCAATTCTCGATGTTTCCTAGCCTCCCTTTCGTATGAGATACCTCGCATTATCTTTCGATCGATCTTCTTATTAAGGAATCCAATCTCTCGGTTGATCATGTACATAAGTGTGATTTTTGACATATATTCGTTTTTTTAAATACTAAATTTGTATGTATTTAGTATAGGTGAACTATGGTTCACCGTCAAGAATATATGCAAAGAAAGTTGTGGAAAACTATTTCGGAGACCCCACCCAACTCCCC
>JACCDV010715220.1_pt1 | contig 10393 bp, 7 predicted proteins | sample 7446131 | NCBI WGS metagenome assembly JACCDV01 (sample SAMN15323448, study PRJNA562643) | freshwater metagenome | isolation source: river surface water | place: USA:Blue River Watershed | collected 2017-08-17
GCTTGGCAACGTACAAGACTGATTTAGATTCCTTAATCACTTTCTCCAACATATTGTTGACTTTGTTAACTGTCAGCTCCGGATCTTCATCTTTTTGTCCTTTCCAGGTAATGACTATCCGCTGTAATTGATTTGGGTTATTACCTCGATCAAATGCATCTCTTTTGAGACATGAATATAACTGAGGATCTTCTTCCTTGAGACGATCAATATCTTCTTGAGTCAAATCAGAATCATCTGCATGCTTAGCCCAATCCAGATATCTCTTATGATCTTGAATGAACTTGTCAGTCATCACTGATAAATTTTCTAGCAACCAAACTATGTCATCTTTGCGAGGTAATCCTGCAGCAAAGAACTCTTCCGAAGTTGGCGTCGCATTCAACACACCATATAAATATTGATTTTCAATTCGCTCTAAGCGTAATTTCTTCCAGGCCAAGAGTGATATCTCATGCACAAGTGATGCTTCAGTCACACCTATGGGTTGAAAATCATCCTTAAAAATTTGGTGCAACTCTTCAAAATCCTCTTGCTTCTCACCTGGCAAGATTTGTTGCACTGAATAGGCACCCGTTTTTAGAGCATTCTGTGAAGATGCTAATTTCCCTAATTGAGTCTTAGGTCCGCCCGTTCCTTTACCTCGAGCCATCTCTCAATGCCTCACTTGTTTAAACACACACCAGGTCGATCATCAGGACTACCAATGAATTCAATACCTAGATCTGCAAAAGCTTTTTCTAATTGATCCAAAGTTCTAGCATGTGCTGGTGGTACACCAGATGCAGCTTCTATCCTTTTTATTGTTGCAACACTCACCCCAGACCCTTCTGAAAGATCAATGACAGAAAGGCGTAATAGCGCTCTAGCCGCTCTAATTTGGTCACTTGTTATTGATGCCATTAGATTATATAATGATACTATTGGTATAATATAGCATTCTGAGGTATTGATATGAATGTTCTACTAAAACTTATACAAAGTATCGACTTAATCTGCAAAAAACAATTGAAAAAATTGACGGGGCTTATGCAGTGTCGACTATTCGAGCCTATCGAGTTGATTTTGAACAATTCATCAAGTATTGCGAACAGCATGAAGAATCTGCTCTACCCGCAAGACCAGAGACTATCTGTCGATATATTCAGAAATTGATTCAAGACGGGAAGAGTTCAGCAAGCATAAGAAGGCTAATGGCATGTATAACGACTATTCATAAATTGAATCGCTTTCAAGATCCAACAAAAGACCCTGACGTCATTTTAGAAATGCGCCGAATGCATAGAAAAGTCGGCAGATACCAAAAACAGGCTTTTGGTATTACCAGTGAAATACTAGAAAAGTTAATACAGGCAACAGAAGCTGGTAATCGCGGTGCAAGAGATAGGGCCCTATTACTTGTTGCATACGATACTTTATACAGAAGAAGTGAATTAGTCTCTTTACTGATTGAAGATATTAAATTCAAAGACACTAATGAAGGATTGGTCGCTAGTATTCTGATACGTAAAAGTAAGACCGACCAACTAGCGAGAGGTAGAAGACTCAATCTCATCATCAGAGCAACATCAGATCTAAGTTTATGGCTTGAGCGATTACAAAATCCTGCAGAGGGACAATTATTTAAGGGTATCAATCGAGCGCAAAAGATTACTGGCTCATTGTCCTCAGGGCAAATTAATCGTATCTATAAACGATTAGCGAAACGAGCTGGACTAGATGAAAATTTAATAAATCAAATCAGTGGTCACTCATTACGAGTAGGGCATCCTCAAGATATGGTGAATTCAGGAGAAAGTATGCCGATGATTATGAGTAAGGGCAGGTGGTCAAAGACTGATACTGTGATGAGATATGTGGAGCATATTAATTATTAATATCCATTATCTTTCGAGGTGCAGAGGCTACGCTTTCGAACCAGTTATCTTAAATCGTGAGTACTACTATAGATCAGTGAGCACAGATTCAGGTGAATGTGCAGACCTATTGCACCAAATGGAAATTCGGATGTTTGAAGATCTCATCACACTCAAGCCAGAGCGCCACAAAAATCAAAAACTAACCGTTCATCAAACATCATTTTCACAGATTCTTCCAAAAATTCCCTGTGTTTAACTAATACAACAAAAACATCAGCAGTTTTAAGCGCCTCCTCCAAAGTCAAGAGCGTAAAGTGTTCATGTGAATCTATGTTAGGCTCGACCACCACTATGTCGTAGTCTTGCGCCAACAATACTTTAGCGATGTGGAGTGCTGGTGATTCACGTAGGTCATCAATATCAGGCTTGAATGCCAAACCTAGGCAGGCTACTTTGGGCTTGCGACCGGTGCTTGCAGATACATCTGCCACAGCAATCTTGATCTGGTCGATTGCCCATACGGTTTTGTAGTTGTTTACCTCGCGTGCAGTTCGAATAAGATGTGAGTTTTTAACATCACGCGCCACGATGAACCAGGGGTCCACAGCAATGCAATGGCCCCCAACACCAGCACCGGGCTGCAGAATGTTAACGCGAGGGTGGCGATTGGCTAGTTGAATGAGGTTCCAGACATTGATGCCCTCCTTGGCACAAATCAACGATAACTCATTGGCAAAAGCAATATTGACGTCACGGAAGCTATTTTCAGTCAACTTGCACATTTCAGCTGTTTTGGCATCAGTTTCGAGCACACTACCTCGCACAAATGTTCTATAAAACTCAGCAACAGCTGAAGTTGCTGCAGGGGTCAAGCCACCAACAACACGGTCGTTTTCAACCAACTCAGTCATGATCTTGCCCGGCAAAACGCGCTCCGGGCAATAAGCGATGTGGATTTGCCTGATGTCCACGCCCTCAGTCTTCAATACCTCTGCCATCTGCTCGGTTGTACCCACCGGCGAGGTTGACTCCAAAATCACCAAGTCACCAGGTTTGACAAAGCCCGCAATACTTTGCGTGGCAGCCAGTACATAATCAATATTTGGCTGTGGAATGCCTTCGCCCTCATGAAAAGGGGTGGGCACACAAATCATGTATACGTCACCAGTCTGTGGTGTGGTAAATGCTTCAAGGCGACCAGCGGACACTGCAGATCGCACAAACGCATCCAGATCGGGCTCAACAATGTGAATACGCCCTTGGTTGATGGTTTCAACTGCATAAGTATTTAGATCAACCCCAACCACCTGATAACCATTGCTTGCTAGCAGCGCAGCCGTGGGTAAACCAATATATCCCAAACCGACCACGCAAACCGTTTTCTTATTCAATTAAACTCCCCTAAGTACGTCAATGATTCGTTCGCAGGCTTTGCCATCACCATAAGGGTTATGGGCTCGTGACATGTATCTGTAGGTAGCATCGTTTTCCAATAGCTCAGACACATTAGCCACAATTCGCTCGCGGTTTGCACCGACCAAGATGACAGTTCCGGCATCGACCGCCTCTGGCCGCTCGGTCACGTCTCGCATCACCAGAACTGGCTTACCCAGGCTAGGCGCTTCTTCTTGGATGCCGCCACTGTCTGTCAGCACAATATGGCTGTACTTCAGCAGGTAAACAAATGGTTCGTAATCCAGTGGCTCAATTAGGTGTACATTTGGTAGATCCACTAAGAGCGTCTTCACCGGCTGAAGTACGTTCGGGTTCAAATGCACTGGGTACACCAAATGAACATTCGGATAGCGCACTGCCAAGTCTTTCAGCGCCTCGCAAATCTGCAAAAATCCGTCGCCAAAATTCTCGCGCCGGTGACCAGTAATCAGCAAAAAACGTTCGGTTTGCCATGCAAAAGGCAATTGGCTGTTCAAGAAATTGGTGAGCTCAGTCTGACGCACAGTATTCGAATCAATTCGAGCCAACACCCATAGCAACGCATCAATCACCGTATTGCCGGTCACCGTGATCTGATCTTCGTTGACCCGTTCATTCAGCAAGTTTTGTTGGCTGAACTCTGTCGGCGCAAAGTGCCAGCGTGTGACTTTGCTGGTTACCTGACGGTTGAACTCTTCAGGAAACGGAGCATACATGTCATGGGTTCGCAACCCAGCTTCCACATGACCAACTGACACACCTGCGTAAAAACTAGCCATAGCGGCCGCTAGTGACGTTGTGGTGTCACCATGCACCAGCAAGATATCAGGCTTGTGCTTTCGCAATACATCGCGCATGCCCAGCAACACTGACGCAGTCACGTCATACAAGTCTTGCCCAGCTTTCATTAGATTCAAATCAATATCCGGGCTGATTTCAAAAACCCGCAACACCTGATCCAGCATATGGCGGTGCTGTGCAGTCACACAAACCTGAGTCTCGAACTGATCGGGGTAAGCCTTCAATGCATGGTAAAGCGGCGCCATCTTGATGGCTTCGGGCCTAGTACCAAAGACCAGCATGATTTTTTTCTTCACTTAGCGATCAGTTCCTTCAATATCTTTAGCATATTTTCAGCCAATTGTTTGCGATCGTAACGCTTTGCGGCTGCCAATCCGTTGACTTGATAGCTTTTAAAGCGTTTTTCATTCGCGCGTAGCTGCAATAGCGCGTCAACCAACTGTTGGGCGTTGTCAGACTCAAACACTTCACCCACTTGTTCAGTCTGGACGATGGTAGCAGACTCCCCAGCCACGCCGTGCAATACCGGTATGCCCATACCCATACACTCAAACAGCTTTGAAGGAATCACGGAAGTAAACAAGTCCGTTTTGCGCAAATGGATGATCGAAAGATCCAACAGCGACCAATACCGCGGTACCTGATGCTTGGGCACCGACGCTACGAACACCACGTTACGCAAGCTCCTGGTATTGGCGCTCTGAACCAGTTCCGCTTTCTTGGCACCGTCCCCCAAAAACAAGATACGTATGCTCTCCGCCCCGGGCACTTGTTGGAGGATCTGCGCCGCATCCAACAAGGTTTCAAGGCCGTGAGCCAAACCGTGCGTACCGATATAACCCGCCACAAAGCAGTTGTTAAGCCCAAGCTCGAGACCCAGGCCAACATCTTTTGGCAGTGGTGAAAAATTGCTAAGATCCACGCCGTTGGTAATGACGTCAATCTTGCTGCCGTCTATACCGCGGCGAATTAACATATCTTTAAACGCATGCGTGACCACCACAATGCGGCTGGCTTGCCGGTACAAAAACATCTCGACCCGTTCCAACATCCTTATTATCAGCGAATCTTGCATCGCTCCCACAGCCTTGATAGATTCAGGCCATATATCTCGCAACTCAAACACCCAGGGTACACGCTTGAGCCCACCCACCATCCAGGCCGCACATGCCGTGAAAAACTGGGGGGAGGTACCCACTACTACATCCACCTTAGGTACAAACAGGGCAGCCACGGTGCCTGTCAGCATAAAGCTCACATAGTCCAACACTCGTTTGGCAAAGCCTTCGTTCGCAGTAATGTACGTCCAAACCCGTATGACCCGAATGCCTTCCATCACCTCGCTTTGCCAAAGGAGGTTCTTGTAACCATTAAACACCTTGCCCTTCGGAAAATTTGGCACACAGGTAATTACTGTCACTTCTGCACCGCAGGCTACCCACTCACGACAGTGCTCAAAGGTGCGGCTGGCTGGCGCATTCATTTCCGGCGGAAAATTGTCTGTTAGAAAAAGAATATGCAAATCAACTCCAGATTAATCTAACCTGAGCATTTCCGTCCTGCAGGTCTACCGCAATGCATTGGGTTGGCAAGGTTTTCCCAAACTCAGGAGAAAAAATCTTACGCTCAAGCCGGCCAGAGCCATTGCAGATCTGTACGAAGATCAGCTTGCCATTAGCCAACTTGAGATGAAATGAGTCTGGTGCAACCCGCTCGACACCAACATCTGGATGCAAGATGTAATGCGCTACTGCGGGCCATTCCCCGCTTGAAACCAAGTCAACTACGACCATGTGAGTCCGGCTAAGTTGCCAGCTGCGTCGGTGCACAGGTTTGCCGGGCAGGCGCTTATACCCATCGTGCGAACAAGCCACCGAAAGAACATCCGGGCGCTCTGAAACTGCCAAATCAAAAGGATAAGCACGTCGTGCCACCCGAAACCCACCCCAGACCTCAGAACTGCTTTGCCCACAAACTTCCACCGTACTGTGGCTCATGGTTTGCCGTTCACGCAGACGCTCCGGTCCCAGCCCATATCGCGAAGTACCCCCGTTCACGATCACACGTTGGCCAAACACTGACAATTCAAAGGATAATGTGTCGGCGTGGGCATGGCCAGGCAGATAATCCGGGCCGATCGGCGCAACGTCCAACAAGGCTACAGCGTCAGCACATTCCAAACGGATGTAGCCGCTATCAGCCCATTGGCTCAAGTGTAAGCCACCTCTATCATTACCAGGCTCACTGGTAGCAGGCAATTTAGACAATACCGCATCGTTACCCAGCACCCTGCCAGCGTAGGCAGTCAAGTCATCCGCAGTTGCTGCAATCCCAAAGGCAGCATCGTTAAACAATGCAATCTGTCCATCAGGATGCGTCATTCCTTGTAGCCAGTCCAACATCCGCAACGATACGTCGCACCATTGTGCGACTAATGTTGTGGACACCTGGTTAACATACACGCCGGTAATATTCAAAAGATCCAGTAAATCTTCCAGAAAGATCGCATGGTACATTGGGCTGCGTTCAAAGTTACCGCCGTCTGACAACACCTGCTCATGCAGCTCCCGCACAAGAATGCTCAAGCCTTTTTCCAACCATTGCTCTGCCTCGGAGCCTTCAAAATACAGACCCGCAAACACCAAAGCTTTGGCATTTGCAAACAAGTGGTTACCCAACAGGTGCACTTCCAGCCGTTTGCTTAGCCAACGTGTTTGGGTTGCCAAACTTTCCGCGCAGCCAGCTGGCAATGTGTTGCCTGCCAGCGCCCACTTCACCCAATTCACGATCCTCAATGAGGTAGGATAAGGCTCCCATCCATTACCATATGGGGGAGGGTTTTCAGCGACCCAGCGCTGCATCAGTGCAGAATGCCAAGCTGTTCGGGCATCAGCACTCGTAGCATTCAAATCCTCAAAATAGTGCAGGTTATAAAGCCAGAGCTTTTCCAATTCACTATCGTTCCAACCACCATTGGCGGACAAGTCGTGTTCAACTCCCAAAAACTTGAAACGGCACGGCCCCAGCATGGTGGGCTTGTGTGCAACCGGGGGTTGCCACTTGCCCTGCTGCACCCGCAAAGAAGGGGCTACGGCAACTATGGTAACTTTCGGCTGCTGCAACTTGAGCCATAACCGACCATAAAACTGTACGAACTTGAGATGGCGCAAAGTGTGCCAGTAACGCACACTCTTTACAGCCAAAATCAACGCGACGCCTCCGCAATCTCAATGCTAACGCGCGCTACCTCAACAATCTCTTCAAACGGTATTGGCGCACTTGCACCATTAGCCACAGCCTGTACAAAGGCTGCAGCGCATGCTTTCTGGCCCTTATCTTGCCGCCATAAATTCATCTTAGTAAAACCAGGCCATCCAAAGCCGGTTAACTTTCGATAGTTGTCTAGTTGCAGTACGCATCCTGCAGCAAATACCTCCAGACGCTCTTTGGGGAAAGACTTGCTGCCATTGGCAAAGTAATGCACGACACCAAACGAACCATCAGCAAAACTCAATTGAATGCTCACGGTATCGCGCGTGGGTGTTTCCATGCCCACGCGCTGCCATCCAGTAATCGGCACAGCAGCCAAGAAACGCAGCAGATCGATAAAATGGCACACTTCGCCAATGATACGCCCACCTCCTGCCTTTGGGTCCTGCGTCCAGTGGTCAGTCGGAATCGCGCCAGCATTCACCGTCATGATGAATGCCTTAGGCCCTTTAGCCCCATTAAGCAGTTGCATCATTTTCTGAACTTGTGGCGCAAATCGGCGGTTGAAGCCCATCATCACCATTGGTGCTGGCGAGTGCTGCGCGCAAGCGGTTGCATAAGCTAACTGAATTTCAGTCAGTTCATCCAGCGTCAAACACAAAGGCTTCTCAACAAAAACATGTTTGCCAGCCTCCAGTGATTGCAATACATAGTGAGCATGGCTATCATGTTGGGTCGTGATAACTACCGCATTCGTCGCAGCATCCAAAAAAAGCCGATTTGTATCGGTTGTCGTCTCGTCAAAGCCAAATTTACGCCCGGCGTGTACCCCACTTACCCCCGCACTTGAAGCCACACTACGTAGGTGCGCGCCAGCCATCTTGAAGGCAGGGATCAGTACCGCCGCTGCATAATTTCCGGATCCAATAAAGCTTATGCCATCCTTCTGAACTGCCGTATCGCCCTCAACCTTATGCAATGACATACCTGCTGTTTGCACACCCTCTCGAAGCAAAACTGTCCTAGTTGCTGGCGTGATCTCTAACCCCGGATACCGCAACAAAATCCCCAGCGAGGGCTCAGCCCCTCCAACTAGTTGATATGCCTTATCAGCCTCACGGATATCAAAAATATGAGAGATTAGTGGCTTCACGTTGAGCCGACCATCAGACATCATGTCTAGCACTGCCTCAAAGTTGCGCTGTTCCGTCCATCGAACGAATCCCACCGGATAATCTTGCCCCCTCTCTTCATAGTTGGGGTCATAACGACCAGGGCCATAGGAGGCAGAAACCTGGAAAGTGAGTTCTTTCTTGAAAAAATCATCACGAGATAAGTGAAGACCTGTTACACCCACTAACACGATGCGACCACGCTTACGACACATCAACGCAGCCTGATGTATTGGTTCACTACTATCAGTAGCCGCAGTAACGATTACTGCGTCCACTCCACGTCCCCGTGAATAGAGCTCAGCGGCTTTTACTGGATCCTGTCCTGCCGCCAAATCGACGACTTCAGCACCAAACTGACTTGCTAGTTTCAGCTTATCTTTATCAAAATCTAGGCCGAGCACACGACAACCATGAGCACGTAATAACTGGACAGTAAGCAAACCAATTAGACCCAAACCTGTTACAACCACGGTTTCTCCAAGCGTTGGCTGCACAAGACGTATACCTTGAAGAGCGATTGCTCCAAGCACAGTGAAAGAAGCCTCTTCATCAGAAACCCCATCCGGCACCTTGGCACAGAGATTTTTGGGCACATTTACAACTTCGGCATGCTTACCATTACTAATCACGCGATCACCCACTTCAAAATCAGCCACCCCTTTTCCACTTTCAACAACACGACCCACATTGCAGTAGCCTAGTGGCAACGGTTGGTCGAGTTTGTTAAATACAGCCTCTAGAGTAGGTTGAAGTCCATCTGTTTTAATCTTGTCCAGCACCATTCGAACTTTATCTGGTTGCTGGAACGCTTTATCAATTAGATTTGCTTTTCCAAATTCGACTAGCATTCGTTCAGTACCAGATGAGACTAATGTAACCCTAGATTCAATCAAAAGATGACCCATTTTTACCTTAGGAACTGGGATTTCAGCCAAAGAAGTTTGACCATTTTTTAAATTTTGTAATACTTGCAGCATTCTTAGCTCACAACAAATATGAACATCTAGAAAGCAGATTAATTACTCTAGTCATCTGTTGAATACCTCCAATTGTTATACGAACACATCCTCCAATAAGAGAATTGCGGTTACGTATATAAACACCATTTGCTTTTAGCTCACTACACAATTCATTCGGCTTTTTACAATGAAAGAGAACAAAATTTCCATGGCTTGGATAGTATTGAACATTATTATCTAAACACCATGATTCAAAGATCGATCTTGCAATCTTTACCTCAGAGACCCAGCTATCTATTTTCTGAATATTGTTAAGTGCATAAAGTGCCAATCTTTGCCCAATCATTGAAACATTTTTACCATTTCTTATCTTATTAAGAACACCTATAACCTCTAGTGAAGCGCATAAATAACCAACGCGCACCCCCGCCAATCCAAAAGCCTTTGAAAAAGTACGTGCGACAACAATATTTGGATAATCAGATATTAAATTTATGGATGATTTGTTGTCAGAAAACTCGATATAAGCCTCATCAACTATAAACAAGGTATTTTTATATTTTCCAGCTAAATAGGATATTGAATCAGGACTAACATAATAGCCACAGGGGTTATTGGGTGAGACGATATAAACAATTTTTGGTGAAATAATAGACTCAATTTGATGTTCTATTAATTCAACATCAAAAATAAATGGAGGCTCTAGATTTACTTTTTCAAGTTTTGCCCCGCATTGAGCAACATAAACAAAAAAGTTTTCGTAAGTTGGGCTTACTACAATCACACTGTCTTCACGATCTAAATATGCTCGACAAAGATTTTCTAAACCAACATCAGATCCGGGGAAAGTCAGAATATTTGCATCGCTAATGCCAAGATAATCACTTAATTTATCAGCAAGCTCAATAGACAAGTAATCCGGATACCAAGCCAATACGCCTCTCTCTCTTACCAA
>JACCDV011180663.1_pt1 | contig 10393 bp, 7 predicted proteins | sample 7446131 | NCBI WGS metagenome assembly JACCDV01 (sample SAMN15323448, study PRJNA562643) | freshwater metagenome | isolation source: river surface water | place: USA:Blue River Watershed | collected 2017-08-17
GCCACTATGCATCAAATGATTGGAAGTGATTTAAAAGTACTTGACCAACGGGTGAAGGGTCTGAAAATCTGGAGTAGTTGGCAGAAGTACCAAAGAACTGCATTGGCAATGGTGCAGGGCCAAAACCCTGCAGATTCTATAACGCAACGAAACCCTGCACTTGCCTTGCAATCGATCATTCGCCGATGGGACGCCGAAGAATATGCCAATTACCACGAACTTCGAAACATACATTGGGTCTCCAGAACTTTTGACCACGCAACCCTAGTACAGGCAATCCTTAGACTCACCGAGCTTCAGTATGAGGTTGTGCGCTATAGGACGCTTGCTTTGGGTTAGATTTTTTTAATAAACTATAATTTACTATGTTTAAGGTGGTAATTTCTTAAAAGGGGGTTACCACTTTTTATTATTCTGAAATTTATCGATAGTAATCATGAAAAAAATACATGTTTTCATCCGATTTCATTTAGTTAAGATTTCTCTTTATACATTACTTCTTTCTTCTATTTTTTCTTGTTCTTTAGATTCAAGCGAAGAGTCACAATGTCAGGGAATCCTATGTGAGTTCTTTGATGAATTAAACGTACAATTCGAAGAAACTGGTTTAGAAAAAGATCAGGGTTATGTATTTTTAAAATCCCATTCAGAAAATGATTCTACAACTCAAAGAATTATTATACGCTCCATGAGCGGCATTTATTATGCCTATAAATCTAATGAGGGTTGGTATGCTCAAAAAATGAATGACGATGAAAAATTTACAATAAATGAACTTGGCCACTTTCTTGCAGAAAAGGAAATTTTCTATGAAAAGGAATATTCACTTATGGTATCAGAAGAATTAAGAAAGATTAGAAATGAATTTTTAGAGTACAACAATAATGGCTATAAAATTCAAACAAATCTTATAAATACCATAGAAATTGACACTAATTTCATGCATAATAGTTTGAAGTATTGGAGAAAAGGAGAGATTTCGAATTATGATTTTTTAGATAGTTTTAATCTGAAGAAAAAAGGCCTTTTTTTTAGTTTTGATAGTGGGAATTACCAAACATGGCAAGATTTAGCTCGAAAAAATAAGACGTCGCAAATTGGCATTTATGACAAAAAAAAGAATTTTTACCCAATTACAAATTACGCATTTACGATTTGTTATTTCCTGAATATTGAAGATAGTTATGAGAAGCTTATATCAAGTAAAAAAGTTGTCACCCAACTTATTGACTTCAAATTATATAATGGGTGGTATGAAGGTAATTTTTTTATATACATCCCCCAAGAGAAGAAATGGTATGGCATTGATAAATTTGCCGATATCAATAAAAAGTATGGTATTTTGAATTCAAATAAATGAAAACAATCAAACAACGAATATTTCCTTTTCTCGGAATACTGTTTTTATTGGCGAGTTGTAGTGATGACCCCACAAAACAGGAAGTGTTCGAGGATTTTGTTAAAGAACAATTACCAGGAAAAGGAAAGGACCTGCGCGTCCAACATTTCATTTTGAACCATTATAATTTTCTAAATGAAGAACAGTTGTATAATGGCGAAGAATACGATACCAATCATGTATGTTTATTCATCAAAGACGGTCAAGACTTTCTTTATTCTTTTCGTTTGGTTGCAAAAAGAGAAAGTGAAGGCATTGATAATTATGATAAGGGTTTTAGGGTTTATAATACCAAAGGTGACTTATCTGAAGAAGATTTAAAGCCATTTCAAAAAAACTTCAGAAAACTCGCTTATTACCTTTACGACCAGAATGCTGAACATTTAAAATATAAACCTCATCAAGAAGTTTTGAATAAGCGCGATTTAAAGCTTTACAAACAAGATCTTAAACAAAGGTTGGTTTTTGCTAATGCAAACTTAAAACGTTTCGGATTCAAAGAGGTAGCAATTCATTTGATATTAAATAGAATCAGCTTATCCAAAGATAAAAAACACATATACTTGAGAATAAAAGAAAATAAAAATGAACTAATTCTTGACGTAAATGGCTATTCAATTGATGCACTTATTCACGAAGATGATAAATATAATTTCACAAGAACAGATTTAATAGTCTTATATAATACAGGTGCTATCCATCGATTAAATAAAATCAACACAGAATTTATTGAGAATTGTGATGATGTTAAGTCAGATAATTGCGGTTTACCTCATGTGACAAACTTATTTATAAAATATAAAGGCGTTTATTATGGCATTGATAAATGGAATGAAATTCTTTAGTATTGCAGTTCTATTTCTTGTACTTACAGGCTGCAACCAGACAGATTCTAACGCTAGAATTTATCTCAAAGTCAAGAATGCTAAAGATTATACTGATAACGAATACAAATATGAACCGTTAACACCAGAGAAAGTTGGTCTTTTTATTGTTTCCCCTTTGGACTTATCTAATTTCACATTCTATGATAGGAATCTTCATCTTATTGATCGTGCGAAAATCGAAGAAGAGGATTATTATGACAGATATTTTAGAGCTTCCATACGAAAAGGAAAAATCCATGGTTTTTTAAGAGTCTATGGAAAAGGTGGGAATCCATCAAATTTTAGTAAGGCATTCAAAAATATAGATGGTAAATTGCCTGCGGTAAATGATGAAAACTTAGAATTGGAGTTAGAATATTCCTTTTACTACGGAATATTGCATGGTAAGTATAGAGAATTCGAAGACGGAAATTTGGTAAAAATTGGGCGCTATTATTTTGGTAATAAAATAGGTGTAGAAAAAGAATTTTATTCCACGGGTAGATTGCGGAGCATTGTTAACTATCAGTATGGAAAAATGGTTTCTAAGAAGAAATTTCATGGGAACGGAAAATTAAATTCACAGGTTTTCTACGACCATGATGAACTTGCTATTCTCTCCAAAATTTATAATCAAATTGGATTATTAGTCAAGGAAATTAAAGATAATGAATCAGGACAATTGACCAGAGTTTATGATTTTGAAGCTAAAAACTATAAAAATTATCAATTAGATGAAAATGGTCATTTTATAGGATCTTTTTACAGCACCATTGATGAGGATGGTAAATTTGTATACGCAATTGATATCTCTAAATTGAAAAAAGGAGTGATAATGTTAAGGTATCCTCATCTGAGTATTCAATGCAAAATATCAGATAATGGGGAGCTCAGAAGTGCTAACATTGAGAAGCAAGTAGGATCATTTAAATATATATTCGACGATAAACTAACATGTGTTAGAAGTTATGAAGCAAATAAGCTCGTTGGCATTTATTTTCCTAAAACAAAGGAGATTCGTGGAAAAATTGATTATCACATGATAGATAATTTACCTTCTCCTTTTCTTTCGGAACATTTTCAGCAAAATATTATTGACTTAGTAAAGGAATATCATGAAAATAATTTGGGATTAAATGATCTTATAAACTTTCAAGTTGATCATCATTTTTAATAGAAAATGATATACTATCATTGGTTAATTATTGTTATTGTATCCTTTGTAGTTGGATTTTGTAGAGGAACTAAAAGAGCTAAGTTTTTTAATTTTGTGTTTCTTTCATTTACTACTCGTCACATTTTTAACCATAGTTAAATTGTTAAATGGGTCATACCAAAAGAACGAAACATGGCTGACTGCGTTTTCTTGTAATGTAAGATAGATTGAGAAGGTTGTTACAAGGTCTTTTCGGGTGAGGTATGAATTAACAACAACCTCAATTCCATCACTTGTTTGAATAACATCCTCAATTTCTAATTTTTCAACTAGCGAATTATTCTCGTAGAAAAATGTTACTTTTTTGTCCAAATCTACAACGTAGCTTCTATTTGTGACGTTTGGTTCAAAATTTTTAACATTTTCGAAAATTTTATCTTTTTCAGAAAACCCGCTCGTAATGTATAAGTCATAATTTTTAACATCAAACTTATATTTTTGAGCGAAAGAAAAAACACTGACGAGAGTGAACAAAGCTGTTGAGATGAATTTTTTCATGATATTCATTTATTAAGGTTTATTTTTTTTGAGCAAACTGCATGCTCAATGTTTATAAGAAGAAAAAACAAAAAGGTAACAAAACTTATGTTCTGAGAAATAAAATTTCTCGTGTAGAACTTACGCGCAGGTGTAACATGGCTTGGGATAATTCCTTTGGTAAATTGACAAAGGAGGAAAACGATTTGCCGTTCAGCGTTCCGATAAAAATTTCAATAGAAGCATTGGGTGAGGGTGAGCAGCCGGTTGAATCAATTATTGAACCGAAGAAAACAGCAATCACTCCCCATCCACCAAATGGATGAACCCATGTTTGTCTATTTGGGTGCCGCCGAGCATTTCGCCGCGCAGGCGATAGAAGAAGACGCCGTCTGTGTGGAGCTGCCCGTTAAAGTCGTAGCCATCCCACACGGCAATGCCGGTTTGGTCTTTGAGTTCGAAAACGAGGTTGCCCCAGCGGTTCAAGATTTGAATGTCATAGCTTTTGAAAGACGGATAAGGAAGCGTTATGATATCATTGATGCCGTCGCCGTTGGGCGTAAACACGTTGGGCACCCAAATGTCGGGGTCGGAGACGTAAATAGTGATGAGCGCGGTGTCGATACAGCCCAAGTTGTCTGTAATGGCTAGGGCAATTTGCTGCGGGCCACCTTGCGAGAAAGCAATACTTTGCGCAGTGCTCTGGAAAAATAAGTTGCTGCTATCGGGGAATATCCAAGTCCAGGTAGCGATCGGATTGAGACTCGTGCTAGCGTCAGTTAAGTTCACAACCTGATTGATATTCGCGTAAACTGGCGTTGCATTGATTTGCGCATCGAGGCCACTCACACTTGCCGTTAGCGGATCGAGTAAATACAAAATTTGGCAGCCGGCGGTGTCGTAAACAGTTACGCTGGGGTTGTAAGTACCCGTGTTAGGATAAAAATACGGGAAAGACAAGCTGTCGGCTACCCAAACTCCATTACCTAAGTTCCAGCTCACGGAGTCGATATTCGACGGATTGAGAATGGTAAACAACGCCCCTTGCGCACAAACCGTGTTGTCTTGTATCCAAGTTGGGGTGCCGAGCGGACCGCCGATAGATACATAATTGGCAACTGAGGTGTCGTCGGTGCAACCATATTGGTCTGTAACCGAAAGCATAAGATTGAAAGAACCGCTCGTTACGAGCGTGTTGTCTGGGTTTTGTAAAATGGAGTTGTTGCCGTTGCCAAAAGCCCAATTCCAATTGGTAATGGCGCCCATACTGGTAGAGGCATCGGTGAAGTCGCAGAAGAGCGGCGGGCAACTGTACTGCCCATTTGCGTTTACTGCTGCTCCGGAAAAAGTGAAAGTTGGTTCGGCTTGAGGACTTGAAATATAAATCGTTTGGTTTGTAGAATCAGTGCAACCATTTACATCAGTTACGACCAAAGAGATCGGAAAAGTCGAAAACAAACCATTGCCAGTTGCAGGCTGATTCAACAACAATAAACTGTCCAAACTCGCTACACTTGATCCAATATACCATTGATAAGCAAGGGGCTCTTGTCCTGTACTCAAGGTAGCAATGGTGCTGCTGTCCAGATTGCAAATAATGGTGTCTGAAGCGATGAGTGCGGTTGGTTTGGTGAGCGTAATTTGGACCGAAACAGGGTTAGACACACAGCCATTGATATCCGTTGCGGTAAGTGTTGCTGTATAAACGCCATTGCCAACAAAAGTATGGTTAATGGCCTGATTGACGTTGTTGGTAGTTACCGTCGTATTGTTGTCTGAAAACGTTGTGTTGAATGTGGCTAAGGGCAAGCCATTTGTTATGCTGTAGCTGGTATTCGTAAAACTCACTGGGAAAGGCGAGCAACCTGCGTACGACGGTGCTAAAAGCCCTGCAACTGGTTTGTTGGCCACGTAAATGGTTTGGCTGCTGGTAGAGGAACAACCCGCCGAATTGAAAACCAACAAACTGATGTTGTAAGTGCCACTGGCAGGATAAACGTAACTCACGTTTGGCCCGGTATTGATTTGTTGGCCATTGCCAAAAGTATAAATCCAGTTTCCGACGGGATGTGTTGACCAGGTTGTACTTTGGTTAAACAAGCCAATGGCGTCGCCTTTGCAAATGGTGTCGTCGGGTAAGAGAAAAGCGGATTGCAATTGCGAAATGGTGACGGCGAGGGTGATGCTATCTGAACAACCTGTTGTGTAGTTGTGTACCACCTGCTCAATCTGATAGGTGCCGTAATTGGCAAAAGCGTGGGAGGTGTTGCCTCCGTTGGGCAGGTCTAGCTGCGCGTTATTGAAATAGGTGTTGGGCGTGTTGTCGTTCCATTCGTAGTGCAGGGCAACGCTATCGCTGGGCTCGCCATCGAGCGCGGTGTTCTGAAATTGAAACGTGACGGGCAGGCTGCTAGGGTTGCACACTAAGGAGGTATTCGGATTGAATTGCGCAATTGGAGCTAGTACATACAGCACCGAATCTATTTCTAAAGTGTCAATACAGCCTCTGAAATCGACATAGAGCGTGACGTCTACCCAGCCGGTGTCTTGCGAAAATTGAAAGGTTGGGTCGTCTTGCGAACTAATGCCTTGTGAGAAATCCCATAAATAGGAGATTTCTGAGCTGTCGTAAGGCACCGAAATGTAAAATTCTGATTCAAATTCAACGTCGGTGTTGGCGCAGGTAATACTAGGGTCCCAGCTAAAGTCTATAGAGTCGATAGATCCAACCGTGACATATGGTGTTTTGATGATGGTGTCGGTGCAGCCAGAGGCAGTCGTGATGATCAATGAAACGTTATAAAGACCCACGCCATAGGTTTGCGGTGGCGGAACTTGTCCATTAAAAGTTTGTCCGTTACCGAAGTTCCATTGCCAGGAAACAATCGGATTACTAGGTGTATATGACGTATCGATGAACTGCACAGTAAATGGCGCACAACCTCCAGTGTCAAGAGCAAAAAAACCGGCCTCTACGGGCGTAATTTCGATGTAATCTTGAAGTGTTTTGGTTCCCGAACAACCTGCACTTGAAGTGTAGGTAAGGCTTACGTCATACAAACCACTGGTCTGATAGATGTGGGCGGGAGGGTTCGTTCCTGTATAGGTCTGACCATCGCCAAAATTCCAAACATAGGTTCCAGTAAGGTTGGTGGTGTTGAAAAACTGAATGCTTCCTGGTGCACAGTTAGCCGTGGGGTTGGCATAAAAGTTAGGGATGATATTGGCTTGCACAACAATTTGTTGGCTCGTGCTTGCAGAGCAGCCAGAATTGGTGTTTTGAGCCGTGAGGTTAACGGTGTAGGTACCGGGCGAGTTATAGGTTACACTTGGGTTTTCTGCGTTGCTTTGGCCCGCGCTGCCGAAGTTCCAGCTCCAGGCATTGGCGCCTGCAGTTGAGTTGTCTTGAAATGCAATGGGCTGCCCAACACAAGCGACAGCAGGCGCAGTGATGCCGGCCTGAAAATTAGAAACAACAATTGCTTGTGTTTGGCTGTTCACACAGCCCGTGTTAATGTTTGTGACGTTCAAAACCACTTGAAAGGTACCCTGCGTGTTGTAGGTGATGCTTGGCGGTGTAAACTGATTTGAGGTTTGGCTATTGCCAAAATTCCAGGCTTGGGTAAAATTAGCGCCTTGCGAAGAAGTATTCGTAAAAGAGAGCGTGAGCGGAACCGTACAACCGAGGCCATTGGCTGTAAAACCGACATTTGGTAGAGGATTCACCGTAATATACGCCGACTTAATTTCAGCATCAGCCACGCCATTGGCGTTGGTCGCAACAAGTGTTATGGTGAAGGTGCCTGCAGTGCTAAAGGCATGCGTTGCATTGGTACTTGTGGCAGAATTGCCATCGCCGAAATCCCATTGATAGGAGCTCAGTGCAGGGCCGCCGTTAGCCGAAGATGTGTTGGTGAAACTGACGTTTTGCCCAACACAAACCGTTAGCGGGTTGGCCGTAAAATTGGCAACCGGACTCTGGGCATAAAAACGAGTAGCAAGCCAGCTCAAACTGACTAGCAAGAGGCGTAAGTAGGTCATTACTCGTGCTTAACGCATAAAGAACGTATAAAGTTGCCTTTAAGGGTTGACAGACCTTAAATTTTCAGGAAATTGTGCTTCCATGGCCGGGAAAAATACATGACCTAAAATGAGAGGATTGAAAACGAAATATTGGCAACGCACTAATTCGCCGTCTGGCAATAGGCACCAGAAGCTGTTCATGTCCATATTGACCAACTCTCCAAATTCATTGCGCTGCACTTCTTTGCTTTTGATGCGGAACATTTTGAGGGCAATACGCTCATCTGTCGTCTTGACCTCGAGCATACAAAACGCTTGACTTTTTTTGACGCTATCCACTTGTTTGTCGGACAACGAAAAATTCTTTTGTTCAAAATGTATTTTTTGAAATCCTTGCAAGTAGCGAAACACGTTGGTGGTGTCTAAACTAGCCAATGGTTTGCCATTTTGTGTTACGCGAAAACGGTTGCCTTTGTTGTAAAGTTCAAAGTTGCGGTAAGCTTCGCCGTGAAACTTCGCTTTCACACTTTTGATGTCTTCCATTTGCAATGCCATAATTTCGGTACAAGCCCATTGACGCGGGTCGGCAAAAAAGCGCGGGTCAATTAGGCCGTTCATGCCGGCAAGCTTCATCATGACCGGGGCAGCACTCTTGCCGTCATCGGCTGTTTCCAAGAGCATAATTTGGCCGTAGTGGTCGGGAGTGGCGGGTCCTAAATACCAAGTTTTGGTCCATTCGCCGTCTTGGAAAATTTCTACCTTGATGTGAGAGCTAGCCATGAGTTCAGTAAAACGTTTTTCTGATTTCTGAGGCAGGTAACCTTTGAATTCAATTTTATTGAGCGCCTCTAATATCAAGGACACATTTGTTTTGGACACACAGCCCCCTTTGAGGTCGGTCCAGGAGTTGTTGGTTTTGACCAACGAGAATTGCTGCCCAAAAGCATCTGTGATGACAATCTTTGAAACGGTGTTGGTGTCTTCAATTTTGAAATTAAAAGCGCGTGCGTCCGAAGCACCTTGCCCATCTTGAAGGTTCAGGGCAAACCAAGTTAGGCCAGCTAATACAACAATAAATAGCGCGAGAATTAGACCTTTTTTCTTCATGGAGAGCAGATATTAACGGGTATAGCGTCTGAGGCGGATCCAATTCATGAGAAAGGCGAGTGCCAATATCACTAGTAATGGAGTCAGCATATTGATGCTTTTATAGAAAAGTGAAGCGCTTTTGATTTTTTCTTTATCGATTTCTTTGATGTCAATTTGGCGGCTGCGGATATCCAATACGGAGTTATCGCCCATCATGTAATCGACCATGTTTTGAAAGAGCTCTTGGTTGCCAAAAACAATAGGAATGCGTCTTTGGGCAAGCTCGGCATCGACTTTTAGTTCATTGATGGCAATAGGGCGGTACAAATAGCTGTTGATTTTCTTGGGGTCGAGAATGGAGTCGTAGCTGTTGCGGATAAAACTACCGTTGCCGACTACTAAAATTTTGGTTTCTTTTTGGCTCTCCTCTAAATAATTGGCGTCTTTGCTATTGGCAAATTCCGCTACAATTCGGTTTTTGAAATGCGACTGATAAAAGCCTTCAGACAAGCCAGCCACACAAAGTTTGTTGATTTCGTCGTCGGGGTTCTCAACTAGTTTGGGGTTCTTGCCATAGTTCAATGGAAGTGCCAAATTGACTAAGGGTTGCAAACCACTAGGAATGGCATTGCTCGAGCTCGTTAAAATTGGAGTCAGCTGCGCTTTTGGAACCTGCACAAATTCAATTTCGTTGGCATATTTCAAAGAAATAGGATCGACGTTGCGGGTCATTGGATGCAGGCTTGGCGTGGCAAGCATGTGGTAAAACCAAGGCAAAAATGCAGTTTCGGCAAAAGGGACAATTTTTGGCGCGCAATTGGCGTCAAGTACATAGTTTTCTTTGATTTTGATTCCGTAATCGAAGAGCAAGCGGTCGAGCAAAAGGTTTTTGCGGGACGTGTGGGTCATGCCCGTGGCATTGAGGGTATCTTCGTTGAGAGCGAGTGTATTCATGAAACACAAGAGCTTTCCGCCGCGCATGACAAACTGATCAATGAGATAGAGGTCTTTTTGCGAAAATGGAGTTTGCGGATCGGCCACAATGAGGCCGTCGACGTCTTGGAGCGCCGCAATGCTGTCGTTGAGCGTAACATCTTTGATTTGGTAGTACGGCGAAATGAGTGCGCGGGCACGCATGGTTTCTGCCGGGTTGAGTTCGCCGTGGCCTTGTAAAAAAGCTATAGTAGGTTTGCTTGTTTGGGTGAGGCGGCGCATGGCCGAAAGCAGGTTGTATTCTAAGTTGTTGAGCGCATTTTCGATGATTTCGGTCATTTGCTCAAGTGCGTAGGGGCGGCCAGGTTGCGTTCCGGGTAACAACTGAAC
>JACCDV010546518.1_pt1 | contig 10391 bp, 14 predicted proteins | sample 7446131 | NCBI WGS metagenome assembly JACCDV01 (sample SAMN15323448, study PRJNA562643) | freshwater metagenome | isolation source: river surface water | place: USA:Blue River Watershed | collected 2017-08-17
ACATGAATTAACTATTTTTTATTATTTAGTATAGTTAAAATTATTCAATTTTAATGAAAAGTAGATCATTATGATTTTTATGGTGAAACATTTTTGTATTATCAATATCAAAATAATTTTATTCATCCAAAATGATGAGGTCATCATCACCATAAAAGACTAACTTGTATTTATAATACATGAATTAACTATTTTTTATTATTTAGTATAGTTAAAATTATTCAATTTTAATGAAAAGTAGATCATTATGATTTTTTATTTAAATTTAAAGGATTTATAATAATATATAATATAAAAATGAATTATATTTGTCAATTTTGTAATAAAAAATTTGCTAATTTATCTAATTTAAAAAGACATAAAAATAAAAAAATACCATGTACAATTCAAAAAGAAAAATTAAAATGTAATTTATGTAATCTTGAATTTAGATGTAATAAAGAACAAGAAAGACATGAACAAACTAAAAAACATATATATAATATTAATATAAATGGAAATAATAATAATACTATAAATGGAAATTATAATAATATTAATCAATATTTTAATAATAATATAAATATTAACTTTCCATTAAATACATTTAAAAATAGTAATTTAGATTTAATTCAAGATTATCATCTTAAAGAATATTTAAATAAGATTAGTATTCATATTATGAATAGAGCTAATTTAGAAAATGAAAAAACATTATGCACTATAGAATTTATTAAATGTATAATTTCTATAATTAAAGAACTTAATTTTAATTTTGAAGATATTCAAAAATTTCAAAACAATAATATTAAATTATTATTCTTTTTAAATAAATATGTTAGAAATACGAATTTTATGCAATATTTAATTTTTGATATAAATTCTAATGATCAATTAATTTGGAAAGAAATTACATATTTTACTTTTATTAAAGAATTATTCTCTTTAATGGATTTAATTAGAAATAAATTTGATTTAGAAAAATTAAATTTTATTATGAATTATTTAGATACTCATTTTAGAAATAATCAAAAATTAATTGAAGAATATAAAGAACCAATTGAATCTTTATTAAAACCAATTTATAAAAAAATAGATCAAATTCCCAACCCAACACATATGGCCGATTTAGTAAAGAAAGAAATATTACCATATAATGGAAATGAATATGATATAGAATATTTAAGTATATCCAGGGATGCCATTATTTAAATGAGGGCCATACATATTATCTTCAGTATATGCTTTTGATTCTCCAATACATGTTTGTGTATCAACAAATGTGTAATTTTTAGAGTAAGCATATAGAATAAATTCTTCAAGCATATTATTAACATTTATAATATTATCATGTAATAATACTAATAAGTTATTACCAGAGTCAACTTGTGCTTTACAAACATTTAATATAGCAGTAGGATCATTTGGATTAATCCAATCAGTTGATTCAAAAGAAGCATTAATAATTATATATCCAAATTCATCAATAATAGCTTGAACTGCATCATCATAACTAAAATACGGACATCTTATATAATATGGTCTTAAATTAAATAAATTTCTAAAGATAATTAATTCATTATCATAAAATTCTCTACGTTTATTAAAAGTATTTAATCCTGTAAGTTCAGCATGTGAGAATCCATGAGTAGCAATAATATGTCCTGCATTATATATATCTTTAACTAATTCATATTTATTTTTTTTCATAATTTTTAATCCATTCATAAAAAATGTTCCTTTAATATGGTATTTAGATAATATACTTAATATTCCTTCAGTTGCAACGTCAGGTCCATCATCAAAAGTTAAGTTAATTACTTTGTTACCTACACAGTTCTGATAGACTTGGGCCGCCTTAATAGTTGAAATTAATAAGCTTAATAATAGTGAAATTTTCATTGTAATCTTTGTAATATTTATTATCTTTAATATAATAAAAAATCAATTTTAAATATGAAATTAAAAAAAATAATATAATATAATATAAATAATGAATAATGATAAAGAATTAGATAGATGTAAAGAATTATTAAAAATTTATAAATTATTAGTTTTAGCTAATAAATATAATGATTATAATCAAATATATTATTTATCAGATCGGGAGTATAATTTTAAAAAAATATATATTAAAAATAAAAAAAAATAATTGAATTTAAAGAAGTAATATAAATATATAATAATATAATCATGCCTAACTACCCAACCTCAGATAAACTTAAGGATTGTATGGATATGACATCATTTTATCATAATAAAATTAAAAATAAAAATGGTAAGTATGATAATAAAAAAGAATATATTACATTATTTAATCTAAATAATAAGAAAAATAAAATTAAATATGAGTTATATCAATGTAATTTTAATAATCCAACAAAGGGTAAACTATTACTATGTTATTCAAAATTTGCAAATCTAATGGAAAATCTTCATTGTATTGATGATGAGATTTCTAAAGAAACTTATATTAGTAAAAAAAATAATATTAAATCTGAAATTAAAGATTTAGAAAAGATTTTATCTAAATGTAGAGGTGAATAATTTTAGATAAATATGTATTATTTTTTTCTATCGTCATATGGTTTTATTTTAAACATATCTTTTGTATGATACCATATATAAATACCACTTAAAATATTTATTCCCAAACCTATACAACTAACTGATATATCAAATTTAGGATCTATGCTCATCCCTGCTCCAAAATATCCTATTTGTACAAAAGTATATATTAATAATATGATAGAAACTAAAATATTAATTATTGTAACATTTTCATGATATTTAGTTATAATTACACTCTTTCTTGTTGCATATTGTCTATCCATTTTTTAAATATAATATTCTATATTATTAAATTAAAAATAAATATTTAAAATATTAATATTATTCATAAATATTATTAAAATTATTAGACGATCTTCTAATACTACTTCTATATTTTGTTATAACATTTGGTTCTTGCCCAATTTGTGGTATATGTCTAGTTTGATATCTTATTGCCAAATACCCAAATACAATAAATAATATCGAAGATAAATTAATAGATTGATCTAGCCAATTAGGTATATCAACTTTTGAAAACCAGCATATTAATTGTATTAAACTATATATTATTAATATATAAGATACAATTGAATTAACAATAGAATATCTTTCTTCAAATGGCGTTACTACAAATGTTTTTAACCAACTCATATTTTTTATGTATATATAATAAATTAAAAAAATTATTTTTTTAATTCTATTGATAATTTTGGAAGGATATTTTCAAATATAATAAAATTTTCTTCCTTAAACATACTAATATTATATTTTAAATATTTAGCATCGTAAATATTTAAAATACTAATATACTTTATTTTTTTATTATATTTTTTTAAATAAAGAATATTAATTAATAGTAATTTCATTATATATTCTTTATTATTATTATTATTAAATGAAATAAACATTATTTCATTATCTAATAATAAATCTAGCATTATTGGAATATCGTTATTTATATATCCTAATAAGGAACACATTACAATTGATTCATTACATTCTATAATAGAATTATTAACAATAAACATAAAAGATAATAAATCTATCTTTTTAATTAATTTTAATAATTTAACATATGTATTATTATTTAAATATTTAATAGAATCTGGGCATAATCTATTGCAATGATAAATGGCCAGATTAAATAAATCTTCGATAACTGAACATGTCCATAAATCTAAATTTTGTATCCTAAGATATGAAGCAATTAAACAACTGCTTAATGTTAAAATATGATAATTATTGTTAATTTTAATAATGCATTTATTTAAATGATCGCCACAACTATTTATTTCAAAATTAACACTATTTTCAAATTTTTTATCAATTATTTCAATATTTTTATTTTCTGAAATATATCGTTTAAACGTATATTTAATAAATATTTCAGTAATGAATGGAAAAGTTTCATACATTTCTTTAAGTCCATTAATTTTTTTATAAATTTTTTCGATATGATTTGATTTTATTATATCTATCTCATTAAAACACGTATTCATAATATATCTATATGAACATAGATTTGATATTTTATTAATAATATCATCTAAATCTTTACTTTTATTTATATTTGGATATGTATAATTTTTATATACGATTTCATCTAAATTATCTCTTATTGGACTTTCATCCATATTTTCAATTTTTTGTATAAATTTATTATCATATTTAATATTTTTATAATTATCTATATGATTTATAAAACTATTAAAGTATTTAAATTTATTAGTATGAGTATGATTTATTTCCTTTATCAATTTGTTATTCATTTAAGTTATTTTTTTGTAATCATTTTACTTATTATATATTAAAATACTTATATTTTTTAATTTATAAATTAACAATGGTATAATTTAAAATTGATTCATTATATAGATAATAGTATAAAAGAGCATATAAACTATGAATCATAAAATATGGATATTTTTACCAGCTGATATTAAGTATAATATATTAATTAATTATCTAAATATTCATGAAAATATATTAATTAATAAATATATAGAATTAAATAGAAATAATAAAATTATTAAAGCAAAAAATACAATAGATAATAAATTATTGTATTATATATATAGACATATTAAAGAGTTTAACATAATTATGAACGATTGTCATTATCATATACCAAAAAATATATATAAAAAATATTATCCATTATGTTATCGAAAAAACCATATAGAAATATATATTAAAAAATTTAATAATAACATTTCGGAAAATATAATAAATATATATAATAATATTAACATAAAAGGTATTTATTATTCATTTAATGAATACATTGATTTATTAACTGATAATGAATTATTTATAATTGGTTGGTAATGATTTCGTCTTTCTCCTTTATAATTATAAATATGTGATGTATAACAGTTTTTATGTATAATTATACCACAATTATAAACTTCTAATAAATTTTTTATTTTAAAATTATCTAAATATTCTATTTTTAGAATTACTTTAATATTTGTATTTATTGGTTTATATTTATTTAATGTTAATAAAGATAAACATTTATTATCTTTATATACTGATATACATTTAATATTATTAAATTCTATTGTAGAAATTTTAATATCTAATATAGAAAATAAAACTACAATACTATGTTTATTATCATATTTATCTTTTTTAAAAACATGTGTTACAATATTATCATATTTATTATATTTATTTTCTAGTTTATTAGATAAACAATAAATATATGATAATACGTATGCAATTCCATCTATACATGTTGCCATAATTATTATATATTAATCAGTTAATTTTTATTTTTTTTAATATTAATCAAAAAATATTGTTTTAAAAATATTTTTAATAATATAGTTATCTATGGATGAAGAAAAAGAAATTTTTTTAAAATGTATTAAAGAAAGAAGTAAATTAAGAATTAAAATAATTTCAAATGGATATTTTAATAATGCAAATTGTCAATTTCCTAAAAATCTTCGTGAAGAAGGAATGATATATTCAGTATCAATAAGAAATATTAGTCTCGCACAATCAAAAAATGGTAAATATTTTTATCGTATTACTAAACCAATAAAAATACATAATTTAAATAAAGAAATAGTAAAAGAAATACCTATTAAAGTTTTTGATTTTAAAGAAGAGCCAAATTGTATTATTTGTTTAGATTCAGAAAAAGAACGAATATGTGTCCCATGTGGTCATTATTGTATGTGTGAATATTGTATTAATTATTTAACTAATCCTAAGAAATGCCCATTATGTCGAACTATAATAAAAACAACTATTTTACCTTCTGAATTATAATAATTATTTATCTTCTAAATTATAATAGTTTTTTTAAGTAAAAAAATAGAACTTTAGTATAAAAAATTACTTAAATAATTATTTTTTTTCTTGTAAAAGATATGTACTATAGTATACAGATCACTAAGATCCGCACCAAAAAACAAAATCAAAAAAAAATAACATCAAAATTTATAATCAAAAAAAAATTATGACCGAGAATATTATTCAAAAAAATAAACTAGATACAATTACAACAAATAAAATAACAATACCATATTATGAAGATTATAAAAAACAAGAATTTTTAAAAAAACAAAAACAAATTGAAAATCAAATTAAAATCCAAATCAAAGATCAAGAATCAAAACAAATTATTTTCCTAAAAGATCAACTTCAAAAACAAAATGAAATTCAAATTAATATAGAAAAATACAAAACTAATGACAATAATTATCAATATACATATCAATCTTTTAATCAACTTAATAAATATATTAAAACCGGAAATCAACAAAAAAATATTTTATCAAAAATTATTAGCCTTATAGATTTTAATCAACCAGATATTCATCAATTACATATTCAACAAATTCAAAATCAAATAGATCAATTAAAACTTACATATCAACTACATATATCAAATTTTGAATCTGAATTTATCAAACTAAGAACTATAATGTATAAAGATATTATAGAATTAGAACAGATGATGATGGCTAGCAATGCTAAAAACATACGCTGAAGTAATGCATAATTGCAGCAAAAATTAAATTTTTAATATTTAACTCATAATAAAAATTTAATTAATACTTCCACAACATATAGTAATATTCTATAAATTTTTATTTAGATAAGTATAATATATTTATCTAAAATTATTTTTTTGTGTATAATTAATTATGATATATAAACCATCTAATATAAAAAAAATTAATACAGATTTAAAAAATATAGATACTATCACTGTAATAAATAAATATAAAGATTTGATATTATCTAAATTATCTTTAAAAAAGAGAGAAATTGATTTTGTAATTAATAATACAAAAGCATGTAATAATGTAATTAAAAATATAAGTCATCAATATAAAAAACCACATATTATTATTTCTTCATTAGATGAATCATATATATTATCATATTGTAAAAATTTAGAGAAAAACAATAATATAAGTCTTAGTATAATTAATTTAAATAAATATGGTTATATTGATGATATATCTGAATATATAAATAATCAAACAAAATTAGTAATAATACCATATATAAATATTGATATTGGTACTATAAATGATATTAAACATATAAATAACCAATGTAAAGAAAAGAATATATTATTATATTCTAATATTGATTATTTATTTTGTAGAACAAATAAGTATGATTTTGGTGATATTGATTATATTTCTATACCATTTATAAATATAGGCGGCCCTAAAGATATATCATTATTAATACATAAAAATAATATAAAAATAGATTCAACTATTAGTTCAATAAAAAATATAGAATCTATAATTAATTCATTATTAGCTATTTCTTCATTTAAAATCAGTTCAAAAAATACTAAAAAATTATTTATAAAGAAATTGGATGAAATTTTTAATATTATAAATTATAAAGATTATATAAATATGTATAAACCATCAATATCAAAAATATCAATAATATTAATTGATAATAATTTAAATAAATATATATTATGTTTATCTATATTCTCAAAAAATAAATATATTAATAATAATAATTTTAAAAATATAGAAAATATATATTTACCTCAATCATCATCTGTTTATGATGAATATATTAAAAAAGGATATTTAATAATATCATTTGATAATATATATGATGAATCTCAAGTAAATAAATTATTAAAAGAAATTATATTAGTTATTAATAATCAATATAATAATTTAATTGAAGAGATAAAGGATACAGTAATAGCAAAAAAAAAACAAATACAGGCTCCAAAAAAAATAAAATTAAAATTTGATCCAAAATTAACATATGATATAACAGATCCAAATTTTAAACAAAAAAAATATAATATTAGAAAATTAAAAAGTGTTTTAAAAAAATAAAATATTTTATTTCTTTTTTTTTAACTAAAATGTTTCATAAGTTTTTTTTAATCATGTAACTAAGCAACTGGTTCAGGGACTGTATCTGATACAACTGGTGGTTGTTTTGGTTTTAAACCATCTTCAAGACGTTGTTTTAATTCACTAATAATAGATTCATAAGCAGGTACTTCCCATAATTGTGTTTTAATAACAGTTAAAAATACTAAATTAGTAATTGTTTTAGTAGACATAACTTCAAGAATAATTTTAGCTAATGGAGCAACACGATCTAAGAAATCTAAAATAAGATTGGAACAAAATTTTTGATATTTTTCACTTACTTTTACATTACTAAATTCTTCATTGGAAGTTTTAATTTTATTACAAATACGTTTAATATAAAATTCAAAATTAATTTTCTTTTCATGAGAAACAGACATTTCAGCTACTTGTTCTGCAGCTTCATCAACACTAGTTTCAACTGGAACTTCTTCTTCAGTAGTAGTTTCGGTAACAACATCAGTAGTTTGAAAAGATGTAAATGTTGGCAATGAAGAATAAATTTTATATAATCGGCCGTTTTTAATTTCATCATTAAATACATATTTAGAATTAATAATACTCTTTTTATTTTTAATAAGTTCAGCCATGGCATATTGAGTAACTTCTTCAATCATCATATCAGAAAATACAGATAATACTTTAAAAGATGTATTACTAAATTTAAAACGTTGTTTAGAAAGAACATCTACAGTAACTGCATTGATATCGATATTTTGCTCGCCCTTCTCTTCCTTTTCTTTTAAAATATTACCTACTTTTTTTTGTACTTCCTCAGTAACTAAAGAATCTAATGATTCTTCATTTTTCTTTACTTTTTCAATTAATTGATCTAATTCTTTATTTAATTTTTCTTTATTTACATAATTTTTAATACGCGAGCTTGGAATAATGAATCGTAAATCTGTTTCATCATGATGTTCAACTTCATCAGTTTGAGTTGTTTCTTCATTTGATACATCAGTAGTTTCTACATTAATATCAACTTTAGGTTTAACTACTTTCTTTCGCACAATTCGTTTTTTTTCAGTTACATTATTTACTTGTTGTACGTCACTCATATTTGATTATTGTATCTAATAGTTTCAATAAAATATATTATCTTTTATTATATTATACTATATCTCCTGTCTTTAAATAGTAATTATTTAAGCTCATTTTAGTTTTATAAAAGTAATATTTTTTTATTATATTTAATATAAAAAATAAAGAAATATAATAAATTAAAAAAAAAATATTAATTATATTTCTTTATTTTTTATTAAACCGTTTAAAATAATCTATATCATCATCATCTGAATTATTATTATGTAAATTATCATAATTTTCTTCATCAATTTCAGATGTGGCATTATCATTAGATTTTATTATATCCTTGCTATTATCTGATTCTACTATTTTTTCAGATTCAATTTCTACTATTTTTTCAGATTCTGGTTCGGACTCTATATTATATTCAGATAGTATAATAATATCATTTCTTTTTGTATTTCCGTCATTATATTTAGATAACAATACTTCTATATTTTCAGTTGATAACTGATCAAATGTTTTTATAGATTCATCATTTTCTGTTGATATTTGATCAAATGTTTTTATAGATTCGTCATTTTCTGTTGATATTTGATCAAATATTTTTATAGATTCATTGTTTTCTGTTGATATTTGATCAAATATTTTTATAGATTCATTGTTTTCTGTTATTGATTGATCAAATATTTTATTACTTTCATCATTTTTTTTGGTTATTTCTTCATTAATAGAATCTAAATTAATATTTTTATCAATTATAATTGGATTTGAATTATCATTGACTATAAATTCAGATAAATATTTATTTCTTTCTTCTTTACTTAGATTTGTATTTTTTTTATCATCTTTATTTATTAGTGGGGGTTTTTCATTTTCTTTTTTATCATTATAATATTTATATATAAAATATATAATACATATAGCTAAAATAGTTATAATAATAATTAAAATAACATATTTATATTCATTAAAAAAACTTATTTTTTTTACATTATTAGATTTTGGAATTTCTACAGAAGATATATTTAAAGGTTCTGAAGAAGTAGGTTTTCTAGATTCAACAGGTTTAGCTTTTAAAGATTCTTTCGTAAATTTCATATTTGGATCTAAAATCCTTGGAAGTACAGTGACAAAATTATCATTATTAATATTACGAACATCCATATTTTTATCAACGTAATATGTTTGTGATAAAATATAAATTTAAATATAAATTAATTATATTTAATATATAACAAATTTTTAATTTGATTTATAAATAAGTAAATAAATGAATGAAAAAATAATAACTTTATATAATTTAATAATTAATAAATTTGAATCTATTTATGAATTAATTGATTTATTTAAAGTTGATTTATTAAAATTTTTTAATAATGATTTTGATACAGATTTAATAAATAATATAGATAAAAATAAATTTATAGAATCTATATCGTA
>JACCDV010130381.1_pt1 | contig 10388 bp, 5 predicted proteins | sample 7446131 | NCBI WGS metagenome assembly JACCDV01 (sample SAMN15323448, study PRJNA562643) | freshwater metagenome | isolation source: river surface water | place: USA:Blue River Watershed | collected 2017-08-17
CATTTACCCCCTTTCATTACTGACTTATGACGCTACGGTATTACTGGCGGCGCATGCCCCGCCCGAGGCATTAGACCCCAATACCGATTGGATAAATACACAGAAATATGTTCTTTCGCACTCAACGCGATATCAAGAATCGTTGGATCGACTCACCTCTCAAGTCTCGCAAATTGAATTAAGCCTGTTGCGCGCGAGCATCGATCCGGCAGAACAAATTCGCCTGATTTCGGGATCCTCTACTGCGGTCTTTGTGCCAGGATTCATGGCCAGAGGGGCTAAAGCAGCCGCGATTGCTTTTAAAAATAAACATGATTTTGGGACCTTTCTCTCTCCGCCTGTGTTTCATAACAATGATTACGCAGGGTTATCACAAACCGTGCCATTACCCATGGTCTCGCCACAGGAATTAAGCCGCTTAGCTGATAAACAGCGTTTAATGTATGTCATTACCGATGATAAAAAATTATTAGTCGCGCACTCCATGGCAGAGATTCCCTCTCTTCGCGATTCTCGCGGAAATTACATGCATCATTATCTTTTTCATCCTGAATTGGCGTCCTTAAAGCCCGTATATGCAGCGGGTGATGTGGTCGTTGAAGGAGGTAAAATTCTTTATCTAGATAATAAATCTGGGCATTATTTACCGGCCGGTTCTCATTTAAGAACTTTGGTCGAAAAAGCCTTTAAAGATAATGGTTTTGAGGCGACGGGAAAATATCGAGAGATTAATCTACTGGAACATGATCCTATTCTTTTCACTAAAAAGCCGATTATAAGCAAGCACACTCTGAGCTTTTCTCCTGGAGGTGAAGCGCCCGTTTTTGCGACTTTGGCTGCTGGACAAAAACTCTCTGTGACGGCGAAGGACCTGAGCCCCCTACTTCAAGGCAAAATTGCTGAAGCAAAGACAACAGAAGACTTAATTCACAGTATTGATGGTGAAACCGAAGCCAGACTCAGAGTCGAAGGCTCTCCCGCAGATCGAGTATTTTTAGATCAGATTTATGAGATTCAAGAGCAAAAATCTGCCCTTCAAGAAGCCGCTCAAAAAACCATTGCTTTTGAAAGCATCATACGAAATATTGAAACCTTGCAGGGAGTTTCTTTTGCTCTCGGCAATACGGCTCAATTGGCCCATAAATTGGGCAATCCCGATTTAGCTCGAGGACTCAATGGCCTAGGCGCCGTGGCCTCACTCGGCGCGGGACTTCAAATGCTGAGCCTAGGATTCAGCTTTACGGGCGTCGGAACGGTCATTGCGGGCGCAACGGCTTTGATTTCATCTTTTCAAGACGAACAAGACGATGCATCGGGTCAGGTTTTTCAGATGATGGCAATCATTGATCAAAAGCTTGATATCGTTCTTCAAGAAGTTCAAGGCATTAAAAAATATTTGATTGAGTCTGATCGGGCCAAATTTAGCTTTTGGATTCAATCTTTTTTTCGTCTGGAAAATCATTTATTAAATATTCAAGAAAGAGCGCTCTATCAGGATTATCAGCTGTCCATGATTCGAATGGGAATTGATTTTTTAATCGACAGTTCTCATGAACAAGTGCTGTCGGATGCCACAAGCTACGGAGGAGTAATTCCCCTATCAGAGCTTACAAAGCCAGAATATTTAAGACTGATGATTGGACTGAATCGATTGATTGCAGAATCTCATAAGCCATTACTGACGGGAGTGGCGACGTTTAAAGCCGAAGAGACTCACGGAACATTGGCAGCCTGGGATGATCTCAGAACCTTAATAGAATCCGGAAAAGAATTTGGTTACTTTTCACAGCGATACAAAAATCCTAAATATCCGGCATGGGCTTTTAACCCCCGCCTTTGGGTCGGTGCGACCAATTTATACGCGAAGTTGCGTGGAGCGCCCTATCCCCAGGTTTATGACGGAAGCCTCAAGCAAATTCGAAATATTTATCAAGAAGGAGAGGTATTTCTCAATCAAACTCGCATCATCCAGAATGATTTGTATTCCCAGATGCCCCCGTATTTCCAAGCCGCTCTCAGCGCCATTGCAAAGATGCGAGCCGCGCTCACTTATCCGGAGATGTTGATCAAAATCGCCAGTGGTACTTTAGGTCAGGGTTATTCTTTAGGAACTTTGCCTGCAGGACTGCTTCACTCCGCACAAGATGATAGATTTCTATTTGATCGAGGAGGGTTTAAACATGCGTATGTGAATCGAGGAAAAGCAGACGCCATAGGACGTTATCGCGATTGTCACGTTCCTCAAGCATTTTACACGGCCGCCTTGGCTGGATTAGGAAAATTTAACGTCAATTGGATGCTCAAATTGCCTGCCGCACCGGGAGCGTCAAAGTTTTTTTCAAGATTGGCTGAAGCCCATGATTGCGTCACTGAAGATTGTCCTCAGATTAAATTCACTTCAAATGGAGGGTGGGAAATTTCCGTCTATCACGGGGTGAATGCGTATTGGTATGAGAATCAGAATTACTGTCGAAGCGCCCCTTCGGGAACCGAGTCCCACGCCATCAACCTTCTGAATGGGTATCGACGAACAGCGATGCAAGAAAAATCAACGGAACTGAGTCAGCTTTTCCCTGAATGGAAAATCGCTTTTTTTAATCTAGATAAAGCAAAAGTTGCTTGTGTAATCATCGGGTTTTCTCAAGAATTATGTGCGTCAATTCCTTCTGTTCCCAAATCTTGGATGGATTTCACACAGTGGAGCTCTGCTCTCATGACAGAAGTCAACGCTCCGCGTTCGTATCGAGACGCCCTGCCTGACTTTTCCGGGCTTTTACAACTATTGACTCAGATGCAAAAAAGCATAGAAGAAGCGCAGCTGACACTGTCCGTCATTCCCCCGGAAGCCCTCAGAAACCCGACCACGGAACAAGTGGCTCAGGTCATGACTCGATTACAATACAGAATCGAGTCGCTGAGTGATCGTTCCAAACGACAAGGACCGCTTTTTCTCTCAGGAGTGCATGCGATAGATGCTGCTGCTGCTGCGCAGCATGATCATGCATACACCCATCCCATACATCCCAGCCATCCCATAAAAGAATGGTCTTGTGAATCTCTCACGCCTGACTTAGCGCGCTGCGAGGATCTCACCGACCCCCATCATTGGCGATTACTTGCAAAACGAGATCCCAACAAGTCTTGGCAAGCGCTCAGTCACCACATTAACTTTTGTGAAAAACTTGAAAATGGAGTCAAACGCTGTGAGGGCCCGGATATTATCTTTGAAGAGCATGATAGCTTTCCAGGCATGCTGAATCTTTTATCCTCAGCTGTCCTCTATGGAGCTTTTTTTGCAGCAATCCCTGAGCTGGGTGGTGATCTTTTAGCCCATTACGGCTATCTCTCCAAAAAAAGAGTCGCTCAGTGCCAAGCCGCCTTAAATTATGGACTACTCACTCTTTCAACCCTCTCTTCACTGAGATCCTCCGACACACTTCCGCTCTTAGCCTTAATCAGCTTTTTCTTGACGTATGTCGCGATGATCCGTCACGGTTTCAGTAGTACCACTTCTCGTTTAGCCGGAAATACTGCGAATATTTTTGTCAAAAGTGCCGGAAGTCCCTTTAGTATTGCAGTTTCTGTTGCTCATTTGGCGGGAGGATATTTTGGCCTCGAAGCTGAAAAAGCAGCGATGCGAGCATGGACCGAGAAGAAGCCACTTTCAGAGGAAAATACGCTTTAAATCTAAAAATCTAGCTTCCTGCATCACAATAAAATAGGCTTGACGAGTCAGTCATAACATCAGTAGTTATTCATTAAATATTAAAATCAAAGCTTTAAATCAAAATTTTTAAAAGGACTAAAAAAGGAGTAAAAAATGCCCATTCTTTTGAAGCAATCTCTACACGAGCCTAAGACTGGCCGAGCCGAAGTTTTTATCGTGCAGCATGTGAAAACTGCCTCTCGAGGATTCTGTCCGTATGAAATTAAATTTCAGGTTCATCATTTAGATTGCGAAAAGATGACCAGGGCTTTAATGCGTCGTCAATGCAAAACTCTCAACGTCATGCGAACAAAAATTGATGAAGAAAGATTTGAATTTTCCCTCAAAGGGTCGGAAACAGATTTACTCGCTGGATTAGATTTATTAAAAAATTCACACTTCATGAGTGCGGAATTTTATGATTTGTTGGCAGCCCCATTAAAATTATCCATTGAGTTAAGCATGATCGTAAGCGCAGAAAAAAGACATCCCACTATCGCTTCATGTATCAGAGGACTCTCATCAATAGAGCCAACAAGGCCAAGCGTTTTCAAATACCTATTATCCAAAAAGCTTGGGGCAGGAGCTGCTTCTGGCGGGGTGACTCCTGTTGACTGAACACTCTCAAAACAGCAACGTCTTCAGATAGTGTTTTGGTAACATTTTCCAAATTCACTTTCGAGAATATCATTCAAGGTAAAATCTTCTTGGCGGCAGTAGCCTTTATAGTTTTGAGGAATTTGAAATACTTTATCAAGAATGGCGCATAAGCTGGAAGCAGTCGTTTGTTGAATCGCCGAATAATGTTTTTTGTTAATTTTACAGCCATAAATTTTTTTGAGATAACTTTTTTCGATAAGTTGACTATCAATCAAGCCCACAACTGTAACGTAAATCAGTACTACATCATTTTCGGTTGTGGGAATTGAACGCTCAAAAATTCTTTTTAAAGTATCACGATCGGTATTTAATCCCAGATCATGCATTAATAATTTCATAATTTCACAGTGACCAGGATAGCGAATAGTCTTATAAGATAAATTCTTCACTTTATTTTGATACGTTTCGGTTAGAGTTCCCACTCCACCTGAAGTATTAAAACATTCATAACTTTGACCATCAATTGATAAGCTCTCCAGGCCCTCGAGGGGTGCTGTATCAATAATTCGACCATTCACGATTGCAGGACAAGGATTACCATATTGATTAATTAACCCGTCTACCGACCAAGTAAGGCAATATTTGAGATTATTTCCGGACGAGACAGGGAGCGCGCCCACACGCAATGTCACACGATCCACTTCATCAAAAGATTCAATTAAATTTTTTGAAACAATGTTTATAAAACCTGGCGCCAAGCCGCATTGAGGAACAAATGCCTTTGAGCTGCCTTCCGCAATTTCTCTTACTTTTTTAGTAACTTCAACATCTTCTGTTAAATCAAAATAATGCAAATCAAATACTTTTGCATATGTCGCAATAAGTGGGTTTAAATAGTACGGTAAACAAGATACTAAGGCGTCGATTTTATTTTCCTGAATGAAGTCTTTCATTTTCGTAGCATCATTCACATTAAAGTCAATCAAAGAATAAGATTCTGCCGTATGGGGTTGAGGTGCTTGAGACTTTTTATTATCCACGCTTAGCACCCTATAGTTTGTATTACTTCCTAGCAAATCACATACTACTTCACCAATTTTACCACGCCCAAAAACTGCAATATTTTTCATGCTTTTTTCCTTTTTAATATTTCATTGCAAATATTGCTTACTATCCCTGCAGCTCTAATAACATCTTCTTGACTTATGCCATTATGAAATACAACACGTACAATCCTTTCTTGCCAAGCAAGCATTAATAAATGATTTTTTCGCGCTTCATTTACAAAATGATCGGCGGTAACCCCTAATCTTGTAACATCAAACATTACAAAATTAGTTTCTGTTGGAAATAATGAGAGAGCATTTATTTTAATGAGGTAAGTCGAAAACAGAGAGGCATTTTTGTTATCCTCTTCAAGAAGTGACATATTATTTTTTAGAGCATAGAGCGCCATAGCGGCCATATAGCCTGACTGGTGTAACGCACCACCAAACCATTTTCTAAGCTTTTTAGCTTTGCTAAACATTTCTTTTGGACCAATCAAGACAGATCCAAACGGCGCACTCAATCCTTTTGCAAAGCAGATTGATAAACCATCTACATGCTTTGCATACTCTGAAGGTTCAATTTTTTTTGCAGTACAAGCATTTAAAAGCCGAGCACCATCCATGTAAACCTTAATGCTTTTAGCATCACAGTATTGCTTTAGCTCTGAAAGTACTTTTAATGGGAATACCTTGCCACCATGAGTGCTTATAGAATTTTCGAGAAGAAGCAGCTTAGGTTGCGCATAAAGATCTCCAAACCTTGCTTTTCGATCAATTGCAGCCTCGAGATCCTTAACTGTTATAACGCCGTTATCTGTATGTATTGTATTTAATGCTACTTTACATAAAACAGCGGTTTGAGAGGATTCAAAAAAATTAATATGGTAGCTGGCATCACAGATAACCTCATCTCCTTGATTGGTTAAACTGGCAACCGCTATTTGATTTGACATCGTTCCAGTGGGCATAAACATAGCCATCTCTTTTTTAAAAAGCTCGGCACAGTAATTTTCTAATTTTTTTACAGTCGGATCTTCCCCGTAACAGTCGTCCCCTACCTCAGCACTCATCGCAGCTAAGAGCATCTCTCTTGAAGGCTTGGTAATTGTATCGCTTCTTAAATCTATAACCTGCGTCATTTCCGCTTCCAAAAAAGGCTTTCAAAGATCAATTTATGGTATTTAAAATTCTAGATCAAGCGGTCATACCCAGGACAGAAATCCTCTCACGCCGGTAAGGCGCCTGCGCAGTTACCTATTTTTTCCGTTTCATAAAAAAAGCCCCAGGACTTTTCTAATATCCCAGGGCTTTTAGATCGAGAAAAATTAAGCATCTACAGCGGGTGCTGGTGGGTCTTCTCTTCTGCTTGGTGAAAAAGATCTCAAAACAGGGAACACAGAAGCACGGGAAAACCCTGGGCCACCCGCCCCTGCTGGCCCCACAGGGCTCTCGATTGAAGTCGAAGAATGCACAGATCTTGGAGAATCAGCAGGAGATCTTGGGCTAAGTTCATCATCTGTATCTACAGACGAGGGTAAAGGAGAAAGATATAAGCTTGACTGCAAAGATGCTTCAATAAATGAAACAATCTCCTGATGACCTCTTTCACGAAAAAGATCCAGAATTTCTTGGGTCAGCGTTGCCCCTCTTTCTATTAATAAAGCAGCAGATGCTTTTAGACTTTCAGAAGACAGGTCTTTAGAACATCCTGCTAATAACTCGAGGGGAGAGTTTTTATTGTCATATTTAATATTTGGATTCACTCCCTGATCCAATGCCTGACGAATCATTTCTGTATTTCCAAACATGGCAGCTAAATGGATAGGTAAAAAGGTTCTATGAGTGAGAGTGTTGGAAAAAGCTCTTTCCATCACACCTAAATCTGAGTCTAAAAAACGATAACTGCCTTCTGGAATTCTATCACTTAAGGCACTACGGTTTTGTCTAAACAACTCCAGTAAATCTCTTTTTTCTCGTGGAGCAAGATGCGAAAAGCTTTCTGCAAGAAAAAGTTCTAAAGCTGTTTTTCCTTGATGCTTCGCTTCAAGGTCACAATTCCCTTTTTCGAGCAATAATTTAATCATGGGAATATTTGAATATATAACGGCAAAATGCAGAGGCGTTAGAGTTATTGGAGTCTTGGCTTCAAGCATTCTCATCTCTTCATAACTTTCGGGAGAATTAGGAATATACCTCAGACCTAGGGCGGACATTCTTTCATGTATTGAGCTCATTTTTTTTATCCTTTTTGTAATTTATTTTTTTTATAATCAGAACTCAGAGATCATATAAATTTCAGGCCTGCTTTTAAACTTCAATTGACCAGCGGGTTTTTATGATCCTTTCAGTATTCTCAAAAAAGAAAGTATTGGGAGAAAACAGCTCACACTTTGGGGGAACCCCTCAAAAATCATTGATCTGCTGAGAAATTAGATGCGTTTACCCTGTGTATTTTCTTAATAATCTTTTAATAGAAAAATGATACGATACTAAAAAAAATAATTGGATTTTTAATGTGTCTAAGAGCATTTTAATTTGGGTCGCTTGCCATGCTGTTGATAGTGAAGGGGTCGGTCCGAATGGCGATTTTATGGTTGGAGTCAATCTATTACGAAACCTTCTCTTGGGAGGAATAAATCCCAGATTACTGTCCATTATGTTTGTCAGTACAGAAGGTGGAGCGAGAAAGCTTGCTAAACTTTTTCCTGTAGAGGTAGCCCCAGTTGGGTTAGGGTCGGAATCAGGGAAATATCCGCTGAAGATTGATGACTATGAAACCTCTGCGTACTCAATTAAAAAAGCAAAAGAAACGGTTAATGCTGTAAGCGTTGTCATGTTCCTAAGCGCCAGCAGCTGCCATTTTATCTCTGAAGAAAATTTGTGCGCGCTGATCAATCAAAAAACTAAAGTTATGCTCAGTGGAGGTCTCCAGGGAGAGGGAATGCCCCTCCGAATGGGGTCTTGGTATCCTAACTTAATAAAATTAGCATATAAGTTTCCGAGTTTTTCTATTGATGAAAGGCTTGGTTTTGATGCGAGTTCATTCGGGCTTCCAGTCACCCCCTGCGACAGATTATTACCACCCGTTTTTCAGGAGCGTTATTTAGCAACCGCTAAGCGATTTGCCTTCGGTTATTATTCAAACGAGAATGCAATCGTTGTAGTCAGTAATTTTTTAAGTTTTTCTTCAAGCGCACCCTACTTAAATCGCACTTTTATTTTTGTAGGAAGTGGGTACCATTCTGTTGTAGGAGCTGCCGCGGATTATTTGATTGGGATGTTGGAAACATCTGATTATTTTGCGAGGACTGAACTTGGAACAAGCCTATATTTAACGAATTACAAAAAAGATGGAGAAATACAAGAGTGTTGCCTCAGGATACAAGATGAAAAAAGAGTCCTGCGCATTTTATCACCAACGTTGCTCGATAAGGCATTGTCTTCCATCCACATCGATCACTATGAGAGTATGAAAAATACTCACATTCAAGGACTGATGTCCCAGTCACATGGTCCGGTCTTGTGTACGGGCACGATGTCTATGCTTGAAGCTTGTTGGCATAAGGGTTTCTTTTTTTACCAATATTTAGACTGCAATATAGAGTTGATCAAGGCTTATCATAAAAGCCTAGAAAAAGAGTTATCTGTGTCACTACCCCATGAAGCTTCTCAGCACATTTTACAGATTGCGAAACTTCTTACTTTAGCAACTCATAATCCATCTTTTCTGATGCTTTGGAATCAATTATCAATACACTCAGCAGAACTCGAAATATTGACTGAAGCGAACTTAAACTTAGTCAGAAAAGGTAGAGATATCCACACCCATAAAATCGCGACATTGCTTCGTGATTTGGCTTTATCTGATGAAGGAGCTCCGTCTACTAGCATGGCTAGCCAAATTGCCCCTGCTTTTCGACCCCCTTCGACTCTCTTATTCCTGGGGCCTTCCCAGGTTATGACTTTTTCACTTGAAACTTTATTTCGAAGAGAAATTGTCTTGATGGCGCAAAAACAGTCTGCAGAATTTTCGCCTTTCATAGAGTCAGTCAAGGGTGGTCTGTATTCCCAAGCCCTAAGGCGTTTATGTACCAGCACTTGCACATTAGCTTATGAGATTGCCGTCAAATTACTTGATGCATTCGCGAGGGGTGTAATCAAGTTGAATATCAATGAAAAAGCCGGCGCTTCTGAGATGACCGCGTTACATCATGCGATCCGAAAAAATAATGACAAACTTGCCGAACTCTTAGTGGCACATGGAGCGGATAGAGAAATAAAAGACAAAGAAGGAAGAACTCCAGATAGCTATAAGAGAGCACCAAAAGAAGGCGCGAGCTTGGCACTTTAAATTTTGGGAGTGATTTGATTTGCGTTATTGAAAGAATGGCGAAGTAAAGCATGTCGCCAAAAATAAGAGCGCCCTACACCCGAACGACTGATGCTTCACCGGCAGAATAGGTTTTGATATTCCCTGTGCCCCTCAGATCTTCGATGCGAAGATGCCCGGAACTGTCGACACCTCGAGCGATCCCCGAAATGACTTTATCGCCTATTTTTAAATGAATTGATTGATTGAGAAGTAAATCAAATCTCGACCATTCTTGAGAAATGCTTTCAAACCCCTCTTCCATAAAGCGATTTAAAATTTGCCGTAAATGCTTGAGCAAGACCCCCACGATGATCGATCGATCTTGTATTTTCCCGGTCATTTCCTGGAGTGACGTCCAGGCTTGAGAAATCTGTGTAGTGCTTTCTCCAGAGATTTCTCTCGTCATATTGATATTCAGTCCGACCCCAACCACTAGTTCTGTCATTCCATGACCTTCTGCAAAGGCTTCTATTAAGATTCCTGCAAGTTTTTGAGCCGGGGAATCAGGATCTGAAAAATATAAAATATCATTCGGCCATTTACAGCCCAGTCGCCCTCCTGATTGCGTGACGATATTCAGGATGCCCAGCTCTTTTAGCGCATTTAAGATCGCTAAACTCATGCATAAGCTAATACCTCCGAGGCTACTCATGTCTTTACC
>JACCDV010211085.1_pt1 | contig 10388 bp, 5 predicted proteins | sample 7446131 | NCBI WGS metagenome assembly JACCDV01 (sample SAMN15323448, study PRJNA562643) | freshwater metagenome | isolation source: river surface water | place: USA:Blue River Watershed | collected 2017-08-17
GAAAATGGCTAAGCTTTTTCTCATACCGCTCAATATAGCCCCGCAATTTAGGGTATCGCTTTACAAAAACCAATAAAATGCGTTAATTTGTGTCACCTGACCCAAATACGATGATGCTACGAAGCATGCTCTTATGTTGCTTTTTGATTGGGGTGAATTTTTTCACCCAGGGACAGCGCATCATTTTTCGTAATAATTGCCTCACGGCCTGTGCTGATTGTAGCAAAGGCAGTACGTCCGAATTCCCAACCGTTTTTGAATTTTCAGAGGATCAGCCCAAAACCACCACCTATTTATGGGATTTTGGCGACCCGAGTTCCCCAAACAATACCTCCAACGAACGAACCGGAAAACATCAATACTGCACCCCCGGTGAAAAAACGGTCACCCTAACCTTGCAGTCGGGAAGCACGACAAGACGCTTTACCCAAGTTGTCCGAATCGGTGAGTTGCCTAAAATCTACTTAGGTAAAGATGAAAAAGATTCGACCATCACAATCTGTAAAGGTCAAAAAGTAACCCTTTCAGCCTTCGGAAAAGTAACAAAGCCGAATTATCCCGTGCAAATAGCCTGGTTTCCACGTGGACAAACGACCGAGCAAATTCAAGCCGATTCGGCAGGTTGTTATTCCGTTCAAGTAACGGAGCCCATTTCGGGCTGTAGCGTAGAAGCGAAAATGCAGGTTAAGATTTGTGGGGAGCGTGATCCAAATGCCAACATCAATAAATTCGTCGATGCTTGGTATTTTGGAAACGGTGCAGCCATTTTGTTTAACGGATCGGCCGACAATCCGAAGGATACGACAGGAGGCTTGGTGGTTCCCGAGGGGGTGGCTAAAATGACTGACCCGACCAATAGTTTGATTTTTTATACGGACGGACAAAAGGTATTTGATCGAAATAATAATCCCATTTTTGCCGTGGGGGACACCACGAAACGCCTTAACGGTGACCTTAGTAATTCGCAAGGGGTGACGATCATTCCCAAAACTACCTGCAAGGGTTGTCAAGCGGAATACTATATTTTCACCTTGGCAAAAAATGCTAAAGGTGAGAATTTTGTCTATTACAGCATTGTAGACATGAAATTGAATAAAGGGAAAGGGGGGATTTCCCAACTTAACCAGTTGTTAAGTCCGGTTCCTTCCACCGCTCGTTTACTGGCTTCCCAAGGTGGTCAAGGTTATTATTGGCTCGTTGTTCAGGATTTAAATTCCAATAATACCCGAACGTTTAAGATTTCGAACGCGGGTATTTCAGCACCACAGTCGAGCCAAGGAGGCACGCAGCTTACGGCCACTTCAGGGAGTGGATCAACCACCAAAATTTCGGTCGACTGGACTAAAATGGCGGTCTCCTTGCCCGGTCCACCGAAAAACAAAGTGGATTTGTATGATTTTGATCCGATAACCGGTAAGCCTACCTATCAAATGACCATCGATTTAGGCCCCAGCCCACCAGTGGTTTATGGCTTAGAATATTCGCCCAATAAAGATGTTCTGTATGTAAGTTTGAAGGGCGATGGAGTCAGTGTTCCATCCAAAATTTTACAATTTGATTTATCCTCGAAAGATTCTGCGAAGGTTGCTCAATCGAAGTCGGAGCTCTATTCAAGTCTAGAAAAAATAGGCGCGTTGCAAATTGACCCTGTATTTAATACAGTCATTTTTGTAGCCATCGATGGCAGTAATACACTAGCCAAAATAACCAATGCGAATGGACTATTGAATTCGACGGATACGACGATTGCCAAAGCAAAATTCGATCGAAATGCGGTTACATTCTCTACTCCGGGAGTTACGAGCCGTCTGGGATTGCCTCCGTCCATACCGAGCCCACCGGATCCCTCGAGCCCTCCAAGCATTACCAAGAAATGCGAAGGGACTAAATTTAAATTTACCATCGATCAAAAATTGTGTGATCCACTGAATAATGACCGCATCGATTGGAAAATATACGAGACTGTTTTAAGTCCTTTCCCCAATAAAGACGGACTTCTGGTTCCACTTGATCCGACGAAATTGATACATAGTTTTACCGGGCCAACGTTGGAATATGATTTTGCTACCTCTGGAAAGTATGTGATTGTTGCCGAAATTAGCAATAGCTGTATTCGGAATTTCCCTTTGGATGCGCAGGAATTTGACATTCAGGTGTTGAAGCCTACGAAATTGACTCCGATTTACAATCGTATCTGTAAGACGAATGCGGTCATTGCCCCGACCCAACTGCCGACAAGTTCAAGTCTTCAATACCTTTGGAGCAATGGGGCGACCACGCCTAGTATCAGCGTGCCCGCACCGGGTGGGGAAGTTGGATTGCTTTTGGCAGATTCAAAATCGGGTTGTTCGACCGTCATGAAAACACAAGTGAATTTCTTGGATACTCCCTATTTCATTCCTCAAGTGAAACAATCGATTTGCATGGATGAGCCGAAGCCCTATACCTTACAGTTAAATGGAGGGTTAGATAGTTTAAAATTTGAATGGAAATTTGGATCCACCTTACTAGGTACGCAGAATAAAATTCGAGTTACACAGGCAGGGAATTATACGGTAAAAATCACCGATTTAGATAATTGTAGTATACAACATACCTTTAATGTAGCCGATAAATGTGATCCCGTTTTACTAACTCCCAACGTATTTACGCCCAATGGAGATGGTAAAAATGATTTGTTTAGTCCGCAGCCCAAGAATCCGAAAAGAGCTCGAATTTTAGGTATGCAGATTTTCAATCGCTGGGGCGAATTGTTATTCACGACCAAAGGTCCCGAATTTGCTTGGGATGGGAAAGTCAATGGAATTCGTGTTCCACAAGAGTCTTATGTATGGCAATTGCAATACGAGTCCTTGGATTATCCGGAACGAGGTACCTTGACAGATCGTGGAGGCGTAATTGTCATCTACTAGTAGGCTCTTACCTCGATGCCCTTCATGAAATTCACGAATGATTTGTTAACCACCTGATTTCCACCTGGGGTCGGGAAATTACCTGTAAAATACCAATCCCCTAAGTGATTTGGGCAGGCAATATTCAGGTTCTCTACCGTTTGATACACAATCGACAATTCTGCATTCAAGTGTTTAGGGCGAACTATTTCGGCAATCTTATCTGAAATTTCTTGGTCGGTAAACGGCTGATAGATCGCCTTGACAAAATTCTCTTTTGAAGCAGTACCGTTTTCTAAGGCCATCAAGCACTTCAGGTTTACTTCATCTAGAATATGTTCCAAATTACGTTCCTTCAAAAGTGCCAAGGCTGCACGGAATGCCACGAATTCTTTCATCTTCGACATATCAATTCCATAGCAATCCGGGTAGCGGATTTGTGGCGCCGAAGACACGATAACAATTTTCTTTGGCGATAATTTATCTAAGAGGCTTAAAATACTTTTTTCGAGCGTCGTTCCTCGTACAATTGAATCATCAATCAACACAACGGAGTCGACATTCTTTTCGATTACCTCATAGGTCGTATCGTATACATGGGAAACCATATCATCACGCATCGCATCACTTGCGATGAATGTACGCACTTTTACGTCTTTGGAGATCAGCTTCTCGACACGTGGACGGAAGGTTAATAGCTCTTCTAATTGGTCTTCAAAAAGGATTCCCTCCATGATGGCCTTCTTGCGTTCTTTGGCCAAATGGTCTTCTAAGCCATCAATCATACCCAAAAAGGCACTCTCAGCTGTATTCGGGATGTAAGAGAATACTGTATGTTTTAAGTCGTTTTCTACTTCGTTTAGAATCTGAGGGATTAATAAACGTCCCAATTTTTTACGCTCGCGGTAGATATCTGGATCCGAACCGCGGGAGAAATAAATCCGCTCAAATGAACAAGACTTTTGCTCGATGCGCTCGATAAACGGAACTTCCTGAACCGTGCCGTCTACTGCAATGATCAAGGCATGGCCTGGCGTAATTTCTTGAATCTGATCGTATGCACAGTTAAACGATGTTTTGATTGCTTGCTTTTCAGAAGCTACCACGACCACTTCCTCATCCATGTAATAATAAGCTGGCCGTATTCCCGCTGGGTCACGCGCTACGAAAGAGGCACCATAACCCGTCATACCCACCATGGCATAGCCACCATCGAAATCCTTGCAAGAGCGCTCTAAGACGCGCTTTAAATCGATATTTTCTGCGATGATATCCGACAATTCCGGATTTTCGTATTTGTCTTTGAATTTACCAAACTGGCGCTGGTTTTCTTCATCCAAAAAGTGGCCGATTTTTTCCATTACGGTCACCGTATCCACTTTTTCTTTCGGGTGCTGACCTAAGGAAATGAGTTTGTTGAACAAATCATCCACATTGGTCATGTTGAAATTACCCGCCATCACCAAATTTCTACTGCGCCAGTTATTTTGACGAAGCATCGGGTGGCAGTTTTCAATTTCATTTTGGCCATGCGTACCATAACGCAAGTGACCCAATAAAACCTCCCCAGTAAAAGCCACATTTTCTTGCCACCAATCCGCATCATGAACGGCATCAATGCCTGTTTCACGTTTTGTCTCCTTGGCTAATTTCTGTGCTTTTCTGAATTTCTTGTTGATCTTGCCGAAAATATCCGCCACGGCTTGTGGTTCGACGGAACGGTAGCGACTGATGTAGCGACTACCTGGCTTGACATTGATTTTGATATTTGCGACCCCCGCTCCATCTTGCCCTCGATTCACTTGCTTTTCCATCATGAGGTAAAGCTTGTTCAAACCGTACATCGGCGTATTGTACTTGTCCATGTAATGCTGAAAAGGTTTTCGCAATCGGATTAGTGCAATTCCGCATTCGTGTTTGATGGATTCAGACATGGTTTGTTGGGGGTATTTTGGCTAAAAATCAGTTCAAAATTAGCTAAATATTATCAGCTACAAATGTTATTTTTTAATTTTTTAATCTAGGCCTTCCAAATGCCGAAAATAAGCGTCGGGGAGAGCATACAGGCAATAATTAGTCCACTCAGCACAAGATAAATCCAGTTGTTTTTTAAACTGTCTGCCGGATGTATCGTCGTTCCTTTTTTAAAGTACATTTGGAATGGTATACGCAAGTAATAATAGATGGAAACTGCCGTCATCAAGATGGCCACCACCAATAAAATGAGGATGGGATTTGCTTGGGTCATTTGGTATTTTTCCCATAATTGGCTGAAATAGTTGACCTTAGCTAAAAAAGTTCCTGCCGGTGGTAAACCAATCAATGCAATAAATCCAATCAACAAAAACAATCCTCGAAGTGGATAGGTCTGCCCAAAGCCCGCCCAATTTTCCATGTCGTTCGTCGTGTATGTTTCATTTTGGACTTCATCCAAGATGTAAAAGACCAACAAAGTACTAGCGCTGTAGACTAAACTGTAAAACAATAAATTATCGACACCTTGGTTAGCAGGCATCAACCAAGCTAACGCCAAGAAGCCGCCATGGGCAATACTTGAATAACTCACTAATCGTTTCGCATTGTTTTGGTTTAAGGCACCTAGATTTCCGACTAGCAACGTTAAGATGGCTAGTATTGCGATGATAGCATCCATCGAAACAGGGATGAAGTGAACCAAACGAATGCCCAGCCAAGCCACGGCAATTTTGGGGGCGGTGGAAAGCCAACTCATCCAACCCGCAGGTAAGCTTTCCAAAACATCCGGACTCCAAGGATGAAAAGGTACCCAAGACATTTTAAATAAAATTCCTGCACCTACGAGGCTTAAAGCGGTGCCGGCCAGGTAGATGTCGGCCGTTGCTAATCCCCGACTGAATGCTGGGTCCAGGATCATCATCGTGCCTGTCAGACCATATATCAAGGATAATCCATACAATAACATGGCTGAGGTGCCCATACCGAATAAGATATAGGGGAGTGCCGCGCGAATTCCTTCGCGGTCTTTGCGGAGTCCGACCAACAGGTAAGTTCCTAAGGACATCAGTTCGATGCTCAAAAAGATACTCACGAAATGGATACTTAAACTCGTCAACAAGGATCCCAATAACACGGAAAAGAATCCGATTTTTTCCTCGAAGGAGAAGGATTTTTTTTGGTATTGATTGATGGATAGAATGCAAAGGCCAATCGCCAAAATGAGACAATTGATGGCATTCGCTCCGGGATTGACCCAAAGCATACGGAAGGCAACGAAGCCCTCGGCCCCATGTCGCATGCGTTGGTAAGCAAGTAAAAGCGCGAAGATCAGACCGATTTGAGCGATGAGGTAACGCCATGACCGACTCGGTTTATCATTCTTGCCAACTAAAAACAAATCCCCGAGCATACTCACCAACACCCAAACGGCCACAACCAATTCGGGTAAAATCGATTGGTAACCCTGCAAAATTTGCTGCAGTTTAATTGGCAATGCCTGGATGAGTTCGGGACTAATCATGAACTTACATTTTTTGTTTTAGGTAATGTGCCGTTGGATTATCTTTTAATTTGATCATTTCTTCTGGAGTCCCCTCGAAACATAAATGCCCTCCATTTTCGCCACCCTCAGGTCCGAGGTCAATGATGTGATCGGCACATTTTACGACCTCCATGTTATGTTCGATGATGATGACCGAGTCGCCTTGTTCCACCAAATCATTCATTGCCTTCAATAATTTTTTAATGTCATGAAAGTGCAAACCGGTTGTAGGTTCGTCAAAGATAAACAGGGTTTTTCCTTTGTTGCTATTCCCTTTGCCTAAAAAGCTGGCTAATTTAACCCGTTGGGCCTCACCGCCCGACAAGGAATTCGAGGATTGGCCAAGTTTGATGTAACCCAAACCTACTTGGAAAAGAGGGTCAATTTTCTCGGCGATTCGAGGTGCTTTTTCTTGAAAGAAAGGAATGCTCTCCTCCACGGTCATATCTAAAATTTCGGCGATGTGTTTGTCTTGGAATTTGATGTCCAAGATCTCTTGTTTAAATCGCTGTCCGTGGCAAGATTCACAGGTTAATTTGATATCCGCCATGAATTGCATTTCAATGGTAATTTCTCCTTCTCCTTGACAGGTTTCGCATCGCCCACCTTCTACATTGAAAGAGAAGTGTGCGGGCTTATATCCACGAGTTTTGGCCAACGGTAATTCGGAAAATAAGGCGCGAATGGCATCGTAGGCCTTAATGTAGGTTATCGGGTTCGAACGAGACGATTTACCAATCGGCTGCTGATCCACCATCTCAATGCTCGAAATCTTATTCGTACTTCCTCCTAATTCTCTAAATCGACCCGTTTCTTCAGTCCCTAATTGCAGATTCCGCAACAAGGCTGGGTATAAAATTTTACGAATCAAGGTCGATTTACCCGAGCCGGAAACGCCGGTCACTGCGGTCATGATTCCCAATGGAATCTTGACATCGATGTTTTTTAAATTATTCTCACTCGCCCCTTTGATTTCAATGTGCGCTAAAGCCTTCCGACGGAAAGTTGGAATCTGTATGGTATCTTTTCCCTGCAAGAAACGCAGCGTATGACTATCGGTCTTCGTGTCTTTTAATGCCTCAGCCAGGTTTCCCTGAAAACTCAGATTTCCGCCATGACGGCCTGCCTCTGGACCAATATCAATGATCTGATCCGCTGCTCGCATGATGTCCTCCTCGTGCTCCACGACAATCACCGTATTTCCCATGGATTTCAACATTTCCAAAACCGAAATCAATCGTTCCGTATCTCTTGGGTGCAATCCAATGCTCGGTTCATCAAGGATATACATGGAACCTACTAGGGCACTGCCCAGGGAAGTGGCCAACTTGATGCGTTGAAATTCCCCGCCAGACAGGGTAGAGGTGAGTCGGTTCAAAGTCAAATACCCCAAACCGACCCGATTCATATAGTCTAAGCGGTTCTTGATTTCGATGAGTATGCGTTTGGCAACTGCTGTATCCGTCTCACTTAACTTTAGCTGATCAAAGAAGTCTTTGACTTTGGAAATCGGCCAAAGCACCATGTCGATAATGGAGGCTCCATTAATCTTTACATAGCCGGCGTCTCCGCGTAGGCGTGAGCCTTGGCATTCCGGACAGTTCGTTTTGCCACGGTAGCGAGAAAGGAGAACACGGTACTGAATCTTATAGGTTTCTTTTTCGAGGTGATCGAAAAAATGCGTTAATCCGGCAAAGTATTTATTTCCTTTCCAAAGCAATTGTTTTTCCTTGTCGGTCAAATCCTTGTAGGGACGATGAATAGGAAAATCAAAATGGATACCGTTACGCAACAAAGGGTGCAACCATTCGCTCATGCGTTCGCTGCGCCAAGGGGCAATAGCTCCTTCGTAAACCGAAAGCTCATGGTCAGGAAAGACCAATTCTGGGTCGAGTCCAAGGACTTTTCCATATCCTTCACAGTTCCGACAAGCCCCGTAGGGATTGTTGAACGAAAACAAATTCAAGCTTGGCTCTTCGAAGGCCATGCCATCGAGTTCGAATTTATTGGAGAAGGTTTTGCGTTTTTGATCTTGTACTTCGACCCAGCAGACCCCATCTCCTTCGAAATAAGCCGTCTGCACGGAGTCTCCTAAACGAAAAATGGTTTCTTCGTCGGAGTTTGCGATAAGTCGGTCAATGAGAATCGCAATCTCATTTCGTTTTTTAGTCAATTTTTTTAATCCCTCTTCATCCTCTACCAATTCCTCCAAATCCAGCACATCGGAATCGACTTTCAAACGCGTGTAACCTTTTTGAATAAGCAATTGACATTCTTCCAACAGGGTCCTTTCCGGATGATTCAGCAAGGGGGCTAGGATTAAGACCTTTTTTTGATCGTTGGAGATAATCCAATCCACGATGGTCGAAACGGAATCTTTTTTAACCTCTTGGCCCGAAACGGGGGAAATGGTTTTTCCGATGCGTGCGAAGAGGAGCTTGAGGTAATCGTAAATCTCTGTGGTGGTACCTACGGTCGACCGTGGGTTTTTGGTATTGACCTTTTGTTCAATGGCAATCGCCGGAGCGACACCCTTGATGTAATCGACAGCTGGTTTTTCCATGCGGCCGAGGAATTGGCGGGCATAGGAATTTAAACTTTCGACATACATGCGCTGGCCTTCCGCAAATAAAGTATCGAAGGCCAACGATGATTTTCCTGAACCCGATAAGCCAGTCACAACCACCAATTTATTTCGGGGAATGGCAACGTCAACATTTTTAAGGTTGTGTACGCGGGCACCTTTGATAATGATGTGTGTTTTGGGGTCGAGATTTTCGAAATCTTGGGGTGCAGGAGAACTCATATCTCAAAATTATCTTTTAATTTTGATAAACCCAACCATAAGCTTTGGCAATCCGCAAAGGTTCGGTCAAGCGATGTTTGGATGAATGAAAATTTAATAGCCTTAACTACTCGAAAAATGAAATCTACCCTCTTATTTTTTACGATTCTATTTAGTGGCCTTAGTTTTCACTGCCTTGCCCAAGATCCGATTGTGATTGCGGAAGAGGGAGCCCGAGGAGATTTGGATGTGGAGCCCGATGTAAGTGAATTGACATTTCGTCAAAGATTACATTTTGGGGGTGGTATCTCGGGTTTGAGTTTTGGGAACCCCACAAGTATTGGGCTCTCACCCATGTTAGGATATGCGGCAACCAATACTACGATTGTCGGAGTGGGTGCCACGTATCAGTATTTCGCATTCCGAGGCCAAACAGCTTCTAATTTATTGGGTCAACGACTTTTTGTCCGTCAATATGTACCGGCTCTATCCCAGTTACTCGGACAAAGTTTTTTAACGGCTCAGGTAGAAAATTTCAGTGACCTGACGAATCCAAGCTATTCGTATTCCAATCCAGTTTTAGTTGGCATAGGAATTGGTTCCAAGATTGGAATCAATTTAAATATCATGTATGATTTAAATTATTCCGCCTTTAAATCCTCGCCTTACGGCTCCGCCATTGTCGTCCAAGTGGGCGGATTTTTCTTTTAATTTTTTTAAAACAATTTACCCTAAAATATTGTCATAGATAACGAAGATATTCAGCGATTAATTCTTAATTTCGAATTCATTTATTAAACACATGTCACAAGCACTTTTAACTGAACCTCTATTAGTTGAGGACCCAAATCGTTTCGTTTTATTCCCGATCAAGCACGATGATATCTGGCGGTTTTACAAACAGTCGCAAGCCTCTTTTTGGACGGCGGAAGAGATTGATTTGCAACAAGATCTAGCCGACTGGAAGAAATTGAATGACGGTGAACGTCACTTTATTTCGCACGTCTTGGCTTTCTTTGCTGCATCGGATGGTATCGTGAACGAAAACTTGGCGAACAACTTCTTAAAAGAGGTGCAATATGCTGAGGCAAAATGTTTCTATGGCTTCCAAGTAATGATGGAGAACATCCACTCGGAGACTTACTCCTTGTTGATCGATACCTACATTCAGGATCCAAAAGAAAAAGATCGTTTA
>JACCDV010462595.1_pt1 | contig 10388 bp, 4 predicted proteins | sample 7446131 | NCBI WGS metagenome assembly JACCDV01 (sample SAMN15323448, study PRJNA562643) | freshwater metagenome | isolation source: river surface water | place: USA:Blue River Watershed | collected 2017-08-17
AAAGATGGTGTCATCCGTCATATGCGTACCGACCAATTCAAGGTCTTGCGTAACGACACATTCGATATTTCAAATGAGTAAACTAATTAAGTTCGTAGCCGTTGGAGACAATCATGGTGACCATATCGACCAAGATGTTGCCAAGCAGTTTTTCAAATTCCTAAAGTGGTTCGACCCAGACGAGGTCATCCACCTAGGCGATAACTTCGATTTCCGTTCTATCCGCAGGGGTGCTGGACGCAAGGAAGAAGATGAATCTTTGGTCGATGATGTCAAGGCTGGCAAGGATTTTATCAGCCGTATCCAGCCTACTATTTTCCTAAACGGAAACCATGACGACAGGCTAGACCAGATTATCAATGGCTCTACCAGCGGGATGCTTGTTGACTACTGCCACGACCTCAAGAACGACATCCGTCAGCACCTCAAGAAGAATGGTTGCAAGAAGATTTACGATTACCACGCAGAGCAAGGCGTACACAGGCTTGGCAAGGTTGCCTTCGTACACGGCTATACCTGTGGTGTCCGTGCCGTAGAGGAACACGCTATCCACTACGCTGAGCCTCAAGGGGCTGTCATTATGGGACACCTCCACAGCATCCAGCAAGTCAACGCCCGTAAGCACCAAGGGGCTGTAGGCTTCTCTGGTGGTTGCCTATGCCACAAGTCCCCAGACTACGCTAAGAACCGCCTAGCCACCAGCAAATGGGGTTCTGGCTGGACTTACGGGTTCGTCCAAGGCAAGGATTGGAAGGTCTGGCAAGCCCACCGAGTCGGCAAAGAATTTATCTATTCTGTAAAAGGACTATGAACAACAAAGACCTACGAGCAATGGAGAAACTCTTTGGCAACGCTGTTGCTGAGAAGCCAGAGAAAGGATTCTATACACGCAGGGAAATCCAGAAGTTATGGAATCTGTCCGAGCCTGTTGTATCCAGAAAAATTGCTGTGGCTCTCAAGAATAATCTTCTTGAAGTCCGTATGTACAGGGCTACTTCTGGAATGGTAACCCGCCCTATCCCTCACTACCGAATCAAATGAGCAAAACAGACAACGAGAAACTTGAAGAATTCCTTGCAGACATAGACGATGGCATTGTCATCGCTGATGGTCTTGCACACGCCTTCGTTGGTCTGACTAACACGCCAGATGGCGTAGTTGCTGTTTACTCCACGGAGCGTATCATCTCTAACCTAATGGAGAACGATGCTATGGACTTTGAGACTGCGGAAGAGTATATGCAGTTCAACATCATCGGGGCGAATGTCGGTCAGCGGACTCCCGTGTTTGTGGATGTAATCCCAGAAGAGTTCTGGAAATGAGCCTAGTTCCCTACGAGGGAGACGATAGATTCTCAGACGGATTTATCGACCTCGCTCCGCTTATCCTGTCTGGTCTTCTCTGTTTTATCTTCGGTTTCTACATTGCGTCCCTTGTGTATGGAGATGGCGATTCCTATCACCGACACGCCTATCGACACTCCCACAATCCAAGTGAACCAAGCGGAGTCGAATATCCAAGCGGAAGACATAGCCAGCATCCCACCAGCCATAACGATGCCAGCGGACTTCTTGAAGGGTGTAAATGCAAGTGCCAGCAGTCCAATAGTAAATAAGGCTAAGCCAGCGGTGCTGTACTTCCAAAGCACCTTCTGCTTGAACTCAGCATCAGCCCTTATGTCAGCCGCCTCTATCTCGATGTCCCGCTGTTGGACGATAGCCCACAGGAGGTCGGTGTCCTTGTCTACCTTAGAGGCTTCCTGCTTGTCCTTCTCCACAGCCTTCTTGTCGTTGGTGGAGATTATCTTTTGAAACTCCTGCGTCTTGGCAACGCTTGGTTTGGCTATCCCAGACAGGCGGGTGACTTGCGACTCGACCACATCTCTGACAGTACCTTTTTCTAGGACAGGAACGACAGCGGTTAGGGCAGAGGCAGAGTCAGAAACGATAGCCTCAATCTTGTCGATGTAGATATCCTTGTCCTTGTTCTTTGTTTCAGAAGCAGGGGCAACGGGCTTCGGGGCGGTAGAGCAACCGCACAGGAGCAAAGACAAGAACAGTAATCTCATTTTGTTTCTTTGATGAACTTGCCCTTTATCCACTCAAAGATATCTGGGGCTAACGCTCCAGAGGAAGAGTAGATGATGCCCTTGTAGATAGGGTCTATGGGGGCGAAGTTGATTCCGAAGTACACAAGCGTCCCGACTATAGCACCAGCCAGAGCCTTGCGTATCCAGCGTACCCATACGAAGCGTTCATCGGTTATGATGAGCCTAGCAATAGCACCCAACGCACCAAGGACTGCGACTATCCAACCGCCTTTCTTGAACTCTTCGGCAGTCTCAATGATGGTCGGGTCTACGGGACTCATTGCTTAGGCTCGTCCCTTTGGACTCTCCGCTTGGCTTGTTCTAGGTCGCTGTAGATTCCGACCATTGCCTTGTAGGGGTTGTACACCTTGAACTTATCGCCCTGCACCATGATGACATAGCCGACAGCGTTCTTGACCACAGAGCCGACAGAGGTGCTTTCAGACTTCCAGTCACGCCAGCCTTCTGCTGGCATCATCATCCTTTGAGGTCTAGCCGCCTTCTTTTTTATCTCTGGCGTAAGGTCAAAACCAAGGCTTCGGTCAACAAGGTATTCAGAACTAGACATACCAGCCGCAGAAGCCCTAACTTCCAATCCACTAGGATGTTTGCCTCCAGCAATAGAATCTTGGATGTCAAGATAGTCTTGGAACTGATTAGACTTTCTTTGGAGAGCAATAGTTAATTCGTGCTTACCAGCCGTGTCTTGTGGAACTCCTTTAAGCAAGAAAGTCATCCTGTCTTCAAGAGCCTTGCGATTATGGTTAGTCGCTAAGTCAGCGTCATCAGTATGGAGCAACTTAAATATTGTTTCAACATCAGCACCTTTGCTTTGTGCGTACTTAGCATCAAAGTCTGTTGCCACCTTTTGAATGGCATTGTTTGTTGAAACCTTAGACTTGTTGTAAATCTCCCTTGGGATAGATTCGTGCTTACCCTCTGGAGAAAGGACGGCATTCATCTTTGCTAATTCAGAATTAAATGTTTCTGCGACAGTTCCTCCGTAGAATTTCTGAGCAGACTTAGCCTTCATGCCAACCTGTATAGGCGTTTCATCCCAAGGAGTAATTGTGATTCTGTCTACGCCTTCAACAAGAGCCTTGCGAAGAACAGTTCTGAATGCGACCTTAACCCATTCCTTCGGGTCTTGAAGAGGAGCATTGTTCTTAACTTTGTTTAATGCTGTTTTTCTTTCAGAGATTATCATGTCTGTGCTTCTGGACGCAATCTGTCCTTCAAGCATACTAACATAAGCATCGTCACTCTTTTCAGAAGAGAAGTTATACTGCTCTCTGTAAAAGTCTGGATTAGAATCAAACAGTTCCTTGGCGGTTTTTTGAACCAAGGTTGCTCTTTGCTCTCTCATTCTTTCTCTGAATTCACTTCTCATCTGCGAGCGTTCTACTGGACTAAGCGTCTTGTCTGCATCTAATGCGGCAGAGTTATCTGTTTGCTCTTCGATAAGGATATCTTTTTGCTTTTGGTATTCTTCAAGGATTCTGATTTCTTTGGCAACAAGTTCCTTTTGCTTTGGGGAAAGGATGTTTGAGGCTGTGTTGTTAGCCTGTATTTCCTCAATGTGCATGACTTTCTTGCCATCCTTTGTTCTGCGAAGAGTAGTTCTTATATGGACAACAGCACCTCCGAAGTGTCCTTCAACCCCGTGCTTGTGCTTTGGGTTCATCATATGAACAACATACACACGATATCCCTTTCTTGCCTGTTCTTCGCCACCAGTCACATAGGGTCTAGTGTTTCCGAAGTCAGCGTTTTGTTCTAAGTCTGGGTCAATAGCCAAGCCCATCTTGTTTTCCTCAACAAAATCAATGAGGTCTTCTGTTTTTACTTTCTTTTGATTTCTACCTTCTTGCTTTGACTCAAGCCAGTCAATGAGTCCAATAGCCTTTGCTTCAGCATAAACCTTAGAGTCTCCACCAGACTTGTTTCTTAAGGCATTGATAATGCGTTGAGGCATCACTTCACCTACCGCCCCGCCATTTTCATTTATCTTGTTTTCGGCTCTAAGAATATCAACAAGGATTCCTCTTCTTGCCTCTTCTCTTCTTGTTCCAGTAATTTCATCTGGGAAAGCCACAGTCTCTGTATAATATAGTTCAGACTGAAAAGCCTTTCCAAGAGTTTCTTCAAATCTCATTCCAGCCCATTCGTCAATCGCTTGCTTAATGGCAACATCATCTCCAGCGATTTCTTGGGCAAATCCGCTTTTGAGTTTGTATCGAGAAATTGTTTCAAGTCTATTTTCACCAGACAACGAATCAACTTTAGACAAGTCAGCCTTCTTTATTGTATCTACAATATCTTTTATCTTTTTAAGACCTACTTCAATTTCATCAAGTTGGTCTGTGAACTGACGAGCATAGTCACCCTGCTTGTTTTGAATTCTGCTATCGAACACCTCTGTAAGTTCTTTTATTTGATTCTTTAAATCGTTCTGTTCTTCACGGAAATACATTTCATCACCTTGATATTTTCCGTCAGCAAAATCTTGCCCAAGCCTATAGTGAGCCTCGGTTAAACTTTGGAACGACTCTAATTCGCTCAATGTAATTCCCCATTGAGTTAAGTATTGCTGTGCTATGTTTCTATAAGCACGAAGAGGGCTACGAGATATCTCTCTGTAAATGCGATTGAAAGCCTTGTTTCTGTCTGGAGCAGATTCATCTGGCATATACCAAGCAACACTCTTTATCTTTGATGTCGCTTGAACATTGCTATTGCCGTCAGTCTGCGTGAATACTGAATCGTCAGTTAAACCTTGTCTTCTGTTTTCTTGGTCAATTATTCTCTTGCGAATCTTTTGAGGTCTTCCTTCTTCATCAACAATAGAGCCAGAAAGTTCAGTTACTCCAAGAGAGCGAAGACGCTCTGTCATTTCAGAGTAAAGAAGTTTTCCGTATCCTCTACCTTCCTTTAATATATCAACCTTGGTGTATTCGACCCAAGCCTTATCTCCGTGAACTTCGACATTTATATATCCATGTAGTTCATTCTTGTTTCTAATTCCAAGCCTATATGTCTGTCCTCCGTTTAATCCCTTCTCTTTATCTTTAGTAAAGTAAATAGACTTTCCTTTTGTGATATTTTTGTTTTCAGAAGCATAACGACCAATAAACTTTCCAGACATCTGCTCTTGAGTGTATGTACGACCACCTTCCGCTGGCATATAGCGAGCCTGTTTGTACAGCGTGTTGGTGACATCAACGCCACCAGCAGAACCGACCAAGGCTTGCTTGTCTTGGATTCTGTTAGCCGCTTCGACATAGTTGATACGCCTACCAGAGTACATATCCCTAGTGTCACCGATAATCTTCTCTCTGACCTTTACGGGAACTCCATCGGGATTGACGATAGTACCATCGACAGCCGTGATTCCCATCGCACGGAGGCGTTCAGCCATTTCGCTGTACACGACATAGGCTAATTTCTTTCCTCTGTAAGCCTCGTTGATATGCGAAGACAGGGTGGCTGTGTCTCCAGAGATGTTAGCGGTGATGTGACCGATGTCAGCAGACTCGCCTTTCTTGGAGTTGTCAGTCAGACGGATTCTGTGAGAGCCATCAGCCCTCTTCATAAATTGAAGGCTAACACCCTTGACTCTATCTGGATTCTCAGCCGCATACAGACCAATAAATCCAGACTTAAATTGCTTTCCTTCTTGGTCATAGACTCTGCCACCAGAGTAGTTATCCTCAGAAGGCATCATATGCGTCTGTATCTTGCCGTCTAGGAAGTCACGCTTGATGCGGTCATTGAGGACAAAGGTCATCCCTCTGTCTAACGCTTCTTCAGATATTCTAGCGTCAACAACCATGTCTCCAGTACCTTCGCTTCTAGAACCTCCAGCCCGTTCAGAGACATTTTTCTCTTGGTATCTAAGTACAGAATCATATCTGCTAGATTCTGTTGCCTTAAGCATCACGACATCACGGATAGAATTCCTAAGTTCCGTGTCGTTAATTTTTGAAACAAGCCCGTCAATAGACTGTAGGTCTAATGAATAATTAGAAGCACTAGACCTTCCCCTATGGTAATCCTGCACGGGCATCGCCATGAATTCAGAAAGGCGAGAAATGACATTCGGGTCTTCCGTAGAGCCTATTTGTTCAAATCTAGCAAGAACCTTCTTGTTGGCTTCGTGAATCTTGTCCGTCATTTCAGCCAACTGTGCCTTAGCCTTCTCAAGCGTGACATCAACTAATTTGTTCGGCTGGGTGATTTCTATGCCATACTTGCGAAGCCAAGAACCCCATACCTCTGGGATTAATTTGCCGTAAAGCCCATGTCTAGCATCCTTAGCCATGTGAGAGACTGTAGGGCTGTCATCGGGGTGGGTGAGCGTAATCCTATCTAAGCCGTCACGAATAGCCTGTCTGATAATTCCCTTGAGGGCTGTAAGAGTCCAGTCCTTTGAAGATGTCATAGGAAGAGGTTTGACCTCTGCGTTAGCCTGTTGGATTCTTGTCTTGATATCTGCAATGTTTCCTTCCAGATGGTGAGGATTCATTGCATAAGTCGAAAAGCCGCCATGCGTAGATGTTGAACTGTCGATTAAGTATTTTTCAAATTCCGAAGTTCTTCTTGCGATGTCTCTCGCTTCTTCAAAGTATTTTCTTAATTCTGGAACTGAAAGAATAGCGTCTACTGCAACAGGAAGTTTAGACTCAGAGGATGTAGGTCTTCCAGTAAGAAGTCCTTGAAATATCAGAACAGCCTTGTCCCTAATATTCTCTATTCTTTCTAAAGCCTTTTCCTCTCTTGCTTTTCTTCTTCTAAAAACTCCTTCATCTAGAATAACTCCAGATACAGCATCAGCAGAGGCTTCTGCTTGTTGTGTTCTTATGGAGTCGTAATCTGCCTTAACTGAATCATAGTATTCGGTCAATGCACGATGGAAATAGTTTTCAACAAAAGTATTTATAATTTCAATGTCTCCATCTAAACCTCCAGCCTTTAATATTTGTTCATAGTCTTTCTTACGGCTTTTAAAAAGGTCAAGCAATGCACCAGTATCAGATATTCTTTCTGCCTGTTGGAAGAACGCTCTTACTTGGCTTACAAGTACTGGTTCATATCCAGTTCCATTATCAACATGGAATGGGTCTTTGACATAAAGACCTCTCTTAATTCCTTCCTGCTTTATAGTTTCTAATATTGGAAGAACTTGCTTATCTCTTTCAAGTTTTCTTCTGTCAGCCTCATTTAAGCCACCCTTTTTGTCGGTATTGTTAGCCTGTACCTCTTCAATAAACAGGTGTCTGTTACCATCTGCGTCAATACGCTCTGTTGTTCGGAAGTGGACAATAGTGTCCGTTCCGTAGTGACCACGGACTCCGTGTGCATATTCTGGGTTAATTCTGATAGCCGTCTGTTTGTAATTATCCTTAGCACCGCCAAGTGTAAACTTAGAGGTATCCATTCCATTAACCTCTCTAGCACCTTCTTCGATAGTAACTTTGATTTCCTTGGACTTAGCAAAGTCTAGGATTTCTTTCATGTCTAACTTGGGCTGGGTAACGCCCTGCGTCATCTCAATCATTCTGCCATCTGGCAGGAATCGAGGCGTGGTGGTCTTCTGAATCTTGGACTTCAACAGGTCAACAAGACCAATCTCCGTGGCTTCTTGGAACATTCTGCTACCCTGCGAGCCGTAGACAACTAACTTCTTGAGAAGACCTTGGGCTGTGAGGTTAGGGTAGTCTTGGAAAATCTGGGCAAGTCTGGGGTGCAAGGCAGACTTGATTTCCATTGGATACAGTTGGTCGTATTCATAAGCCGCAACTCTTTCTGCTTCTTTTACTAATTCGCTTATTAAACTATTTCTTGAAGGTAAAGAGCCATCAATGCTGTGCTTTACAAAAGTATCAACTTTATCTTCTCTAAATGCTCTTAGTAATCCTTTTTCTTGAACAGCCTTTAATTTGTTTTTTAAAAATTCTATTGTTGCTGAGTATGCTCCGTCTCTTCCTTTTTCGTGCGAAGTAATTTGTCTTTGTAATTCTAATTCAACCTTGTCTTGCAACAACTTTTCATCAAGTAAAACAGACGCTCTTTTTTCTGCATAAGCCTGTCTGGACGGAGGAACTTCAGTCGGAGGAACAGGAGCATCTTTACCCTCAACGCTCTTGTCAAAGGTGTCATTGAAGTGCTTCTGAGCCGCACGACCAGCGTCAGCGACTGTATCGAACTGACCAAGCAACTCCCCTTCGGGAGAAAACACCTTGAACTTCTCACCAGCCTGTTTGCTGATGTTATAGCCAGTAGCGTGTTTGATGACCTTGCCACCAGAGGGTGTCTTCTCCTCAGTCATCTCAGAAGGCATGAAGTTACGGGAGAGGTCTAGGTGGGCGTTGGCGTGGTTGTAGTCCACACGCTCATTGCCAGAGGTTCTGAAGGACACGATGCCGTCATTGCTGAATGTGGTCACGCTGTGTCGGATGCCGACAGGAATCTCAGCGATAGGCTTGTTTATGTACGGGAGGTCAGAACCCTTGTGGAAGCCAAGCATTTGGTGCAGGGCATCTCTACGCTGACCGCCTAAGCCGTCACCCCTATCAAGGAGTCTGAAGGAGGGCTTGCGGTTAGGGTCGTTGGACGGAAGGGAGGCATTGCTGAGGTAGGCATAGAAGTCAGCCTCCATGCTTGTTCTGTCTCCGTTCCAGAGGTCACGGACTTGAGGGTCACGCCAGACTTCGTTGCCTCTGGCTTCGATGACTCTGAGGTCAAGTGTGTGGAAGTTAGCAAATGTCGTACCATCAGCACGAACCTTGAAATCAACATCCAGCAGGATAGCCCGTCTGTTCTTGAACGGGACAGCCGCACCATAGACACGCTCGTTGCCGTCACCGATGTGGGCAGAGTAGCCAAGGTAGCCGAACTCGACCACATTAGAACCCTTGCCGTCAATGATGTTGTAAGCAAAGTTAAGTCTATCGAACCACGCTCTCTGGAGGTAGCCTGTACCAATAAGGGCGTTCATCTGAGCCGTGTTAGGTCTGCCAGACCAGTTGCCGTCACCATCCCTACGCATACCACCCCTGTGGTCAGCATCAGAGAGGGAGTCCAGAACCTTGAACATCTCCTTGCCCTGTCGGATTTCTTCGGCTGTGTATCTACGGAGTTTAGGCTTCTTGAGGTTACCAGCCTTGTCGATTGTCTCAAAGCCCTGTCCACGCAGACCATGCGTCTGGATGAACTGCTTACGGGCATCGGGAGAAAGGTTGCTGATGTCGAATCTACCACCCTTGTTGAGATTAGACTGCATCCGAATCATGTCCTGCATCAAGAGGTCTAAGGCTGTGACCTTGGCTCTCTTGCCATCCTTGCCGAAGCCTCTGGATAAGGCATAGCCCTCGATGTTATCGAAATTAAGGGAGGGATTGTTCTTGGCTATCTTAGACCTCCAGAAGTCGAGGAACGATTCCTTAGAAGCCTCAAATATGCCTCTGATACCGCTGAACTCACCGCCTCTGAAGAGGAAGTCAACGGGCTTGTCCATCACGAACTTGGCGAAGTAGTAAGCACCGAATTCTTCAACAAGGCTCTCAAGTTGAGTCGGAGTCCCATCAGCGATACGATTCTGGTCGGTACGCTTCTTGAACTCTTCCATAGCGACATCCAGTTCCTTGATTTTTCTGTTTCTGAATTCTTCGCTCTGGTTTCTATGAACGCTATTGATATAGCCTTGCATGAACTTCTTGAGTTGGTCTGGGTCAACGACAGCCTTCTCAATTAACTTACCCGTCTGAGGGTCGAATGTGCCGACAAGTTTCTGAATGAGTCTGTCAGCATAGTCCTTAGCGAACACGGAATCCCTCATAATCGAGTGGAAGAGTTCGTGGGGCATCGACTCACGATTGCCCTTAGCCATAAACTTATCGAGATTGATTACGATTTCAGTCTGACCAGTAGAGTTCCTACGCTTTGTCCAGCCAGCAGAAGCGTCAAAGGATTGAAGAGTCTCCTCGACATCAAGGTTGCGAGACTTTCTGATTGTGCCGTCCTTGTCGATATAGCCGTCCGCTTGGAGTTTCTCCTTGAGCATCTGACCTCTGCGGGTGAGTTTCTTGTCAGAGCGTGTCTCAGCCTTGAGCGTTTCGGCAATCTTGCTAGGAACGAGATTAGCGTTCTTCTCGTTGAGCGTGTTAATCATCTCAGCCAGTCTTTCGGCATAGGCTAAGTCACCGAAGTGGGCGTTGACTTGTCTGCCCTTGAGGGACTTGATGAAGTCCGGGTTTGCGTTGGCCTTAATCTGCTTTTGCACGACAGACTTTGCGTGGTC
>JACCDV010419283.1_pt1 | contig 10386 bp, 8 predicted proteins | sample 7446131 | NCBI WGS metagenome assembly JACCDV01 (sample SAMN15323448, study PRJNA562643) | freshwater metagenome | isolation source: river surface water | place: USA:Blue River Watershed | collected 2017-08-17
GCAACGATTGACGTTTGTGCAAAACACGACGTTGCGCTGTACATGGTTCCAGACCAAGCAGGTCGAGGTTTCTTCGGTCACTGATTCGAGTTCGACGTTATTGCAAAAGGGCGGCACCGTAAGGTGCCGCCCTTCTCTGATTCAGTCCTTCATTCTCTTTGCCTTGGTTTTTTGACAGGTGCAGAAAGTGCTCCCGTGACCAGATATGATCCCAGAAGCAAAATAAAGGATAGTAGTATTGCCCCCCAGACAATATTTTCCTCGGCAGATAAACCATCTTTCATATACTTTACCCCATCTTCAATTCTGGCCGCAAAGGTGCGTGGTTGCTGAAGACGAATCGATATCATCTGTAGTTGTAATATCAGCTCTTCCGATTGCTTGATCAACCTTGACAGTTCTTTCAAGGTCTTTGCAAGTTCTGGAGATGTGGTTAGTACCGATTGTGAGAGCTTCTCAATCTTCTCTGATTCTGCCCCTGATTCGGAATTTTCAGTAATGACCAGAGTTTGACCATATACAATTTTTGGACACAGTATTAGAAACATAGAGAAAATCATCAAGATTACACTTGCCAACGCTCGAATGCGAATTAAGTGAATATTCATTTAGCCTCCTTTCTTTGGTTTGCGGTTGAAGTTAGCTTTTCTATCTTAATTATCGGACGCCAGATAAATGGTGTCAATCAACTTATTCTTTCAAAATCCCTATCTCTAAACTTTTAAATATTTCCTAACCGCAAGGTAACTTGAGATAATCCCTAGCAATAATCCAGCTCCGACTACTATGCCGAATACTTTGAGGAAATTTTCTAAATAAAATGCCCAAATATTGATACCAGTGCCAAGACTAACAGTAATGGGTCCAACATAATACGCTACCGGGAATAGAATGATGATGGTGAGAAGTGCAGATACAAGACCATACATCAATCCAACTGTTACAAAAGGTCCTCGAATGTACATCTCACTTGCCCCAACCAAACGCATCACCGAAATTTCCTCTCTAAATACATAGATCGCCAAGCGCACGGTGTTAAAGGTGATCAAGACAGCCACGAATGCAAAGAAAAGGATGAGCGCAAAGCCTAGTTTATTAGAAGAATCAATGATTCTAGTTAAGGCGTCTATGGCCTGCTTATTATTGGCATAGTTGACCCGGTCGATGATTGCCACCGCTCCAGAAGCAGTACCAACCTCTTCGCTCCTATTGGATGCACCTGAATCCTGGATATCTTTTACATATGAGACAATACCCTCATATAATGCTGGGCTTTTGGCCTTGATATTAAAACTTGCTCCCAATGGATTGCCGCCAATCTCATCTAAAGCTGCCAGAGTTGATTTGTCATCCTGATGCCTCATCCTAAAATCTTCATATGCTTGTTCCCGAGATATGTACGAGACTGATTCCACTTGTGGTTGACTTTCCAACTGTCTCTTGAAGACCATAATATCAGACTCAGCTGCATCTGTTTTGAAATATAAACTAATATCAACTTTACTCTGAATAGTATTTAAAGTCGACTTCAGCATGGCCCCAAACAAAAACATAGATGATATAACGAGTAGTGTCACGGTCATCACGAGGACGGATGCCAAAGAGACGTAGCCATTTCTCCAGAAACTGACGAATCCTGACTTCAATGTTCTTTTTATTTTTGTTATTAGCATATAATTTTTGACTTTAGGAAAAAATTATCAAGATTAGAGTGATTAAATATTCAAAATTCGTTCTGATCACATCACGTATTTGCCATCTGGACTGTCATGCGCAATCTTGCCATGCTTCATGGAAATAACACGCCTGCCAATATGCTCTACGATGCCGGTATTGTGAGTAGTAAGAAGGATTGTGGTGCCGAGATCATTGATCTTCTTTAGTATCTGCACAACTTCATAAGTATTAGCCGGGTCGAGGTTTCCAGTAGGCTCATCTGCAATAATGAGGTCTGGCTGGTTGACAATAGCTCTTGCAATAGCAATACGCTGCTTTTCACCCCCGGACAATTGATATGGAAAAGAATGCATTTTGCGGTGCAAGTCGACAAGCTCTAGTACATGCGGTACGTCAGCAGCAATCTCGTCATCTGTTCGCCCAGCCGCTTCCATAGCAAAGGCCACATTCTCATAAGCTGTCTTATCTGGCAATAATCTAAAATCCTGGAACACAGTTCCAATACGTCGTCTGTACTCATTTATCTCTTTTTTATCAAGACTAGATATATCCAAATCCTCAAATAAAACATTTCCGTCTGTCGGCCTTTCCTCAGCCAGGATCATCTTTAACAAAGTTGATTTACCCGCACCGGAATGACCTACAATAGTTACAAACTCCTTGGGTTTTATATGTAATGTAACACTATCAAGTGCCAAGGAATTATCTGTATACAACTTAGTGACATTTTCGAGTCTGAGCATGGGTATCATTTTAGCAATTTAGTAGAGCTGGCGCAAACCCTTTGACCACCATAATTATGTCTTTTTCATGTATTCTTCATATTTGAGCAATAATGAGCTTTTTTAACAATTATTTTACTCTTCGTACGCACTAGAGTACAATACAAAAGGTCCAAATTAGGTACCAAATGCAAAACACCATACCAGCAGATCCTGACGATGATGAGCTACCGGAGGAGGACGGAGCCAGTGGGTCCGATGATGATGGACACAACTAACCATCGCAAGATCTAAAAGGGGTGATTCGGGGCCCTCCAACACGTCGCGGTTGGAGGGCTTTTCATTTATCCAATCTCTTTGTCTTTTCCTTCTTCTCCAGCAACATCTCCACGCCGCATAGCCTCGATAAATCCATCTATATCACCTTCCAGAACCTTATCCACCTGGCTGGTCTCATATCCAGTGCGGTGATCCTTGACCATCTTGTAAGGATGTTGGACATATGAGCGAATCTGGCTTCCCCATTCAGCATCGGTGGTTTTGGAAATATACATACCTTTTTCCTTTGCCATCCGCTCTTCCTCTTGCCTTGCATATAATTTTGCTTTGATAATAGCTATCGCACGCTCCTTATTCTGTGCTTGAGAGCGCTCATTGCTCACATTGGCAGAAATCTTGGTCGGCTTATGAACAATCCGCACGGCGGTCTCACGTTTATTAACATTTTGTCCGCCAGGCCCCCCAGCCCTTGCAGTTGTAATCTCCAATTCATCATCAGGAATATTGATCGCTTCAGCACCATGCTTGCCGCTTTTACTAGTTGTATCGAATTTTGGAATAACTTCCACAAGTGCAAAGCTTGTATGTCTAAGTTGTTTTGCATTAAACGGAGAAATGCGCACCAATCGATGGACCCCGCTTTCATGTTTTAGTAACCCATAAGCCCCTTTGCCACTTATTTCAAAAGAAATATTTCTATATCCCCCATGGTCATTTTCATGCTCATGCAATATGCCAGCCACCCAACCTTTTTTAGAAATATATTTGGAATACATGCCAAAAAGCATGGAGACAAAATCCTCTGAATCATCGCCACCTGCCCCAGCAAATATTGTAATAATTGCCCCTCCACCATCATATGGACCAATATCAGCACCATGATTTTGCGGCCCTTTTTCCAACTCATCTTTCAGAGACTGATACTTTGCAACTATGACCTGTGCAGCATCGTTATCAGACCAAAAGCCAGGCTCGGACATTTTGGCTTCTATTTCCGCTATCTCCTGATCAAGCTCGGTTTTTCGAGCCTTTTCCTTTTCATCTGACATATTCCAAACATGCATGCAGGCAGTATAACAGAGGTCTTCGATTCCTAAAAACATAGACATTTTTTGCCATGTCTACGTCGCTTCGCTTTGGAGCCAATGGCCGGAATCGAACCGGCGACCTACCCCTTACCATGGGGTTGCTCTACCATCTGAGCTACATCGGCAAATGAGGACTCTGTCTGAAAATGAATTTTCAGACAGAGTCCGAATGCCGCCGAGGAAAGCTTTGCTTACATCGGCGAATTAGGAACAGGCTGAAACGTGCTTATGAATTCGTAACCGATTCCTCGTCATCAGAAAACCAGTGGTCCATAAAGCGATGAACGATCATTGAACTTGCTGGGTGAAGATTGAATACAGCGGTGATAGTAAGAAAAATAACTGCTGATGCACCACTCCAGAAGCTAATAATAAAAGACAGGATAGATGCAAATACAGGCAATATAATTCTGACATTTCCGCTATGATGCCTAGATTTGTTAGAATTCAAATCATCATCACCAATTCCTTTTGCCCAATATCTTCTCATCCATAATAACACTGATCCGACTATTACTATATTTAAACCATATAGCATCATGGCTAAAAATTCATTATAGTGCTTTGCCAAGATCGAAGCACTATATGGCATTATCATTATTGCTAATAGAAAAAGTCCATTTAGATTAGCAAACGTAGTTGTAGATCCCTTAGAAATTATTGAAAACATATATCTATGTGCCCGCCAATATGCAAAAAGGAATGCCAGACTCATGATAAAAACAAATAGTATTGGCCATGTTTTTTCCAATTCCATCCACAGTGCTTGGCTACTATTAGAAATAATAATTGGCACCTTGAGACCTATGGCGAGTAGAATTGCCGCCAATGCGAATACTCCATCAGTCAGCACACCTAATCTTTTTTGATTCATACATAAATTTTAGCATTTTTTATAATGAATAAAGCATGCCGTATGGCATGCTCGGTGGAAAACGAATTGTCTAGATGCATTGAAATCTGACATAAGGAACTGGATTGGGAAGATGGTATTGACCACCCCCCGCCCCAAGGAACTGACAATGCGCCTGAGACAACGACTTACCTCGTTGCGGGAGACTTGGGAACCTCTTGCGAGACTCTTGCTCTACTATGGCCCTGGAGGGGGGAGGCCACTCTCTACCATCGCATTATCAGCTCCCGATGATCGACCAAACCAACAAGTCGAGCACCATTTGGGGCGGCAGCCCGCGAATCCTGTAAAATCCACTGGAATGATAATATATTTATACTAAAAAGTCAATTACCTAGAAATCAAAGCAGTAGCTTATTTTACCTCCGAAAAAGCAAGGGTTTTATAGGTCACCTTGCCACCCTCTTCAGATACGACCGTGATCTTGTCATTAGGGGCAAAGTCTGAGACATCGATTTTGCCAAGAAGCGCACCAATGGAAGGATTCTCGAGAAATACTGGTCGAATCGCATAATAAAGCACTAGCTGACGCGCACTGATCTCGCTATTGGCCGCTGCCACAACTACAGCCGAAGGCCTCCAAGCCGAAAGCGCATAATACAATTCATCATCAGATACAGCGGCAAGGATCGCCTTTACGCCTTCTGCTTTAGCATGCGCTACGATTTCTTTTGCTGTAGAAAAAACAAGGGTATTAACCTCAGGAGAAAATCCATAATGAGTGAGCTCATCAATTCTATCTTCTGTATATCTCATAACCTTGCTCATCAAAGTGGTTGCTTCGACCGGATATTCTCCATATGCTGTTTCTCCGCTCATCGAAACCGCACCACTACCTTCTAGAATTGCGTTTGCAATATCCAATACCTCAGCCCTTGTAGGTCGAGGGTTCTTGATCATACTGTCTAGAACCTGAGTTGCAACTACAGATGATTTTCCTTTTTTCATTGCCATCTCCACCATCTTCTTTTGCATGTATGGCATTTCTTCAAATGGTACTTCTGCACCCAGATCACCCCTGGCAACCATCATACCGTCAGAGTGGTTTAGAATTTCAGAAAGATTATTAAACCCTTCCCTATTCTCGATCTTTGAAACTATTTTTGGTTTGTATCCTGGAAACTCATCAGTAATCGCTTTGATATCCATGAGATCCTGCTTGCTTCTTACAAATGAATGGATTATATATTCGATATTATTCTTACCGCAGAATCGAATAAAGCTCTTATCCTTCTCGGTCAATGCGGGCAATTCGATATGAACACCGGGGGTATTGATACTCTTTTTATTCTTTAAAACCCCACTGTTCTGTAGAACACACCTTAATGCATCCCCTTCCTTTTCTTCTACAGTAATTCCCACTGTTGCATCATCGTATAAGATGACAGATCCACTTGGAACTTCATTATGGAAATTTGGATAATCAACATGGATCACCTTTGCCCCTTCCTTTTTGTAGTGAAGATCACCGCTTATGTATATTGTATCCCCACCCTTAACTTCGATAACATGCTCAACATTCTTGGTTCGAACTTCAGGGCCTTTTGTGTCAATCATAATTGCGGAATGTGGAGCAACCGCTCGAATGCGACTAATGAGCAAAGCAGCTGAATCTTCTCCCTGATGTGCGGTATTGAGCCAGGCAATGTCTAGTCCTGCATTGAATACTGATTCTAGGAATGGAACCTCGGCTTTATTGTCTGCAATCTTCCCTAGGATTTTCGTCTTTCTAAAATTGACTTTCATTTTTGTTATTGTGTCAAGAGTATTTGTAATGAGGAGCCAGTTTAACACAAATTATCTTCTCAAACAAGCCACGTCCCCGCAACATAAACCCAATTACTTTTAAACTTCAAATTGCTCATGTCTGTTATTTTCCACCTTGACAGTTGCCATAATGTTTACTGTGTTATAATTTCTGTATAAAACATGCCTTCAAAACAAGAAAATTGTGTACTCTCACTTAATTTTTATCTTATACTTGCTGGCTGCCTTACAGCTGGGTTTTTTTTGGGATTAGCATCTTATTCCTCTTTTTTTACTGACAGCAAAAAAAATGATAACGATTGTATTTCAAATCTGAAATTTATTAGACCAAATCTTGACTGTGCAATTTCAGACAAAAAATTAGAGCAACTATCCGAGCTTCAAACAAAGCTGGAGACGGTTATACCTGTCTATATTCAAAGTAAAAAAGCAACAAGAATTGGAGTATTCGTGAGAGATCTGACATCGACAAGATTTGCTGGGGTAAATGAAAATGATAATTTTGTAATGGCCAGTTTGATGAAAGCGCCGCTTTTAATTGCAGGATACAAGCTAGCTGAGGTAGAGCCAAAAATTCTTGATCAGGAAATTACCTACACTGGAATTCCAGATTTGTACGAAAATCAGAATTTTCCTACCGAAAATAGGCTGAAAAAAGGTCAAAGCTACTCTATAAAGGAATTGATGAAACGATCTGTAGCCCAATCGGACAATACCGCCTCCGAGATACTGTATCAGTCATATCCAGAGGGTTTTTTTGATCGTATTCTAAATGCATTGGGGCTTCAGATTCGTTTTCCAGATGGAGAGGCAGAGAACTTTACAACTCCGCGCACATATGCAAACATATTTCGCTCCTTGTATAATGCCTCATATCTGACTAGAGAATATTCAGAGGAAGCGTTAAAAAACCTAACAGAAACTGAATACAAAAATGGTGTCGTTGCATTGCTTCCAAAATCAGTGATTGTTGCGCATAAGTTTGCAGAACGCACAGTATTAGATGAAAAAACTGGACAGCCACGCTTTAGACAGTTGCACGAATGCGGCATAGTCTATGCCGATGGTGGCAAAAACCCATATACGTTTTGCATCATGACAGAAGGTAACGATTTCGTCACTTTGGAAAAAATTCAGCAAGACATCTCTCTAGAGATTTACAACTCAATGACTAAGCATCACAGATGAAGATCAGATTTTTTGTGTCACTTAATGTATTGATCCAAACCCTTAAACAAGGCGGTTTCAGCTCTTAAATTTTCATAATATAAAATATTCTCTTTGTAAATGACCATAAAGTCCTTGGGACCATGAATCATTTCTCTTATTGGTGCTATAACTATATCTTGATCTTTGACACCTTCTACACCAGCGCTATCAGTCTTTATGTAATGTGCTTTTCGCAATGTGATCGAATCTGAAAATGGCACGTCGATAAATTTTCCAAAAAAAACCTGATTATTGCCTAAAAATACTGCCTTCCATGATAACCAACTTGATATAAGATTTAACAAAAACCAAATTATAAAGATTGAAATAAGTGCAAATACCATGACAAAACGTCGTAAATATTTTACTGGTCTATTACGATTGATCTTTTTTTCCATTATCACGCTCATTGCAAGATTATACTACATAAACGACATTATTCTGAAGCAGCAGCTGGCTCGGATGCAGCGGGCGCAGGCGAAACAGGGGTGGTTTCATTCAGGGTAGATGGCGGAGCATCTGTTTCTTGTATAGCGGGCTTATTCTCTTCTGATTCAGAGATGTTTTCTTCTATTGATTTTGCCTCGACAGCAGGACCTTCTGAAGTCATTACATCTGTAGTTGCTTCCGTCTCCTCGCTTTCACCAGATTGACCAGAATCTAAAGGTTCATCAGGTAAAGGGGTATTTGAGCTCGATACGGAATCGCTTTCCGTTACTTCTCCATTCGAGGTTATTGGATCATCGTTTGGAGAAATTACCGTAGTGGTTGTAGTGGTAGTCGTACTATTTCCTGATCCATCGCTTTCCCCGCTCACGGTCTTCGTAACATCTTCCTTGCCTTTTGGCTTGTAGGTTTTTACAAAGAACCAATTGAATGAAATACCCTCGCTCTGGTGAGAACTCTTTGTTTTTACATAAAACCCTTTTCCTTTAACTTTCTCTCCAACATATAAAGGAGTGTCAACTTCTGAAGTCGGAACAATGTAGATAACAGAATTCTCATCAATCTGATCATTCGCAACAAACACTGACTTATTCCCCGCAGAAAGATAGCCAATGCCGGCGATTTGATTTTCGCCACTAGGCAATGTGATAGAACCGTCCGGCAAAACCGTGAATGTCTTAACGAACAATTCCTGTATTGAAGCGAACAAGGCTGTAAATCTGTTGGTTATCATTATGGATACGTTCTCAGCCTTGTTCAAAACCGCAAAGGCAAGATCTTCTATCGCTCCATTGACGATATCCACAAATTCAATAATGGCGTTTTGGTCCGGCTGAGCTGATGAATCGCCCGCAGCGATCTCCGCCACATCATCTTCTGCATTTTCCAAATCATTCCAGTCGATGCTCTCTACTCCCAAAAACACCGTCACGGTAGCAGCTTCATCCGGATCGCCGTTGTATGTACCAAGAGCCCGACCGATTACACGACCCGGCCTTATTGCTTTTGCCGCTTTTCCAGATTCCATTGAAGATGTAAGGTAATCACCTATCCTGATTGGACCATTTTCTAATGTAACAGCAACTGGCACCCGACCAGCTAGTGCTACAGGCACAGCCCTTGAGCCATCAATAAGTGGGTCCTTTTGACTTAATCTTAGCGCAGGATCTATTGAGAATACACCAATGATGTCTCGATCATTTTTACCTTGGGCTTTTCTAACATATCCTTTTTCCCGAGTATCGAGACTGACTAGATCCCCTGGTGCCAATGTATCGTCTCGAGTCGGATAATCTTCAGCAAGGTCGTAGGCGCCAACAGCAGTACTCAAACCATGACTCAAATAGAACTTACCTGTATTGTTTATACTTCCTCCATTTCTATCTGTCTGTTCCGCGGTGAAAATAATCTCTCCAAAATTACCTTGTTCATTTTGAGCACCTTCAGCTTCATCAGATTCTGCTTGAAACCTTAGCTTATTCGATTCTCCTTCTACTATATTATAAGAATACACTTCTGAAGCACTGCCCTCTTCCGTTCCTAGCCATAGATCATCATTATAAGCAACCATTGCCGTAACGCCCATTATGCCCGTATTCGGTGAGGCAACGTCATTATTTAGCGTACCAGCAGTAGTGCTTGAAACAAGCGTCCAAGTATTACCCAAATCATACCTGTATACTTGACCTATGCCAGTTGTATCCGCGGTCCCAACATATAAATCACCTTTATAGACTGTCATTGAGCCAATGCGATCGATGGAAGACTGTGAACCAGAATCTTCCGCAATGATACCAGCGGTAGTACTTGAAATACCAACAAATGTTGTTCCTGATGTATAGTTACCATTCCAACGAACAACTCTCGCAGTACCAGAGCCATCATCAATACCAGCTATGATTGATCCACTATATATAGCTAGATTTCTTACATTATTTACGTTTGTCGCCACACTAAAGTTACCTGCACCCGCATTGATACGAGTAAAAGTAGTGCTTGGTACATCGTATCTATAAATATCACCTCCGTTTGATTTAGTCACACCTACATATAAATATCCCTGATGCGAGATCATAGAGGTAACGCCGTTAACTGCAGTTGTCGCACCAATAGTACCCGCATTTGTCGCATGCGATACCTTGGTCCATCTTTGAACATTGTTATTCACCCCGACGTCGTACCTATATATCTCCGCCCCTGATGCTTTGCTGGTCCCGATGTATAGTTGGCCATTGTGAACCACCATTGCGCTAATTGAATTAATAGCAGTAGTGGTCGCTGTTCC
>JACCDV010094365.1_pt1 | contig 10379 bp, 12 predicted proteins | sample 7446131 | NCBI WGS metagenome assembly JACCDV01 (sample SAMN15323448, study PRJNA562643) | freshwater metagenome | isolation source: river surface water | place: USA:Blue River Watershed | collected 2017-08-17
AATCAACATCTTTATTTTTATCGACCATAGTAAAATTAACCGCTTAGCGTTTTTGACCATTAACTACTTTAAATCCATTGTGAATTGCGTCCTAAACTTATAGAAATGTATGTATTGAGCAAGACCATTAATTTTATTTGATCCACGGAAAGGAATTCTTAATGGGTTATATCGATTGTATTCTTATAATAATTAATTAAGAATGAGAAAAACATCAAAAACCGACGAAGACTATGAATTCCAATCAGACCCCAAACGTAAAAACTACAAGAAGATAAAGCTCGAAGTACTTTTTGATTAATTTAGATAAAAAAATCATTGATTCACGAATTTTACACGGAATCTATTCCCATCTCCATCCTCACCAAAAAATATCATCTAAGTTACTCAACAATCGCTCATATTTTGAAAGTCTACAAGGAAAAGAATAGAATTTTCGAATCAAAGCGTCTAAAAGAGGAGAGATAGATTGACTAGTCTATTTAGAGAGAGGCCTAAATAAAAGAGGAAATCAAATAGAAAAATTCATAGGAGAATGTAAAGATATAGACCTGCCCCTTCTTAACATATAACTACTATCCTTTCTGGACTCCCTTCATGTGTTGATTTGAATATCATTATAACTCTCATACAAAATAGAGAATCAATTGTATCAAACATGCTTTTTTATTCTAAGCACCTCACCAAACATCATTCATACGTGTTTACTTTCTATAGGTTTACCCATAAGAGCAAAATACTCTTTAATCACTAAGTTATTGGAACCTTTGGGTTATTTTTCCAACAAAGTCGATAGGATTCCGACAGACAAATAATAGCAGCAAAATAGATATAAGACTTCTCATTTGCTATTAAATGTCCTAAAGGGAGCAAAGCATGAGAGTAAAATGGCTACCAAAATCAAATTTTATTTACCCGTCGTAATAGGAACAAAATGTAACTTCCTCTCGATCAAAACAGTTTGAAATGTGGATGTATTCAGCAATATTGGCTTACTGTTTTCGATTGAAATAAGTACATTCCATTAATATTAATACTCATTATTATATAATAAAGAATCAAAGGGAAAACACTCAAAATTCTTTACAAAAATAATGTGGACAATAATTACAGAAAAATATCATTTTTAATTTTTTGAATCTAATCAACCATTTTAATATGTGAATTATCAATATTTTGTTAAAGATTCCATCTCCATATGTACACTCTCCTCAACCCATTCAATGAGATTATGCGAATTAACGGGATAAATTATCATTTTTTTGCCTACTCATCTCCATCAATGCTACCAAATAAGTAACTAAAGATCTATCTTTTCCTCCAATAATGTTCTCGAAGGGTCTACTTATGGATCTTCAAAGACGTACTCAAAGAAAGAAAAGAATATTGCCTCAGGAAATAAAATACTAATTTCCTTAAGGACTATCGCATTTCTGATAGAGTGATGTCAGTGATCTTTTGGCGTAAGTATATGCGGTGGAGTTAAGACTTTTATGGGAAATCAATAAGCCTCTTAATGTACTTACGGTTAACATATTTTTTATTCTCTTTCTTTACGACAGCTATAATTTTATAAAAGCTTTTCACTTTATTCTAGTCTAATAATTTAGAAAGGAAAGGCAACGAACGCTAAGTATTGATGAAGGCCAGAACTTGGTTAGCAATATTGGATTCGGTATTCTTCTTCTTGTAGAGCGCACCTTCCTTCCTGCTTATTGGCTCCAACTCGAAGTTTTAGTCTTTAATCTTCTTTGAGGCAGGAATTTCAGATTCGATTTTAGTCCTTTTTATTTTCTCTTTTGAAATGACCCCACTAACGTTTACAGGGGACTATTCAGTCAATGTTTCTGAGCGAGATATAGTATTTTGTTGTAAACTTTGAGGGATTTCATTATCTTGTTCTATGGAGGAAATAGGCTGAGTGAGAGGAAAATAATAAGAATTCAAGGTTGGGTCTATGGGAAACGTGTAGTATAAGTATTGAGGATGGGGATAGTATAATTGGGGAAGAGTGATGGTGTATTGCATTTGAGTTATCCAAACTAACTAATTATTATACACCTTCAGTAATCAATTTGCTAAACTAGTTACCATCCACCAATATTTAACACGAGCAAAAGATGAGTCAGCTCATCCTATAGCTTTTGACGCATATTATCGTCATACATATAATTTTGTTAGAATTCTTATTATTTTACTTGTATGGAGTTGGCGTGCTCAACTCTCATTAGATTAAAAATGTTATAGCTGTCTTTCATGCAAAGAATGACTGTTTGCTTCCTCATAATCAAAAATAAACAACTATTCATTCAATTTAAAAATCTTAAATAGATCTCGAGAGCCTTAATCATTAGCTTGGCATATTTATTAACAAATAAGCATTGGTTTAGTCAACGAAACCTATGAAATTAACTAACTGACGTGTTTTAATTGATAATTGTTTGTTATCAACTTATTTTAAAATTGATTCATAAACTCACAAATAGCAGAACAACTTTAATAATCCCATCTGTTATAGAATGCAGGCACCATTGGGAGCAGATTTAGTTGAATATCTATGAATATTGATTTATTTGGGAGTAGTTGTTTGAGTGTGAAACTAACTCTTTGACTTTTAAGCTTTCTTCCTTATATAACTATAAGCATTATTGATATATTCCTAATCTATGAAAATTGATAATGATTGAGATATGAATAACAGCAAATGTTATTTTTGTTAATGATTTAGACTTATAAGCCAATCAATTAATATACAATTAGCTACTCATTAATACAATGGGCATCTGCTCTCAAAAATCATCGGCTGTGAGGTCAGAAACAATCGAACAAACTAAGTCTGGCAAAATATAAATCCACTGTCCCATTTGCGAGTAAAGTTATGATACTCATCGGCATAAGCCATACATAATCTGTCAAAATCAGCATAAATTTTGCTTGAGCTGCCTTGAGTCTATGAGCAACCATATGAGTTTAAAGAAGAAAGAAAAGCTACAGTGTCCTTTTTGCAAGGCGGAGATCAGATAAGACATGAAGCAAACGGATGTTGGAACATTTAAGTTCCTATAGGCCGAGCTGGGCATAATGAATAAGCTTCCAGACAATCAAAAAAGTCTATTTGCTTTTTCCTCCATCTACCTGCCAAGTCTGCACAAGTTCATCACAGAACAAGTAAAAAAGGGCGATCATAATAAAACGATCTAGTCTATCGACCTGCTAAGGATAAGTAAAAGTGGATTGAGGTAGAGGGGAGAATGTTGGAGGAGTATGAAGTATTCGAGATGGGCATTCTAGATTGCATCAAAGGGCTTAAAAAGATATATCTCAGTATCATCCTCATTATGCAGATAAAAATCATATAAAAGCCATCGATACTACTCTATACACTCAGAATAGGCTGCAACTCATCGACCTAAGCAGAAACAAACTATCAAACATAAAAAGTTTGATCAATTAGGCCAGAGGAGTATTCGAGTACTTGAAAGTATTGAGGATTGACAGTAACTTTATTTAAAATCTTGATGGAATCGATAGGTTCAACTCCCTTCAAGTTATTAGTGCAAGTATACAGTTCTTTATTTAGCTGATAATAAACTTAAAGACATTGTATGTTTTGCTGGCTGTCCATCACTACTATTTATCAATGTTGAATTCAATTCAATTAATAGCATACACTTATACGATAATCTTGAACGATTGTATTCTTTACAGCTGTGTAACGATGTTTTAAGGATAGTCGGCAATCAGATTAATGCTCACGAATGGGAAAGCTTAATTAATTTTGGTAAATGGAAAGAACTACGCTTATTAACTGGATCAGGTATACACTCTCTAATGTAGTGGTGACATAGAACTTAGTAGATTTATACTCTGCGCACAAGAAAATCCAAAAGAAGATGTCCTCAGCCATGTTGAAGCTGATCATACTGTAAATGAAAGAGGGATCTTTCGAGAATACGAGCGAGATAACTGACAACATAAAAGACAAAAAGCAGCTGCTAAGCAAGACAAGGATGGTCCAGATGTAGTCAAGCAACTATCAATTCTTCATCAACAACAAAGGCTTTGTCCAAGAAATTATATAGCATGCCATCAGGTACCATCCTCTAGGAGTCAACATCAACTTCCGCCCTCATCCCTTCAATAAGGCAGTCTACTAAGAAGACGACAATATCTATACCTTTAAGAAAATTAGCAATAATGCATAAGCTAAAAACTATCTTTATTCTTCTAATGTCACCGAAAAAGGCAAGTCTTTTATAGCCTTTAGAACCTTAACCACTCCAATGACTCTTGGAATCTGTGAGGGAAACCCGTATCAGCGCCTTATTGAAATTGACTGTAGCTCATAACTTTTTGGGAGGGCAAAATAAAATGAGGAAGTTTAGGTATTTGTAAGTTTAAGCATTGAGGAAAACACTGTATTGTTTGTTTGTGGTGGAACCACTCTGAGGAAGATTGTACCATAGAGATGGGGAGACTACAGATTTTTTGTTAACCTAACCGAGCCAGGATCGAAGATAAGTATAATTCGAAACTAAGTGGCCATAATCTGAATTTATTCTCTTATTATTACTATGCTGATTTAATGGTAAAGACTAGAATCATTTCTTTTAATCAATTTAAAACCATTTCAAATTGTTATATCATGCAGGAAGAAGCCGTCGATAAGGTAGAGTATACCCCCTACGAATAGCTCAAGGCGCCAACTGCCTAAGCCATTTCCCAAGGCATCATCAGGGTGGGCTTCCAATCCAAGGAGTGGCTCGTCCAATTCCAAACCATTAGTAAGCATTATGCTACTTAGCGAGCTTAAGGCAGGCCAATCGTTATTACTCAAGCATATTCATCAACGAGCTGCTATATGTCAATGCTGAACACATTGTTGCCCAAGTTGATAATCTTAGGAGTAATAACTCTAAGGAAGCTCTCACTCTTCTCTCAGAAGTTATTTAGCATCAGTAACTCAAAGCTGTTGATGCCAAAGTGATAAGGCCAATAGTGGCCGCCCTTATGACCAAATCAGTGAGTGAGAAGGCATTTTTGAAGAATTTAGCACTGAAAGCATTGAACCATTTACCAAAGAGATGGAACTAGGCTGCCTTGGATGAGTTGTGCCATCATACCCAATCAGCAAATGGCCAAATTTGTGAGCTTGCTATCAGACTAGTAAGTGAAATGCTTGAGAATAATAAAGACTGGCATGTAGACGGTAAGTTTCTAAAGTCCCTATCGTCCAACCTCAACGGAAAAAGATCTTTTGTGCAAAAGAAGGCCAGGGAAATACTGAGGGGTTTGAAGGAGAGGGAAGGGGAGTTGATTCTCTAAGAAAAAATTAACTCTTCCACAGAATTGCTTGAGTAATAGTCAAATACCCTAAGGAAGGAGCTAAAATAGAAATAAGAAAAATCAAAAGGGCAGAGTCTTAAGGACTTCATTAAATCCAAAAAATAACAATCTTGAATTATAGTGATGCACTAACCATAATGAATCTTTTACTCTCTTTTCATAATAATGCCTTAAGTCCATAATTATTAATTCGAAACGTCCTAGCCAATTATGCCACGCGAGGAATAAGACTCACAAAGAATTGTAGAATTGGGGAGAAAGGTCCAAGTTTTATTTTTATTTGGTGGAATAAGGCCCAAGCTCACTTATTCAATCTTTTGCTTATTTTCGAATTTTAGTCAGAGTTTTAAGGTTCCATAAGCATCCAAACTACTCCCCTCAAACGACTTATTTCCCAAATACAATTTTGCGTTTGAAAAGAGTAGCATAATTTTGCCGTAAAAACAACATTATAAATTTACATCAGGCACATCATAGGAACTCACTGCAATAATACTTATCTACATATCAAATGTGCAAGTGAAGCCTGGAATAAATAAATCACAGACTTTGAAGTTTGCTTTCATAATTGTTTTTAATGATTTCGAGTTAGAAAAAAATTTGGTCATAAGAAGAAGATCAAATTTTGAAACGTCTGTTCGAAGAGTAGGGAATGAGGAATTGGAGCTTGATTGCAAAGAGGATGGCAAGCGAGTTCAGCCTGCCTCGAAAGAGCGCCAAACAGTGCAGAGAGAGGTAGGATGATGTTAAGGCAGATACGAAAACCACATAAACATGGAGACCGCGAAGGTTGAGTGGACCATTGACGAGGAGATGCAGCTCATCCAATACCACAACGAAATCGGCAACAAATGGTCGGTCATTGCGCAAAAAATACCAGGAAAGTCACTATTGAATAACGCAGGTCGGATAATTGCATCAAGAACCATTTCTACTCCAAATTACGGAAGGTCCTCCGCAAACTCAACACCATCATTCACGCCTACTTCCGCAGGGACTACAGGGAAATCAACATCAACATTATCTACAAAATCGTTGAGGCCTGTGAAGAACTCTTCAAGGACAAACCCAACTGTGAACATAATGTTTCCCTTGCCTGCAGATGTATGTCTCTCTTGATGAAGAAGTTCAAAATAAGATGCTGAACCTGTCCATGCTGAAAGAGGAGCAGTTTGACTCCCAGGACCGGGTCAATATCTACCGGGAAGTGATTAAAGAGATCTACTCTGTGAGTAAGCTGTATAAGCGGAAGAGCAAGAAGAGCAGGAATAGTTCCATTCAAGCCCCCAACATCAAGATGAAACGCAAGAAGGACACTATTGTTGTCTCCAATAATATCGAAGAAGGCTATGAAAGCTAGCCTTAGTCTTCGTACAGGGATAGTTAGGCCTTGGAGGATTCAAGGAAACCATAGGATTTGAAGCCTTCCCAGTTTCACTAGTAGTTGCATCATGTTGTGGTGAGCAGGCCAAAAATAAGTAAAAGGAGCGAAGTAGTTGTGAAGGACTAATAACAAGGAATAAAGGATCTCCTCGAGAAAGAAGGGTTGCTCCAATTCGATCGTTCCTAAGCTCGTAGTCTCAATGGCTTCAAGTTCTCCTCTTCCAGGTCTTCCTTCAGAAGTTGTTCCGAAAAGAATGACTCAGACCACCAGTTCTGTACATCAGGATTAACTTAGTTTAAGACAGCGAGGGCGAGAGGAACTTCTACAATAAAACAAGAAAGGAAAGTCACTTTAGATTTATTGACAACCCTAGCTAACGATCCTAAGGGGAAGGGTTAGGAGAGCCGTTTTTTAATAATTGATCACTCAATTAGATTTTTATTAAATATGCAAATAAATACTCATAGTCATACTATTAAACTATTCACATGTCCATTATAATGGACGAATAATCGTCCATCGTAGAACCCATCAAATCATCATAGGAACTTCCTTACTGCATCAAGGGCATGCTCACACCAGCCAACTCCATTATTTCCAAAGAAGTCTAAGATATTGACTAAAAAGCAACTTTCAAAATCGATCCTGTGACACAATTACCCGAAAATACTCATAATAAACACTCTAACAATATTGCTAAAGTCAATAAATAGAATGACTAATAGCCAAAAAAATAGGAGATAATGTTTAACCCGTACATGAGTTTTATGACACTATCCAACGGTTACAACAATGATGCATTGATCTTCAAAAAATTCAACAATTAATCCATGAATAGTCGCAATAGGCACACTTTTTTCTCAAGTTTGTTTATTGGCATTCACGTTAATAGAGGATTAAAGCTGCCATAGTACAAAGGAATGATGTGCGATGACGATTTGATCTTTGATTCGAGCTTTGAGTCTGCTAACCTTTTCGCTGTCTACAAAGTAACAGTTAGATAGATATAGATCTAAGACAAAGTTTATGACTTGATTCTACAGAACGACCTCAATACCAAGGGCTATACACAGTGGTATAACTTCAAAGTGCGCAATAAAAGAAACAACTTTGTTGCTCGCTTTAATATTGTCAACCTTGTAACCCATGTCTAACTTAGTATAAATCCAAATCCTTGTATAGTATTGGAATGAAACCAATAGTCAGATCGGAGAAGAGCGATAAAAATGTTAAGAAAACATGGAGAAGAAAAGGATACAATATTTACTATGAAAAGAACGCACTTAACTATGAAGACAGTACGTAAAAATGCTATAAAACGTTAACATTCTAATACGATTTTACCATTGAAAATGATACAGTTCAATTCGCCCATGGTATGCCTTACGACCTTACTGATCTCCATCTCTTAATGAGCTCAATTAAAGGCAATCCAAGAGTAAAAATTAGTACGATTGGCTCAAGCATTATGGGTCGACCCATCCAATTACTAAAAATATCAAGTGTTGACGATACCAATAAGGTTTAGAAGAAAGCCTTGGTGATTTTAGGAAGGCAGCACCCAGGATAAACACCAGGCTCATACATAGCCTAATAAATGATTCTTTAGCTCCTCAGGAATTCAAATTAGTCTGACTTCATATGCTGGAGATTCGATATATTCATCATTCCTATGGTCAATATGGATGGAGTCTATTTGGGAAACTACCGTAGTAATTTCGCAGGATTTGATCTCAATCGTTGCTGGCTCTATCCTGACCCCGTCAAGCAGCCTTAAGTTGTTGCTATAAAGGAATTAATCAGAAAGATACAGAAAAAGTATAAAATTGAGCTGATCCTTGACCTTCATGGCCACAGCAGGAAGTAAATCTATGACTACTAAGGATGGGCAGCTTCTTTTATGGGAATCATTTTGGTAGCAATTTTATGCTTTTTCCATTTATTGCTTCTAAGGCAAACAAAAACATCCTTCTGGACAAAAGCAAGTTTTCGCATGAAAGCTAAAACGACGAGAAGGGATCGACTGCTCGTGCAGTGTTGGGCAAGATGATAAAGGATACAGGATACGTTTACACTTACTAGGTGTCTTTCTTCGGAAACTATAAAGAAGTAGCCAGTCCTTGATGCAGGATCGTACTCCATTCTCCTTCCAAGAGGACCACTACAAGGAACTCGGAAAGGCATTGGTTCAGTCCATCTATCGCACCTATCTAGAAATCTACAAAGAAGAAAAAACGTTGAAGTAAAGCTACGTCCTTAAAAGTGCCAAGGCTGAAATACGCGACATTGCCGTCCAGAGAGACATAGAGAACGAGGATTAATCAGGTTCAGATAGTGAAGCTTAAGAAGCAGGCAAGAAGGAAAAGTCAGAGATCGACTAATTTTTCGATGGGCTTAGGAATTTATAATAGTTTTCCCCTCCACCGATAGAGGTATAAAAGAAACCAAGCAAGTACGAGGGAATTGGTCGATAGATTTCGATTATGAAGCTGAAGTAACTAGGGATGCCTGTTGAAAAATATACTTAATAAGTAAAGTAAAAGATCCTCACTCTCCTGGAGAGAAACAATGATGATTTGAAGGACTTAATCATGGAGCGTCTCCCTTCCATCAAACGAGAAAACGAAAGGCAGGCGGCCTTGAATAACTTGAAGAGAGAGATAGCCGCAGCCAATTAGATACATGAAGTGCAAAGATAGACTTTGCATCTATCGCAAACCAAAAAGAATCATTTCTTCCCTGAATCCTTTAGAGTCAAAAAATATAAGAACTATATTGATTGGCTTAAAGTCTATGGTGAAACTTGTGCCTTACAGGAGAGGTAAAGGGAGAAGGAGAAGCAAAGCTATGAGCGATAGACTTATCACCGAAACGATAAATCAGTGCAGAAAGTGAAGCAAAACCTTCTACTCATCAATAACAACTCTAAATCTATTGACCACAAGGAAGGCAAGTCAAAACAATTCAACACAATCAACATCTTCGAGGAGCAGGGTGACTCAAAGGACGATGAGGCTCACAAGCTCCTTACCCATCGTAAAAGAAGCCAAAATAAATCAGCCTTATCTAAGGAGCTACCCCTTTCTATTGCATTCGACCAGGCCATCAAGGGTTCATTAAGGTCGCAAAGGATGCATCAGAATAAATCAAAGCACCTCTAAGACAATAGAGATAAGCCACTCTAAGTGAGCAGTAAATAGGTAAGAATGGGGAGATAAGCGAAACCCAAACTGCCTCCCATTTGAATCAATCAAATTAATGATTTATTCATACTTAATAATTGCCTATAGCTGTGACCATCCAAAAGCTACTTTGGATTAATATGACTGAGGCTTTAATAACTTTATCATTTAAATATGAAAGGAAGAACAATACTAATCTTTCTATTCCTAACAACCATCTTAAAAGCCAGCATAGATACATCCCGAAATCTGCAGGCGTCATCCTACACTATAACTGCATCTCGATCATCGCAACTTAGCAATCTGTGCACCAATACCAATCGAAACTAGCTCTACAACAAATACGGCATCAGTGGGAACGTGAAGTACATGAGTTAGTTCTCTAACTTTTACAACCTAGACGGGTAATTCCCCAATTAATACAGTACCATCTTTAGTCAGTTCCTTGACCTGGATGTCATAGGCAT
>JACCDV010531214.1_pt1 | contig 10379 bp, 10 predicted proteins | sample 7446131 | NCBI WGS metagenome assembly JACCDV01 (sample SAMN15323448, study PRJNA562643) | freshwater metagenome | isolation source: river surface water | place: USA:Blue River Watershed | collected 2017-08-17
CCCCAAAGAACTTCTGATTGTAGAGCATATCCTGCCAGACAAGCTCAAGCATTTCCTCTGATTTCTAGTCCAACCCTATCCTTCTAAAAATCTGTGCCAGTGCCATCTTATTCTTAAACAACACCATCAGGTTCTTTAGGTTTAGTTCGTTGTAGCTGATTGCGTTTATCTATGAGTAAAGGCCCTATATTTTCTTTTAGAGGTTGACCTTGAAAAGCTGTCCCAATACGTCTGAGCATTTGTTCTTTTGACCCTATATCGAATTTTCAACAGAGGTGCTTTGTTAATACAGAATTAGTTTGACAAAATTATTTCGCATGTTTCGAGGAATCTCCTTTATTATGCTTTCGTAGGTATTCATAAAGATTTTCTATAATAGCCATGATTTTTACGTTTACTTTCTCATCAACTCGAATGTTGGAAGGGAAATATATGTAAAGTACATTGTCCTTGAGCAAGTTTTTATTCTTAATTATGACTTCTTTTTGTGGTTAGCCAAATACTTAGATTCCGAGGATCGGTTCGAGGATATTTTAAGGGTTTTTATCTTAGTTGTCGAATACTGGGACGATGGGGATCAAAGTCACGAATGGTTTTTGTACGACAATCGTAAACTATAGTTTGAGATTCAAGAGTGGGATGATTTATTTGTCTCCCCGGAAGGCTACATTAAGTCCTTGCTTGGTTGACGATTTGCTCTTTTAGTGAGATATCATTTGCTATGTTTTAATATGTTTATATAAGATAAATACAGTATATTGATTAAGGCCCTCTTTAATCTTTTCTTGATTGAATTATTTTGCCATAAATTAACTTCTTTGAATTTTGGATAAATTCTTTATTAATTGCTATTGCTATCACAATGCGAAATATTTATAAGACAGCTAACGATAAGTAAACAAACAAAGATCATAGATGAAAGTATCGCTTAATTGACTCCGCTTATGACTCATAATCTTTCAGATGATTCTGCTTATTTTCAACAGGTTTCTCGATAGTCCTATGTCCTATTGTGGACCAGCCTTTGTGTCTATAACGATCGTCCACAAACACAAATCGATTGAGGTCAAATGCCACATGATGAAGATTGAAATTTTATCACTGCATTATTGATGTTTCTCAGCTAATTCACTCATTTCATTTGAACTGGCACAACAAAAGCTGACTAACTTGAGTATAGTGCTACTACAATCATCTTCTGGTTTACGAGTCGCTTGATATCCTGCCCTCGGCCAACAATAAAATTAATCGGCAAAATAGCATTTTTGATATTTACTAAAATTTCCCCATTTTCTGCATACTGTTGATTATAAGAAAGAAGCAGTCCTGCTCGTGATGGTCCCTGCGCTGAATTCAATTAATATTTTGTTTTATGGGAATCGTCCTGTTACATTAATGTTGCGCCTGTTAGGAACATTCTTATATATATTAAATCTATCAAAGATGGACCAATAAACCCAAGAAATGGCTTAGATAAAAAAATATGTGCAGAGCTATGGCAAACCTGACAATAAGAAGGCAATCGCTGCACTTTCCCTTACGATTGCTTTTGAAATATTAGCCATAGTCCTCATCAACATCAACTTAAGATTTATTGGGTGGACTCTACACACACTCAACACCATAAGGATCTTTGTCCAGTTTCATGACATGGCTCATTTCTCCTTCTTCAGCTCGATGAAGGCCAACACCATCATCGGCAAAATAATCGGAATCTACGAGCACTTCCCCTTCAATGCATGGAGGGACGGCCACAACCACCACCACAAACATTTCGGTAACATTGACCGCTTGGATGTCTCCCAAACCATCCTCTTTACCTTGAAGCAGTACGAGTAGATGAAAGGAGTAAAGAAGATCCTGGCAAGGATATTGAGATCACCACCTGTGTTCTTCCTGATTACTGTCCCCTTCGTCTGGTTTGTGTTGGTCTTTCCAACCGTTGCCAAGAGATACGGAATATTCAGCATGACCTATCTTGAGAAGATTCTCTCAGTGGTCCTCTATACTTGGATCTTCCCTTTGTTTGGGGTTTCCGCCCTCAACATGTGGCTCTCCATGACTGTCAGCACCGTCATAGGAACAGGTCTCTTCCATCTTCAGCACTCAGTCAACCTCCCTTACAGAAAGCGCAAAGACAAATGGAACCCCGCTAAGGCTGCCCTTGAAGGAAGTACCTTTTTGGAGATTCCCAACATCCTCAAGCCCTTTACCAACGGAATCGAATACCATCACATCCATCATCTCAACACTAATGTTCCCTCCTATGCCATTCAATAATGCCACGATGATTTCTAGGATAAGAACAAGCATGGTAAAAAATGGGACTCTTACAATATAAACCGTGTTGGGTTTAGATTGGGGTTCGAGAGTTTATTCAATATAATGTTTGATGAGTAAAACTCTAAGCTGATTCCCTTTAAATGGAAGTATATCTGAGGTGGTATGAGCATGATCTATTCATCTATTTTATTAGCATTTTATTATTATAAGAACTATTCAGTTTATGCTAATACTAACAATTATTATAATGATTGCTCGTAATTAAATAGATCTAAGATAATTGCAATGATACGCTTTTTGGGAAGGTTTATGCCTTTGATGATAGCAAGGTACTCTTTGTTACTATCTTTGCCTTAGTTTACTCTTTAACATTCCCAAATATGCTAATTCGCAATATTTTTATTTTTATTTTCCGTTTTTTATTGTAAAGGCTTTCGATATTAGATTAATTTTAATAAAATAACAAAATTTAAGTAAATATCAATGAATATAGCAAAACTCAGGCATAAACAAGAATATCGTATTCCAGCTTAAATTATTCTGATTTTATAGTTTGACTTTTCATTACAAATTAATTGATGTATATTGCCTTTACTTAAAGTATATTAATAATAAGGGTATTTAAGAAATAATTCTATGATGAATCAGCAATTCAAGTGCACTGTGGGCAATTCAAAATTATTAACCCTCTCAATTATCTTAATCTTGCACAAAGATTTTGTATAGACATAGTCTTCAATATACAGTGATCTCTAAACTGAGTATTTAGAAAAATCACTAAGACTTTGACTACCTTCTAAATGGTCAATAAATGCTTCATCGATTATGCTATTTGGCGAAATGAATAAAACAGAAGCTCCATTGATAGGTCCATTTTGATTGTTATATGACGCAGGAATAACTAAAAGGTTCTTGTGAGGAGCTAATAAAAATGCCTTATGTTAATACTAAGCATTGGAATAGGCTTGTATTGGTTCAAGAGGTCTAGAAATTGTTTAGACTGGGTGTAAAGTATCCGTAACATTATAAATAGCTATTTTTAACGCTTGCTTGTCCGCCCAGGATCCACGGTCAATCGTATCTCTTCCAAAACCAACTATCGTATTATCGTCATAGGGATGGAGATATGTCGAATAGCCTGGAATTTTGAGCTGGCCGAGGATCTTAGGCATGGAAGGGCTGGATAAATCGATAACAAAGAAAGGATCCACTTGCTTGAATGTGACTAGATACAGTCTCTTATTGACATACCGACAAGAGAAGATCTTCTCCCCAGGAGCAATCGAATTGATCTGCCCATAAATTACAAGGTAGTAGCTGAGTACATAGACATTAGATGATACCTGACCACCGTTTAAATTAGTTGTAGCAACTCTCAAATAATTTGAATATTAGCTGAAAGCAAATTGGTTGTTAGCAGATCCTCTTAAGGAAATAAAAGCAATTGGGCGAATAAAAGTGGGAGTTACTATGATCTTGCTGATTTTAGTAACATCTGGATTTGCAAAGGTATTTTGGGAAAAGTAAATATGTTGTTTTGACATGTAGAGAATATTTGAGTTGAATTTCTCAGCATCCCGGTTGGATCTGTAATATGTCCGAAGGCTTCCCTCTATTACGAATGAACTCATAATAAAGCTTGGCCGAGGATTATTCATATTAAAGCCAAAAATATTTAAAAAAGATGGTTTTTGATAGCTCCATTATGTGTACCAATACACCTAAGTGCATGTAATTTGTCCATTTCCAGTATTATACCAAGGAAGTATTGTAAATGTATCGATTGGGGATGTGCTTAAGAGATAAATGTATCCATTTTAAAGCATTCTGCCGTCATAGAAATCACCCAAGACACTAAATTCATTTTTAAGGGTTGGGGATGATCTATCAGAAACATCGTATATTTGTACGAATGTTACCACTCCTGATGAGGAACTTTATGATCCAAAAACAACTAAAATATCTTTGTAAATAAATAGTCCCTTTGCATATTTATTGAGGTTGATAGTTGAGATAACTGATGCAGTTAAAGCCGGGTATGCGTGAACAATGGAGAGGTGTTGGTTGGAGATCGTATAGATATATGTTCCATCTGTTTTGAGAATATCAGCTTAATCTACTTCAGATTAATGATTGTTTGTTTTAGAGAAGTCTAATGATGGATCTACAGGAGCACTTTTAGCCATCGGAGGTGGCGTTGATGGGCATACCATTCGACATAGTGGCGATTAAACCTATATAATAAAAAATATACGAGCAATCTACCACGAGGATAACAAACTGTTTGACATTGATATTGCGGAGGAGGATAGTATTTCTTGATGAAGTCATTAATATCATTTTATCCACTAAATTTCTTAGCCTTGCTGCAATTTCCATCTAAGGTGCATTTTTTAGCACCGAGAGTAATAGACTGAGCTATGAGGTTCACGATAAGAAGAGCTAAAATAATTGAGATTTGGATCTTCATATTATTTTGATATAACACCAATATTATACTCATACATTTAACATGTTTTAATGATTATATTTGACTGGGTTTTTTTGTTTTGGGAAACTTTGCTTGCCGTCTTCTTTATGGACAATTTACAGCTTAATATCACAAGAAGTCTCACCATTACTCAAATTTGAAGTTTTTGTTAACCTAAATCATTTTTAATATATTATGATGCTGTTGCAAGCTGCCCATCATTAGATAAATTTGTTAACAAATCAACGATTTGTGAAAGTTATGTTACAAATATAAAGATAGTTAGTATTAGAGGAAGAGCTAATCATTAATGTAAAAAATTATTTGCAAAAAACAAAAGAATAAATATTGATCAATACTTTGTGAGATAAATAAATTGAAAAATGATGTTAGATATGAATACAAAACATCATTAACAAATTGAAAGGCACTCTTTTTTAATAAATATGAATTTTAAATATTTCTACATATCCCTTCCTTCCTCATCTCGATTATGGTTATTGAAGACCGAAGATTATGATTTACCAGCCTTATCATCTGTAACTTAACTTTCTTACTTTGTTTGATTAAAATAATTTATTTACCCACTTTGCTATTAAATATCGTCTATTCTAGTCTTAGATATTTGGTCTTTCCAATCGTTATTAGTGTGCATTTTTTCGTACATTACTGATGTGGAGTTTTGGAAGACATATTTCAATAAAGATGAGATGCAAATAAAGATGCGAAATTAAAATTAAATTTATGGAGAAATAAGTATTATACTTTTACTGCAAGCCTAAGAAATAATAAAAGATAAAATATAAAGACATTAGCTAATCAAGTTAAAATAATCAACAATAACCATCTTTTATATAAGTTAGCAGAAATCAAACACTGCTATCCCTAGAAACAAAATTCAAGATCACCATGGATGTTTGGGGTGATCATTTTATAAACTTCAGATATCTATGGTATTCTAATAAAGAACGTCATGATGAGAGGATCTCCTTTATCTCTTTTGAATAGGTAGTCTTCTGCAGGATGAACTGAATTCCTGTGAGTCCCATCCCCAACCCATCATTGATACAGCCTGCAAACCCACGTAATCTCCAAATCTACTGGTCTCCACTCGGAAATGTGATCATGTGGTATTCGCCTACCTCTGTACCAAATACAGCGACTGCCTTTGTTGGTGGATAATCTCATCCCAGCAACTATGGGCTTACCGATAGCACTCGCCAACCATACCTAAACTTGAGTTAGGTACTATCCTGTGTTAGGCGTCCAAACCGCGTCAGTTCCAAGGTTGGTCCCTCCCAAGGGAGTATACTCACTTCGAACACTGTCCCCCAAAAGCATTTGTATTCCCCATATATTGTATAGAGTTCCAAAGTGATAGACTTTCAGGATGATCTTCTGGAGATTGAAAGTTGGGGAAGAAATTTCTGATTTGAAAGTTGGTATTGCACAAGATCCCAGCATTACTGTTTCCCTAACTTAAATTGTTGCTGGCCTTGGATCAGGAAAATCAGGCTCGGGGCTTTGACATGGATACTGTTTGCAGTAGTTATCCAATGCAGCATAAAAGGATTGTTTCGCTAAGGAAGCATTGATGCCATCAACAAAATCAAACAGATAGCCTAAGTCAAGCAATTTGATGCGAATAGGCATAGGGAAGCCCTTGACCTTAAGCGCCCACTAGTTTATGTTCCCATCCTTCGGTGGCTATCCCCCCAAATAACTGTATGAAGTGTACTGCGCGATATTCTCAGAGTAGCTGATTTCCTCAGTATGCTTTTTCCATTCGTATGAAGCATCCATAAAGAATTTTGCAAATTTGGCCTTTGCAGCCACGCTAATATCGACAGTGAGCGCGTTCATCTTCTCCATGGCTTAGAAGGTGTACGAAGTTTCTTGAAGAGCCCTTCCCCCCAACAAAACTTCATAGGTAAAGTGGGTTCCAAAGACACGGAAGAACATGGACCAATCGCCAATGCTGACAGCATTCTTGATTCCCCATATGAAATTCTCAGTAAATTGGTTAGGTTTGAACACATTGATGGAGAGTAGATAAGCTGAGCATTATGCAGTTGCGTGGATGATCGTGCTTTTGCTCTCCACTGTCTGCTTGCTGATTGTCTCGTACTACATTAATGATGAAAAGGAGGCTGATAGAAAGATACCGCTATACCCACTATCAAAGGAAGCCTTAGATTTCAACTATTAGCGATATGATTGCGTCCCACGATATATCTTTTCCTCGGAGGTAAAGGAACAGGCTGAGACCTGAGAGCGAGTGACTCCATCAGGAACCAAGTATCTCCCGTCTTCAGTTGTACGACCTTAGTTATATGTGATCTGAAAGATATCTGCCAAGAAGCCGGTGTCGATAGACTTAGACATTGGATTGCCTTTGGCTAGATTGTAGCTCTTCCCCACGTAGTTGGGAACCTCAGGCAGTCCACTATATATCTGCGATGAATTGCAGCTACAAACCACAGCTGCTATGAAGAAAGCTATCACCCTATAACCCTCCATAAAATAATAATAATGATGGTAAAAGTATATAATTATTTGTGTGATAGTTGTAAGATTGGGTATCATTCGATTTATATACTAAAGAAGTTTACTCGAAAACTATTAGTTGTATTTAACTGGTGAAAAATTAATGTTTTATTAGGCTTGCGAGAGGAGCTGGTAGGCAAAGACACAATCATAAAGCATCAAATATTGATGTCTATCTTCCCTGCTCAAGGCAAAGCATAGACAATCTATTTTACCTTGCTTATTAGTTGGATTACTTCATTAATTAGCTCCATTGCTGAAGATGCAAAGATATACTACTCGCCAATCAACATGAGGACATTTGAGCTGAGTTTGAAAGGATGAAAGTATTAATTAATGGGCATTTCCATTAAAAATTGCTAGAATTGTCCTATTAATCACAGGATTAAAGTATCTTCCAGATAATAATAGCACGATTTGTACTTCAACTTTAATAGATTGATATTGAGATAGAATTATATTTAAGAGAGATACTTTTGCACCTTTATATATTAAGCCATATTTGATATAAATCATAGAGATACTTTCTTTGTCTGAACTGTTAATCAATCCAATTCAAAGACTTATTTAGTTTTTCATTCTACAGCAATAAAACCTTTGAACCTTGGCTACAATGTGTAGTTTTACCTTTGGTAGATCAGCTAATAGAGGTGCGGATATTGTACATGCTGCCACAATCCACTCTTATGTTCTGATATTGCCTAGCCGAACGTAGGTCGGTCGATAACCCATTTAACCCTTCATAAGCACTGCTCCATTCGATTACTATCTGAATTCCAAGATCAACATAAAGGCTGACCATTTTGAGCCAATTTTTTTCCAATGCTGTTAAACGCTATATTATCAATGTTGATCTCCTTGCATCAAAGTGACGCCTCAGCATCTACAGCTGCTTCTACGATTCCTATTTTCTGTGCATCGTTACAAATTCGCTGATGGCATGTTTTTGTTCCATTCAATTGATAATTGAGCTAACTTTATCAGCATAATTAATCAAATAAGAAACACCTTATTCGTTCGGTTTTCCATTTGTCCTTAAGTTTGATTACGTTATTCCTTGAGGCTTTGCTCATGATTTGATCTTAGCTTTCAATATACACGTTCATATTTACAGTTTATCTAAGAGATCTTTTAGAGCGAATATTTTATAAGGAAAAAAAGATCGGTTTAAAATGTAAATACTTTTTTCTAATCTCCGTCTATAAATTTGATCACTTTTGTTGATCTCGCATCTTATTTATCAATCGATGTCTTTTGAGAGCCAGTTTTTGAGGCTGAAGGAGAGGGAGCTATCCGCCCTCTTCCGAGGAATCGAAGGGGATACGGGCAGGCTGATCGAGGCAGTCATCAGCAATACGGAGGAGGAAAGCGCACTGTTTCAGCTCGGAGAAACTATGAACGGAAATGAGTTCACAAAGCTGAAAAGGATACTGAAGGGCTCAGCTTTCCAACAGATCAAACTCAGCCTTTCGCAGCACCGACAAAGGGAGGAGAAGGAAGGGAGAGAAAACAAAGAGCGATAAAGTCTGCAATAGGCGAAGTAGAGCCTATAAGCAAGCAACAGAGACCTACTGAAGACCAATAAGAATCTGTCAAAGACCCTGAAGAATATATCGAAGGTAAATGCGAATATGTCGGAACAACTGAGGCAAAAGGAAAAGGAGAACAAACAACTGTCGAAGCAATTGAAGGAAAGGGAAAGGGAAGTAAAGGGTCTGAAGTAAAGGCTGCGCTAAGACAAATAAACGCAGACACAAACTGAAGAGAAGTAACTCGGAGGGGGAAAGACATCTGCGAAAAGATAGACCAAATGGGAAGACGGGGAAAGGAACAGTCCACGGCGAAACAGAGACGAAAGAGAAGTGAGGGAAGGACAGTAAAGGGAGGAGAAACAAAGGGAGGAATTGGATTTGATCGGCCTCATACAGATGAACCAAATCAACGAAAGGGAAGAAATAGAAAAAATAGAGTTGCTCGAACAGACCAACCGCCAAAAGGAAGAGACCATTGGCCAAATGAGGGCACTGATCCAAGAAAAGGAGCAAAAAATCGAGGAATTGTCCATGAAATTGGAGACAGTGGAAGCATAGAACAAAGAAAATGAGCAAACAATAAGGAAGTTGATGGAGAAGAGCCAAAGACATCTCTAAGACAGACTGTACTCCGTTGAGAGGATGGAGGCCTCGCTTAGGGAGAGGGAAGATATAATCCAAAAGCAAAAATAGTCCTTATCAGAAAAAGCAGAAACCATACAACGGTTGACGCAGGAGAAGGAAGAAGCGATTACTGAGAGAGAAAGGTGCCTGAATGAGAAGGACAAAGAAGTGAAGGAAAAGTCAAGGATTGCCGAGGAGAGAGACAGAGCAATCGCTAAAAATGATATCCAATCAAAATAGCAGCAGTAACTCAAGGAAAAACTCAAAGAAAAGTACGCAAACCATCACCTTAGAGACGATCAAATTCAAACCCAATCAAGGCTAAGCAAGGAAAGATAAGAATTCATAAAGGAACTCTCAGAGAGATTGGACGAAAGAGAAAAGAGTTGTCCCAACTGCAAAGCCTTGCAAAAGCTTCTCTTGGAGAAATAGAAGGGAGAATAGGAGAAAGGGAATGAAATTGAGAAAAAACAGGAGGAACAGAGAAAGCAGTAATCATCCGTGCTCTCAACTGCCTCCTCCAAGTAAAATTTGAATACGAAGGTCATCAAATAATAAGGCATCTAAAACATTGTTCAACGATTCGAGGAATTGGTCCAAAACGATAACAGTATTGCTTCAGTCACTTTGCAAATGACAGTAATCATACAATTACAAAGGGTACTTTTGCTGTTATCAAAGGCGTAAAGCCTTCCCTAAAAAGCGTACCCTTGCAATTATCTTAGAGGTAAAGCCTTCCTTACAAAGAGTACCTTCGCTGTTATCAAAGACGTAAACCCTTCCCTAAAAAGCGTACCCTTGCAATTATCTTAGAGGTAAAGCCTTTCTTACAAAGAGTACCTTCGCTGTTATCAAAGGGGTAAAGCCTTCCCTAAAAAGCGTACCCTTGCAATTATCTTAGAGGTAAAGCCTTCCTTACAAAG
>JACCDV010454624.1_pt1 | contig 10378 bp, 6 predicted proteins | sample 7446131 | NCBI WGS metagenome assembly JACCDV01 (sample SAMN15323448, study PRJNA562643) | freshwater metagenome | isolation source: river surface water | place: USA:Blue River Watershed | collected 2017-08-17
ACCATCCAGGAGATCGTCGAGTCCAGCGCCACGGCGATGATCGACCCCGAGCGGGTCGAGATCGTGATCCCCGACTTTGAAATGCCGCCGGGCGGCGTGCACATCCGCTGGCCGGACACGGCGCTGGCGCAGGAGCAGCGGCTCTTTGACTTCAAGTGGTACGCCGCGCTGGCCTACATCCGCGCCAACCGGCTCAACCACAACGTGGTGGCTGGCCCGGACGACCGCCTGGGCCTGATCGCCTCGGGCAAGGCCTTCAACGACACGCGCCAGGCGCTCATGGACCTGGGCCTGGACGATGCCGCCTGCCGCCGGCTGGGCATCCGCCTGCACAAGGTGGGCGTGGTCTGGCCGCTTGAAGCCCAGACCACGCGTGAGTTCGCTGCGGGCCTCAAGGAAATCCTGGTGATCGAGGAAAAGCGCCAGGTCATCGAGTACCAGATCAAGGAGGAGCTCTACAACTGGCGGCCTGACGTGCGGCCGAACGTGCTGGGCAAGTTCGACGAGGTCGAAGGCGATTTTTCCGGCGGCGAATGGAGCATGCCCAACCCGGCGGCGCACACGCTGCTGCGCGCCAACGCCGACCTCACCCCCGCGCTGATCGCCAAGGCGATTGCGCGGCGCCTGAAAAAGCTGGGCGTGGACGAAGCCACCGCCGCCCGCATGGACGCGCACCTGGCGCTGCTGGCCGCGCGCGAATCGGCGCTGCAGGCCACCGAACTGACGCCCGAGCGGCCGCCCTGGTTCTGCTCGGGCTGCCCGCACAACACCTCGACCCGGGTGCCCGAGGGCTCGCGCGCCATGGCCGGCATCGGCTGCCACTACATGGCCTTGTGGATGGACCGCGCGCACATGGGCTTCACGCAGATGGGCGGCGAGGGCGTGCCCTGGGTGGGCCAGCAGCCCTTCGTCAACGAGACGCATGTGTTTGCCAACCTGGGCGATGGCACCTACTTCCACAGCGGCCTGCTGGCCATTCGCCAGGCCATTGCCGCCGGTGTGAACATCACCTACAAGATCCTCTACAACGACGCCGTGGCCATGACCGGCGGCCAGCCGGTGGGCGAACGGCCCGAGGGCCACAGCGTGCCGCAGATTGCGCAGTCGGTGGTGGCCGAAGGCGCGCGGCGCGTGGTGGTCGTCACCGACGAGCCGGCCAAGTACCAGGGCGTGGCCTTGCCCGGTGGCGTGACGGTGCACCACCGCAGCGAGCTCGATGCGCTGCAGCGCGAACTGCGCGAGACGGCAGGCTGCACCATCCTCATCTACGACCAGACCTGCGCCACTGAAAAACGCCGCCGCCGCAAGCGCGGCACCCTGGTGGACCCCGCTCGGCGGGTGGTGATCAACGAGCAGGTGTGCGAGTGCTGCGGCGACTGCAGCGTGCAGTCCAACTGCCTGTCGGTCGAGCCGCTGGAGACCGAGTTTGGCCGCAAGCGCCAGATCAACCAGAGCACCTGCAACAAGGACTTCAGCTGCGTCCAGGGCTTTTGCCCGAGTTTTGTGACGGTCGAGGGCGGCCAGCTGCGCAAGGCCGCCAAGACCGACAAGCCCGACCCTTTCGATGACGCGCGCTTCGGGCCCCTGCCCCAGCCCGCCGTGCCGTCGCTGGCCGGCCGCAGCGACCCCACCTGGGGCCTGGTGGTGGCCGGTGTGGGCGGCACCGGGGTGATCACCATCGGGCAGCTGCTGGGCATGGCCGCGCACCTCGAAGGCAAGGGCGTGGTCACGCAGGACGCTGCCGGCCTGGCGCAAAAAGGCGGCAGCACCTGGAGCCACGTGCTCCTGGCCGAGCGGCTGCAAGACATCCGCACCACGCGCGTGGGCACGGCCGCCGCCGACCTGGTGCTGGCCTGCGACCCCATCGTCGGCGCGCACAAGGAAACCCTGCTGCGCATGCGCCCTGGCCGTACCCGCGTGGCGCTCAATGCGCACAGTGCGCCCACGGCCGCCTTCGTCAAGAACGCCACCTGGCAGAACCCGGGCTCGGCCTGCCAGGGGCAGATCGCCGCCTTGCTCGGCGAGGACGCGCTGGCGGCCTTTGACGTGGACACCGCTGCCGTGCGCCTGATGGGCGACAGCCTGTACGCCAACCCCATGTTGCTGGGCTATGCCTGGCAGCGCGGCTGGGTGCCGCTGCAGCTGGCTTCGCTGCTGCGCGCGATCGAGCTCAATGCCGTGGCCATCGATCAGAACAAGGCAGCCTTCATGTGGGGCCGGCGCGCCGCGCACGACGCAGCCAGCGTGCAGCGCCTGCTGGTCAGCGCGCAGGTGGTGAGCCTGCCGGCGCGGCGCCAGAACCTGACCGACCTCATGCAGCGCCGCGCAGAGTTCCTCACGGCCTACCAGGATGCGGCCTACGCCCGGCGCTACCTGGAGCTGGTCGAGCGCGTGCGCGCAGCCGAGGCGCGCATCTCCACCCGCACCGAGCTGGCCGAAGCCGTGGCGCACAACCTGTTCAAGCTCATGGCCTACAAGGACGAGTACGAAGTGGCGCGCCTGCACAGCGACGCGGCCTTCCAGCAAAAGATCGCCGGCATGTTTGAAGGCCCCTACCAGCTCAGCTACCACCTGGCGCCGCCGCTGCTGGCACGCCGCAATGCCCGGGGCGAACTGGTCAAGCAACGCTTTGGCCCGTGGATGGGCACGGCGTTTCGGATCCTGGCGCGCCTGAAGTTCCTGCGCGGCACACCCTTCGACGTTTTCGGCCACACCGAAGAGCGGCGCACCGAGCGGGCGCTGATCGAGGAGTACCGCCGCAGCGTCGAGGAGGTGATCGCCGGCCTGAGCGCCGACAAGCTGCCGCAGGCCCTGGCGCTGGCGCGGCTGCCCGAGCAGATCAAGGGCTTTGGCCACGTCAAGGAGGCGCACCTGGCGCGCGTGCGCCCGCAGTGGCAGGCGGCGTTGCAGGCCTATCGCACGCCCGCGCCTGAAGCGGCCCGAGCCGCCTGACCTCTGCCTGAGCCCGGCGGGCGCCTCGGCGCGCCGGGCTGGCCGCTTCAGTGGCCGAGGATCTTCGAGAGGAAATCCTGCGCCCGGTCGGTGCGCGGGTTGTTGAAGAACTCGTGCGGCGTGTTCTGCTCCACGATCTGGCCCTGGTCCATGAAGATCACGCGGTCGGCCACGGCCTTGGCAAAACCCATTTCGTGCGTGACGCACAGCATGGTGATGCCCTGCTCGGCCAGCTCGATCATCACGTCGAGCACCTCCTTGATCATCTCGGGGTCCAGCGCCGAGGTGGGCTCATCGAACAGCATGATCTTGGGCGTCAGGCACAGCGCGCGGGCAATGGCCACGCGCTGCTGCTGACCGCCCGAGAGCTGCAGCGGGTACTTGTGCGCCTGCTCTGCGATGCGCACGCGCTGCAGCTGCTGCATGGCCCGCTCCTCGGCCTTTTTCTTGGGCACCTTGCCCACCCACATGGGCGAGAGCGTCAGGTTCTCCAGCACCGTCAGGTGCGGAAACAGGTTGAACTGCTGGAACACCATACCCACCTGCTTGCGGATCGCATCGATGGCCTTGACGTCGTCCGACAGCTCCACGCCGTCGACGATGAGCCGGCCTTCCTGATGTTCCTCGAGCCGGTTGATGCAGCGGATCAGCGTGGACTTGCCCGAGCCCGACGGGCCGCAGATGACGATGCGCTCGCCCTTGGCCACGTTCAGGTCGATGTCGCGCAACACGTGGAAGCTGTTGCCGTACCACTTGTTGACTTTGTCAAAGGTGATGATGGGGTGTGTCATGGCAGGTTCGGGTGTGTCGGTGCGATCAGCGCTGCTTGCCCTTGTTGACCTGGGCCTCGACCCACTGGCTGTAGCGGGACATGGAATAGCAGAAGGCAAAGTAGATCAGGGCGATGAAGATGTAGCCCTCGATCTTGTACGGCCGCCAGTCGGCGTCGGAGTTCAGCGCCAGCCCCAGGGCGCCCGTGAGCTCATACAGGCTCACGATGGTCACCAGCGAGGTGTCCTTGAAGATGGCAATGAAGTTGTTCATGATGCCCGGCACCACCATGGCCAGCGCCTGCGGCAGCACGATCTTGCGCTGCGTCTGCCAGTACGAAAGGCCCAGCGATGCGGCCGCCTCCACCTGGCCCTTGGGGATCGCCTGCAGGCCGCCGCGAATCACCTCGGCCAGATACGCTGCCGCAAACAGCGTGATGCCGGCCAGCACCCGCACCAGCACGTCCACCTTCACCCCCTGGGGCATGAACAGCGGGAACATGAAGGAGGCCATGAACAGCACCGAGATCAGCGGCACGCCCCGGATCAGCTCCACATACAGCGTGCACAGCGTGCGAATGGCCGGCAGGTTGGAACGGCGGCCCAGCGCCACCAGCAGCGCCAGCGGAAAGGCCATGGCGATCGACAGCGTCGACAGCAGCAGCGTCAGCGGCAGCCCGCCCCAGCGCGCGGTCTCGACCTGGCTCAGGCCCAGCCCGCCGGCCATCAGCCAGAAAAACAGACCCAGCACCACCGCCCAGGCGCCCACCAGCCAGGGCTTCCAGAAGGCGCGGGTGCAGCTGCCAATGAGCATGGCCATGAGCAAGCCGGTGGCCACCAGCGGCCGCCACTGCTCCTCGAAGGGATAACGGCCGAACAGGATGAGCCGGTACTTCTCGGCGACCACACCCCAGCAGGCGCCCACGCCGTCGGCGCGGCAGGCTTCGGCGTCGGGCCGCCAGAAGGCGGAGAACACGCCCCAGTGCAGCAGCTGCGGCAGGTACCACAGCAGCAAGCCGCCCACGATCAGCGTGCTCAGCGTGGTGCGCCGGTCGGCAAACAGGTTGCTGCGCAGCCAGCCCAGCAGGCCGGCGCTTTGCACGGGTGCCGGACGCGCCGGCAGCGACTGGAAAATCTCGGCGGCCATGTCAGCGCTCCTGGATCGCCGCGCGGGCGTTGTACCAGTTCATCAACGCCGACGTGGACAGCGACGTGATCAGGTAGACCAGCATGACGATGGAGATGCACTCCACGGCGCGTCCGGTCTGGTTGATCGCGGTGTTGGCGATCGACACCACGTCGGGGTAGCCGATGGCCACCGCCAGCGAGGAGTTCTTGGTCAGGTTGAGGTACTGGTTGGTCAGCGGCGGGATGATCACGCGCAGCGCCTGCGGCAGCATGACCAGGCGCATCTCCTGCGCGCGGTTCAGGCCCAGGGCGGCGGCGGCCTCGCTCTGGCCGCGCGCCACCGACTGGATGCCGGCGCGCACCACCTCGGCCACGAAGGCCGCGGTGTAGATCACCAGCCCCAGCAGCACGGCCATGAATTCCGGCGTGAGCGCGCCGCCGTCCTCGACGGCGAATTCGCCTTTGAAGGGGATGCGCATCTCCATGGGCGCGCCACCGGCCAGCCAGCCCAGCACGCCGCCGGCCAGCACGATCGCAAGAGACGGCCAGAACTGAGCGCGCAGCTGCCCCGTGCCCTCGAAATGCGCCAGCGCGCGCCGGCGGTAGACCCAGGCCAGCACACCGCCGGCCACCAGGCCCAGCATGGCCAGCACATGGCCCAGGGCCCAGACCGGCGCCGGAAAGCTCAGGCCGGCCTTGCTCAGGAACACGCTGCCCAGCTGCCAGGGGGCGTTGGCGTCGGGCAGCATCTCGGTGAAGAGCAGATACCACATCAGCAGCTGCAGCAAGATGGGCACGTTGCGGAAGAACTCCACATAGGCCTGGCACAGGCCGCGCACCAGCGCGTTGCGCGAAAAGCGTCCCACGCCCAGCAGCGTGCCCAGCACCGTGGTCAGGATGATGCCCACGATGGCCACGCGCAGCGTGTTGCTCAGGCCCACGCCAAAGGCCTTGAGGTAGCTCTCGTAGGACTCGAAGGGGATCAGGCTCTCGCCGATGTCAAAGCCGGCGGTCTGCACCAGAAAGTCATAGCCGCTCTGAATGCCGCGCTCGCGCATGTTCAGCAGCGTGTTGTGCCCCAGGACCCACAGGCCCACGGCCAGCGCCAGCAAGGCCAGCACCTGATAGACGAGGCCACGGAAGGCCTGGCTGCGCCAGGACCAGGTCTTGGATTTCTTGGGAGGGGGTGAAGCAGGGGTCATGGCAGCAAGGCGGAAGGGCAGGCCATGGAAGGCGGGAGAGGGCCCGTGGGGGCCCCGTCGGAGAAAAACCGCCTGCCAGGTGGCCCGGCAGACGGTTTTCTCAAGGGGAACTCAACTCAGCGGATGGGGTAGGCGTACATCAGGCCGCCCTTGTTCCACAGGTTGTTGGAGCCGCGCGGCAGGGCCAGCGGCGACTTCGGGCCGACGTTGCGCTCGAAGACTTCACCGTAGTTGCCCACGGCCTTGACCGCGCGGGCCAGCCACTCCTTGTCCAGGCCCAGCAGCTTGCCGGTGTCTTCGGTGGTGCCCAGCATGCGCTGCACCACGGGGTCGGTGCTGCTGGTCTTGAGCTGGTCGACGTTGGCCTGGGTCACGCCGTATTCCTCGGCCTCGAGCAGGCCGTAGACCGTCCACTTGACCAGGGCCGTGAAGTCCTCGTCGCCGCGGCGCACCATGGGGCCCAGGGGCTCCTTGGAGATCAGCTCGGGCAGGATCACGTGCTCGGCCGGGTTCTTGGCTTCCTTGTTGCGGGTCGAGGCCAGGCCGGAGGCGTCGGTGGTGTAGGCCACGCAGCGGCCGGAGAAGTAGGCGCCGGTGGCGGCCTCGAGCTTTTCGAACACCACGGGCTTGATGTTGAGCTTGTTGGCGCGCGAGTAGTCGGTCAGGTTCTTCTCGGTGGTGGTGCCGGACTGCACGCACACCGTCTGGTTGCGCAGCTGCTTGGCGCTCTTGATGCCGCTCTTGGCCGTCACCATGAAGCCCTGGCCGTCGTAGTAGGTGGGCGCGGTGATGCTCAGGCCCAGCGACGCGTCGCGCGAGAGCGTGAAGGTGGTGTTGCGCGAGAGCATGTCCACTTCGCCCGATTGCAGGGCGGTAAAGCGCTGCTGCGCATTGAGCGGCACGTACTTGACCTTGGTGGCGTCACCGAGCAGGGCGGCGGCCACGGCCTTGCACATGTCGACATCCAGGCCGGTCCAGTTGCCGCTGGAGTCGGCCGCAGAAAAACCGGCCAGGCCGGTGTTCACGCCGCACACCAGCTGGCCGCGGGCCTTGATGGCGTCGATGGTCTTGCCGGCATGGGCCGGGGCGGTGGCCGCGATCGTCAGGGCGGCCGCAGCAAGGGCCTTCAGGCCGTGTTTCTTGGCGAATTGGAGCACGTAGCTTCTCCCAAATGAATCAGTGGACGGAGCCAGCACGATGTGTGCCAGACGGGCAATGCTACTGCAAAGGCATGACCTTGCTGCGCCGCATGGACACCGATGGCCTAGGGCTAACCCGGGTGGCTCGGCGCATCCTGGCCCGCCTCGGTGCAGATGCGCAGCACCTGGGCACCGTAGTCGTGCAGCTTTTTCTGGCCCATGCCGCTGATCGGTGCCAGATCCTCCAGCCGCTGGGGGTTGGCCTCGGCAATCGCGCGCAGGGTGGCGTCGTGAAAGATCACATAGGCCGGCCGGTTGTGTTCGCGCGCCACCTCGGCGCGCCAGGCCTTGAGCGCAACCAGGCGCTCGAGCGCGCCGGCGTTCAGGCTGGCTTCGGCCAGGCCCCGCGCGGAGGTCTTGGCCTGCCGCCGCCGGCTGCTGCTGCGCACCGTGGCCTGCTCACGCAAGAGCAGCTGGCCCTGGCCCTTGAGCAGCGGCCGTGCATCGGGCAACAGGCTCAGCGTCTGAAAGCCTTCGCTGTCCACGCGCACCATGTTGCGCGCAATCAGCTGGCGCAGCACGCTGCGCCACTGGGCCTCGCCCAGATCGGCGCCGATGCCGAAGGTCGAGAGCTGGTCATGGCCGTACTGGCGCACCTTGTCGGTGGTCTTGCCGCGCAGCACGTCCATCAGGTGGCCGGCGCCAAAGTTCAGCCCGCTGGCCTGCTGCACCCGGTAGATGCAGCTGAGCAGCTTGCGCGCCGCCTCGGTGCCGTCCCAGACCTCGGGCGGGCTCAAGCAGTTGTCGCAATTCATGCATGGCGCGCTCGCCTCGCCAAAGTAGCCCAGCAGGCTCACGCGCCGGCAGGCGGTGCTTTCGGCCAGGGCCAGCAGCGCGTCGAGCTTGCCGCGCATCACCTGCTTGAACTCGTCGCTGGCCACTTCGCTGGTGTCGATCATGCGCCGCTGGTTCACCACGTCCTGTAAGCCGTAGGCCATCCAGGCATCGGCGGCCAGGCCGTCGCGGCCGGCGCGGCCGGTCTCCTGGTAGTAGCCCTCGATGTTCTTGGGCATGTCCAGGTGCGCCACGAAGCGCACGTCGGGCTTGTCGATGCCCATGCCAAAGGCGATGGTCGCCACCATGATCAGGCCGTCGTCGCGCAGGAAGCGGTCCTGCCGCTGCTGGCGCACGCCCGACTCCAGGCCGGCGTGGTAGGCCAGCGCCGGCAGGCCATGCGCCTGCAGTTGCTCGGCCACCTCCTCGACCCGCTTGCGCGACTGGCAGTAGACGATGCCGGCCTCGCCCGCGTGCTCGCCTTCGATGAAGCGCAGCAGCTGCTTGAGCGGATCGACCTTCTCCACGATGGTGTAGCGGATGTTGGGCCGGTCAAAGCTGCTGATGAACTGGCGCGCCTGCTGCAATTGCAGCCGCTCGATCATGTCCTGGCGCGTGAGCGCGTCGGCCGTGGCCGTCAGCGCCACCCGTGGCACATCCGGAAATTGTTCGTGCAGCAGCGAGAGGGACCGGTACTCCGGCCGGAAGTCATGGCCCCACTGGCTCACGCAGTGCGCCTCGTCGATCGCAAACAGGCTGAGCAAGCCCCGTTCATGCAGCGAAGCCAGCAGCCCGCGCATGCGCGGCGTGTTGATGCGCTCGGGCGCGGCATACAGCAGCGTCAGCTCGGCGCGCAGCAGGCGCCTTTCAAGCTGGTTGCTTTCTTCGGCGCTGAGCGTGGAATTGAGAAAGGCCGCCTCCACGCCCGCCTCGTGCAACGCGCCGACCTGGTCGTGCATCAGCGCGATGAGCGGCGAGACCACGATGCTCACGCCGTGGCCGGCCCGCTGCCGGGCAATGGCCGGCACCTGGTAGCACAGCGACTTGCCGCCCCCGGTGGGCATGAGCACCAGCGCATCGCCACCGGCGATCACATGCGCCACGATGTCCTGCTGCGGCCCGCGAAAGGCGCTGTAGCCAAACACCTCGTGCAGGATGTCCAGCGGGTCGGCAGACGGTGTGGCCGGGGCGGTGTTCAAGGGGCGGGTCGCCACAGCGTCGGGTGGCCGGCGAAAGAAGGGGTCACAGCTCAAGTATCGGTTCGGCCTGCGCGGCAGGGCCGGTGCCGCAACCAGACTTCACATTTGTTCCCAGGGAAGGCCCTCGAAACGCCAGCCCGACAGGCTCGACCGCTTGAACGCGTCGTTGAGCTCGCCCTCGAAACCGTGGGCCACGTCGCAGACCTCGGCAAACCCGGCGGCCTCCAGCGCCTGGCCGGCGGCCAGGGTGCGCTGGCCGGAGCGGCAGATCAGCAGCACCGGCCGCGACCGATCGCCCGCCAGCTCCCGCTCGACGGCCTGCACGAACTGCGCCGGATCGGGCGTCATCTCCGGGTATTCGTACCAGGGGATGTGCACCACGCCGGGCGGGCGGCCCACATAGAGCGATTCAATCTCCATGCGCACATCGACGAACACGGTCTCGGGCCGCTCCTGCAGGAGCTGCCAGGCTTGGCGGGGGGGCAGATGCTTCATGGCGGGGCGTATTGTCGAGCAAACAGATCCGGCCCATCTGTGCGCCTTTTCTTCGGCGGCGCCCAGCCGTGGGGCGATGCCTGTGCCCGCCAGCGCAGGGGCAGGCAGATCGCCCGCAGAGCCGGGCTCCTACAATTTGGCCATGGCCTTTCCCCCGTACACCCGAGCCCAGGCCCTGCCGGGCCTTCTTGCGCAACGCATCGTCATCCTCGACGGCGCCATGGGCACCATGATCCAGCGCTTTCGGCTTAGCGAGGCCCAGTACCGGGGGGCGCGCTTCCAGGATTTCCACAAGGACGTCAAGGGCAACAACGAGCTGCTCAGCCTCACGCGCCCCGACGTCATCCGCGACATCCACGAAGGCTACCTGGCCGCCGGGGCCGATCTGATCGAAACCAACACCTTTGGCGCCACCACCGTGGCGCAGGAGGACTATGGCATGGCCGAGCTGGCGCGCGAGATGAACCTCGCCTCGGCTCGCCTGGCCAAGGCCGCCTGCGAAAAATTTTCCACCCCCGACAGACCGCGCTATGCGGCTGGCGCCCTCGGCCCCACGCCCAAGACGGCCAGCATCAGCCCCGATGTGAACGACCCGGGCGCGCGCAACATCAGCTTTGAAGAACTCCGCAAGGCCTATTACGAACAGGTCGAAGCCCTGG
>JACCDV010142542.1_pt1 | contig 10370 bp, 11 predicted proteins | sample 7446131 | NCBI WGS metagenome assembly JACCDV01 (sample SAMN15323448, study PRJNA562643) | freshwater metagenome | isolation source: river surface water | place: USA:Blue River Watershed | collected 2017-08-17
AGAATACTGAGATTACCGCCCCACAACATCCCCTGAATGTTTTGGGAGAGATCAACTTCACCGGCAAAGTGCTGAAGATCGGGCACTGCCACACTCATGCGGCGCGACTGAATCGCGGTTTGAAAGTGACGCCAGGTAAAAGCGCTTGGAGTTTGTGGCTCGCCATACTCGTTCAGTGGCCCAAAATCATAATTGAGCATGGGTCCAGCTAGACTCATCGCCCCAGTTTTAGCAAGTAACCCCAAATGAAATCCCGTGAAATCGCTATGCCCACAAATTTGCAACCCCTGTTTTACTGAAATTGCTATCTCTTTCCAGGCAATTGCATCAAGCAAGCGATGAAGTCCATAACCACCCCGAACCGCCATGACGACCTCGTTGGGATCAACTGTAGGAATCGCATTCATCTCCGCTAAGCGCTCGTGATCGGTACCTGCAAAACGCTCATGCACACGCTCAGTGCAGGCCGCGTTATGCACCACAACGCCCTGCTCTTTGAGCCAGCGTAAACCGGCTTCTGGACTACGCATATCAGGACTTGCGCCAGACGGAGCAATTAAATGAATCTTCATGAACGTCGTTGTTTAAAAAACTCTCTTAATAAATTGCCGCACTCTTCTGCCAGAACACCGCCCTCAATATCTGTTTGATGATTAATCGCTTTCAGGTCAAAGAGGTTGGCAACACTACCGGCCATTCCTGTTTTAGGATCGGCCGCACCAAACACCACACGTTTGACTCTAGCATGAAGAATGGCTCCACAGCACATTGCACAGGGTTCCAACGTCACGTACAGGGTTGATTGCGGAATTCGGTAGTTTTCAAGGGATTTTGCCGCCTCCCGAATTGCCATCATCTCAGCATGGGCACTGGGATCATGTAAGCCAATTGGCTGGTTATAACCATGACCAATCACTTGATCATCAAACACGAGGACTGCACCCACCGGAACCTCATTACACGCCGCAGCCTTTTGAGCTTGCAGGATGGCAAGACGCATAAACGATTCGTCTTGTGGCGATACCATTAGTCCTTAAGCCATTCGAACAGGATAATCAGCCCAGCAATTGGGGGTCTCATAGAGCCGCACACTAGAAAGGGAAAGTTTTCCTTGGGTCTCGGCTGCAAAAATTGGTGCTAAACAATCAAAAGCAAACTTAACCAGGTTCTCAACTGTAGGCACATCATCCAATACGACGGTTTTATGGTTGGGCAGGCTTTTGAGGAAGTTCAGTAGTAAGGTGTCCTGCTTGGCAACCAAAAATGCATGATCCCAGGGCTCCACCAAATGGGTCAATGCAATGCGTTTGATATCACCAAAGTCAATCACCATACCGTCATCTGCCTGCCCGCGACTTTCATGAACAGGACCTTGAACGGTTAACTCGATTGCATAGCGATGGCCGTGCAAGTGGCGGCATTGCCCACCATGATTGGGAATGCGATGGCCCGCATCAAATTCGAGGCGGCGAGTTACCGTGAGTTGCTGCATTACCGAATTCCAATCATCTTGTGGGTTTGCACACTTAAGCGCCATAGTGGATACTTTTGGCACAGTTGGATCGCAAAGGCCATATTGTCGCTTAGATTTGGTCCATCCATCGCCTGGATATAACGGTGGCGAAAGTCCATTGCCTCAAAGCGATGCAAAACGGATTCAATTGGTTGATGCCCTGCTTGCGGAACGACCAACTTAATTTCATGAGCCTGCTTCACAATGAGATCAGCCCCAGCCTTAGGGCTTAAGCAAACCCAGTCAATCCCTTTGGGAACCGCAATCGTTCCATTCGTTTCAATTGCGATCTCAAACTGCTTGGCATGCAAGGCTTTAATTAAAGGTTCATCGAGCTGTAATAAAGGCTCTCCACCGGTCATCACTACAAAGCGATAAAGTCGCGTTCCCATGGAGTCAATCCAAGCATTTTCAATCGCCTGCGCAAGCTCCTCCGGGCTTACGAACTTACCGCCCCCAATACCGTCGGTTCCGACAAAATCTGTGTCACAGAACTGGCAAATAGCAGATGAACGATCTTCCTCACGCCCAGACCACAGATTGCAACCTGCAAATCGGCAAAATACAGCGGCCCGCCCAGCCTGAGCTCCCTCACCTTGCAAAGTTGCAAAAATTTCTTTAACGGAATACATAAACCGGACTTACTTCCAAGAAATTAGTTCCCAGCGTAGATAGTCCTCCTTGATAGACTGGGACCAGCCGACCATCCCCAGCCAGAGATACTCACCAAAACTCTCACGCACCACCCAGCGTCCAATTTGTGGGACAAACCAAACTTGATCACGTCGATTATTGACGTAGCGCATGAAGTCGTCGCTCTCAAAATAATCTGCGGTGTTCACATAATAGAGAGCATCAAACTCACCAGCCTGAGTTTTAATTCGATTCCAAGCATTTGCTTGAATGGTTAAGCCCCAATAAAAATCATTATCTGGAAATCCAACTACCTGATAGCGGGTCCGATAAAACCCAGACCAGCCAGGCTTCATTTCTTGTGGCCAGAGTGGAACAGCTTTAGTAAATCGTTGCGGTGGGATCCAGTGGGGATCTTGCAAAATCATTCCCCAAGGCTCTTGAATCTCATCGGGTAACTTACCCAGTTTTTTACCCTCTCTGGCAATTTGTACTTTTGGGCTCACTGAGACCACGGTCTCGGTCAAAATATCAACCAACTCGCCATTAAAAATATTGCGAACTTCATAGACCCACTGCTGCCCCACTGCAGGTACTCGAATGACTGGGGTGGGCTTAGGAGGGGTAATCTCACTCTTGGGGATGTGAGACACCGAACCCAGACAGGCGGTCAATAACAAACTAGCCATCACAGTGGCCGCACTTCGCCAAGAAAGGTATCTGAATAACACTAGACTATTTCCAGGATCGCAATTGCCAGGCTGTGCTGTTCTCGAGTAATACCGCACCAATTTGGCCCTGGATTTGATAGGAACCAGAAGATTCGCGTGCGACCCAGCGACCAATCTCTGGAGCAAACCAAATGATTTCATGGCGAATGCAATCCAGTTTATTAGCATCATCACTCTGAAAATTAATCAGGTTCTGATAGCGCAAACAGGTGAACTCTCCTGCCGGGACCTTGAGCTTTTCCCAGCCAGCGCAATACATATACTGCTGCCAACCAAATGAGTTATCTGAATAACCTGCAATCGAGTAGCGCGTTGTAAATTGTTTACTCCAGTTAGCCTGCATTTGCTCTGGCCAAAGAGGAATCGGGGGGCCATAGTTCAAGATTCGGCCCCAATGCGGATCCGTTGCAATCATTCCCCATGACGATTGAATCTCACTTGGAAGCGTTGCACCATCTTGATTGCTACGGGAGATCGTGACTCCTGGCCCGACAATTTCAACACGCTCGGTCACCACATCGAGTAACTTACTTGAGAATGTATCGAACTGCAGATAAGTCCACTCCTGGCCCAATTGGGGTGAGCGCACACTGGGGATTTTTTTGGGAGCGGCTACCGGAATTCCGCGGTCAAAGGTAGCGGTTGCGCAACCTAAGGGAGCTAAAGCAGCTGAACTAATGACCAGACGACGTAGGGGGTTCATACAAACTCCTAAAGACAAATAGCTATTCCCACTCGATTGTGGAGGGTGGCTTCCCACTGATGTCAAAGACCACACGATTAATACCGCGCACTTCATTAATGATGCGATTTGATACCTTACCTAGCAGTTCATGTGGCAGATGCGCCCAATGCGCAGTCATGAAGTCTTGGGTTTGGACTGCGCGCAGTGCAACGACGTATTCATAGGTACGTCCATCGCCCATCACGCCAACCGATTTCACAGGTAAAAAGACTGCAAATGCCTGACTCGTCAATGCGTACCAAGATTGCTTGGTGCTTGGATCAATCGTATTACGAAGTTCTTCGATAAAGATGGCATCCGCTCTGCGCAAAAGATCGGCAAACTCAGGTTTAACCTCCCCTAAAATTCGGACGCCCAGTCCTGGGCCTGGGAAGGGATGGCGATCGACCATCTCTTTTGGCAAACCTAGCTCAACGCCCAAGGCTCGCACTTCATCTTTAAATAACTCTCGTAATGGCTCAAGAAGTTTGAGGTGCATATCCTCAGGCAATCCACCAACATTGTGATGGCTCTTAATGGTGTGGGCACTATTTTTACCCTGACCTGCTGACTCAATGACATCCGGATAAATCGTACCCTGGGCAAGCCACTTGGCATTTTTGATCTTGCCAGACTCGCGCTGAAATACCTCCACAAACTCTTTACCGATGATTTTGCGCTTTTGCTCCGGATCGGTCACACCCTTTAACTGGGACAGGAACTCATGCGAGGCGTCCACATGAATCACCTTGACCCCTAAGTTCCGGGCAAACATATCCATCACCATCTTGCCTTCATGAAGGCGCAGCAAGCCATGATCGACAAATACGCACGTTAGTTGAGGTCCAATGGCTCGATGAATCAGGGCTGCAGCCACGCTGGAGTCCACGCCGCCCGACAAACCCAAAATAACTTCATCACTACCGACCTGCTCCTTGATCTTCGCTACTGCTTCAGCAATGTAGTCACCCATCACCCAATCAGCTCGGCATTGGCAAATGTCATGTACAAAACGATTTAAGATCTCTTTGCCCTTTAAGGTGTGAGTTACCTCAGGATGAAATTGCAGGCCGTAGAAATGTTTTTCTTCATTGGCCATTCCTGCAATCGGGCAGGATGGCGTCGAGGCCATTAACTTAAACCCTGGAGGTAGCTCAGTAACTGAGTCGCCATGACTCATCCATACTTTGAGAATTCCATGTCCCTCGGCGGTGCGATGGTCCTCAATGCCATTTAGCAAATCCGTATGGCCCCGGGCACGCACCTCGGCATACCCAAACTCACGTGCTTTTCCCAAAGACTCGGCTGAAGCAACCCGACCGCCCAATTGGGTGGCCATCGTTTGCATGCCGTAACAAATACCTAGAACTGGAACATTAAGTTGGAAAACAATTTCGGGGGCCCTAGGACTATTGGGCTCCGTCACTGAACTTGGTCCACCCGAAAGAATGATACCTTTGCAGCGACGCTCTTGAACAAATGTTTTGATTCGTTCCGGATCCGAGTCATACGGCCAGATCTCAGAATAGACTTTTGACTCCCGCACACGGCGGGCAATCAATTGGGTAACTTGCGAACCAAAATCCAGAATCAGAATCGTATCGTGCACAGTTTTGCCCAAGCGACTCTTAGTCAATGTGATAGTTAGGGGCTTCCTTCGTGATCTTCACATCATGGACGTGCGACTCTCGTACGCCTGCAGAAGTAATCTCCACAAAACTGGCCTTCTCATGTAATTCCGCAATGGTTTTGCAACCACAATAACCCATCGACGAACGAATACCACCACTCAGTTGATGCAAGATACTTAGGACACTTCCTTTGTAAGGTACCTGCCCCTCAATCCCCTCGGGGACTAATTTCTCGGCATTGGCTGCGCTGATATCTTCTTGGAAGTAGCGATCGGCAGCACCATCGGCCATGGCGCCTAATGAACCCATGCCACGATAACTCTTATAGGATCGTCCTTGATATAAAAAGACCTCACCAGGGGCTTCTTCCGTCCCAGCAAACATGCCACCCATCATGACGCTATTGGCACCCGCAGCAAGGGCTTTTGCAACATCTCCTGAGTAGCGCACACCGCCGTCTGCAATTAATGGAATACCGCTTCCCTTAAGCGCATTGGCAACATTCACCACGGCCGTAATTTGTGGAACCCCGACGCCCGCCACGATGCGGGTGGTGCAAATCGAGCCCGGACCAATGCCGACTTTTACACCATCAGCACCATGGTCTGCGAGTGCTTTCGCAGCCTCGCCAGTCGCTATATTGCCGCCAATCACTTGAACCTGAGGGTAGTGCTTCTTGACCCATTTCACACGATCAAGAACGCCTTGGCTATGGCCATGTGCGGTATCGACCACAATCACATCAACACCGGCCTTCACCAGCAGCTCAACACGTTCATCGTTATCCGGGCCCACACCGACGGCAGCGCCAACGCGCAACTTACCCTCACCATCTTTAGCAGCATTGGGATGCTCGGTCGCCTTCAAAATATCCTTAACGGTCACTAAGCCGCGTAACTCGAAGGCATCGTTCACAACGAGTACGCGCTCTAAGCGATGCTTACTCATTAAGCGCTTGGCCTCCTCAAGGCTTGCGCCCTCCTTCACGGTGATAAGACGATCACGTGGGGTCATCTTGGTCTTCACGCTTGCATCTAAATCCTCTTCGAACCGAAGATCGCGGTTGGTGATGATGCCAACTACGGTTTTTCCTTGCAGCACGGGGAATCCTGAAAAGCCATGCTCCCTCGATAGAGCAATCACCTGACGGACGGTCATTTCTGGAGTAATCGTGATGGGGTCGCGCAGGACTCCCGACTCAAAACGTTTTACTTTAGCTACTTCTTTGGCCTGCTCGGCAGGCTTGAGATTTTTGTGGATGATTCCGATACCACCCTCACTTGCCATGGCAATCGCGAGCCTACCCTCAGTGACCGTATCCATCGCGGCCGATACCAAGGGAATATTGATCGTAATATCGCGAGTTAACTGGGTGACCAAACTGGTGTCACGAGGAAGGACGGCCGAGTAGGCCGGCACAAGGAGCACGTCATCAAAGGTCAGTGCTTTTTGTATGAGTCGCATGCAAAACCCCTAGTCGCAAAATCCGATTATAAAGGTTCTGGGTCGAGGACTCCTTTAAGGTCTCGGTTTCGCAGCTTGCCGGCGCATGGCTTTGGCCTTTAAAAGGCTATCTTTATCGCGATTGGCCTTCTTTCGTCTGGCTAATTTAGGGTCAATGCGTAATGGTGCATAGAGCTCTAAACGGTCGCCGGCATATAGCGGGCTACTCCAATCCTTGCGCTTACCAAATACCCCATAGCAGCCCTTACGGCTAATCACTGGATCATCTTGATCTTTGGCAATGCCCAAGCTTTGAAGCGCCCAACCCACCGTGGGCTTTGTAACACCATTTAACGGAAGATGATGAATTTGAAGTAATGGCGGATCCTGGCGCGCATCGCATAAAAGTATTTCCATGGTCTGCGCTTTAGTGGCCATAGAGTTGCTCCGCACGCTTTACAAAGCAATCCACAAAGGTGCTGGCGATGTAGGAGAACACCGGACCAATAATCTTATCCAAGATGGCACTTTTGAACTCCCAGTGCAAATTGAACTCAATCTTGCATGCATCATCGCGTAAGGGAATGAAGCGCCACTGGCCAGTGAACTTTTTAAATGGACCATCAACAAATTGCATATCAATCGAATCAGGGCGATGGTTGGCATTTCGCGTATGAAAGAATTGCTCAATCCCTTTAAAGTGGATCTTAATTTTGGCATCGAGAACCGTTTCGGTTTGCTCATAAATATCCACACCGCCGCACCAGGGTAAAAACTCTGGATAGCGCGCAACATCCGTTACTAGGCTGTACATGCGGTCAGCGGATTGACCAATCAAAACCGTCTTATTGACGTCTGCCATAATGAAACCGTGGAACCTATAAAAACTCTAAACCATGAGTATCGTCGATAACAAAAAAGCCTTCTTTGATTATTTTATTGAAGAACGCTATGAAGCGGGCCTTGTCCTCGAAGGGTGGGAGGTTAAGGCAATTCGTGCTGGTCGTGCGCAAATTAAGGAAGCGTATGTCGTAGTGCGTAATGCTGAAATTTATTTGATTGGTTCTCACATCAGTCCACTCTCCTCGACATCGACTCATATTCATGCCGACCCCACCCGAACCCGCAAGCTCCTCTTAAATGAGAGCGAGATTCGGAAACTCATCGGCAAAGTTGAGCAGCGAGGCTATACCTTGGTCCCGCTCAATTTGCACTTCTCAAAGGGTCGAGTTAAATGTGAAATTGGGCTTGCCCGCGGAAAGAAACAACACGATAAGCGCGAGGCAAGTAAAGAGCGCGACTGGGAGCGAGAAAAAGCCAGAATCGTGCGCGGTCAACTCTCATAATCCTGTTTCTTGCACCATTTAGGTGCATATTTGCACCAAGCCATGCCAATCTACGGATGATTTGTCATTCGAGCGTAATACCGTAAAGACTATGAAAACCCCGTATGACGAAATGTTTGATGTGCATGGTGCGGCTAGACCCCACTACGCCATCTTTCAGCAATGGCTAACTGAGCAAAGTGATGCTCTGATGGCCCTTAAACGGGCTGAGGCCGACCTCATCTTTCGTCGGGTTGGCATCACCTTTGCAGTCTATGGTGATGATTTGGGGACTGAGCGCACTATTCCATTTGACCAAGTCCCACGGATATTCACAGCAGAAGAATGGTCGACGCTTGAAGCAGGTCTGCGACAACGCGTGACCGCACTCAATCACTTTATTCATGATGTCTATCACGACGAAGCAATCATTAAAGCTGGGATTATTCCCGGGGAGCAGATTTTTAATAATGCTCAATATCGACCGGAAATGCGCTATATCGATGTACCGCGGAATATTTACGCCCAAATCGCTGGGATTGATATTGTGCGCGCTGGTGCAGGTGAGTTTTATGTCCTAGAGGACAATCTGCGCGTACCATCTGGCGTGTCCTATATGGTCGAAGATCGCAAAATGATGATGCGCCTCTTTCCCGATCTATTCCAGCGCTATCGAGTTGCTCCTGTAGAGCACTACCCTGACCTTCTGTTGGAATGCCTGAAGTCCGTCAAGCCCGAGGGAGTAAAAAAACCAAATGTGGTTGTTCTCACCCCAGGCATGTTTAACTCGGCCTACTTTGAACATACTTACCTTGCTCAACAAATGGGTGTCGAACTAGTCGAAGGTAAGGACCTTTATGTCAAAGATGAAGAAGTGTTCATGCGAACCACCCAAGGGCCTCAGCGGGTCGATGTAATCTATCGACGTATTGATGACGACTTTTTAGATCCCTTAGCATTTCGATCCGATTCTGCTTTAGGCGTAGCCGGCTTACTCAATGCCTATCGTGCGGGCAATATCACTCTAGCCAACGCGATTGGCACTGGAATTGCGGACGATAAATCCATTTATCCGTATGTGCCGCAAATGATTGAGTTCTACTTAGGTGAAAAGCCGATTCTTAACAATGTACCGACTTATCAATGCCGCAAGGCCGAAGATCTGGCTTACACCTTGGCTCATCTTGATGAGCTGGTCGTCAAAGAAACTCATGGCGCTGGTGGCTATGGCATGCTGGTAGGTCCAGCATCCACCAAAGAGGAAATTGAGCGCTTTCGAGCGAACTTAATTCAACATCCAGATCAATATATTGCTCAACCGACGCTATCTCTATCAACCTGTCCAACCTTTGTTGAGTCTGGAATTGCCCCGCGCCATATTGATCTACGACCTTTTGTGCTCTCTGGCAAAACCATCAAGATGGTTCCGGGAGGCTTAACTCGCGTTGCCCTCAAGGAGGGTTCTTTGGTGGTGAACTCTTCACAAGGTGGTGGCACCAAAGATACTTGGGTACTGGAGGATTAATCCATGTTAAGCCGCACCGCCGATTGCCTCTACTGGATGGCTCGCTATACCGAGCGGGCTGAGAATACCGCGCGCATGCTCGATGTGAACTATCAAACCTCTTTGCTACCGCAACCCTCTGAATACCGAGACCAAAGTTGGCGTAAGTTATTGACCATCTCTAAATTAGAACCGGCATTCCTCGCGAGCCACTCGCAGATGAATCAGGAATCCATTTTGCGGTTCATGATCGCTGATGCGAATAATCCATCGAGTATCGTGTCTTGCTTGCGCGCCGCGCGTGAAAACGCACGAGCGATTCGTGGACGGATTACATCTGAGCTGTGGGAAACCCAAAACACGACTTGGCTGGAGTTAACGCAATTACTTGCTAAACAGGATTATGCGGATCCCAGCAGCCTCCTAGACTGGGTTAAATATCGCTGCCACCTCTCGCGGGGGGTCATGCATGGCACGATGCTGAAAAATGAGGCCTATTACTTCATGCGCATTGGCACCTTACTAGAGCGCGCCGATAATACTGCTCGCATCCTAGAAACCAAGTACCAAGATCCAGCAAGCTTGCGTCAATTAAAACCCATTCAAGATATCCATGAGGAGGCGGATTCAGCATTCTTTGATTTCTATCACTGGGCTGCCCTGTTGCGATCTGTATCTGCTTTTGAGATCTACCGCCAAATTTACTCAGACCAAATTACCCCGCAAAAGGCAGCAGAGTTGCTAATCTTTAATCAACAAATGCCCCGTTCATTGCGCTATTGCGTGGGTGATTTAATTGTGCTGTTAGGTGAAATTCGGAATCAGAACTCCAAAGAGATTGAACGCCTTATCGGCAAACTCCAAGC
>JACCDV010802049.1_pt1 | contig 10370 bp, 6 predicted proteins | sample 7446131 | NCBI WGS metagenome assembly JACCDV01 (sample SAMN15323448, study PRJNA562643) | freshwater metagenome | isolation source: river surface water | place: USA:Blue River Watershed | collected 2017-08-17
AAATACAATCCTAATTAATATATTAATTATGACTCAAATTAACAATCTTACTCAGGAATTACTCTTTGCCTCTCCTGCTGCATTTGCCCTCCTCTTCGCCGGGCCAGCCTTCTATCTCAGTGAGCTTGACCCTATTGTGAGGGAGCAGCTCAAATCTAAGAGGGATCAGCTGCAGCATTGGTCCAAGATGTATGAATTGGGACTCAAGACAATGCCCGCCATAGTTTTATTGGGATCAGGAGCAGCCATAGCAGCTTACTTCCAAAGCAAGTAAAAATATTGGATTTATGGTGCACTAACTTTTTTATCCATAATTCCCTACACACTGTTTGGCATAATGCCTCTCAATAACGTTCTCAATACAATTCTTAAGGAAAGTAAGGATTAAATTTAATAATCTAAAGTGCTCCAAGTGGTTGAAGGAATGAAGAAATGGACCAAGCTTCATAGGATTAGAGGGATTTTGGCTGTGGGAGCCTTGGGTTTGTTCTTCGTAGCAAGATGCCTTACCAAAACTGATAAATGATGATTGCATTAGTTTATAATATTAACAATATTGGAAATGGAGTAACTCACGCAAATTATAGAATAAAGAAAACGTTCCATTCTTGATATCAGCAAAAATCATGAATAAAAACATAAATTTCACCTAATCGAATAAGAACGCAAGCGAAACGATCGGTAAAACTGGATCTTAAGAGTACTCAAATCACTCAAGATATTTTCCCTATAGCAGAAAAGGTAAGAGTGATTGTACTTAGAGTCATCTATGAGACAGCTATCAAAATGATGAATTATTATAAGTAAACACAGATTGCCCTCATTAACTTCGAGTCCACCAATTTCTTATAACTTATGATTAATCTATTTGTGGACTTCTTCAATAAGTTCGAGAACATGGACTTCACTCACTTCAAGTCCATCATTCGCCCCAACAATGTACCCTCTCAGTAACTTAGAACTATATAGTAGTAGACTTACTCAAGTCCTTGCTTGATATTGGGAGGAAGTAGTTCAAAGTAGCTCTCCAAGAGCATTTTAAGGAGCAGCTTGCTGCAAACACTGCTAAGAAACTATCAGTACGGTCATTGATGAAACTGCCCTTAGTCAATAACAGATTCAGTTAGGAATCTGAACATCTCACCCAATAGGATGCAAAGGAAAACAAAATAAGCCTTCAAATCAAACAAAAGCATTCTCTTTATTAGCGCTATTCCAAAGTTATTGATCACATCAACTTTTAGCATGCATACGAAAGAGTCAATGAACTATACTTTGACCTATTGTATGCGAACCAGAAGAACTCATTGAAGATACAAAAGTACCTTGATTCTTGCTTTGGCTCGAAGAGGCATATAAACTATGATGCCACAAGCCTATACACCCAAGAGGAAATTAAGTCGATCATTAAGCAACAAAATGAAAGAGCAGCTCTGAGATAATCATAGCTAAAATAGTTAAAAGGCAATTGTTCAAGTTAACATTTGAAGGAATTCTTTAAGATGAAGGTATAGCTTCATTAAAGCATATCCAATGCCCCCATATTTACTAAGCAGCCCAAAATCAGAGAATGGTTCCCGTTTTGCCTTATAAAGGAGGGGGATAAGCTTCACCCATATAAACTCAGGATTGAGATCAATGCAAATTACTTTAGCATCGATTAATTCGAAGAGCGCTATGGCAAAAAGATACGTGCATATATGAAGGAGCTATTAAATGAAACAGAAGGAAAAAACATCAGCCAAGGCTTAATGTCCAAGCCTGAATACTTGAAATTTAAGAAGCAAAATAATATCGAGCACAATCATCCTAAAATGATGGAGCTGCTTAACTAAGGCCCAACTACCTCCAAAAAATAACTACTACTCCCTCCCATCAGTCATAATGATATTGTGGGCTAAACAAAGAGAGTAAAAAGTTAATCCAAAATGCCCAACCAAAGCCTTATTGTCCATTTGCCTAAAAATACACAGATAATAGAAAAGCAACTTTAGAAGAGACTCAATTACTCAAACATAGCTAAGGACATGAACTTCCCAACAAAGCGAAAAATAGATACGCTTATATAAAGTTTTCTGCAGCTTACTAAATGATTTTTTCTAATAGGATAATACAATACATAGACTAACTGATATATCAGTTTTTACTAAAGCTCCTTATCTACTCCCATCTCTCCATTAGCAAGCCTACTGTCTCATTTACATCCCTGTTCTTTTGGACAACCTTCTGGAGTTCTTAGAGTTTGGTCTGATTGAGAGCATCCTTTAGATTGAGCACTTCCGAAAGGTACTCCTTTCTTTCTCTGAGGTAGATGATTTAAGTTTCTATTTCGTTAAGGTCGATGGCTGAGGCGAGTTCTGCATTGACAATCTTTTGGAACTGGTCTTGCATCCTTCTGTACTAATTGCGGTGGTTGGTGAGTGTTGTGTCCTGCTTATCATTAGCAGTGGCTAGCTTGTTGAGTGTTTAGCTAAGCTCGGTCCTCTTCTCCTTCAGCTTTACTAACTATCTCTCCATGTGTTATACTTATTGCTTTAGTATTCTTTCCGAATCCTATGATCGGCTTAATTTCTTCTTTATCTATTCTAGGTTCTTCTACAGCTTCTTGGATTGTAGCTCTCCCTTCTGGATGTCCAACGATTCCCTCTTTCTTAAAGCAACCTATTGCGCTAGACGCACTGAGTTGAGTGATTATAGTTCCTTGAGCACCTTTTTGAGTGACTCAAATTACTCCATGAATCTTTTCCTTTCTAGCACTTCTTTTTCTTTCTAATCCACTGCCAACTTTATGGAGGCTTACAGTTGAATGAGTTCGAAGTCAGAAGTAGCAATGCTTGTTAGAATTTTGTTCATGTTTTATCGGATTGTTGTTTGGTCCTCTTTCGCCCTTTGAAACTCACAACTGTTTTCAATAGATTCTTTTAGGTTTTGTATCTTACTCTTGAGAGATTTTATTTCCTCAGTTCTATGGGTTTCAATGATCTACTCAATGTCTTCATCATTTTTAATTCGAAGCATATCGTTGTTCGTAGTGAACTTTTATTTCTATACCTACAACACTAAGGATTAGTATTGCGCATTCAGATCAATATTCTTTTTATTTTAGTCCTCCTTTTAGATGGAAATATTTTTGATCTTAACAGAGTGTTCCTCAATCTTTTCGGTGATCTTGTCCTGCTTGGCTTTGGAGGCGGCTTCGACGTCACTCCTCTTTGTTTGTAGGGAAGTGATTTTATTTTCGAGATGGTTAAGTTTATGAATGAGTGCATTTTGCTGGTCGCCCAACTTTATATTCTCATACTATGTTTTCTATGTAATTAAAGCCTTACATTGAGGTCTGTATCCACTTGCTTTTTCATGGCCTGGTACTTTTGATTGGAATCTACAATATTATGAACGAGGGGTTGATCAGATCTGTTGATGATTCCCCAAAGACTATTTCCTTCACTTTGCTGCTGCTTCTCTTTTAGTAACTTCACCTCCATGTTCATAAAGTGGATCTGCTTAAGCAAGTTCTCAATGTACTCATCTTCTATATTGAGGTTGGGATTAAGGCCAAATACTGGTGCCCCGTTGTTTTATTTTGATACTCCATCTAAGGTAAAGGAGAGTTTACATTTGTTGGCCCATGAACTTTTGTTAAGACTGATTTGGGATGAATTCTTTTTCATGCTGTACTAATAGAAAATATTAGAATAGTATTGATTATTGCAAAGAATTGAGGGTTGAATCGCAGTTATAAATATAATAATTTTAAGATGAGGACCAACTTTGATATCAACATCCCCTCTATCCCCAGCAAAATCATCAAGTTCAAAATACAGGATATCAAGAGCACTGCATTTGGGTCCCAACGCAACCGCTTTAATTAGAACAAGGGCTTTCTAACTAAGAAATTTATTGAATCCTTCAACAACTTTAGAGAAAAGGAAAAGAAGGATCTTGAGACCAACTAGACGGAAGCATAAAGTCAAGTGTCTTTTCATCCCAAAAAGGATGACTTGTAGTATCGCTTCTTGATTCCTTAGGAAAAGAAATACATGCTGCATCACTACTAGAAGTATAAAAATTACTAAGCCCCTGTCCTCAAATAGACCAAATACAATCGAGGATATTCCTTCTATAAGACTGACAATCTCTCCCTCAATAAATCCAAGGAAGAAAGGCAAACCAATAACTCCATTGATAACAATAACTTGACTGATAATTTTTATTTCCCAAACAAGAGAGAAAACAATCGTCAAGCAGTGAGTTCGGTGAACAAGTATACACAGCCTTCCTGTATTTTCAAGAATGAAACTAGAAAGAGAGTATACAGTAAGTTGGAGAAAACAGTTAACTCCATTCCAGGACCAGGCACCTACTAGATTTAACCACCCAAGCAATAAAAGAAAGCCAGACCCAAAGAAAGATAATAATAAAGCGGATTCGACTATAAGAACTTGAAGAAGATTATCACAAATGTAGTTTCAGCCTAAGATCCTGTTGAGATAAAGGAAGAGATCGAGGAAGAATAAGCCAAGATAAACTACATGTTTGTTGAGGACGATAGAGACAGGTTTGGAAATCAGAAATATCCAATAGCCTTCAAGCTCAATGTTCCTGGCCCAGGCTCCTATGAAGTGAAAGACTCTCTGGAAAGTCATGCAAAGAAAGTGATCCTTGTGGAGGAGCAGAGGAAACTGCTCAAAGAATGGTTTAATAATTGACTCATTATTAGTTCTACTTGGATTGACCAAATATCTACATATAATATCAAGACGACTCATAATGATATCTTATTACGCCTTTTCTCCTCTATTAGCTTGCGTTGGTTGGAAATTCTGGATTAGAGCAGTTGTTCCATATTCACATCTTTTAAATAATCGTGATGGGTGGATTGCTGCAGCTTCGATAAGCGAATACTGCCGAAATCATCACTCTAGGTAGCCTGCGTAGTCATAGTGAGCTCTTTATTTGATTTGAGCTATTTGCTCTTTGGAGAAAAGCATCTTTTGAAAAATCCCAATAAGGACCACTACTAAGATTACTAGTCCTCTTTTAACAATGATTTGCATGTATTTATTTGTGGTCTTCGGTGATTATTTTGCACCTATCTGGTTACAATGGGTTAGATTTTCTTGAGTGATTGGCAACTCTCAATAATACTATCCCTCATGACAAGGGCTTAGTAATCATTCTTATACTAAAAGCAAACATCATTGTTTGAGTCAATTATAATGATTGTCTTGGAATCGACTGAACGATAATATTTGGTAAACTCAAAGGACAGCTGGATCTAAATTAACAGAGCAAGTGTATCAATACTATAGATCCTCATGAACTTGGCGTTATTATGGCGGTGGGACTACAGCTGGAGCATGCCAACAGTGAACGTAATGGTGGGTTTATTTATTTGTTGGGCGTTATGAATGTAGACTAGGAAGGAATTGATCAGAGCTGTGCTGCCCTGCTTATTGTGATTTATGGTATTTTGAATGGATACGATTTGACTCTTAGTCAGATTTAGTCTTCCCCACATTTATAAAATTTATATATAATCAAGTTGATAATTTGGATTTATAGTTGGGAGCTTAGACCAAAGTCTATATATCAAATCAATACATATCAAATATGGCCAAAATAAATAATAACATCTAAAGCTAGCTAGCCAGCAGATTCGATAGGTCAGGTACTGGGCAGTCATGGGGTGGGGTTGAAATGTGAATATTTTTATATTTTACTTTGTGAATCATGTACGTTTCAGCTACTATATATTCTTAAAGCAATAATATGAGCATTTGGTGGGTATAAATGCTATTGTTGATGGGTTCACAACTCCTGTCTTCAATATGGTGCTGATTTTAATTGTTTAGCTTAAATACTGGTATCGGATAATTGTGTATAAATAACATCTATAAATCTTTCTATATCATGATCAATACGCTAATTGATTAACAGTTGTTCTTGTTGGTTCAGTTGGATGAAAAATATCAGATTTTATTAATTATTTACTTTATTCGACTCATTAAATAACAAAATATAAAGCCTACATTGGACCTAAACAACATCAACATGATAATAAAGACATCCTTTCTATTTTATACTCAATAAATACAATTTGTTGTCTTTAGTAGCATCAATAAATCAATATTGGATGGGCACAAAGATATAATATGAACGCTGATTTGTTTGATGAATACGAGCTATGCAATCTAAAATTTGAGTAATCAGGTAAGGTAAATCTGTTTGTGTTTGTTTAAGAACTAATAGTTCTTTCTTATTGTCTCAAAATATTAGCTGTTCTTTATTTTGTGCTTGAGCAACTCAATATAAAATTTTTGAAGCTCATCGTGCTCATTAATCTTCCACTATTCCTCATACACATCGACCTTTACTGTAGCCAAATCGTTTCTCATTAAGGCTTAATCCTTTGTTAACCTTTATTCAATTGCCTAGCTTGCTTTCTCTCTATCTTTTGTTCTTAATAATGCCTTTTATTCTTCTACTCTGTTGGTCGAGAAAGGCTTTACTGCTTCATGTGTATGAGCTTTTCTAGAAGTAGATAGTTTGCTGGATTAGATGCTTGAATTTGAAAGTTTTACATTGACCAAATGTTACATATCTGCAAAAGGTTCCTCTTGCATACAAAAGATAATATACCCAGACTGCTCCTCCAATCCCAAAAGTTTTTATTTACGATTCATAGTGAGCTGTGATAGATTTAGCGGAACAAATCCAATACAAGAAACTCTATTGTCTTTATTGATTGCCATCAAGTATATCACCAAACTGTCTGTATGCTTTTATGAACATACTAACTAGATGTTTTCATCGATCTCATATGAAATCCTTTTAGAGTAAAATTATATCTCAGGAAACAGAGTGGGTCCTTCTTACCTCTTCTTAATCACGAACTGGATTAAGCATTCACTAAAGGGAATGCGAGCACAGAGGTATTTAATTTTAATATATCTCTGAACCATCAAATAATAGTAACAAATATTTACCATTTGACATCAATCATACTTATTTTGGCTTGTAGGCTTTAATTTATCCAAGGTGTTCTAGGGGATCTTTGATGCCACATAGAGCGTATACCTTTTTTCTTGCAATTCTAATTGCTCCTTACATATAGCCATTGAATTAATCTGAAAAATCACTGCCTAAAACAACCACGTTCAACTAATCGCCTTTGGGGTCCACTGACTACTTCAACTGGTTAATTTTGAATGCTGTTGATATGGCTGGAAATGAATTGTATGTTGACTTAATGTAGGGGCTTTCACTTAAGCTCTTCACGAAAATCCCCACTTCTTTTAAGTGAGTATTCTCGATGTCGCCTTATAAAAACATGTCAGCTACTATCTTAAGTAACTTCCTCTTGTTTATTGAATACCATTCCTAGGCAAGCCCTTGTCCTTATTTAGATTTACACTCTTACAAAATTTGGGAATTCCACTTGCTGTAGCCATCACTTGCAAAGACGAAGGCGATGGCTCCATATTCTTGATTATCTGGAGTTAGTTAAACCAACTCGCACATTGGAAAATGATGAGAAAAGGAAACACTTGCTGAGTACTTCGATCTCCAAAAAGGTTCTTTGAAGATAAGAGCCATCCTCGTTATATTGGACTAAGCTTGATTATTGACAAGCAACTTCTTACTCTAGGATAGATGGTCAAATTTGATACGATGAAAGGTTGCAATAGGCAAACATACTAATACTTTAGAGCAATAGTATATCTACCCCTCAAGTGTGACTACTTCAACAGGACTCTTTGAGTTCCTCACCTCAACAACTGGGGTGTTAAGCCTGATCAAATCATTCACATTTCTATGCTTTCCTTAAAACTCTAACGCTTTTTGAATTTACTGTTTAAGTCCCTCGCAAATACTACTTAAGCCTTCTTTGAGCCTAAATCCGTCGATATTTGCATTTTGCAGGCCAACATAATACTTGAGGGAAGAAAAGGGTTCTTCTTAGTTATCGAACAGATCAAGGACACTATATGAGTGAGTACTGCATCCAACAAGGGCAGAGGCTTCTTTTGCAAGAAGTTAGCATAAGAAGTCATCTTTAATGTGTCCCTTAATAAATTCAAATGCACTCATATTGTCATATTTCGCGTAGAATTAGTCTAATTACGCTACTTATTATTCGCTAATCACATTTTATTTCTTTCTATCCCATAAATCTTCAAATCTTTTTCTTAGTGTCTGCAATTAACCTATCAAATGCAATATTTAAGGAGAGTACTTCTGATAATATTAGGCTGAGTCTGAGAAGTAATGGTACTTCTATGGTGTTTCAGCTATCACATACTGTCCTTCATAAAATTGTTCAATAAGACTTAATCCATATTTGTTGGCAAAGTGCAGCATAAATTAGTGATCTTAACAAATCCATGTGGCTCCGCACTCCATTTTGCAATCCTTAAGGTTTTACAGCCAAGGATATTCGTCAGGACATGCCTTAAGAGCTTAGCCCAAAGTCATTGAGCAAATCCTTCCTCCGATTCGATTACCAGCTTAAAGAAGAATAAATGATTCGTTGTTTTATGCTAAAATGACTGCTGCTTGGAGTGCTGATATTCCTCCTCCCACAATTACATACTTATAGTGCCCAATCTTTTGCATGTTTATCTTAAAATTAATAAGCAATGAATCTAACAAGCCTGTCTGAAAACCTTTAATACATGTTCTGCCCAAAACACTAATAATAGCTTTCTATGGTTTGCGTGTAGAAGAAGTGTCAAGAAAATGCCTTAATCTGTGGAATTTGTTAGGACAATGATCATAAGGGTCATAATGTGACTTTGCTCAGGAAGTTCATAGGCGAACTCAAAATTCTCAATAGCGAGTAATCAATGAAAATGGCAATCGATCTGCAATAGGAGATAAACAAGATCAACAGCTTTTTCAAGAGTGAGATATTGGCGTTGAAGGAAGATTTCGATACTTCTATCTACGAGTTATAGGCAGGCATGGATAAGTATTTCAACGATCTAAACCACCTTTGCTACGAATCTTTTAAGAAAAGGAAGGAAGAGTATGTTGTTGAAGCCCTAAGCTCACATCTTCGCCATCAAAATATATACTAGTTCTCATCTTTTCTCCTCAAACTCAAACAGTATGAGACTCTATCCCTCAGCCAAGAACTAGAGATCTTCCGAAACTCACATTTGAAAAAATTGGCAAGCATTACGCATATAACCAAAAAAATCAATCTAAAAGGAGAGCTTGCGAATGCAAACAATCTTCTGAAGATAATGCCCAATTCATCAAATATCCTCCATTATGAGTGGAGCCTTCTCAAGGCTTCAAGCATCGAGATAAGCGGCAGGAAGGCCACTCAAAAGTTAAGTAATAGTAGCGGGGAGAGGTTTGCACTAGCGGAGTAGAGAAACGGCAGCATCGGAGACATAAAGATCCAGTTTAAGATTAATAAGCTGAAGGGTTGGGTGGGTATTGGAATTTGCCTCAAAGATGTAATTGTTAAGGCAGGCTTTAAATTTTTCTACACTCAAAACTTGCATGGCAGCTATATGATCTCAGCCAATGGCTACTCTTGGTCTCACTCTAAACCTGAGTTCAATTCTGCCTACAAAAGCTTTGCATTCCACGAAGGAGACATTATCGAAATCAATTACAGTGTATAACATGCAACAGTTACATTTTAAAATAAGAAAAGCTCAAACAAGTTTACTCTGTCAACTGCTGCCATTGACTCCAAAGACTGCTATGTTCCCTGCGCTAATCTGTGCAATCCAGGCGACGAGGTTGAAATAATCAATGATATTTCTTGATTAACATATAAAAACTGTATCACTGCTGTATTGACCTCTCTATCACTCTCTGCACTGCCTCTTTGTTTATCACTACAGGCGGCCCTTCCTTGGGAGTCTCAGCCAAAGGATTCTTAGCCTTACTATAGTACTATTTGAGTTTGGCCTATATAAGCAAGGAAGTACAAACTAAGGAGGGAAGTCAATCGACTTCAAATTACAATAAGCGTATGTTAAGGAATTGACTGCGTACAATGAATTAGCAAGGAGTGGGAGGTAATCCTCGGGCACGATAACTTCTTACAAATTCTACAGCTCGTATTCATTGGCGAGTTGCTTTACTAGATTTCCCAAATTGTTGACTTTAGCAATGCATTCGTCGTACTACGCTCTTAGATTGTTCGTGCTATTATTCTACATTGAACTGTTGAAATATTATTAAGTATAAATATAATGGTTAATCAATCCTCAGATGGGTAGACTTGTCTGACGTTAATATTGATCCGATGCGTCTCAAGGTAGTGCTCAACATTATCGTATTTGTTCATCCACTATTTCTATATTTTGAGTTCGGGCTTTTCCTTATTGTGAAAAGTGCCTGAG
>JACCDV010094649.1_pt1 | contig 10367 bp, 9 predicted proteins | sample 7446131 | NCBI WGS metagenome assembly JACCDV01 (sample SAMN15323448, study PRJNA562643) | freshwater metagenome | isolation source: river surface water | place: USA:Blue River Watershed | collected 2017-08-17
ATAACTTATCACTTCCCCCCCAATCAACACCTTCCACACATGCCCTAACTAACAAATTTAAAATCACGATTAATCCCACCTTATTGCTTACGAACAACGCTTTATTTTGTTCTTTTCTTATCTCACCTATTTGAGGTCTGACTCACTCTGAGCAAGCCCTAATTACAGGCCTTAGCATCGTAGCTTATTCGAGATGATTTGTATGGGTAAATAGTCTAATTTTTAGGCTGATTATCCCTCAAAATAGGGATGCGTGTATAATATTAATATCAGAAAAACAACAAAGTATTTGATGGCCTCAATCAGAACTGCCTTCATGCAAACCTACCATTCCACCAACCCCTCATTTGGCTTTCTTACCACCCTGCCTTGCATCATTACTTCCCTCCTCAACTCCAATGATTATTTCCATTCCTAAGAAAAGGAGGCACTATGCGATAAATTTCGCAGAAATGCCAACCCCTTTCAGCATCTTTCTCAACTCTTCAAATTTAACTCTGACAGATTTCTTTGGATCTCTAGCTTTTACACAACTTCCCTTCACGAAATCATGGATAGTAATCACTCAGATTTCCAAGAGGAGAGATAGGGAGGTAGCTTTGTGCACTCATTGGAGGTTGTACACGAATGCGGAATAGAAGATGGATATGACATAAAGACAGTGCAGTCATAAGTCTTGAGTGTGATCGGCAATGATCCAAACTCAACTTAAATAAGTATCAATAGCGAATACGACATTAGTGATGTTGAAGATATCTGAGCCTCAAAGAGGATTACAGCAATAAAATATAAAATAATGATCTTCATTTTATTATTGATGATCTAATCTTAATTACTGCCATATCAAAGACATTTATATTGATTAATTGCCTTACTAATCTTTGATTTCTGGCGGTGGATATTGCAAAAACTCTATTGGAATGTAAAATACAGTATATTGTATTAATTGTTAAGGAAAGATGAGCGAGTAAAAAGTGATGAGTCTGTTCAAAGAGTCAACTGATATGTACTGCTAGGGCAATTACTAGGCGTGTCTTGCTCTTCTAAGCGACTGCCTTAATCTTTAGAGCAATAGATCTATACTGTATTCCAACCGTGCTATTGCCAATTATCACTTAAAGCAACTCTAAGAATCTTTATAAGACTTGCAGACAGCCATAAGGAAGAATCATTTGAACTATGTGGCCTATTTTAACTTATTTTCACTTCATTTCCTCAATTAGAATAACCCGTAGGCTTTTAAGAATCTCTGCCTCTGCCTCTCGAGTGCCTACACAGTGTTATGCAAGCTCACTCCTTCCCTCTAATGGGTTTAACAATCACTTTACTATGGCTACAACAACAAAGAGTCACTTCTCATAAAAGCTATTCTGTTATATTAAAAAAGTCAGCTGAGAACTTCCCTTGAACTTTTACAACAAATCATGCAATTATAGGTTAGGGGAAAGAATAAGGAAGGGGTTGCCAAATATATGCGCACTATTGAGAATGAATTAGGACTGTCTTCAAGTGATTAATCATCCCCATCCTTATCGTGCACAGACTAATATATTTTGAGGACTAGTATTAAATATCCTGAGGAAGACGTCTTTGAGGAGTAATTAACAAAACTACTGAAGGAATTTAACGGGGTCTATCGGCTCATTAATGATGAGATGCAAATGTAACACGAGTTCAAAGGAATGCTCAGCAACGCTACTAAAAGCTAAGTGTATGAGAAGTAGACCAATCAGCTTGCCACTGGATACAACTCCATCACCTTCTCAAGAGCATAGGCTGAAGGATAAAGCAGTACTCATTTAGGCAACGACAAAGATCTCAACCTCCTCTCATTTGTTGCTGACCACACTAAATCCCAATATTAAACTTACCACACACTTTGCCCCAAAGATTCCACAGTCAAGGTCTATATAGATAAGGCTTAACTTAATTAAGCCAATATTGCCCTATCTCATCTTGAAAATGTCTATGCTCTTCTTAGCTACAGTAACAGCAATCATCTCTTTTCACATCGGACATCAACCATCAAAAACATAAGAAATGGCTTGAAATGGGAGGAGGAGACCGAAGTAATCAAAATATCTCCGTAATAAACTGACTTAAAGATAAGGATATTACAAAAGAAGTATACATCGTTCAAAGATGACCTAATTGGTGAAACCACTTTAAAGCTCAACAAGTATGGACCCGTAAGTGTGCCCATAAGCAGCAAGTCTGAGGTGATAGGAATGATCCGAATGAGGGTGGATTGCCTTTGAGTGATTTTTATTGAATTGAATAAGTTGCGTAGGAAGTGTTTGGTAGTGAAGGAAATATAGATTTAAAGCTATAATCGTTTATTGATTAATCAAAATGAAGAAATCGAACTAAAATCAAAATCCACCCCAGGAGATCAAATAATACGAATAAGAGTACAGTTGCTGCGATGGGAGACTCTATCAAGTGTAAGCAGATATTTAAGTAGGGCCCAGGCCAAGAAAGCAGGCATAACTCTCATTCTTATCCAAACTAGCATCGTTCTGCACTAAATACTGCATCTGAGCTGGTTCAGTACTCAGCACTACTTCTTCCTCATCGGCATGCTGATCGCCCTCCAGTTTTTGAATTTCTATTCCTTCATATGGATCACAAGTACACAACCGGGAATAATTCAAAAAATAGTAAGGCTATGACTATAAAGAATGAAAAATATGAAATGGACGGCGATTTCTTACTCATACCTAAGAACTAACAAATCAAGAGCCATATTCAAATATCCTATATCATGCCCTAGACGCAAAAAGTCAATCGAATTAAGTTCTGCATGACCTGCAACATCTATCGTCCTCCGAGGGCCAGCCACTGCGATACTTGCGGAGTCTGTATTGAGAGACTGGACCATCACTGTCCTTGGCTGGGCACTTGCATCGGGAAGAGAAATTATAAACAATTCTACCTGTTCCTGTTAAGTCTTTTCTCATAGCTTCTCCTAGTCTTCATTATGTGCGTGCTGATCATGAACAAGAACCAGATAAAGAGGGTCACAATTGATTTGAGCACTACTCTCAAATCCTACCCTTTCACCATAATTTTCGCAATACTGAGTGTTCCAGCCATGCTGTTTGTACTGGTCATGCTGGTCTTCCACTCCTTCCTCATCATCAAAAACCTCACCACCAAGGAATACTTCGATGGGAAGTGGGACACAGTCTCAGGAAATCTCTTCTAAAAGAATAGTTGCTGGAAAAACATAATGAAAATATTCTTCAACGTTTCCAAAAGATAAGTAAAATACAAGTATAACCAATATCTGAGTCCTGAGCACAATGAGGCTTCTTCGAATTCTGAGGACAAGCTGCAAAGCCAGAAGAAGTCTTAGTAGTAGAAGAAAAAGAAGGAGGACTAGGTGCATTAGAACGAGGTGAACATTGAGATAAAAACGCATATAGACAATAACCTGAGGAAATCAAATGAGGGGATGCCCACTCTGGTGGAGCTCAACAACTCCAAGATGGAGCGAGAGTGATTCTTTTACTTAAGGATTAGTGATAACTGCGCATATAAAATTATATAATCATATAATATGGATTGCCTTGAGTTTGGCCTTGATGGCGTTGATGTGCTCGATGGTGATGTTCTTGCTGGGCGAGCCCTCGACGATGGTTTCAATCTTCGACTTGTTGTGGAAACCCTACAAATCATTATTCTGTAGGAGTCCCACCAGTTGGCGAAGAGTTACCAGGTAGTCCAGCACTATCACTTCCTCCTTCCACTCGCTCACGTTGCTTTGGTTTATCTGCTGGTAAATCGACACAATGCTATGGGTCAGCTGATCCTTGAACGTCATAAAGGGCCTATGGACCCTTTTCAGATTGGATAGGTCTTTGCTGTATTTGGTCTGATATTGTTCAATAATTTGTATGATTTTGTTGTAGTCGGAGGTTGTTTTATAGTCATGGAGATATTTGTTACTAACTTGTTTGAGCTGCTCAACTTCTTAAAGCTTTTCAAAGATTAGACTAGCCATTGATTACTTGATACTATTTAACCCATTGTTTTATTATTCACTAAGCTTTTAGCTCATCCTCATTATCAGCTTATACAGAAATCTGCACAGGTGTACCTGGCTAAGGAGCTGCTTCGAGAGATACTTCTTGTCATAGTTTAGCTCTTCCTTCACTTGCACATTGATCTATTTGTGAGTCAGTGCTTAGCTGTTCCCAATGTTTTTATTGGAAGAACATATAAAATGTTAGGTTTTGTTGGAAATAGTGCCCGCTGTCTTAGGCAAACTGCAGTTCTGATTTTTCACTTCGTCACTTGTCTGAATAGTCATCCTTTTGAGGTGAGTGGGAGTGTTCAGTGAATTTTTATTGAGGGAAGTCTAGTGGCGTTAGAAGGGTCTGCGGATTGTATTATTACGTCCATCAAAGAGGCTTTCTGTCCCTGTTGAATATAAGTGCTTTGTAACACTGTTGGAACTTTTTTAGGCAGTTAGTGTGAATCTCATTATTTCCTAAGGACCCATTCTTTAATTGATATCTAAGGTGAGGGTTTTAAGGAGAAAGTTCTCAGAGGATTGACTGATTGAGGGAGGCATAAGCTTCTTGATGGGGACTGAAGTAAGCTGTCTGGCAAGTTCTTTTTCTGTTTTTGCTCTCCAGGGAGTTTTTCCCGTAAGCATTTCGTAAAAGATGACTCCGAGTGCCCAAATGTCACTCTTGAAGCTGTACTTGTTTTCATTGAGGGCTTCAGGGGGCATATAGACTGGAGAGCCCACATTGTAAGATGAGGTTCTTTTGCAGTCAGAGTACTTCATCGCAAAGCCAAAGTCTGCAATTTTGACTTAGCTATCCTTCAAGAAGATGTTGGCTGGCTTGAGATCTCTGTGGATGATTCCGTTGGTGTAGATATTGGTGTAGCCATTGAGGACTTGGTTCATAAGGGCCACTGCTTCTGGTTCGGGAATGATCTTTTTGTTGGCGATGAACTTGGAGAGATCACCGCCTTCGCAGAGTTCGGTGATGATGTAGGTATTATTCTTGGTGTTGTAGATGTCATAGAGTTCGATGATGTTTTGTGAGTTCTTTAAGGTTTTGAGGACCTACAGTTCTGAAGCGAGTAGATTCTTATGGACCTATCCCTTTATCATCTTCATGTCGATTACTTTTATAGCAACTGTCTCATCTGAATCAAAAGGAAAATACCTGTGATGTCGTTGCGGCCCTTGAACACCTGGCTAGAGTATCCTTTCCCGATGTTGTGGCTCAGCACATACGAGTAATCCTCCAGCTTTTTTCTCACGCATCCTGACTAATCGGTTTTTCTCATCTAAATAGAAATTAGTAATAATTTTATTCTAAAAAGCCACTCACCCTTTGTAGAACATTATTATCATACATAACCAACAATACTTTTTGACAATATATCATTTGTTCATATATCAGGTGTTCGCCAGTCTGTCTTCCTTCACTTATTTGGCTTGCAAAAGTGGATGGGAGCTTACATATTGTGGATGAATGAAGGGGTATTCATTTTCATTGATGGCTTTTTTTATGAGATTCTTAAGGCGGGGAGTATTAAGGTGATGGGATAGGGCTTCCTCAAATGTATTTTACTTCTTATCTGCTCTCACAATAACAAGTATCTAAAGCATGATGAATAAATATCTAATCCTTTGCGTCCCAATCCAACTTTCAGCTATGGCTCCAAGTACCCCCTCCACTAAAATGTTAATTGCTAATAGAATAAGGCAGTTGAGGCGAGCAGAATGATATGTTTTGAAGGATGTGATATAAAGAATAATAAAGAAAGCGGATATAAAGAAGAGAGTGCCACGAATGGATGTAAGCTAAGCAGTCATATAAGACTGGATGGCAAGTGCTTGAGAAAGTCCCTCATTCATAGCATTTAGTATATTTCTGACTGACCCATAGTTTTAGTTGATATCTTAGTGGATTCTCTTTACGAAAGACTCCATTTCTATTGTTAGATTTGATAAATGCTTTGCAGAGTTGTTGATTAGTCTAGTCATTTCCTTTTGGTTGCTCAAAGAATGCTACAAAGACTAGTGCATCGTTTGTTGAATATTCAGGATTCTCTGAGTCTAGTAGGAGTTCTTTTTGAGAAGCACTTATGCAGTTTAAGAAGACTAGCTTAGTCGACCAATGAGAGCTTCAGCCCTTTCGTGATGAAGCATCTCCCAATAGAAATGGCACAAGTTGTCAATGTGAGTAAAGAAAGTACTGAATGTATTCCAAGAGTCCCCTTTCAGCTAGCAAGTTGTGGAGGATTAGCATTAAGGGGGCAAAGATTTGCCCATTTGCATGAGTAGGCATTGGGTCATTTTGAGGGCAAGCTAAATAGAGGGTTGCTTACAATAGACTTGGCACTATCATCTAAGGAGTTGCAGTTCTTGTTGTTGACGAAAACAGTGATGACCTGCTTTATGCAAGAGTGCTTTTCGCCAATGTTGAGGAGCTGGTCATTGCCAGCCTGGAGGAGGGTGAGTAGGCAAGCAAGGAAGATGGTGATATTTCCAACGTTCATTCAGGCCAATTATAAATATAATTCATTATCAAGTAATCTATAAATGGTAGCGATCATTGAAATTGGCTCATCGACTAAGACTCCAGCTTCACATATTTGCGCGGCTGGCCCTCTGCCTTGGGCGAGGGATTTACCACCATTTCCAGAAAGCGTATTTATTCCCTAAACTTGTATTGCTCGATGAATATTACAAGTTTGGCGCTTTGAGCTGGGGTTAAAATTTATCTTATCTCAGTGATAACAGTGTCCAGGAAGCTACCAAAGCTCTATATCTGGCGTTTTCCCTTTATTAGGTTAGCTGATAGACTTTAGAGCTGTTAGAGTGTATGAGTGATTTGTTCTCTTTTGGCTGCCAGGATTGCCTCCTTGCCCTCTATTTGGCCGGATATGGCTTATCTGATTTCTGCGAACCAAGCCTCATAGTCGAGGTTGAAGGATTAGTTAGTTAAGAAGAGATGTGCCTTTTCTTTGGCAGACCAGGCTATATAGCGATGGATGACAGGAAAGGCAAGCAAGAGTATTAGTTTGTAGGTTTAGTTTATATTGTTCTTCCTCTCCTTCCCAGTGGCTCCGTACCTGTACAAAATGCTATCGATGGCCAAGTTTATCTCACTATTTCTCTCCTCACTCTCATCACTCTCCAGCAGTCTCTCTATCTTCTTGAAGACGTGTGCCTGCTTAAGATCGAAGCTGCCAATCTAGATAATATCTTGCTTACTGACTGATTGTTATTGAAGGTGTTTTTATGTATTTAACTTTTACAGCTTTCGATAGATTTGTTGGTCGCAGCTAGCTCTGACTCTAACTTTTTTATTTGCTCCTCCATAAGATTAATGTATAGCTTTTTTCGTTATCGGCTTTACTTTGCAGCCTATCTGTTCTTGAACTTCTTGAGCTCCTCAGGTTCAAGGGAGGCCTGGCGATCAACAGGGCATTTCCTTTTGGAGTTGGAGGTCGACTCGGGTTTGATTTGTGTAATTTTATTTATGTATTTGTTTTTATGGGAAGGCTTCTTCTTTTCTCCTTCTTGGGCATTTGATTAAGGCAGATTGTATTAAGGGATGTGTAGGTTATCTTCCTCATAGTTGGAATGGGGATTCCAGTCAATGCATTCCTCAAAATCCATAGAATCCATGTAAAGGTTGTTTTGCATTAATATAATTATTATATTGAAATCCTTTCTTCATGCCTTAAAGGTTGGACGAAAGGTGCAGATGTTGCTTTGCTTTGGACTATATATGATTTTTGAGCATTATAAGAAAGTGTGGTGTTTGATGAAACAGAATTAATTAGGCTTAGATTGAAGTAGATCTTTTACTTTAACGGATGACGAATGCATGACGTACTTAACTTTAACGCATCTTATTATGGATTTCAGTTTTAACTAATATTCGATATAATAGTTTGCTTTTATGAGGTAAACTTGCTTAGCTATCACTAAAACTCCTTGAAAACCCTAGATATGGGCTTTGTTTGAATAAACTTAAACTAACATTATAATCAATGAATAACTAAACCATCAAATTTTATCGCCAAAAACACTCTTAGTATCTGCTCGCCCTCGACAATAGCAAAGACCTCTACTCCATAGGCAAATACCTCACAGAGCACTTGAAAGTTGCTGGAGGATACTGGTCACTCACCAGCCTAGCAGCATTAAAATAGCCAATTGGATAGTAAAAGACCGAGAAGATTGTTGCTTGGCTCAAGGGATGCCAAAATGAAGATGGCGGATTCGGAGGCAATATTGGTCATGATTCTCATATGACAAGTACTCACTATGCAGTATTAATCCTGCTAGTGTTCGGCCGCATCAAGTAATAATGGATTAATGAAGCTAGATAAACACTGATAAGGTAATCGATTACGTGAGTGGATTGCAGCAGGCAGATGGATCGTTCTTCGGCGACAAATGGGGATAAGTTGATACAAGATTCTCTTATTGCGGAGTATCATGCTTAAATCTACTTAATGCTCTCCATCGCATCAATAAGGAAAAAGCAGCTTAGTACGTGCTAAGCTGTAGGAATTTCGATGGTTCCTTTGGAGGAATTCCAGACGCTGAGTCCCATGGTGCGTATGTGTTTTGCTGTGTGGGCACATTGAAAATTACTGGATTCATTGACTCATTTGATCAGGAAATGCTGGCTAAGTGGCTGTGCGAAAGGCAGACGAGTAAGGGCGGGTTTAATGGAAGGCCTTAGAAACTCCCAGATGTGTGCTACTCTTGGTGGATCTACTCTGCCTTCTGCATGATGGACAAGTAGGACTGGATCGACCAGGAAGCCTTAGAAAATTTCATCCTCCAATGCCAGGATGAGTAGGGAGGAATCAGTGATCGGCCTGGCAATACTGTAGATGTGTTCCATACCTTTTTCGGTTTGGCAGCCTTATCCTTACTCCAACCTGCAAAATATGATTTGAGTTCAATAGACCCGACTTACGCTATTCCTAAGGCAGCGCTTGCTAAGATAGGGCATATAAAATGATGATTATAAGACTAAGTAAAATCAATTGGAGAGTAATGATTCGAATTATTCGACAACATTTTTCAAATGCTACCTTTTCTTCAAATCAGATCCTACGGTCTCATTCTATGGGTCTTCATTGATCTGGCTGAGAAGCAAGCTATTCAATCCCATCTATAGGGAACTTTTCTTCTCCAAAAAGCAAATCCTTTGCTCGGTCTAAGACTATATCCTAATTGGCTATTACTGCTTTCTTTATTAAGTACACCCGAACCTATTAGCATTCTTATAGGAAATATCGCTTTGTATGTTCTATCTGCTTAAGACTGAGGAATGCTTTATGGGGTTGTCTTTGATCAGTTCGGGACTTGAGCCAAACACACATGACTTCTTTTATGATTTTTGGATAATGTTACTAAGCTGTAGGTAACTGACATTCCTTGTATTTTTGAATTAAGTGTCAAAGATAGTGGTGTCAACTTAGGATTTCATCTTTTTGGACTAGTCTGATCCTTTAGAAACCTATATCCTGCTAATGCTGATGTTCATCAACGATTACTTTTCCCGATATCCGCTCATTATCTTAGACACCCCTAGGGCGCAGAAGCTGCTAATCGGCCTTAGCTCTCTCTCATACTTCTTTTTGGGAGTGTTCCTGGACCTATTTCTGACTGAGAGAGTCATTCTGCGTTTTTGCTGGCTGAGCTAGCGCACGATCTTGCTGCATCGTTTGTGGATCCTATTTCTTTTCTTAATGTAATCTAAGTAGTCTGCTAGTTAGCCAAAAGATAGGATGTTTCTATTCTTAAAGATATCGGCCTTAAAGAACTGCTTTATCAGCCTCAAGAACTCCCTCAAAACGATCCCCTCGATATTGGGGAGGGAGGACTTGAGTGGGAGGCTGCATTAGTGCCTAGTGAAGTCTTAGTTTATCCAAACCCCCATCCGATTATGCTAATCCACCCTAATGTGCTGGTGGGTTAGTAGAAAATATCCATACTCGTTGATGAGTTGTTGGTAGGTGTTGAGGAGCTGGATGACGCTATCTAATTTGTCTTCGTGGGTGAGTTTGGGGATGTGTTGTAGAAGAGTTCGTTTATAAATGGGCATATTAATCTCTATATTTTTATGAAAGTCGCCAAGTAGATTAAGCCTGGGGACATGAGGAATGTCCAGGTGGATCCTTTTGAGCACACGCAGGTGGTCTTCGAGAGAAGTCGACTCGAACACCTGTAATAAGGATGGTTAGTCGTTAAGATGTGATTCATCGAGAAAGAGGTTGTCAAGGATGATGGACTCTGTGTCGCTTGCTTCGGGGAGGAGTTGCTGTGCGAGTGAGATCATGGTTGATATGATGTTTAAAATTATTAG
>JACCDV010119849.1_pt1 | contig 10367 bp, 10 predicted proteins | sample 7446131 | NCBI WGS metagenome assembly JACCDV01 (sample SAMN15323448, study PRJNA562643) | freshwater metagenome | isolation source: river surface water | place: USA:Blue River Watershed | collected 2017-08-17
GGCCCGACGGCAGTGTGCCATCGGACGAGAACGCAAGGTGGTTACCGTCGATCATCCACGCAGCGGCGATCTTGCCGGCCACCAGTGCCTTTGCCGCATCGAGCTCGCCGCCGACATGGTCGCCATGCTTGCCACCCAATACATCGAAACGCTGCGCCGTGTAATCGCGGCCCGCCACCAGCCCTTGCTGGCGCAGGTGATCGAGCGGGATCAGCGTCGCCTGCGGCGAATCGATCGCGCCGAAGCCGACGGTCTTGCCCTGGAGGCCATCGAGCGCAGTGATGCCGCTGTCATGGCGTACGACCAGCACCGACGTCAGGTCGCAATCGGTATCGCGCATCGCGATCGCGGACACGCTGACGCCTCTGGCTTTTGCGATGCGCTCGGCACGTACCCAGGCCAGTGGCGAGTTCCATGCGAGATCCAGGGTGCCATTGAACTGGTCTTCGACCTGGCGCTCGTAATTCGAGTACAGCACGAAGTCGAACGCGAGACCGTGCTCGCGGAACCAGGCCTTGAAGCCTTCCCAGATGGTGACGACTTTCGGTGCATAGGCAACCGCGCCCATCACCAGTACTTGCTTGCTCATGGTTGTCCTCGTTCAGAACAGCGGCAGGCCGCAGACGGCCTTGCCGATAAAGTCGTACAGCACGTCGGTGGTCGGCGCCATCACATGCGATGCACGCGCGTCGCGGAACAGTCGCTCGACGCCGACCTCCTTGCGGAAGGCCGCGCCGCCGCAGACGCGCATCGTGGTATCGGTGACTTCCAGCGCGGCTTCAGCGCAGGCTGCCTTCACTTCCAGCACGCGCAGCATGGTGTCGGCACGGCCGGTGCCAATGGCGGTCAGCGTGTCCTGCAACAGTGCGTTGGCCATGTCGGCCTTGATGCGTGCCTTTGCCAGATAGGCGCGAATGGTCGGCAGGTCGGCCAGTGCGGTGTCGAGGTGCTGGTGACGGGTCGCACCAACGTGCGCAATGGCGCGCGCGAGGCTGCCTTCCATGGTGCCGACCGAGCAGGACGCATTCAGTACGCTGAACCACGGCAGCACCACGCCCATCATGATGTCGAAGCCCTTGCCGTCTTCGCCGAGCGCGGCGCTTGCTTTCACCTGTTTGGCGGTGACGGGCGACGAGGCATTGCCGCGCATGCCGAGCCCATTGAACGGTGCGGCCAGCGTCAGGCCTTCGGCCTTCGCGTTCACCAGCCAGATGCTGCTCGCGCCTTCGGCTGCCAGCGGCTTCGACGACCATACGTACGAATCGGCTTCGAATGCGGACGTGATCCAGCTCTTGCGCGCATCGAGCACGACATCATCGCCGACCTTTGCAGCGGTGCTGGCCGGTGCCCAGAAATGGCTGCGCGATTCGGCTTCCGAAAAAGCGAGCGTCGTCAGGTGCTTGCCGGCAGCGATATCGCGGCGCACGGCCTCGGGGCCGAACTGCTCCAGCACCGCGACTGCGCAGTAGTGCATGCAGACGATCATGGCGGTCGACGGGCAGGTCTGCGCGAGCTTCGCGACCACCTGGCTGGCTTCGGCCAGTCCGAGTCCCATGCCGCCGACATCCTTGCTGCTGACCAGGCCGAGCAGGCCTGCCTTGGCGAGAGCATCGATCACCGGGCGCGGGAAGCGCGCGGTCTGGTCCGTTTCCGGTGCAAGCGATTCAAGTTGATTCGTAATGACGTGGTCGAGCGAGTCCATCCAGGACATGGCTGGTTTCCTTTTCTTCAGCGGTTTGGGGGGTAATGCAGGCAGGGACCCGCGGCACGCGCGCGGTCATTGAGGGGCGAAGTATAGCCGAAGCCGCGACAATGTGCCGGGCCGCCGGGTGTCGGTCAGTCAGTCAAGCGTGGGTGGGCAGCAGGACTTTTGCTCACTGCGTGCAGGTACCGTGCAGTACTTCAGCGGCGACCAGCACGAAAGGCTTGCGGTCGCCCTTGTCCTGCACGCGCACTTCGAAATACTGGCTCTGGTAACGGCCGCCGGCACGGGTGGACAGTACCTTGTACGAGCTCGTCGCCGAACCCGCATCGATCACTTGCACCTTCCAGCCGGCATTGCTGACGAAGCGGCCCATCATCACGCCCTTGTCACGCTGCACGATGAATTCGGCGCCGGCCACGGTTTCGTAATAGTTCTTGGCACCGGCCAGTGCTTCCAGCTTGCCGTCTGCCGTGACTTCCGACGCGCCGCTGATGGTGCAGCTGAGGTCGCCGGCCGCGTGCGCCGTGATCGTGCACGCCAGCAGCATCGCAACGGGCAGCGCGCGCATCAGACGGGCGCTCATGCGTTGCCCAGCACGCGACGCAGCCAGTCGCCGATGTCGTCGATCTCTTCTTCGCAGACCGAGTGCGGCATCATGTACTCGTGCCATTCGATCTGATAGCCGAGCGAGGTCAGCAGCTCGCGCGACGCCTCGGCCCGATTGATCTGCACTACATTGTCGCCACGGCCATGGGCCATGAAGATCGGTGTGTGCTGGTTCGCGGCATGGCGCTCGGCGGCGATCTTGTCGGACAGCGGCAGGTAGCCGGACAGGCACAGCAGACCGGCCAGTTTTTGCGGATGGCGCAGGCCGGTCTGCAAGGTCATTGCGCAGCCTTGCGAGAAACCGGCCAGCACGATGCGTTCCGGTGCGATGCCGCGCGCGATTTCGCGCGCGATCAGTTGCTCGATGCGCGCCTGCGACGCGCGCAGCCCGGCTTCGTCTTCGCGCCGCACCAGGTCCATGCCGAGGATGTCGTACCACGCGCGCATCACATAACCGCCATTGATCGTGACCGGCATCGTCTCCGCATGCGGGAATACGAATCGCAGCGGCGGCAGCCCGTCGAGGTTCAGTTCGCGCACGATGGGCACGAAGTCATTGCCATCGGCGCCCAGGCCATGCATCCAGATGATGGCAGCGGAAGGATGGTCGCCGGTCGCGATCTCGACCGTCTCGAGCAGGGGCAGGGTCGTCATTTTTTATTGGCTGCGGATTGCGGTCTTCGGGCGGAACGCCTTGCACACCGCATCGTTGGTTTCGATATACGGGCCGCCGATCAGCTGCACGCAATACGGCACAGCAGCGAAGATGCCGGCGACGATGCTCTGTCCTTGCGCATCTTTCAGGCCTTCCAGTGTTTCGCGTATCGATTTCGGCTGGCCCGGCAGGTTCATCACCAGCGCCGCATGGTCGGCAGTCTCGCGGATCACTGCGACCTGTCGCGACAGGATCGCGGTCGGCACGAACTTCAGGCTGATCTGGCGCATCTGCTCGCCGAAGCCCGGCATCTCTTTGGTCCCGATCGCGAGCGTCGCCTCGGGCGTGACGTCGCGACGCGCGGGGCCGGTGCCGCCGGTGGTCAGCACCAGGTCGCAGCCGACCTCATCGACCAGCTCGATCAGCGTTTTCTCGATGATGGCTTGCTCATCCGGGATCAGGCGGGTTTCTATCTGCCACGGGCTGACCAGTGCCGACGCAAACCAGTCGCGCATTGCGGGTACGCCCTGGTCTTCATAGACACCGGTGGACGCACGGTCAGAGATCGACACGAGGCCGATGATCAGTTCGTCAGGATGCGTCCGTGTCTTCTTCATTGTGGTCGTCGTCGGAGTCGGTGTCGGTGGAGTGCGCCGCATCGGACGCGCCCTGCAGCGATTTCAGCAGCTGGAAGATTTCGCGATACGCCTTCGGTGGCTTGTTCTCGGCTTGCTCCTTGCGCGCATTGCGGATCAGCGTGCGCAGCTGCTGGATGTCCAGCTGCGGGTGTTGCGTGCGCAGCTCAGTCAGCGCGCCGTCATCGGCCAGCAGTTTGTCGCGCTGACGCTCGATCGCATGCAGCGCCGCCGCTTCGGCACGCGATGCGCCACGCCAGCCATCGACCGTGGCCTGGATCACGGCCACTTCGTCTTCGGTCAGCGTGCGCATTTTCTTGCCCACATACTGCAGCTGGCGGCGACGGCCCTCGTGGCTGGTGATTTTCTGGCACGCGAGGATGGCTTCGAGCACGTCTTCCGGCATGGGTACGCGCTTGACCCGGTCGCGCGGCGCTTCGACCAGCACGGAGCCGAGTTTCTGCAGCGCGGTCATTTCGCGCTTCAGTTGGGATTTGGACGGGCGCTCGTATTGCTGCTCGAATTCACTGGACTGGAATCCGACGGCGCCGCGATTGGCATTCGGCATGGTGGCGATGTCTTTCTTGAACGGCTGCTATGATAACCGCTTTGATTCCCTCCCTGCCAAAGACCCCCATGGACAAGCCCGTGTTCACGCATTCCCAGGACCAGCTGAAGCAAATCGCGACCGACATGCTGCGCTTTGCCAAAGAGAAAGGCGCGTCCGACGCCGTGGTCGAGCTCAGCGAGGGCCAGGGGCTGTCGGTGACGGTGCGCAAGGGCGCGGTCGAGACCATCGAGCAGAACAAGGACAAGGGTATCGGCATCACCGTCTTTCTCGGCGAGGGGCGCGCGATCCGGCGCGGCAATGCCAGTACGTCTGATTTCTCGACGCAGGCGCTGAAAGATACGGTGGATGCCGCGTACAACATCGCGCGCTTCACCGCGGAAGATGACTGTGCCGGCCTGCCGGATCAGGACATGCTCGAGACTGCGCCGCGTGACCTTGACCTGTTCCACCCGTGGCTGATTTCGGCCGAGGACGCGGTACAGCTGGCGCTGCGCTGCGAGGCAGCTGCATTCGCGGTGGACAAGCGCATCACGAACAGCGAAGGCGCCAATACCTATGCGCAGCAGTCGCACTTCGTGCTCGCGAACTCGCGTGGCTTCCTCGCCGGTTATCCGTATTCGCGGCATTCGATCTCGGTGTCGCCGATTGCAGGCCGCGGCAACAACATGCAGCGCGACGACTGGTATTCATCGGACCGCAACCCGGCAAAGCTCGCAACACCGGAAGCCGTGGGCCGTTACGCTGCCGAGCGCGCACTGTCGCGCCTGCATGCGCGCAAGCTCGATACCCGCAAGTGCCCGGTGCTGTTCGAGGCGCCGCTCGCGTGCGGCCTGCTGGGCAGCTTCGTGCAGGCGATTTCCGGCGGCGCGCTGTACCGCAAGTCGACCTTCCTGACCGACTCGATCGGCAAGCAGGTCTTCGGTGAGCATATCCAGATTACCGAAGACCCTCATGTACCGGGGGCCGTGGGCTCCGCGCCCTTCGATGAAGAAGGCGTGCGCACTCGTCGCCGCGACGTGGTGCGTGACGGCGTGGTGCAGGGTTATTTCCTGTCCACCTACTCGGCACGCAAGCTCGGCATGCAGACCACGGGCAATGCCGGCGGCTCGCATAACCTGATACTGACATCGACCCGCACGCAACCGGGCGATGATTTCGTCGGCATGCTGAAGAAGATGGGCACCGGCCTGCTGGTGACGGAGCTGATGGGGCATGGCGTCAATTACGTGACCGGCGATTACTCGCGTGGCGCCTCCGGTTACTGGGTCGAGAATGGGGTGATTCAGTACCCGGTGGAAGAAATCACCATTGCCGGCAACCTGAAGGACATGTTCACCGACATGGTCGCCATCGGCAGTGATGTACTGGTGCGCGGTACCAAGCAGACCGGCTCGATCCTGATTGGCAGCATGACGGTCGCCGGCGGGTGATGTACCCGCTTGACTCGCAGGCTTGACTCACCGGCTTGAAGCCCCCGGTTGATTCACATGCTTGATTCACGCGCTTGATCTGCGCCAATCTGCGTTGGCGCAAATTCCTTCGACAAATTTTCATGGGCCGCTGCCGTATGCGCGGCCCGTGTTGCATTCATCGTCGATGCATGCACTTTGTGCACGCGATTCCATCCGCTTAATCCGCAGCGAATTAACAACAGCGCCGCTCATGCTATCGACGTCACGATAGCGAAGAGAAATTTTGCTTGGACACGTAGAAATGTTTTTCATCATGCGTGCCAACAACAATTCGACCTTTGCCATGAAATAGGTATTGCCCCCGCCGAAGTCCCCTCCCAGAATTGCCGAAAAATTAATTTTTCAGCGTTTTGCAGTGCCGATTCGCCATAACCCGATCGGCGAATTCGCACCACTTTCTGGATCGGGAAAAGGGGACCATTCATGTCACGTCGTCGTTTCATCCACGCAGCAGCAGCGAGCCTCGCCGGCGCTGCGGTGGCCGCACCGGCCATCGCGCAAGGCAATCCCACCATCAACTGGCGCCTTGCGTCCAGCTTCCCGAAATCACTCGACACCATCTTCGGTGCCTCCGAGATCATGGCCAGACGCGTGTCGCAGCTCACCGATGGCAAATTCAATATCCGCGTGTTCCCCGGTGGCGAGCTGGTACCGGCGCTGCAGGTGATGGATGCGGTGCAGGCCGGCACCGTCGAGATGGGGCACTCGGCGTCCTACTATTACTTCGGCAAGGATGCCACCTTTGCGTTCGATACCGCGATCCCGTTCGGCCTCACCGCGCGTCAGCAGACCGCGTGGATGGATCAGGGCGGCGGCCGCCAGCTGATGCGCGAGTTCTTCCATGACTATGGCATCGTGAACTTCATGGGCGGCAATACCGGTTGCCAGATGGGTGGTTGGTTCCGCCGCGAGGTCAACTCGCCGCACGACATGCAGGGCCTGAAGATGCGGGTCGGCGGTTTTGCCGGCCGTGTGATGCAAAAGCTCGGCGTGGTGCCGCAGCAGATCGCCGGTGGCGACATCTATCCGGCGCTGGAGAAGGGCACCATCGACGCTGCCGAATGGATAGGCCCGTACGATGACGAGAAGCTTGGCTTCAACAAGGTGGCTCCGTACTACTACACACCGGGTTGGTGGGAATCGAGCGCACAGCTGTCGTTCTACGTGAACCAGAAAGAATGGGACAAGCTGCCGAAGGAATACCAGAACGCGCTTGAAGCAGCGACCTATGAAGCGCATGTCGCGATGCAGGCGATGTACGACGCACGCAATCCGGCAGCGCTCGCGCGTCTGGTGAAGAACGGCGTCAAGCTCCGCACGTTCAGCAAGGCCATCATGGATGCGTGCTACAAGGCAGCGGTGGAGGTGATCGATGAAGAGGCCGCAAAGAACCCGCGCTTCAAGAAGGTGCTGGAGCCGTGGCGCCGCTTCCGCCAGGACCAGAACAACTGGTACTCGGTGGCCGAGAACCCGGTGCAGAGCTACCTGATCGGCCGCAAGTCCTGATCCGGCAGCATCCCGAAAAAAAGCCCGCAGCGATGCGGGCTTTCTGTTTGCTGAGTGCCGTTTATTTCGCGGGCTTGTCTGCACTCTCGGCCGGGAAGTCGAGCTTCATATCGGCCATGTCGTCACCCTCGACCGGGAACGCGATGTTCGGGGTGTCGGTGCCGAGGTCGGCGTCATGCATGTTGATGTTCAATTCCAGCTGCTCTTTCATGTCGATCTTGCTGCCGACCGAGATCAGGCTCGGGAACACGATGATCATCGACACCATCAGCAGCTGCAAGCCGACGAACGGCACGGCACCCCAGTAGATTTCGCTGGTCTTCACCTGCTTGGGTGCGACCGAACGCAGGTAGAACAGCGCAAAGCCGAATGGCGGATGCATGAACGAGGTCTGCATGTTCACCGACAGCAGCACACCGAACCAGATCAGGTCGATGCCCATCTTGTCGGCCACCGGTCCGACCAGCGGCACCAGGATGAACGCCAGTTCGAAAAAGTCGAGGAAGAACGCAAGTCCGAAGAACAGCAGGTTCACCACGATCAGGAAGCCCGCCTGACCGCCCGGCAGCGAGCCCAGCAAGTGCTCGACCCACAGATCGCCGTTGATGCCACGGAACACCAGCGAAAACACGCTGGAGCCGATCAGGATGAACATCACGAAGCAAGCCAGCCGCGTGGTCGAGTTCATCGCCTGTTTCAGCAGGTCGAGGTTCAGGCGCCGATTGCCGAGCGCCAGCACCATCGCGCCCAGTGCGCCCATGCCGCCACCCTCGGTCGGCGTGGCGATGCCGACGAAGATCGTGCCCAGCACCAGGAAGATCAGTGCCAGCGGCGGCACCAGCACCAGCACCACGCGTTCGGCCATCTTTGACAGCAGGCCGAGACGGGCTTTCTGGTTCAGTATCGCGATGCCATAGCTGACGGCCACGCCCACCACGGTTGCATACACCAGCGCTTCATCCTGCGGCAGCTGGGGCTTGTAGATCGCGAGGTAGAAGGTCTTGTGCAGCCACGCTGCGGCCACGCCCACCAGAATCACCACGCCCAGCGACATCAGGCCGGCCGAACCGTCCGGCTGGCGCAGGTTGCGCGCTTCCGGCGGCAGTGCCGGCAGCGCGGCCGGCCGCACCAGCGACACCAGCAGCACCCAGCCCGCATACATTGCGGTCAGCAGCAGGCCCGGCAACAACGCTGCCTGGTACATGTCGCCCACCGAGCGACCGAGCTGGTCGGCCATCACGATCAATACCAGCGATGGCGGGATGATCTGCGCCAGCGTGCCGGACGCTGCGATTACGCCGGACGCGATGCGACGGTCATAGCCATAGCGCAGCATCACCGGCAGCGAAATCAGGCCCATCGAAATCACCGATGCGGCCACCACGCCGGTGGTTGCGGCCAGCAAGGCGCCGACGAAGATCACCGCATACGCGATGCCGCCGCGCAGCGGGCCGAACAGCTGGCCGATGGTGTCGAGCAAATCTTCGGCCATGCCCGAGCGCTCCAGCACCAGGCCCATGAAGGTAAAAAATGGAATCGCGAGCAGCGTGTCATTGCCCATGATGCCGAACAGGCGGTTCGGCAAGGCTTGCAGCAGCTCCGGCTTCAGCAGCCCGACTTCGATGCCAATGAGGCCAAATAACAAGCCGTTGGCCGCCAGCGAGAACGCGACCGGGAAGCCCGACAGCAGGAACAGCACGAGGGTGGCGAACATTACCGGGGCCATGTTCGCGATCAGGAATTCAGTCATCTCAGGCTCCCGCGACGTTGCCGGTCGAATTGCCGGTCGCACTGCCGGTGATGCTGGTGTTGTTGCTGCCCGGAGCCGCATCCCGTGCCGTGGTCGGCGATGTCTCCGGCGACGGGTCGTGCATTGGATCGGGCGGACTGTCCGCATTCGCTGCCGCTGCCACCGCGATATGCTCGACCGGCGTCACCTGCTGCTTCTCGAACACGCTGGCATCGACTTTACCCATCAGGAAGCCGATGCGCTTGATCAGCTCCGAGATGCCCTGCAGCGTCAGCAGCAGGAAGCCGACGGGTATCAGTATCTTCGCCGGCCAGACGATCAGGCCGCCGGCATTGCTCGACACTTCCTGATTGCGCACCGATTCCAGTGCATATGGCAGCGCGAAATACAGGATCAGCGCCGTCACCGGCAGCATGAAGAACAGGAAGCCGAGGATATCGATCCATGCCTGCGCACGCTTTGACAGATGGCCGACGATCACGTCGATGCGCACATGTTCATTGCGCTTGAGGGTGTACGAGCTGGCGAGCAGGAAGATTGCGCCGAACAGGTACCACTGGATTTCCAGCCACGCATTCGAGCTGGTGTTGAACAGGTAGCGCACCATTGCATTGCCGCTGCAGATCAGCACGGCGACCAGCAAGGCCCAGCTGATGGTGACGCCGATGCGTTCGTTCAGCGCATCGATCGATTTGGAGAGGGACAGGAAAAGGTTCATGGTCAAGGTCTCATGCATTCATGGGGGCGTTGAGGGTGCCGGGCAATGTAAGACTGTCGTGAGCCTTGACCGTATGCTGCTTTGCAACAGCGGCCATGACCATGTTCCGTTAGGGGTGTCCTCCTACTGGTGTTGACGTTTTATCACAACGATGACGCTGAGCAAATCAACTCAGCAAGCGTCGCACGCGCGCGATCGCAGCGCGCACCTGCTCGGGTGCGGTGCCGCCGACATGTTGGCGTGCCGCGACCGAGCCTTCCAGCGTCAGTACCGCATGCACGTCGTCGGCGATCAGCGGCGAGAACTGGCGCAGTTCTTCCAGCGACAGGTCGGCCAGGTCGCAGCCTTTCTGTTCGCAAGTGCGCACGGCATGGGCGACCGCCTCGTGCGCATCGCGGAACGGCAGGCCTTTCTTCACCAGGTAGTCCGCAAGGTCGGTCGCGGTCGCAAAGCCTTGCAAGGCGGCCGCACGCATCGCTTCAGGCTTGACGCTGATGCCGCCGGCCATGTCGGCGAAAATGCGCAGCGTATCGATCACGGTATCGACGGTGTCGAACAGTGGTTCCTTGTCTTCCTGATTGTCCTTGTTGTACGCGAGCGGCTGGCCCTTCATCAGCGTCAGCAGCGACATCAGGTGTCCGTTCACGCGCCCGGTCGTGCCGCGTGCCAGTTCCGGCACGTCCGGGTTTTTCTTTTGCGGCATGATCGACGAGCCGGTGCAGAAGATCGGCAATGTCGATGAAGCCGAC